>Ga0194111_10000766_pt1 | contig 39127 bp, 26 predicted proteins | sample TA2KigC300mmetaG_FD_146194 | JGI IMG/M metagenome (GOLD analysis project Ga0194111, IMG submission 146194) | Freshwater microbial communities from Lake Tanganyika, Tanzania - TA2015033 Kigoma Deep Cast 300m | ecosystem: Environmental > Aquatic > Freshwater > Lake | place: Tanzania: Lake...
ATCTACAACCGCGCGTGCTTCGGCACGTTCATGCCGTCGAGCGGGACGGCGCAGATGTACTTCGAGGTGAGCGCGCTCCGGCTCGAGCGGTCGCTGCAGGCGGTGACCCAGGCGGCGCTGCCGATGGCGTACTTCGGGCTGCAGGAGGCGCCGGCGGTCACGATGGTCCGGGCGCTGGTATTGCTCGGCCTGGCGGGTCTTGCGCTGCAGTGGCGGCCACGGCGGGAAGCCGAGGGCGCGGGCGCCATGAATGGCGCCCCTACACGATCGGGCGCGATGAATCGCGCCCCTACATGCGGCACTGAGCCGAGCGAACCGCGCGCGGACCCGGGACGGTCGGGCGCGATGAATCGCGCCCCTACATGCGGCACTCCGAGTCGGGAGGCAGAGCCGGGGGAGGACCCAGACGGCGCGAGGCGGACCATTGCGTTTGGTGGGTGCGTGCTAACGGCGACCTTGGTGCTGGTGGCATGGTACACGGCGGCGTTCGCGGCGACGCACTTCTACACGCGGTACTTCTCGGCGCTCTCGCTGGTGAGCGTGCCGCTGTTGGGCTATGTCGGGCTTGAGCTGGGCCGGCGGATGCCGCGCGTGGTGCTCGGGATCAGCGTCTTGCTCTCTCTGGGGCTCGTGGTCACGGTGTGGGCGCTGGCCGGAGGGCGGATGGGCGCCAACCCGATGTACGTCGCGCAGCTGCCGCTGGTACGGGCGCATGTGCCGGAGGGAGAGGCAGTGGGCGCGGGGCAATCGGGAACGCTGGGCTACTTCCGGGATCGAGTCCTGAACCTGGATGGGAAGGTGAACCCGGAGGCTCTGCGATACCAGGGCCGCATTCGCGAGTACCTGCAGGAGCGCAACGTCCGGTGGTTTTGTGACTGGCCGGAGTATGCGGACGCGTACCTCGGCGAAGAGTCGGAGCGGCAAGGGTGGCGCGTGGTTGCTGAGAGCGGAGGCTTCGAGCTGCTGCACCGGGAAGCCGATCCGAGGGAGGAGCAAACCCTACCGTGACGTCGCGCGAACGGCTGCTGGCCGCGATGCGGCGTCAGGCGGTGGACCGCGTCCCGCTGCACGTGCGGGGCGTGAACTTCTGGGACGAGCGCTGGGTGCAGACGCGGCACGAGAGCTATGCGCCGGTGATCGAGGCGGTGCGGGAGCACGGCGACCCGTTCATCGGGTGGGGTGTCGGCGGCGGGCCGCTGCTGTCGAGCTCGGATGAGGTGCGGTTCGAGAGCGAGGTAGTGCCGGGCGGGGACTGGAACGAGCGGATCACGACGATGCACACGCCGCGGGGGCCGCTCGTCGCGCGGCACCTGAGCAGCAACCGCGGGCTGCCGGGGATGCAGAGGGAGTTCTACGTCAAGGACCCGGACGACCTGGACAAGGTGGTGTCGGTGCCCTTCGCGCCGCTACGACCGGACACGGCCGGGTTCTTCGAGCTCCGGGAGCGGATTGGCGAGCGCGGGTTGGTGACATGTGACTTCGTGAACCCGATCAGCTACCTGCACGATCTGGTGGGGTCGGAGCTGCTGGGCATCTGGTCGAGGACGGAGCGGCGGGCGGTTGAGGGCTTCATACGCGGGTGGGCGGAGCGGCTGCTGGACCTGATCGCGTACTTGCTGGACATGGGTGTGGGGCCGGCGTTCCGCACGCTGGGGCATGAGTTCGCGGTGCCGCCGCTGATGTCGCCGCGGGACTTCCGGGAGTTGTGCATCGAGCCTGAGGCGCCGATCCATCGCAGGATCCATGACGCGGGCGGTCTGGTTCACATCCACTGCCACGGGCCGATGGACAAGGTGCTGGAGGGGTTCATCGACATCGGCTGTGACTGCTTGCACCCGATCGAGCCGCCGCCGATGGGGGATGCGGAACTCGCGGAGGCGAAGCGGCGCGTGGGACACCGAATCTGCCTGGAGGGGAACCTGCAGATCGGCGACCTGTACGCCGCGCCGACGCGGGAGGTCGTCGCGAAGACCGAGGCCGCGATCCGTGACGGCGGGCCCACGGGCTTCATCCTCTGCCCGACGGCCTCGCCGCACACGGAGGTGCTGACCGACCTGACCGTGCGGAACTACGTGGCGATGATCGAGACGGCGGGCGAGATAGGTCGAAATCACTGCGCTTCGTAGAAACACGGGAACAGTGGGGCGGGCATTCTTGCCCGCCAGAGGCTGTGGCGGGCAAGAATGCCCGCCCCACTGTTCCCGTGTCTATCCGAGACTCAGTAGGGACAGGCACCGATTTCAGACGTCGGAAATCGGTGCCTCCCCCCTTTCCCAACATCAGGAGTGACCGATGCGCGTGCTGGTCGTGAGCCACGCTCTGGTGGTGCCGGCGAACCAGGCGCTCTACTGCGAGATGGAGCGCCTGGCGGGCGTGGAGCTGACGCTGGTCGTGCCCGAGCGGTGGAGGGCGTCGGTGGGCGGGGCGACCCAGTTCGAGCGGCATGCGGACCTGCGCTCGACGGTCGTCCCGCTCCCCGTGTGGCTCAACGGCAGAATCCACGCGCACCTGTACCGGGGCTTGCGCGCGGCGCGATTGCCGCAACGCCCCGACGTGGTCTACGCCGATGAGGAGGCGTACAGCCTCGCGGCATGGCAGTGCCTGCGGCTCGCGCGTTCCCTGGGCCTGCCGCTGGTCTTCAAGACGAACCAGAACCTCGCCAAGCGCTACCCTCCGCCCTTCGGTTGGGCCGAACAGCGGGTTCACGCCTACGCGGCCGCCGCGCTGCCCTGCACCGCGGACTGCGGCGAGGTGCTACGCGCCAAGGGCTACCGGAATCGAACCGAGGTCGTCGGGTTCGGGCTGGACCCGACCGTCTGTCGGCCGTGGCCGACCGAGGAGCTGCGCCCGCGACTGGGCCTGCCAAACGACGCATTCGTGGTCGGCTTCATGGGGCGCATGGTGCCGGAGAAGGGGGCGCTGGATGCCATCGAAGCGGCGCTCGCCCTGACCCGTCGCGGGGTCGATGTGCATCTGCTGATGGTGGGAGGCGGCCCCCAGGAGGCGGAGCTGAGGGCCCGGGCGGCCGAACTACCGGCGGGTCGCGTCGTCTTCGCGGGCATGGTGTCGCACGGCAAGGCGGCGGCCGAGCACCTGAGCTGCATGGACGTGTGTGTGGTGCCCTCACGCACGACCGCGAGCTGGAAGGAGCAGTTCGGTCGCGTCATCATCGAGGCGATGGCGTGCGGCGTGCCGGTGGTCGGGAGCGACTCGGGGAACGTCCCGCTGCTGATCGAGGAGACGGGCGGAGGGTTGGTCTCCCCCGAGGGCGACGTCGAGGCCCTGGCGGAGCGGATCGAGACGCTGATAGGGGATCGCGACCTGGCCCGCCGGCTGGCGGGGACCGGCCAGGAGTACGTGAACCGGGAGTACTGCTTCCGGCGGCTGGCGGAGAGGATGGTGGGAGTGTTCCGGGACGTCGTCGAGGGGCGGTAACGCAACGTCTGGGGGCGTGATGAATCACGCCCCTACATTTGGGCGCGATGAATCGCGCCCCTACACTTGGGCGTGGTGAGTCACGCCCCTACATTTGGGCGCGGTGAAGATTGTGTTGACAAAGGCAGTGTCGGGATTGGAATCCCGACCTACAAGCCGCGTAGGGCGCGTATGAGAGGCGTCCTTCCTCGACGGAGCCCTTCTTCAACACAATCTGAATCGCGCCCCTACATGTGTCGGTACGTCTGAGTCTGGGGGCGCGACAAACCACGCCCCTCCGCACTGCGACCCATCCTTAGAGCGACAGCAGGAAGGCCACCAGGTCGTCGATCTCCTCAGGCTTGAGGCCCTTGGTCTTGCCGTGCTTGTCGTCGGGGTTGCGGTCTACGAGCGCTTCCTTCAGCGTGACGGCGTTGCCGTCGTGCAAGTAAGGACCGGTGCGGTAGATCTCGACGAGGGTCGGCGTATCGAACTCCCCCTCGCTGTCCAGCTCGCTGCGGGTCCCCACATCGTAGGTCTGTAGGTCGGTGTACAGCGGCGCCGGATGGCACTTCGCGCAATCCGTCTTCGGGCTCTCGAAGAGCTTCTTCCCGCGCTGGGCGGCGGGGCTGAGCTTGCCGCCCTCCTCGAGGTAGGGGCTGGGCTCGGGCTGCATGGAGGCGAGGTAAGCGCTGAGCGCGTCAACCTGATCGCCCTCGGGCATGCGGAACAGGATGTACTTGACGCCCGCATCGACCGCCACCTTGTAGTCGTCGCGCACGCCGTGAGCCATTGCGGGAGGGGTCTTGTCCGCGAGGAGCAGGGACTTGGCGTTCTTCGGGTTGCCCAGGCCGTCGTTGAGGAGGTCCCAGCGCAGGGCATCGGCCCGACCGTCGGGGTGGCAGCTTCCGCAGGACTGCCACCGCTGAAAGCAGAGGTCGGCGTCGAAGAAGAGCGCTTCGCCGCGGCGGGCAAGGCTCGGGTCGCGCGGCTCGGCGAGGGCGATGGTGGCCTTCACCTTACCATCGTCGGGCTGCAGCTCGGTCAGCGTGTCGGAGTAGTAGTTCGCGACCAGCAGGTCGGAGCCGTCCGGCGATAGCGCGAGCCCCTTGGGCCCCTTGCCGCCGGTTGGGTACTTCCTGGTGACGCCGTTGCGGTACAGGAAGGTCAGGTCGCGGCTGAGGTCGGCCCGCTTGTCGGCCTCGGTCTTGTCGATGATCTCGTGCAGCTTCGCGCGGTCGAGCACCGTGATCTCATGGCAGCCGGTGTGGCTGACATAGAGCTTGGCGCCGTCCGGCGAGACCACGATGCCGAAGGGGTTGGCAGAGCCCCGGTCCAGCTCGTCGAGCAGTACGGTCGCGTACTCCTGCCTGGCCGCGACGTCGATGATCGTCAGCGCGTTCGTGTTGATCCAGCCCCGCGTGATCTGCGTCGGCGGCACGAAGAAGCGCGCGAGCACGCTGACGACGTAGGCGAACTTCCCGTCGGGGGAGACACAGACCTGGCCGACGTCCGTGCACCCGGTCGGCAGCCGCACCTGCGCGACGGCCTGCGCCTTCGCGGTGTCGATGATCGTGATGTCGGCGGCGAGCTTCGGGTCATCATTGCGGCCCAGAGGGAGCAGGTTCGACACGAACAGGAGCGCGCCGTCGGGTGTCACCGCGGCATGCACGGGCTCGCGCACGGCCGGGACGCGGGCGATCTCCTTCTTCTGCGCTGGATCGACGATCGAGACGTCGTTCGACATCCGGTTGCAGACGTACAGCCGGCTCCCGTCCGCCGAAAGCGCCAGACCGGCGGGCCGCTTGCCGACGTTGATGCGCCCCGTCGCCTTCTTGGCCTTCACATCGACGACCGACACGCTGTTGGCCATGTAGCTCGCGACGTAGAGCGTGGAGCCATCGGCCGACAGCGCCAGGCCCTCGGGCTCCTTGAAGCCGGAGACGTTGGCCGCAACCTTCCGGGCGCCAAGGTCCACGATCGACACTTCGTCGGCGCCGCGCTCCGAAACAAAGGCCGTCTTGGCATCGGGCGAGACGACCACCGCGTACGGCGAGACGTAGCGGTCCGCGCCGGCAGCGGCTCGGTAGTGAGGCGCGGCCAGCAACAACAAGGCCCCGCCGGCAACGATCAGCATGAGGGCGCGTAACAACGCGCCGGAGTGAGCTTTGGACGTCACGGGTGTATCCTCCCCGGCTCCGTAGTAGGCCGCAAAGGTATGGAGTTCGGAAACACGGCAAGAGGGAGTTCGCTGCGCGTGATGCGAAGGCCTTCTTGCCTCGGGCCGCTTTCGTCCAGAAGATTCCTCGGCCTAGGCGATCCGGCCGCGGAGGTCGTGGACGAGGGCTTCCTCGATGACGGCCCAGACGAACTGGCCGGGGTCGACGGTCTGGTTCGTGGGGCCTGAGGTCAGGAGGACCTGGCCGTCCACCTCGGGGGCATCGCGGTAGGAGCGGCCGACCCACTCGCCCGAACGGGCGTCCTGGCACTCCAGCAAGACGCGCAGTCGCTGGCCCTCGAAGTGGCGGTTGCGGTCGAGGGACAGCGCCTCCTGGGCCTCCATGAATCGGTCCACGCGCTCGGCGGCGACCTCGGGCGGCACCGGGTTGGGCAGCGACGCGGCCACCGTGCCGGCCTGAGCCGAGAAGGCGAAGCAGGCGGCGCGGTCAAAGCGCGCCTCGGCGATGAAGTCCAGGAGCTGCTCGAAGTCCTCCTCCGTCTCCCCCGGGTAGCCGAGCAGGAACGTGGTCCGCACGGCGGCGTCAGGGATGGCGCGGCGGATGCGGCTGACCAGGGCGAGGTACTCGTCGGCGCTGCCGGCGCGGTGCATGGCTTTGAGGACGGGGGCGGCGGCGTGCTGGAAGGGGATATCGAAGTAGTTGACCACCTGCAGGTGCTCGCCGATGGTCTCGATCAGGTGCTCATCCACGCGGTCGGGGTGCAAGTACATCACGCGGATCCAGCCGTCCAGAGGGAGCGCTCGGAGGCCGTGCAACAGGCGCGAGAGCGAGTCCTGCGGCTGGAGATCGAGGCCGTAGGCGGTGGTGTCCTGGGCGACGAGGACGATCTCCTTGACGCCCGCCTCGGCGATGGCGCGGCACTCCTGGATGATCCGGTCCGCGGGACGGCTGCGGTACGGGCCGCGCAGCTCGGGGATCGTGCAGAACGCGCAGGAGTGGTCGCACCCCTCGGCAAGCTTGACGTAGCGGGAAGCCGTGGGGCCGGGCGCCCAGCGGGGGAGCTGGGCCTCGTCCTCCCCGCGCCCGTCGATCTCGACGGGACGCCTTCCGGCGAGCGCGCGGTCCACGACGTCGGTGATCTGCGCGAGGTCGCCCGGGCCGATGATCCCGTCGATTTCCGGCAGCTCGCCGAACAGCTCCTCGCCGAAGCGGCGGCTCAGGCATCCGGCCACGATTAGCGCCCTGCACTGCCCGTGCTGCTTCAGTTCGGCCAAGTCGAGCAGCGCCTCGACGGCCTCCTCCTGGGCGGCGTCGATGAAGGCGCAGGTGTTCACGATGACCACATCGGCCTCGTGCTGATCGACGCCGACCTCGAAGCCGGCCTGGTCCAGCGCGCCGAGCATCACCTCGGAGTCCACAAGGTTCTTGGGGCACCCGAGGGGCACGAGTGCCACGCGGCGTCTGCGCGACATGTTGGTCATCCTGACTCGGGGGTTCCCGGAGGGGGCCCGTCCGCGGGAGCGGCTTCCGGCGCAGGCTCGGCCGCGGGCTCCGCCTCGTCCTCGGCAACGGGGAGGAAGCTCTTGGCTACCGCACGTCGATCGAGGCGCGGCTTGTCCACGATGAACGCCTTGTTGAGGCGGCGGAAGGCTTCCTCGTACTCGGCGCTGGCGAACTGGAAGATCGCGTCCTCTTCCCCGGCAATGGCCAGCCGCGCGCCCCGCTGGCCCAGGCTCTTGAGGCGGGCCCAGAGCGCGCAGAGAACGCAGATCGCCGTCAGGCCGCCCGCCACGCCCGTGAGGCTCCATGCGATGACCGACGTGTTGGGCGCGACGGCGTAGGAGGCGGCGATGAGCGCCGTCAAGGCGAAGATGGGCGCCAGGAAGAGGAGGAGGCCGAAGACCCACGCGAGGAGGCGCCGATTGGAGGCGCAGGTCAGGCAGAAGAGCGGTTCGAAGCTGAATCGCTGCTCGCGGGAGGCGTAGGTCCAGATGAGATACACGGGCCACCCGCCAAAGAGCATCCCCACCAGGCCGAGATTCCACCAGTTGTGCCGGACGGCAGACATACGCGTCTTCTCACGGCCCGGGCGGAAGTAGCAGTTGACGCAATGGTGGGGCGCGCGCAGCGGCGCCGCGCGGTCTTTGCCGTCCGGCCCGACCTGCCGCGGCGGACGCAGGAACAGGGGATCGCGGAAGGTCCGGCCCGGCTGCCAGAGGGGGAGCCGCCGAGCGATCCTCGCGCGCCCCCGCTCGTCCTCGAGCGCCGCCGCGGCGACCGCATCCTCGGGGTCGATCTCGAGCACCCGCCGGAACAGCGCGATCGCCTGGTCCGAGTGACCCTCACGCTGCTCGAGCATGGCCAGCCGATACCACGGCCCGGTGGACCGCGGGGCGAGATGGACGGCGTACTGGAGGTACTCGCGGGCGCGCCGGTAGTTGCCCTGCTCGTAGTAGAGGCGCCCGATGGCCTCGTGCAGGGCCGGATCGTGAGGGTTCAGGTGATACGCCTGCTCGAGGGCGTGCAGGGCGTCGCCATAGCGGCCCTCCTCGAGCGCCTGCAAACCAAGCTCGTATGGACTGGGGGGGATCCGCCTCTCCGCCGTCATCCCTCGTCTCCGCCGTCCGGGACCAGCACCGCGTCCTCGTCCTCCTCCGGCTCCGCCAGCTCCTCCTCAGGTTCGCCGAACAGCCCCTCCTCTTCCTCCTCATAGACGTCCGGGCCGCGCAGCCGATACCCGGGCGGGACGAGAACCTTGCGCGCCTTCGACCCCTCCGACGGGCCCACCACGCCGCGCTCCTCCATCATGTCGATCAGGCGGCCGGCGCGAGCATAGCCGATCTTGAAGCGCCGCTGGAGCATGGAGACGGAGGCCTCCTGGGCGGAGGCCACGAGATCGACCGCGGTCTCGTACAGCCCGTCGCTCGGCTCCGACTCGTCGGCATAGCCCGCCATGTCGTCCTGCACTTCGGGGATGATGTCGTAGTCCGGTTCGCCCTGCTCGCGCAGGTAGGCGACGATCTCCTCGAGGTTGTGCCGGCTGATGTACGCGCCCTGCACGCGGCGGCCCTTGCTGGCATCCGCCGGCCGATAGAGCATGTCGCCGCGCCCGATCAGGCGATCGGCTCCCTGGCCGTCGATGATCGTGCGGGAGTCGTGCTGCGACACCACGGACAGGGCGATCCGCGACGGGATGTTGGCCTTGATCGTGCCGGTGATGACGTTCACCGAGGGCCTCTGCGTGGCGATCACCAGGTGGATGCCTGTCGCCCGAGCCAACTGGGCGATGCGGCAGATGGAGTACTCGAACTCCGCCTTCGCCTGCATCATGAGGTCGGCCAGCTCGTCGATGATGACCACGACGTACGGGATCGGCTCGAACTCGTCGTCCGGCTCCTCCTTGGTCATGGCGGCCAGCTCGTTGTACTCGCCGATGTTCACGACACCCTTCATGGCGAACTGGTCGTAGCGATGCTCCATCTCGCGGATGACCTTGCGCAGCACGTCCGCCGCGTGAGGCGCGGTCTGTACGACGGGCGCCATCAGGTGCGGAATGCCGTCGTAGAGCATCAGCTCGACGCGTTTGGGGTCGATCAGAATCAGCTTGACCTGCTCCGGGCGGGCGCGCATCAGCAGGCTGGTGATGATGGAGTGCAGGCAGATCGTCTTGCCGGCGTTCGTGGCCCCCGCGATGAGCAAGTGAGGCATGCGGCTGAGATCGGCAAGCACGGGCGCGCCGGCGATGTCCTCGCCGATGCCGACCACGAGCAGGGACTTCGCTTTGCGATACGCGTCGTTCTCCAGGATGCTCCGCAGGCCGACGATCTCGACCTCCGCGTTCGGCACCTCGATGCCGATGAGCGCCTTGCCCGGCACCGGCGCTTCGACACGCACGTGAGCGGCCGCGAACGCCAGCGCGAGGTCATCGGCGAGGCTGGCGACGCGGCTGACGCGGATGCCGCGCACCGGCTCGACCTCATAGCGCGTCACCGCCGGCCCACGCACGTAGTGGCGGACCTTCGAGGGAATCCCGAACGACTGGAGGGTGTCCTCCAGCAGGGCGATCCGCGCCTCCATCTGCGCGGCATCCTCCCGGTCGCCGTTGTCCGAATGGACATCGCTGATCAGCGACAGGGGAGGCGGCTGGTACAGCTCCTTGGATGACAGGAGCGAGAGCTGCTCGGGCCGATGATAGTCGGCCGCCGACGGGATCGACGGCGCGGGCTTGGCCTGCCGAGGAGGCGGCGTCTTGGGCAGCGGGATCGGGTCGGAGAGCGGCTCGGGCGGCGCGCTTGCGGCTGTGAGCGGGCGCTCGACCGGCCCGGGCGGCGCCTCTGCCGCAGGAGCAGAAGGCTCCTCCGCAGGCGCAGCCTCAACGGGCGCCGGGCTCGCGGGCTCCTCTTCCTTCGGCTCGCCGACGATGTTGATGATGCGCGATCCGCCGGGTGGCGGAGCTTCCTCGGGCTTCGGCGACGGTTTGGGTGTCGCTGCCGCCTCCCCGCGCCGGCGCTCAAGCCCGGCCCTCCCGGCGCGCACCCGCCCGGCGAGCCACCGCCTGCCCAGGCCCGCCCCCGTGGCCAACACGCCCGCCGAGGCTATCGCCTGGCCCTGCGTGAACAGGACGCCCGCCACCAGCAGCGCGCCCGCGATCACGATCCACGTGCACACGGTACCCAACAGCCGCCCCGTGCCCCACCAGAGGGCCGCGCCGATGACGCCGCCGCCGCGGTGCACGGCCACCGCGTCGAACTCCGTCCCCCGCGGCACGCCGATGTGCCTCGCCAGCAGGAAGCAGACGAAGAACAGACCCAGCGCACCGAGAATCCGACCGTTCAGGGCCTGCGTCGCTCCCACCAGAGCCAGCAGCCCGACCACCAGAAGCGCAACGCCAACCAGGTAGGCTCCCGAACCGACCAGGAAGCGCAAGGCATCACTCACGGCGGCGGGGATGTACGCGTGGGAGTGCTGAGCGTGGAGCACAAGGCTAGCGATGGCAAACAGGCCCGCAACAAACAGGCCCACGCCGGCCAGCTCGGCCGTTAGCCGCTCCTCGCGTGCGTCAACCTTCGAAGCCACGGCCAACCCCTCCGGTGCTGCGTCGATGGCTGCAAGTGGAACGGGGGAGCCACTACAGAGTATAGCACAGAGGGCAGGGAGAGGGGAAGGCGGGAGCATGTGAAGTTGGCTACGGGCGGGAGGGCTGGGCAACAGGGAGGGTTCAGTGCGCGTGCGGCGAAGTCGTTGCCGGAAGTGCCTCGAGAGGACGGTGCCTACGATGCAGGTGGCTACCCGCCGGGACTTGGCTGGGTACCTCGAGGATCGCATGGCGAAGAGCTATGTTGAGCTTCGGGATGCCCAACAGCTGAAGCCCGAGTCATCCTTGGTCAAGACGTACATGATCGAGGCGCATGTGGGTGGCACTGGCTCCCATGATGATCTCATGCGCCTGTTGCGGGACGCCGTGGCGAGCGCGTGCCAGGCCGGGGCGAAGCGCGCCGAGGTGTTGGAGACGGATGAGGAGCGGTTTGTGCTTCTCGACGTGCAGGCTCGGCTGGGCGCCACGCGTCTTTACGTGGACGCCTCTGACGCGCGGTTTTGGCTGGCCCACTCGATGGACCACAGCACCGCAGTTGACTGGGTGGTGGACCGGCTAACGTCGGTCACTCCGGATCTGGACACTGCTTGGCTTCCGGTGGCTTTGCTTGAGGAGATGGCGCAGAAGGGGTCATTCCGCGGCCTCGGTCTGGACTACGACCGGCGGCCGTTCCTCGATTGCGATGACGATGACGCAGAGGGCGTCTCCTACTTCAAGATGCAGCTTTGGGGGAACCGGGCGCACGACGTGTTGGCGAGGCTCAGACAGGACGGTGCGTTCCCACACGAGACCACTTTGGCGAAGGTGAAGGTGAAGTCGTGGTTGGACGGACACGACGGAGCCTTCACCGTCGACGACGTGAAGTTCAACGGGAAGGTCACGGCTCGTGGTACGTCATTCCAGTGCCACAACAACCTCGTGACCGACCTGTACAGGCGCTACGCAGCGATGATCGGCGCCATCGAGGCCGTGGGTCGCGTCCGATGGGAGTACGATGACTCACGCGCTCGCCTGCGCGGGACGCCCGTCCATCTCCACATCCCGAAGCACGGGCTGGACCCGGCGGACCTTTGCGCCCGCCTCTTCACGTGCGGGAGCCCCTTCCGCCTGTGGGGCCTTCCTGTGCCGATCAGCCCAGACTATTATCGCGTGTGTGCGGTAGATCTCCACGTCGGGCACGCACTGGACTTCGAGGTCTCACCGGAATGGGTCCGGGTCTATCTTGGACCGGAGACATGTGGCAACACCGTGGTTCGCCTGCTGACGAACCTCCAGCATTCACTGGACGCAAGGACGGAGGCCAGGATCCATGGCCGATCCATATCCGAGCTTCAACCTGCAGATGGTGAACCTCTTCATCGGCATGTGTAGGGGTGAACCGTCGCTGCCGCGGGCGCTCGTCGAACTCGGCTACCAGGACGGTTGGGTGGAGTTCCGGTTCACCGCCGCGGCTGGTGAGGTCAGACCGGAACTCATCATGTGGTCGCAGCAGGAACGCCACACCGTCTTGTGGGAATGGAAGTCGGGGGGCCACATCGACCTTGAGCAGATGGGGCGGTACGCAGCAGTGACGGCCGACGACCTTCGGGACCGAGCGTTTGCGCCTTCGTCTGCCTGGGAGCACCACGACCTAGGCGTCGTAGTACCGGAACGCAAGGCCACCGACGCAGCCAGAGTGCTCGCAGAGGTGGGGTTTGGCTTCCCCCTTATCTCAAGGGACGCTGCGGGGCTTCGGCTAGCCGCACACGCGTTTGGGGTTCAGGGCCTGAACGCTGCGTTCACCCCCTCGATGGCAGTGGACTTCGACCGGCTTCCTCTTGGCTTCGTCCCCTTCGACCGTGACAGCCCAGACTGGGCAATCGCCGTGGTGGAGTACATGCACCAGCGGCAGCCGCGCGTACTGGCCGAGGCACTCGCTCGTGAAGTTGTGCCTGCATGGAACGCTATTGGCGCCGATCGCCAGAGCGAGTACGTGAAGCGCATGGCCTCGATTCTCAGGGAGATGTCGGCCCGCGAGTTCCACCACCATCTCCGTCGTGCGTCGCACCTCGACGGTCGCACCCACACGCCCACGTGGGAGGTCACGAACAACCCCCTGGAGAGCGGCACAGATCGCCGGAGCGCGGCCTTTCGAGACATCCAGAAGCGGGCTATGCGTCTTGTGGAGCGCCTCCGCCACGGGCAGGGGGTCCTGCCAGGTACTGACGAATAGGGAGAGGGAGCAGCAGCCCCGCAACTATGGGGCGAAAGGTGGGCGGACCCATGGCCTTCGTGCGGGTGACGATACACCTAACCGACGAGCAGCACCGCCTCCTCAAGGCGGAGGCCGCTCGTCGCGGCATGTCGATGTCGGCCGTGCTCCGGGAGCTGGTGGACCGGGAGATGCCTGCCCGACGAGACGATGCGGCGACTGCTGCTCGCTGACTGACGCCCACGCAATCCCTCTCAGGGCGACGAGGCTTCCCGTCAAGGCTAACTCCGCGGCGTTGACAACCCCCATACCCCCGCGTACAATCGCCTCACCCGACCGGATGGGAGTCTCGTGCGCATGAAGGGCCTCAAGAGGGTTGCGGCCATCGTTGCTGTGGCGGTGCTGCTGGGCGTGATGTGGTACCAGGCCTTTGCGGTGACGGGGGTGATCGGGCCCGTGACGCCGCCGGGGATCGAGCGGCCCGCGCCGCCGCCCGCGCCGAAGCTGTCGGCCCTGCCGATGGAGCAGGCGGATATCGACCTGTTCGGGCGGCTGCACCCCGTCTGGTCGGCGTTCTAACGGCGGGCCGGATGCACCGCCTGCACACGGCGGCAGGCGCTGCATGCGGCCCCTCCCAACGGCAGGCACTGTCATGGAGCGAATCACGATCATTGGGGGCGGGTTGGCGGGATGCGAGGCTGCGTGGCAGCTCGCGCAGCGCGGCGCGGAGGTACTCTTGTATGAGATGCGACCGGTCGTGCCGACCGCCGCCCACAAGACCGACCTGCTCGCTGAGTTGGTCTGCAGCAACTCGCTGCGGTCTGACAGCCTCGACCGCGCTCAAGGCATCCTGAAGGCCGAGCTGCGGCTGCTCGGGTCGGTGATCCTCGCGTGCGCGGACCGCTTCCGGGTGCCAGCGGGGAGCGCGCTCGCGGTGGATCGCGACCTGTTCGCGGGCGCGATCACGGAGGCGGTCACCGGGCACCGCAACATCGAGCTGCGACGCGAGGAAGTGACGGAACTCCCGGAGCGCGCGCCGACGATCATCGCTTCGGGGCCGCTCACCTCGCCGAATCTGGCCAAGGCGATCTACGCGGTCACGGGGCAGCACTACCTCTTCTTCTACGACGCCATCAGCCCCATCGTCGATGCCGACTCCATCGACATGGACAAGGCGTTTATGGCCTCGCGCTACGGCAAGGGCGAGGCGGCGTACCTGAACTGCCCGATGACGAAGCCGGAGTATGACGTCTTCTATGCGGCGCTGATGTCGGCCGAGCAGTCCATGCACGCCGATGTGAACCCCGACGAACTGTTCGAGGGGTGTCTGCCGGTCGAGGTGATCGCCGGGCGCGGTCACGATGGGCTGCTGTTTGGGCCGATGAAGCCCGTGGGCCTGCAGGACCCGCGCACGAACGCGCGGCCGTATGCCGTCGTGCAGCTTCGTAGCGAGAACGCCGACTTCACGATGTACAACCTGGTCGGCTTCCAGACGTCGCTGCGCTGGAGCGAGCAGGAGCGCGTGTTCCGGATGATCCCGGGCCTCGAGAACGCCGAGTTCATGCGCTACGGCGCGGTGCACCGGAACACGTACATCAACTCGCCGGTGCTCTTGCAGCGGACGCTGAACCTCAAGAGCCATCCCCACCTCTACCTCGCGGGGCAGATCACGGGTGTCGAGGGGTACGTGGAATCGACCGCGTGCGGGCTGGTGGCGGCGCTGAACTGCCTCGCCGCACTGCAGGGAGAGCCGCCGGTGGTCTTCCCGCGCGAGACGGTGCTGGGCGCGCTGATGCACCACATCACCCACGCCGACCCGAAGCACTTCCAGCCGATGAACGCCAACTTCGGCATCCTGCCGCCGGTCGAGAAGAAGGCACACCAGGGCAAGCGCGACGCGCGCACCGATGTCGGCAAGCGCTGTCTGGCGGCGATGGAGGCGGCGATCAACGCGCGGACGGGGTCGGTGAAGCTGGCGTAGATTGCGGGAGTAGTGGGGCGGGCATTCCTGCCCGCCATCGTCCATCGGCGGGCAAGAATGCCCGCCCCACTACTGCTCTCGCTGGAGACCATCCGGGCCGAGGTCTCGTCCATGTGGATGGCCGTCCCCCTCGCGCTTGCCGCGACAGGCACTTACGCACAGGGAAGGAGCCTGCCCATGGCGGAGGCCGTGACCCTCACGCGCTCCTGGGCGGAGGGCGCCTTCGGCGGGGCTCCGGCCCCACAAGAGCGCGACCGGCTGATCATCGTCCACGAGGACGAGCCCGGCGACACGAAGGTCAACACCTGCGCCTTCGCCGCGCGCCCGCCGATTCGCCTCGGTGAAAGGACATACGCGCGCGGGATCGGGGTGAACTCCCACAGCGTCCTGCGCGTGTCGCTCACGCGGCCGGCGGCGCGCTTCCGGGCGGACATCGGCCTCGACCGCAACGTAGACAACACCCCTGCGTCCGTCCGCTTCCATGTGAGCGTCGCCGGGAAGGACGTGTTCGCGACCGAGGTGCTCCGGCCCGGCGCGCCGGTGCAGAGCGTCAATGTGCCGCTGACCGGCGCGAAGGAGTTCGACCTGATCGTGGATGACGGCGGCGACGGGCGCGGTTGGGACCAGGGGGACTGGGCGGACGCGCGGGTCGTGCTGGAGGACGGAACCGAGCTGTGGCTCGATGATCTGGCGAAGGCGGTGGAGCTGCCGGCGGAGCTTCCGTTCTCGTTCACCTATGGCGGGAGGCCATCGGCGGACCTCCTGCCGACGTGGAAGCGCGAGGTGACCGACGAGGAGATCGACGGGACCCGCCGCCGGCGCACGCTGACGCTCACGGACCCGGAGAGCGGCCTGGAGGTGCGGGCGGTCTGCACGATCTACACCGACACGCCGGGCGCGGACTGGACCTTGTACCTCACGAACCGGGGTGCGCAGGAGACTCCTGTCATCGAGAACCTGCGCGCCCTCGACATCACGCTGCGGCCCGGAGTCGACTGGTCGCCCGTGCTGCATCGCATCACGGGCAGCGATTGCTCCGTCAACGACTGGGTGCCGATCGATGAGCCGCTCACGCCGGGGCGGCGCGTAGAGCTGACGCCGATAGGCGGGCGGCCGTCGCGGGCGGTCGGGCCGTTCTGGACGCTGGACTGGGGCAACGCGGGCGTGGTGACGGCGATCGGGTGGTCGGCGCAGTGGACGGCGGCGATCGAGCGGGAGGAGGCCGGCGTGCTCCGCGTGCAGGCGGGGATGCAGTTCCTGCACCTGAAGCTCCGGCCCGGCGAGACGATCCGCAGCCCGCGCATCATGCAGCTGTACTGGGCTGGCGCGGACCTGGATGGAGCGCACAACCTCTGGCGGCGTACGATGCTGAGGCACATCGTGCCGCAGCTCGACGGGCGGCCGATCACGCCCCCCATCGTGCACCTCAGCACCTCCTTCTACGAGCTGAATGACAGCACCGAAGCGAACGTGCTCTCCCACCTGGAGGCGATCAAGGGGCTGGGCTTCGAGGACTTCTGGCTCGACGCGTACTGGACGCGGGGCGGTTTCCCGGCGGGAATGGGGAACTACGGCTTCCCGCTGGAGCGCGCCGAGCCGCCCGACCGCTTCCCGCATGGACTCCGGCCCATCGGCGATGCGGCGCACGCGGAGGGGATGGGGTTTGTCGTTTGGTTCGAGCCGGAGCGCGTGGCCCCCGGCACGGAACTCGCGCGCGAGCACCCGGAGTGGGTCATCTCGCCCGGCGGCGATGGCTCGGGGCTGCTCAACCTGGGCCTCCCCGAGGCGCGCGAGTACATGACGCGCTACCTCATCGAGGCGATCCGGGCGTATGGGATCGACGGCCTGCGGATCGACTACAACCTCGATCCGCTGCCATACTGGCAGTTCGCGAACCAGCAGGACCCGGACCGCGTCGGACTGACCGAAATCAGATACGTCGAAGGCCTGTACCGGATGTGGGACGACATCCGGGCGGCGCACCCGCACCTGTTCATCGACGACTGCGCCAGCGGCGGGATGCGCATCGACCTGGAGACCTGCTCGCGTTCGATTCCGCTCTGGCGGACGGACGCGACCATCGGCCCGCTGATGGCCCATGACTTCGAGCAGGCGGCGTTGCGGAACCAGACGATGACCGCCGGCCTGAGTCGGTATCTGCCGCTGCACACGAGCGGCCAGATGGGCGCGACGCCCTACCTGTTCCGCAGCGGCTTCAACGGCGGCATCTCGTTCTGCGAGGACTGCCGACCGGCCGACTATCCCAAGGCGCTGCTGAAGCAGGCAATCGCCGAGGGCAAGCGACTGCGGCGGTACTTCCTCGGCGACTTCTACCCGCTGACGCCGGTGACGACCAGCCCGCGCGAGTGGTGTGTCCTGCAGTACCACCTGCCCCAGGAGAACGCGGGTATGGTGATCGCCTTCCGCCGGCACCAGTCGCCATACTCGGGCTACGACGCCGAGCTGCGAGGGATCGACGAGAAGGCGACCTACGAGGTCACGCAGTCCGTTGGCTACGAGCCTGCCGCGCCGGTGCGGATGAAGGGCAGTCGTCTGCGGCGGCTGGCGCTTCGGATTGACGAGTGCCCGGGGTCGATTGTAGTGGAATACGGCAGGCGCTAGACGGCTGCACGCCGAAGGAGCGAGACGAAGCCCATCGGTAGCTGAGATCGCAGCCATCCATCACAGCACGAGGCGGAGCCATGTCGCACCAACACCTGGATGCCTTCCTGTCGTACCTGACGAACGTCCGGGGGTGCGCGGTCCGCACGGGTGAGGCGTACTCCCGCGCGGTGCAGCAACTCGCGGATTACCTGGCGGCGCAGTGGGGCGAGGAGCACGCCTTCGACTGGGAGCGGGTGGACTACGCCACCGTTCGGAGGTATCTCGCTCACCTGTCGCGCGCGAAGTATGCGCCGACGACGATTGCGGCGCGGCTGGCGGCGCTGAAGGCGTTCTTTCGGTTCCTCACGCGAGAGGGCGTGGTGCAGCTCAACGTGGCGACGCTGGCCCGCGCGCCGAAGAAGCCGAAGCGCCTGCCCTCGGTGCTGGATCGGTCGGAGGTCGAGAGCATCCTGCGGGCGCCCGACCCGACCAAGCCTGCGGGCCTGCGTGACCGAGCGGTGCTGGAGCTGCTGTATGCGAGCGGCGCGCGCGTGGCGGAGATCTGCGGGCTGGACCTGACGGATGTGAACCTGGGCGGGCGCACGGCGCAGGTGCTGGGCAAGCGGGACCGGGAGCGCACGGTGCTATTCGGGGAACCGTGCGCGGCGGCGTTACGTACTTACCTTGAGGGCGCGAGGTCGCTGCTGCTGGCCGGGAACCCGCGGGGCGCGCAGGAGACGGCCCTGTTCCTGGGCAACTCGGGACGGAGGCTGACGACGAACAAGGTGCGGACACTCGTACGCAAGCACGTGCTGGCGGCCGAGACGGGTCAACCGGCAACGCCGCACAGCTTCCGCCACACGTTCGCGACGCACCTGCTGGACAACGGGGCGGACCTGCGCAGCGTGCAGGAGCTGCTCGGGCACGCGAGCCTCAGCAGCACGCAGGTCTACACGCACGTGAGCCTGAAGCATCTGCGGGAGAGCTACGTGAGGGCACACCCGCTCTCCGCCGAGGGGTCTACGCATGGCACGTGACCGGGAACAGCCGCAGTGGCATGGGACGACGGTCGTCGCGGTTCGGCGCGACGGCAAGCTGGCGCTGGCCTCCGATGGGCAGGTCACCGTCGGGGATAGCGTCGTGAAGCGCACCGCGCAGAAGGTGCGCCGCATGTCGGGCGACAAGGTCCTGGCGGGGTACGCCGGGAGCGCGGCGGATGCGCTCGCCCTGTTCGAGCGCCTGGAGAAGCGGCTGGACGAGTACAGCGGCAACCTCCCGCGCGCGTGCCTGGAGCTGGTGAAGGACTGGCGCACGGACCGGGCGATGCGCCGCCTGGAGGCCCTGCTGATCGTCGGTGACGCGACGGACCTCCTGTTGGTCTCCGGCACCGGCGACCTCATCCGCCCCGACGAGGACGTGCTCGCCATCGGCTCGGGCGGGGGTTACGCGCTGTCGGCCGCCCGGATGCTGCTGCGTCACACCCAACTGCCGGCGGACGAGATCGCGCGCCACGCGCTACTGGCCGCCGCCGAGATTTGCGTCTACACGAACGACCAGGTTACGCTTGAGGTGCTCGAGTGATTGAGGGTGAGCTGACTCCCAGAGAGATCGTAGCGGAGCTGGACAAGTACATCATCGGGCAGGAGGCGGCCAAGCGCGCCGTGGCCGTCGCCCTGCGCAATCGCCTCCGCCGCCAGCATCTCAGCGATGAGATGCGCGACGAGGTCATCCCCAAGAACATCCTGATGATCGGGCCGACGGGGGTCGGCAAGACCGAGATCGCGCGGCGGCTGGCGAACCTGGCCAACGCGCCCTTCATCAAGGTCGAGGCCACCAAGTACACCGAGGTCGGGTACGTCGGCCGCGACGTAGAGAGCATGGTCCGGGACCTGGTGGAGACCGCGATCCGCATGGTGGAGGAGGAGCGCTTCGAGGAGGTCCAGGAGCAGGCGGAGGAAGCGGCAGAGCGGCGGCTGACCGATCTGCTCGTGAAGGGCCGGGAGGGGTCGGCGCCGCCAGCCTCGCCGATGAGCGGTCTGCTGGCGCTGGCTCGCGGCGAGACGCCGCAGCTGCCCGCACCCGAGAGCGAGGTCGAACGCGAGCTGCGCGAGGCGCGCCGGCGTCAGGAGGAGGCCAACCGCCGACTGACCGAGCGGCGGCTGCGGGCCGGCGAGCTGGAGGACGAGACGGTCACGATCGAGGTCGATGAATCGTCCCATCGCACCTTCCAGATCTGGTCGCAGACCGGCCTGGAGGAGATGGGCGTGAACCTGCAGGACATGCTCGGCAGCATGTTCCCCAGCAAGAAGGTGCAGAAGCAGACCACGGTCGCGGAGGCGCGCCGACTCCTGGTGATGGAGGAGGCGGACAAGCTCGTCGATCCCAACGAGGTCTCGCGGGTCGCGCTGGAGCGTGTCGAGGACGGCGGCATCATCTTCCTGGATGAGCTGGACAAGATCGCCGGTCGCGAGGGCGGGCACGGGCCGGACGTCTCCCGCGAGGGCGTGCAGCGCGACATCCTGCCGATCGTCGAGGGCTGCACGGTGATGACGAAGTACGGACCGTGCGCCACCGACCACGTCCTCTTCATCGCCGCCGGCGCCTTTCACGTCAGCAAGCCCTCGGACCTGATCCCTGAGCTGCAAGGACGCTTTCCGTTGCGGGTCGAGCTGAAGAGCCTCAGCGAGGGCGACTTCCGGCGCATCCTCGTCGAGCCGCGCAACTCGCTCGTGAAGCAGTACACGGCGCTGTTGGCGACGGAGGGAATCGAGACCGACTTCACCGACGACGCCGTAGCGGCGATCGCGAGGCTGGCGCGCGAGGTGAACGAGTCATCGGAGAACATCGGCGCGCGCCGCCTCTACACGCTGATGGAGCGCCTGCTGGAGGACATCTCCTTCGAGGCCCCCGATATGCAGCAGACCAAGGTGGTCATCGACGAGGCCTACGTGAAGAACAAGCTGGCCGACATCGTTGAGGACCAGAATCTGTCGCGGTATATGCTGTAGGCGGCGGGCGCCATGATTGGCGCCCCTACACTCGGGCGTGATGAATCACGCCCCTACACAGGGGCGCGATGAATCGCGCCCCTACCTGACGGCAAGACGCTGGCTTGCCGTCGCGGAGGCTCTCCCATGCGTACGGTTGCCCTCGTGCTGGTGCTGCTGACCATGTCGTGCCTCGCCAACGCCGCGCCGCGCATCTGGCTGCAGTACAGCGACATGCCGGAGGCGCTGATGGTGAGCAACGACTCCGGGGCGGAGGTGAAGGGCTGCCGCGCCGAATGGCAGGTACGATACGACGGCGGTCGGCACTACACCGAGATCGCGAGGGTGGACCTGCCAGCCAATGGCGAGGTGAAGGTCAGCGACTGCGGAGAGTGGTGGGACGAGAATCGCAGCAAGACCCTCGACGTGGGACTCAGACTCGACGGACCCGACGGCAAGGAGCTGGCGAAGCAGAGCTATGAGGGCCTGTTCAGGGTCGTGCCGCGACAGGGCTTGCCGACGACGGACTGGGTCGGCACCGCCTCGCGCGGCGGCAACACGGCGGCGGCGTTCGACGGCGACCCGGGCACGCGCTGGGACACCGGCGGCGTTCAGAAGGTGGGCGACTTCTACGCGTTGGACCTGAAGCACGAGTACCGGATCGCGGGGCTGATTCTCGATGCGCGCGGATCGGCCAACGACTACCCGAGCGGGCTGACGGTGGAGGTGTCCATTCGCGGGGAGAAGTGGAGGCGAGTGGCGGACATCGCGGACACCGAGTCGGTGAACAAACGCGGCCGGATCAAGATCACCTTCGACCCGGTTGAGGTGCAGCACATCCTCATCACCCTCACGAAGCCGCACGGCGAGGGCTGGTTCTGGTCGATCCACGAGCTGTCCGTGTTGCCCGCGGAGGGCGGCGAGCAGGCGTCCGGCGGGCGGTCGATCCGGGGCGGGTCGATCGGCGGCCTGTTGGGGATCGCGGGGAGTGCCGTTCGCGCACCGGCGCCGGAGAAGACCGTGCTGCTGTTCTGCGGCTGCAAGGGCTTCCGGCACGCCACGGCTACCTATGGAAAGCCCGTCATCACGAAGCTCGGCGAGGAGAGCGGCGCCTTCAACACGATCTGCACGGAGGACTCGTCCTTCATCAACGACGACTTCCTCGCGGGAATCAGTTGCATCATCCTCAACAACTCGACCGGCTCGTTCCTCAACGAGGACCAGCGGGCGGCGCTGCTGCGCTACGTGCAGAACGGCGGCGCGATCGCGGGCATCCATGCGGCAACGGATGCGATGAATGACTGGCCGGACTTCCCGAAGCTCATGGGCGGCTGGTTCGACGGCCACCCGTGGAATGAGGAAGTGACCATCGACGTGGAGGTGCCGGACCACCCCGCCTGCGAGGGCGTGCCGAACCCGTGGAAGATCGCCGACGAGATCTACCAGCAGCGCGACTGGTCGCGGAACGACCTATGCGTGCTGATGAGCCTCAACACCGAGCAAACGAACATGACCCGGCAGGGCATCAAGCGCGAGGACCGCGACTTCGGCATCGCGTGGTGTAAGCAGATCGGCAAAGGCCGGAGCTTCTACACCGCCCTCGGGCACCGCAACGAAGTGATGGATGACCCCGTCTGGCAGAAGCACTTCCTCGGCGGCGTGCGGTGGGCCATGGGCGAGGTCGAAGGCACGTCTACCCCGCACGCGAAGCCGAAGTAGTGTAGGGAGACCCCCATGTCCACGATGAGCCGACGGCGGTTCGTGGAGGCCGGTGCCCTGGCGGCCGGCGTAGCCGCAACGGGAGTGGGGCGCGCGCAAGGTACCGACGACCGCCTCCGCCTCGGCTTCATCGGCGTCGGGAATCGGGGGAGTCAGCTTCTGGCGGCGACGCTGCCGAACCAGGATGTGGAGGTCGTCGCGCTCTGCGATGTGTACGAGCCGTACGTGAAGCAGCAGGCCGCGAAGGTCGGCGGGACGGTCGCTACGTACTCGGACTTCCGCGAGCTGCTCAAACGCGATGACCTCCACGGCGTGGTGATCGCGACACCCGACCACTGGCACGCCATCCAGACGATCATGGCGTGCGACGCCGGGAAGGACGTGTACGTCGAGAAGCCGCTCTGCATCACAATTCGCGAGGGTCGGCGGATGGTGGAGGCGGCGCGGCGCAACCAGCGCATCGTGCAGGTCGGCACGCACAGGCGCTCCTCGACGCTGCTCCCGCAACTGCGCGAGCTGATCCGTGGCGGCACGATCGGCAAGGTGACGGTCGCGCGCTGCTACCGAATCAGCAACATGTTCCCGGATGGCATCGGGCGCGCCGAGGACGGCGACCCGCCGGAGGGCCTGGACTGGGACATGTGGCTCGGACCGCGCGCGGAGCGGCCGTTCAACCCGACCATCGCGCCGTACAAGTTCCGCTGGCACAGCGCATACTCGTCGCAGGTCGCGAACTGGGGCATCCACTACCTGGACGCGATCCGCTGGATGCTGGACGAGCAGGCGCCGAAGTCCGTCGTCGCGCTCGGCGGCCGGTTCGCGGTGAACGACCGGCGAGACATCCCGGACACGATGGAGGCCGTCTTCGAGCTGCCCTCGGGGTGCCTGCTGGTCTTCGGTCAGTACGAGGCGAGCAACAACCCGGCGCTGCGGAGCGGGGAGATGGAGCTGCGCGGCACGCTCGGCACTGTGTACGCGAGCGAGCGGAGTTTCGAGGTCGTGCCGGAGCGCGCGGGGCAGTTCGGCAAACCCGAGCCGGTCGCGGAAGCGCGGACGGTCAAGGCCTCGGATGGCGACCTCACCGCCCTGCACATCCGCAACTTCCTTGACTGCATGAAGACGCGGGAGACCCCCAACGCCGACGTGGAGATCGGCCACCGCTCGACAACGTTCTCGCTTCTGGCGAACATCTCCCTGGCCGAGAAGGCGCGCATCGAGTGGGACGCGGTGCGGGAGCGCATCCTCTCTCCCGAGTCGGCCAACCGACACCTGCACTACGAATACCGAGCCCCGTGGAAGCTCGGCTAGACCCACCCCTCACGAGGACCCCGCCCATGCTCCGCTATGCCACCATGGCTTTCGGTGCGGTGCTGGCCTGCCTGCCGGCGGCGCAGGCGGCCGAGCGGCTCACCCACGCTGCTGTCGAGATCTACCCCTCCCTGTTGGAAGGCCTCGCGCGGGCCGCCGACTTCCCGTTCCGGATGGTGGACTACGACGGCGGCGAGGCGGCGAACGTCCTGCCGCCCAAAGGACGCTGGGGGGCCGGGGAGTGCGGCCATCTGCGGACGCTCAGTCTCTTCCTCGACGCCCCGAGCGACATCTCGCTGCGCTTCGAATCGGAAGCGGTCAGCCCGGGCGTCACCCGGCCGATCGCGCGCCTGGAGATGACGCTCCGCGGCCCCGCTGAGGCGGAGTGGTGGAGCAAGCTGCCCCTACAGGGGGAGTGGGGGCTCGTGAAGCGCTTCCGGGAGCGCATTGCGCTGATCGTCCGCGCGAAGTCGCAGGTCACGATCGCCAAGGCTGAGTCCGGCAATCCCTGGGTGGCGCTGGCGTTCGACCGAATCGAGGGCAAGGACGTCGAGCTGAACGTGCGCCACTGCCCACCGTGGTTGGACCGGCTGATTGAGACGCACTTCGGCGTCGCCGAACAGGTGGATGCCCGCATCGCGCAGCAACTGGCGCCCCGGACGCGCATCGAGCTGCCCCCGCTCTCCGTCCCCTACCTCTCCCGGCCGCTGGTCATCGAGGACCTGCGGCCCGCCGTCCGCAACGGTGTCCTCCGCATCGAGATGACGGTCGGCAGCCGCTGAGAAGTCCCTATCGAGGTCTTTGGGCTCCACGGCTCTGAAGCCTCACCCCCCTGCCCCCCTCTCCTGAATGGAGAGGGGGGAACACCGACACGACGACGTCAAGCCGTCCCCCTCTCCATTCAGGAGAGGGGGGCAGGGGGGTGAGGCGTCCACAGGTTACCGCGACCCTCGGCGCCGGGAACATGCCCGCCGCTGAGAAGGAGCACCTCCCCCCGGTCCCGAAAACTCGGGTGAGCGAGCCCGGCCGCTCGGCTCGCCCGGGAGGCGCGGATATGAGACACCTGCGGACGGCGTTGTTCCTCTCCCTAACCTCTCTTCCGTTCCTGGTCTTGGTCTCACTGTGGTGTGGGGAGCGCTCGACGGCAGCACCCGTGACTGGGCCGACCGGGCGCCTGCTGGAACTGGCTGGCATCGACCGCGGGCTATGCGCGGTCATTGGGTGTGAGGACCCGGCGTTGCCCATGGCTCTGGCGCGCGAGACCCAGTTTCTCGTCCACGTGCAATCATCGAACGCGGCCTTGGTCGAGCGGTTGCGCGCGCGTTTGGGCACCGAGGGCCTGTACGGGAAGCGCATCACTGCCGAGGTTGGCTCACCTGACCGTCTCCCGTACGCGGACGGCGTGGTCGATCTGGTGCTGTGCCCGGCGCTCGATGGGGGCTCGCTGGGGGAGATCGCGCGCGTCCTGCGGCCCGGAGGCGGCGCGATTCTGGGCGCGAGGGAGGGGCTGAGTCCAACTGAGGTTCGTCGAGGGACCGGACCCGACGAGGTGAGCTGGGAGGTCGTCGAAGAGGGATCGGGCGTCTGGGCCAAGCTCGTGAAGCACCCGTCGCCGCTTAGCGATGAGTGGACCCACTGGCAGCACGCGCCGGACAACAACCCGGTCTCGACGGACGCCGTCATCAAGGCCCCGTACATGACGCAGTTCCTGAGCCTGCCGTACTACTCGCCGATGCCCGCGATCTCGGTGATCTGTAGCGGCATCCAGTTCCGCGCCGCCGGGCACATGGCGATCCACGAGCGCGAGGAGCGCTTCGTCAATACGCTCTTCGCGTCGAGCGCCCACAACGGGCTGGTCTTGTGGACGCGTCCGCTGCCGGAGGGATACCTCGTTCACCGCTCGCTGTTCGTGGCGCAGCCGGACGTGCTCTATCTCATCGAGCCGCAGCGCTGCCTGCTGCTCGATCCGCGAACCGGCGCCGAGAAGGACGCGATCCCGCTGCCGGCGGGCGTCGAGGAGGGCGCGCAGTGGCAGTGGATCGCGCTGGAGGACGGCGTGCTCTATGCGCTCATCGGCAAGGACGCGATGCCGGCCGAGGTCATCGAGCGCAAGCGGCCCAGCGGCGCGTGGGGCTGGAATGAGCTGTCGCAGGGGTACTATGCGACGGAGTACCCGTGGGGGTATGGCAAGACGCTGGTGGCTTTGGACCCGCAGACGAAGCGCGAGCTGTGGCGCCATGCGGAGACCGTCCCCATCGACTCACGCGCGCTATGCCTGAAGGACGGGCGGATCTTCATTCACGGCGAGGGCGCCTATGTCGCCGCACTGAACGCGAAGACGGGTGACATCCTCTGGCGGACCGACGACCGGAAGCTCCTCGCCGCGATTGCGGAGCAGAATGACAAGGGCCTTGGGTTCAAGACGACGCCCTACGCGCTGTGTACGGACGAGATGCTGTTCTTCGCCGGGCGAGGGCGGTTGAACGTGGTGGGCGTGAAGGCGAGTGACGGTGCGCACCTGTGGACGGTGCCGGGCGCGTACAACGCGACGAACATGCTGTACACGGGGAACTACCTGTATGCGCACATCCCCTCGGCCACGAAGATCGACCCGCTCACCGGCACGCTGGCCGCCGACCTGGGCATCCAGAAGCGCTCGTGCGCACGGTTCACCGGCTGCCCGGAGGCGCTGTTCCACCGCGGCAGTCTCCAGGTCGGCGAGGGCTCCACGCGCTATGACCTGAGCACCGGCCGGGCGGGCGTCATCCACGCGTTCCGGCCGCCGTGCAACGACGGCATCATCCCCGCCGAGGGCCTGCTGCACATCACGCAGTGGGACTGCGACTGCAATCTGCAGCTCATGGGCGGCATCGCGCTGGCGCCGGCGGGAAGTTACCAGTTCGGTCGCGACCCGACGGACGCCGAACGCCTGACGACCTTCCCGGTGGCAGGCGGGACGGCTGCGCCGTCCATGGTGGCCGAGAACGATTGGCCCACCTATCGCGCGGACAACGCGCGCAGCCAGAGCACGAAGGCGACGGTTCCGGAGACGGTCCAGGTGAAGTGGCAATACACGCCGCGGTCCGCAGCACGGCCCAGCGCCGCGACGGCGGCGGGGGGGCTCGTCTTCGTTGCAGGGGACGATTGCTGCGTACGGGCCTTCGACGCGGAGACTGGGAAGGAGCGCTGGACCTTCGCGACGGCGGGTCCGGTGCGCCTGCCGCCGACCCTCTGGGAGGATCGCGCGTACGTCGGCTCGGCGGATGGCTACGTCTACTGCCTGCAGGCCGCAAGCGGTCGCGCCGTGTGGAGATTCCGCGCGGCGCCCGCCGAGCGGCGGGTCGTCATCTACGGCGCGCTCTCCTCGACGTGGCCCGTGAACACCGGGGTGCTGGTGGACAACGGCGTCGCGTACGCGGGCGCCGGGATCATCTGCTACGATGGCACGCATGTCGTCGCCCTCGACGCGCGGACCGGCAATCCCCGCTGGCAGAACAATACGTCGGGCCATCTGAACCCCGAGCTACGCGCCGGCGTCTCGGTGCAGGGGGACATGGCGCTGCTAGGCGGGCAACTGATGCTCGCCGGCGGGAACGTCGTCAGCCCGGCGGTCTACAACACGGCCGACGGCAAGTGCCTGAACGGTCCGCCCGGCCCGCACCCGCCCGGCGCGCATCGCGGCTCGGAAATCTGCGCGTTCGTGGACCGCTACATCATGATCGGCGGCCAGCGCCTCCTCACCGATCCCGGCGACGACATCTCAACGAACCTGGGCGTCGCCTTCCAGGGCCAGGGCGTTGCGCCGAACAAGGGCCTGCCGGGTCGCGTGCCGCCGGCCTTCGGCAACGGAGTCGTCGTGATGGCGGCGCGCGGGCCGCTGGTCTGCGCCGAGACGGCCGAGATCGAGAAGTGGCTGAAGATCGACGACAAGAACGCGCGCTTCCAGCCGCGCTGGGTCGTGAAGTTCCTGCAGGGCGCCGTGGCCACCGCCATCGCGGCGAACGCCGTGGTCGCTGTGGGCCACGCGGAGGCCCCGGAGGGGCAGACGGGTGCGTGGCAGGTCGCGGCCTTCGACCTGGCCTCGGGGAAGGAGCTATGGCGCCAACCGCTGCCTGAGGCGCCGCTGCCCGGCGGGCTGTGCATCGACAGCCAGGGCCGGACTATCGTTGTGCTTGAGAACGGCGGGGTCCTATGTGTGGCGTAGGAAGAGGCGGAAAAGAGGGACACCATACTAATTCCGCATGACGTCGGCGGAATTAGTATGGTGTCCCTCTTTTTCTTTCGGGAAGGTCGCCATGTCCGTGATCCGTCTCCTGTTTCGCGAGATCGAGTACCGCAAGCTGAACTTCGCGCTGGGGCTGGTGTCGGTGATCGCGGCGGTCGCGCTGCCGGTGTCGATCCTGACGATGTGCGACGCGTCCAACCGCGAGATCACGCGCCTCATGCGCAACCTCGGCTTCAACCTCATCATCGTGCCGGCCGACACGAACATGAGCGACTTCTGGGACCGTCAGTACGCCGACAAGACGATGCCCGAGGCGTACGTGACGAGGCTCAGCCAGTCCCGCACGCTCATGATCCAGCACCTCGTGGCGCGGCTGCAGCAGAGGGTCGAGTGGCGCGGCCGCAAGGTGCTCCTCACGGGCGCCCTGCCCGAGGTGCCGATGCGCTACGGCGCCCAGAAGTCGCCGATGGACATGCCGATCCCGAAGGGCGAGGCGTACCTCGGCTTCGAGTTGGCCAACAGCACGGGCCTCAAGGCCGGCGACGCGCTGGAGCTGACAGTGAACGGGAGAACCCGCAAGTACAGGATCGGGAGGACGCTGAGAGAGCAGGGCAGCCTGGATGACATCCGCATCCTGTTGCATCTGCACGACGCGCAGGACCTGCTGAACATGCCCGGCCGCGTCACCGACATCCAGGCCTTGAGCTGCTACTGCAAGGGCGCGGACCTCTCCACACTGCGGGCGAGCCTGGCGAAGGAGTTCCCGGACACGCGCGTCTCCGAGCTGCGCACCCAGTACCTCGTTCGCGCCGAGACGCGGGCGACCATCGAGCGCTATGCCGCGTTCCTGCTGCCCGCAGTGCTGGTGATCTGCGCGGTGTGGGTGGGGCTGCTGGCGCTGAGCAACGTGCGCGACCGGCGCCACGAGATCGGCATCCTGCGCGCGATGGGTGTGTCGTCGGTGAAGGTGGCTGCTCTGTTCCTGGGCAAGGCGATCCTGCTCGGCCTGGTTGGGGCGGCGATCGGCTTCCCGATCGGAACGTGGATTGCGCTGAAGTGGGGGCCGCACGTGTTCCCGGTCACGGCCGGCAAGTTCGCGGCCGAGACGCAGTACCTGTGGTGGGCGCTCCTCGGCGCGCCGCTGCTGTGCGCGATTGCGAGCTACCTGCCCGCCATGGTTGCCGTCACGCAGGACCCCGCCGAAGTGCTGAGGGAAGAGTAACCCATGATCGTGCTTCAGGACGCGAGCAAGGTCTACCGGACCCGGGAGCGTGAGATTCGCGCGCTGGACGGGGTCACGGCGCACGTCGAGCCCGGCGAGTTCGTGGCGGTGCGGGGGCCGAGCGGCTGCGGGAAGAGCACGCTGCTCATGGCGGTCGCGGGGATGGCGCGGCCGACCTCGGGGCGCGTGATCCTGGACGGGGACGACCTCTACGCGCTCTCACCCAGGCGGCGGGCGGCCATCCGCGCGCGGAAGGTGGGTTTCGTGTTCCAGGTGTTCCATCTGGTCCCGTACCTGAGTGTGTGGGAGAATATCTTGTCGCCGCGATTGGCTGGCGCGCACGCCACAGACAGTGAGGCGCGCCTGGTCGCGGAGCGCGTGGGCCTGGCCGAGCGCCTGAGTCACCGGCCCGCCGAGCTGAGCACCGGCGAGCGCCAGCGCGTGGCGCTCGCGCGCGCACTCCTGAACAAGCCGAAGCTCATTCTGGCGGATGAGCCGATCGGCAACCTCGACCCCGAGAACGGGCGCGCGGTGATGGACTTCCTGGCGGAGTTCAACCAGGAGGGCGGCACCGTGCTTCTTGTGACGCACGAGGACCTCGCGGCCTCGTATGCGCAGCGCACGCTGACGCTGGAGCGCGGGCGGTTGCTGCCGGACTAGCCCTGCCCGTCGCCTGCTTAGGGCAGGTTGATCATCCCCTGCGCGATCTTGCTTCCGTCCTTCGCGGTCGTCCACCACGTCAGATGGTCCCCGCCCTGAATCCGGATGCAGAACCCGCCGCGGCTGCCGCCCGGGAACTTGATCGGGTTGGTCCTCGTCTCCCAACTGGCTTCCACCGCGCTATGCTGTCCGCTCCAGTTGGTCGGCGAGCCGTGGGAGATGATCTGACCGCCCTGGATCTGGACGTGGAAGTCGTGGATGTTCTTCGTGGTGCCCGGCGCTCGGCCCGCGGCGTTCGCCGTCACCGTGAAGCACAGCCGGTTCCTGGTCCTCGTCATCTGCACCGTGTCCGCGTAAGCCGTTGCGACCAGCATCAGCGCCATGATCACCAACAAGCCGACTACGAATGCTCGTGTCGCCATCTGCCATTCCTCCCGTGGGCACACCGATTTGGGCTCGCCGAAGCGGCCGCTTGTCCATTTCAACACTAAGGACCCAAAATAGGACTTCTGCCGCCGGGTTTCCCTTGCTGCCATTGTACACCTCCTCACTCGACAATTCCAGGGCACTTGCCTACGTCATCCTCGGGAGCATCTCGGCCGTGACCTCGCCGAGCAGCGGTTCCCCGGCCCGCCAGCGCGTGAGGTTCTCGATGGCCCGACGCCCCATGCAGTGATAGCGGTCCTTCGTCGGGCCGGCCTGGTGAGGGGTGATGAGGCAGCGCGGCGTATCGCGCAGGGGGTTGTCGGGAGCCGGGGGCTCGGGCTCGAAGACATCGAGGCAGGACCAGAGCCGACCGGCCTGGTGCTCGGCGGCGAGGTCCTCCTCGACGAGGATCTGCCCGCGCGCCGTGTTGACGAAGAGGCCGTCGTCGGGCAGGAGGCGCAGCATCGCCCGGTCGATCCTCCCCGCCAGCTCCGGCACGCGGCCCGCGTGGTTCGTGATGATCGGGCACGTGCGGAACAGTTCCTCCAGCGAGCCGACCCTTGTCACGCCGTACTGCGCGAAGGCTGCGTCCGGGACGTAGGGATCGTAGGCGAAGAGCGCCACCCCGAAAGGCCTCACGAGCGAGACGAGCGCTCGCGCGATCTGCCCGAGGCCGATGAGCCCGACGCGCTTACCGAGGAGCGAGGCGGAGTCGGCGAGCTCCCCCGGCACGCGCCAGCCGCGCGCCTGGTGAGTGACGTGCTGGTGGTAGCCGACGCGCCGCAGACAGGCGAGGATGCCCATCAGCGCCGACTCCGCGATGGTGTCGGCAATGCAGTCGCCCCAGTTTGTCACCCGCATCCCGAGCTGCAGGTGCCTCTCGGTAAGGAAGCCGCTCACCGCCCCGCCCACGTAGCATAGGTACTGCGGCAGGTCCGACGGGTCATCGGTGTCCGGGAAGGGCCTCATGCCCCACGGGCCGGCGAGGATGTCGGCTTCGCGGCAGAGCGCGATCCACTCCTCCTCGCCCATCTCAGCGAGCGAACGGATCACTGCGAACGGGTAGAGAGCCAGCAGCTCCTCCCACGAGCCGTCGGGGAAGCAGAGGTGCTGCATCTCCTCCGAGATGGCGATGACGTAGGGGCGGTCGCCCATCGGGTTCCTCCTGCGCGGCTACTTCTCGACGCGCTGCACGTCGGCTTCGCTGTGGACCGCGAGGTCCAGGCCACGGAACTCGGGGGAGGTCGGCAGAGCCACCTGGATGGAGGGTGTCACGTCGATCTCCGCCGTACCTGTCCGCAACTGACACTCCAGCAAGTGCCCGCCCACCTTTCGCGCGGCATCGACGAAGTGGAAGTGATAACCGGGCACGTTCAGCCCCTCGAGAAACGGTGGCAGGCGGAACCCGACCAGGGTCCCCCGCAGGTCGCGGTACTCGAACACCGGCTGCGTCTTCACAACATCCGTCAGCAGCGGGTAGGGCCGCGTCTGGCGCGGAACACTGCGGGCCTTCACGTAGGCGAACTCGCCGTCGATGCGGATCGCCTGCGGGAGATTCACGCCGGACAGCGCGGGCTGTAGCGCAGCGTCGAGGCCTGTCGGCGCGACGAGATCGCGCAACGGCAGCGTGCGGTCGGCATAGAAGAAGGTCACGGCGGCGAAGGGGGAGCGGGCGTCCCTGGGCATGACGTGGCACGTGCCGTCGGCCCGGATCTGGTAGAACACGCCCCGGTCGGCGAGCATCTCCCCGTCTAGCGCGTCGAAGGTGCCGATGCCGAAGTCGCCATGCGCCCTGAGTTCCTTCACGGTCGCCATCCCGTCGTAGAGGCCCTTGAGCAGCGCGCCGAGGGTGGAAACCTGGTAGACGATCTCGCGGTCGGCCGGCGGGTCGGCCCAGCCGCATCCGCCCAGTGACAGCACTGCGAGCAGCACGGCACATGTGCGCGTCATCGAGTCGCCCCCTTTGTGGCCCGGAGACCCACAGCCTCTCCTTCCTCGGACGCGCCACGTAGGCCTCTGAAGGGCATCGTGGCCCGTCCGCCGAACCACTCGGCCGTCCCTGCCTCTCCAGCCCTTGCCGTCCGATCGGAGGCTGCGACCCATGCCGGCACGCTCAGCTGCGCTCCTCGCTGCCGTCTGCCTCTCGCTTCTCCCGTGTGCCCTCCTCCCCGCCGACGACTGGCCGATGTACGCCCATGACAACGCGCGCAGCAACACCACTACGGAAGAGGTGACCCTCCCGCTGAACCAGCAGTGGGTCTACACGGCGCGCGCGCCGGTCGTCACGGCGTGGCCCGACCCGCAGTCCATCGCGGTCGAGGGCCAGCTCGAGACACCGCGTGTGCGGTTCGACGACGCCTATCACGTCGCGGTCGTCGGCGACGCCGTGTACTTCGGCACGTCGTGTGACAACAAGGTCTACTGCCTCGATGCCGCGACGGGTCGCGAGCGCTGGAGCTTCTTCACTGAAGGGCCGATTCGTCTTGCGCCCTCGGTGCAGGACGGGCGCGTCGTCGTCGCCTCGGATGACGGGCTGATCTACTGCCTCAACGCAGCCGACGGCAAGGTGCTCTGGACCTTCGCCGCGGCGCCCACGCGGGAGCGCGTGCTGGCGCGTCACAAGATGACCTCGCTCCATCCGCCGCGGACGGGCGTGCTCGTCGATGGGGACTCCGTGTACTGCTCGGCGGGCGTCTTCCCCGGCGAGCGCGTCTACCTGTATGGCGTGAGGGCGAGCGACGGCTCGCTCCTCTGGAAAAACGACACGATCAGCGACGGGAGCGCGGGCCAGAACGGCTTCTCGCCGCAAGGGTATCTACTGGCCTCCGGCACGACGCTGTTCGTGCCCTCGGGGCGGAGCATCCCGGCGGCCTTTGACAAGGCCACGGGCAAGTTCCTGTACCAGCGAAGCTACAGCCGCTTCTCCCCGACGGGTGCGCTGGGCGGCACCTACGCGCTCCTGGTCGGCGACCGCCTCTATTCAGGTGCGGCCGCGGTCGCCGAGTACGAACAGAAGTCGGGCAACCTCGGCTTCGCCATCTACCAGGGCAAGCGCCTGATCGTCGCCCCGGACACGTCTTACATGCTCGACGCGACGGGTCTCTCGGCAATCAACCGCAAGACCTTCCCCGAGCTGAGCAAGAAGCTCCGCGACCTGCAGGGCCGCCGGACTTCGCTCACGACGGCCAAGCCGCCCGACCTCCAGGACCAGCTCAAGACCCTCGACGCGGACATCAAGGCGACGACGGACGCGATCGCGGGCTGCAACCAGTGGAAGACGCCCGAGCCCGACCTGGAGAGCATGGTCCTGGCGGGGAACACGCTCATCGCGGGGGGCAAGGAGAAGGTGATCGCGGTCGACCCGAGTACCGGTGCGGTCACCTGGCGCGCGCCGGTGAAGGGCGGCGCGAGAGGCCTCGCGGTGTCCGACGGCCGCTTGCTCGTGAGCACCGACGCCGGCACGATCCACTGCTTCGCGCCGGGTCAGGCTCCCCCGACGCCTGCATCGACTCGCGGCACAGGCTATCCCGCCGACAACATGACCCCCGTCTACGAGGCGGCGGCCAGGGACATCGTCGCCGGCAGTGGCGTGGACCGGGGCTTCTGCCTGGTGCTGGGGTGCGGAACGGGGCGGCTGGCGCTCGCGCTGGCGAAGAACAGCGACCTGATGATCTACGGCATCGACCCCGATCCGGCGAAGGTCACCGCGGCGCGCAAGGCTCTCGATGCCGAAGGGGTCTACGGCACCCGCGTCTGTGTGGACGAGGGCGACCTCGCCGACCTGCCGTACGCTGCGTACTTCGCGAACCTGGTCGTCTCTGAGGATGCCCTGATCTCGGGCACACTCCCCCCTTCCCCCAAGGAGGCCCTGCGCGTCCTCAAACCCCTCGGAGGGACCATCTACCTCGGCCAACCAGCAGACGGCCAGGGCCGGCTGACGGCCCTCGACCGCACGCGCCTGGAGGCCTGGCTGAAGGCCGTCGATGCGCAGAGCGCACAGGTCTCCACTGACGCCGGGCTGTGGGGCAAGGTGGTGCGCGGGCCGATTCCGGGCGTGGGGACCTGGACACACCAGTACGGCGATCCGGGTAACACGGTCTCCTCAACCGACACCGTGGTGAAGGCCCCGCTCGGCGTGCTGTGGTACGGCGAGCCGGGAGCCGAGGATGCGGTGAACCGTCACGTCGGCACCGCGGCGCCGCTGTCCCTCAACGGCCGCGTGTACTTCCAGGGCGTCAAGGAGATCTTCTGCTTCGACGCCTACAACGGCTACCAGTACTGGCGGCAGGTCATCCCCGGCGCTGCGCGGGTCGGGATGGTGCGTGAATGCAGCAACCTCGCCTGCAACGAGCGCGGCCTGTTCGTCTCCACGGGCAAGGAATGCCTGCTGCTGGACGCCGACACGGGCGAGGCCATCACGACCTACCCTCTCCCCGACTCCCCGGACGGTAAGCCGCGCAGTTGGGCGTACGTGGCCTGCGTCGGCGATACGCTTTACGGCAGCACGTCGGCGAAGTCCCAGGAGAGCGATTCGCTCTTCGCGATGGACATCACCTCCGGCCAGCTGAAGTGGCGCCACGATGGCCGGGCCATCCGCAACAACACGGTTTCGATCAGCGAGGGGCGCGTCTTCTTCGCGGACAATGCCGCGACGCCCGAACAGCGCCAGACTGTGCTGAAGACCAAGGTAGATGAGCTTGTCGAGCGCAAGAAGATCACGCCCGCAGACGCCGAGAAGCAGCTCGCAAGCGCCGACGTGCGCGTCGCCGTCGCGCTGGACTCGAACACGGGAGACGTGATCTGGCAGAAGCCGCTCGACCTGACCGACTGCGGAGCGGCCGTCTTGTCCGCGATGGCCACGCGGGGCACGCTGGTCTTCTGTGGCGCGCACGCGAACGGCCACTTCTGGCCGCAGTTCCTCGGCGGCGACTACGCGACGCGGCGGGTCACGGCGCTGGATGCCGCGACCGGCGACTTCCTCTGGTCGAAGGCCATCGGCTATCGCATCCGGCCGCTGATCGTGGGCGACACCCTCTTCGCCGAGCCGTGGGCGTTCGATCTACGCACGGGCGAGCAGAAGATGCGGACCCATCCCGTCACCGGGCGCCAGTCGGTCTTCCAGTTCGAGCGGCCCGGCCATCATTGCGGGAACATCACCGGCTGCCCGAACCTGCTCGCGTTTCGCTCCGGCTCGATGGCCTACTACGATCTCATCGGCGACTTCGGCGTCACCCACTTCGCCGGTCAGCGGCCAGGCTGCTGGGTAAACATGATCCCCTGCAACGGCCTGCTCGTCGCGCCCGAGGCGAGTTCGGGCTGCGTGTGCGCCTTCTCCATCCATTGCACGGTCGTCTTCAAGCCGCGCACCGGGAATAAGGCCTGGGGAATCTACGGCTCGCCGGGAGATGTGCTCCCGGTCAAGCACCTCGCCCTCAATGTCGGCGCGCCGGGTGACCGTCGGGGAGCGGACGGGGAACTCTGGCTCAGCTCCCCGCGACCGGGCGGCCGGCTGCGGCTGGACTACACGATGGCCGTCGCCAACCTGCCCGGCGGCGGGTTCTTCAGCAATGCTCCCGAGGACACGCCGATCGAGGGCTCCGACGACCCCTGGCTGTTCGCTTCGGGCCTCCGAGCCGTGACCCAGTGCCGGCTCCCACTCGTCCGCGAGGAGGACGGCGCCGCGGTCTACAAGGTCCGGTTGGGCTTCGCTGACACCGAGAACTCGAAGCCCGGCGAGCGCCGCTTCGACATCAAGCTCCAGGGCAAGACGGTCGCGACCGACTTCGACATCATCCAGGCCGCCGGCGGCCCGAGCCGCGCGGTGTTCTGGGAGTTCCCGGACATCGAGGTAACCAAGGACCTCCTGATCGAGTTCGTGCCGAAGGGCACTGCGCTCCCGCAGACGCCGCTGCTCAACGCGATCCAAGTGGACCGCACGCGCGTGCTCAGTGTCGGTCTCTCGGCGCCCTCGTTCCTGGTGGGGGACGTGGCGCCCGAGCAGTCGGCCGAGATCAAAGTCGGCAACTTCCGCGATGGGGCTTTCGAGGGCACGCTCAAGCTCACCGCCCCCGACGGGTTCACCATCGCACCGACCGAGTCAGCCGTGAAGCTCGCCTCAGGCGAAACCACAGCGGTGCCGGTGAAGCTGGCGGTTGCCCGGAAGGGCGAGCCGGCCGACCTCAATCTCGGCGTGCAGCTCCTGCGCCCCGATGGAACCGTCGAGGCGGAGCGCTCCTCGCCGATCCGCTACCTCGGCCCGCGAGCGCGCGTCGTGGTCCCCGTCCGCGAGGACACATATGTGAGCCTCGGGACGCCAACGCAGAACTACGGCCTGACTGCCTCGCTGCTCGTCGATGGCGGCAACCAGGCGATGGGGGATGAGAGCTACAACGTCACCTATCTGAAGTTCCTCGTGGACATACCGGGCAGGGCGGTCTCCGTCAAGCTGCGGATGCGCATGGCGGCCGCCCCCGGCGGCGAGAGCGGCGACTCCGGGACGATCCACCTCGCCGAGGGCGCCTGGGAGGAAGCGAGGATCACCTACGACACCCGCCTGCAGCCCAGCCGAGAGGTCGGCAAGATGGGGAAGGTCGGCAACGACGTGTGGGAGGAGCGCGACCTCGACCTGCCGCTTCAGGGCAAGCAGGAGATCACCCTTCTGATTGTCCCTACCACTACCGACGGCGCGAGCTACATCCCGCGCGAGGGTGGCTCCCCGCCGGAGCTGGTCATCGAGTACGAACCGAAGTAGGCTGCGCAGGTGCCGACTGGCTCACCGCGGGTCGATGAGCGCCTGTGCAAGGGGCCGGTGGCGAGCCCCTGGCCCGCTGCACGGCCCGACCTATGAGGAGGACAACCATCCAGCGATGCGCAACAGCGGCCGGGCTGCGGGTACTCGCTGATAGATCGCGCCGCACGCTTCCCGGGTGATGTGTGCCAGCCCACGCTCTCCGAACTCGATCGCTGGCAGTAGCCGCAGATCCTCGACGCCATACAGCTCGCGCTTCATCTGCCGCGGTCTGAGGCCGTACCAGTGGGCGAACGACTCGCCTGCCGGGACCTTGGCGGCCGCAACAACGAGGTCAATGCTCGGGAAGGTGACGAAGGGCACGACCAGGGGCAGTACGTCTCGCTGGTACCCCCACCCGACCCTTCTTTCGTAGAACTCCTCAGTCGCTCGCATGAGGATGGCAGGCAGAAGCACGGAGTGGTCCTCAAGGGACGCTTGGCGGCTCCGAAGCGACTGCTCGCTGTCCGTGCTCAACACGATGAGGTCCCGTGGCCCGATTGCGCGGTGGGCGTGGCTCTGGAGTTCATCCATGGCCGCGATAAGCGCCGCAACGACCCTTTGGCGGAGTCGCTCGGCGGGGGTGTCGCAGAACCACCGACGGCCTGCTGTGCTGCACCCCCGGCCGAATTCGTTCACCTGGTCCCGGATCGTCTGCCCAAGGCGTATGGCGATCAGGCTCTCGCGGTCGGGCACAGCAGACCGAACCGAGGCGTGAAGCGCCTGGTGGTCAGTTGCGCCATCCGCGATGGTGCCAACGTAGCGTGTGAGGACCGTGGCCTCCTCCATCTCGTCCCTATCCTCCGATGGACCCGCCGAACCAGAGTTCGGTGAGATCACCTGGCGTCACCCGGACCGCGCGCCGCCCCTGAGAGTCCTCGTACTCGCCGGGAAGCGCCCCGGCGTCCACCAGCGCAGACACGATGGATTCCAGGTCGCGGATCACGCTATGGTACCCATGGCTGTGGAGGCGAACGTGGAACACGTGCCGCAGGTGTTCCGAGAACTCACGGAGCACGCCCGCACTGTGTGATGTCAGCACGAACTGCGTATTGTGCCCCCTGTCGGACGCGTCAGACGGCCCGGCCGCCTGGCGGAGCCAAGCCAGGAAGCTTGCCAGGTTGCGTTGGTTGACACCGTTCTCGACCTCCTCTAGCAGTATCAGAGCGGGGGGGTTCCGCATCGACGTCAGGAGGGCCACCGCGGCCGCCCGCAACACTCCGTCCGACACCACGTACGGCGGGAAGTCATCGAACCTTTGGGCATCGGGTGTCAGCCGGAACTGCCATGCGGGGTACTCCCAAGTGGGATGGTCCTTCACGCCACGGAACGACGGCTCAAACCGCTCCATCGCCGCCCTGAAGTTGTCGAATGTCCGCTGCTCCTTCGCGCGCACCCTCAGCAGGGTCCGCTGTAGGCCGACTCCCTCGACCCCCAGCTCCCATGGAATGCGCGGCGGGTCAGCGTCCACTATCCTGCGCGTGTCGGCCACCTGGCCGCGCAGGAATGCTGGCTGGAGATCGAAGCAGTAGCAGGTTGCCAGATCCTTGAAGAACCTCGTGACAAGCTCCTCCTCCCCAGGAGCCAGATCGGAGGATGCCAGCCTGCCCTGAAGGGCCACCAGATGAGTGGGGGTCTCCACGCCGCTTGTGACCCATTTCAGTGCTTTGCGGGGGTAGAGGGCAAACCCCAGCCGCTCACGACACGCCACGCGTGTAGCCACCCGCTCGTCCTCTGCCAACTCAAGCTCGTACTCCACGCGCCCGCGTCGATGAACCCAGGAGCACCGCCATGCCATCGGCGTCGTCTGGCTGGCTAGGCGGTGTCTGTGAGGGAAGAAGTCGATGTCAACGACACTCCTTCTGTCTCGCGGCCCAGCCCCTCCGGGGGGCTGCTCGTCCACGCCCTCGTCCTGGCCAACGCTCTCGTCCTCCTCGGGGCCCCCTGGACTCGCTTGGCCTGCTCCGCCGAAGATGCGCGCATCAGGGCGGCCTCGTGCCGCAAGCCTAGAGAAGTGTCGGAGCGCGGCTAGAAGGTTGCTCTTGCCTGCGTTGTTGGCCCCGATCAGGAGGTTCACCGGGCCGAGTTCGATGCGCGTTTGGACATGCGTTCGGTAGTTCTCGATACTGAACCACTCGAACATCGGAGAGGCCTCCCCTCGGCGCGGGTGAGTGAGGTTGCGGCAGTTCCGTCTGCCGCCTTCGTGGAGGTTCCTCAACCAGCGCCTACTTCCCTCTGCTGCCCGGTGTGCCGGGGCACAGAGCCGCCGCATCTGCATCCGCCGGTCGGCCCCATCCCACTTGTACGTCCGCCAAGTGGCGCGGGGTT
>Ga0194111_10000770_pt1 | contig 39022 bp, 27 predicted proteins | sample TA2KigC300mmetaG_FD_146194 | JGI IMG/M metagenome (GOLD analysis project Ga0194111, IMG submission 146194) | Freshwater microbial communities from Lake Tanganyika, Tanzania - TA2015033 Kigoma Deep Cast 300m | ecosystem: Environmental > Aquatic > Freshwater > Lake | place: Tanzania: Lake...
TCAGCGACCTTTTCGTCCTAACAGACCGGTCTCGCGGCAGACGCTGGCCACCATGGCGCGGGTGGAAGAGATGTCTCAGGCGCGGCGTCACCTGCTGGCCGAGGAGCGGACGAAGGTCTTCTTGCAGGACATAGAACGGGCACGAGCTGAGGCCATCCGCAAGGGCATTGCCATAGACGACGAGCGGGAGGCCGCCATTGGAGACTGAACGACAGTATCTGCGGGCAGTCTTCGATACGAACATCTTCGTGGCCGCTCGCTTTAGTCCTAACCACCCTCACCCTCACTGCCTGCCTCTGGCCAACACCGCTGCCCTCTGCTTGGAGCGGCAACCATTGGAATCACTGACCGCGCTGAACAGCACTGAGGTCACTGAACGTAGCGCTATCCTCAGCGCCTTCAGTGCCCTCAGCAGCATCAGTGGTTCAACCCCGCCGGCCTGGCCAGGTTCGAGCGGATGCGGGAAGAGGCGAGCTTCTTTGTGGTGTATAGTGTGATTATAGGCGACGGGAAGTGAAAAGAAACAAGCTATGGTGCTTGCTAATGGCGCTGGGGGTAATCTTGCCACTGACGACTTGTATGCTGCAGTCCACACCGGTGACCCCGATGCCCACATCCACAGCGGCGCCACCATTTACCAATACGCTGCCACCCACTGACACGGCAAGACCACCGGCGCCGACGTTTATACCGCCTATCAGAATGCAAATATTCCGAGAGCTGGTGGCGGTTCAAGGCAGCGGTGTTTGGTACACAGACGCCTGCGAGGAGATAGCGCGACGGTGGGGAATCACGGTAGATGCTGTCAAGGCAATTGACGTAGAGGGTATTGAGAAGGGCTGGCTGATGCCGACGCCGCAGGCGACACCTACGCCTGGCCCACCGACAGCGACACCGGTGCCGACGCTGACTATAGAAGAGCAGTTGGCACAGGGCTTGCATGCGCCGTGGGCAGCGCAAGATTGGGAGGAGGTCATAAGGTTAGTCAAACAGATCCTGGCCATCAATCCTGACTACGATGACATGGTGCAGAAGCTGTACGCGGCCCATGTCAACTACGGGCGTCAATTTGCCGCCGAAGGCAATCTTGCGGAAGCGAGGTGGGAGTTCATCCGCGCCTTGGAGGTTAAACCCGATGGAGGAGAGGCCGTAGTAGAGTTGTGGATATTGGCTGGTAGAACGCCTGGGCCGCTGATTGTCCCAACAGCTTTACCTATTCCACTGACACCGACCCAGGTCCTGCCAGTGATGACCGTAGCCCTACCCCAGGCCCAAGTTGTGCGGGTTATTGACGGTGACACCATTGAGGTCTCTATCGGCGGCAAGACTTATAGGGTGCGTTACATCGGGATTGACACACCGGAGATTGGAGAATGGATGGGGCCAGAAGCTGCGGCGAAGAATAAGGAGTTGGTCGGCGGCAAGGTGGTGGGGTTAGAGAAAGATGTCTCCGAAACCGACAGATATAGACGGCTCCTGCGCTATGTTTGGGTTGGGAATCTGATGGTCAACGCTGAGCTGGTTCGGCTCGGTTGTGCGCAAGTCAGCACATATCCGCCAGACGTTAAATATGTTGACCTCTTTTTGCAGCTACAGCGCGAAGCACGCCAAGCTGGACGAATGTGTGGACTACTCCCTACGCCTCCGCCGCCTACCCAACCGTCACCCTCTTTCTGTGACTGTTCAGGCGACATCTACAACTGCTCGCACTTCAGCACTCACGCTGAAGCCCAGGCTTGCTATGAGTATTGCAAATCGTTGGGGCGCGGGGATATACACCGCCTCGATGGCGATAACGATGGCATAGCTTGTGAATCTCTACTGTGAACCGAGTTGCTGAGCATCCCCGGCTTTGAGGTAGCCTTCCAGCGCGCCGTCCAGCAAGCGGAAAGCGGAGAAGTGGTGCGCTTCGAGGATATCCGCCGCGATGTATGAGATTTGGCTGAGAGGAGATGAGAGTGGCTATTTTGCTTCCGCTTTTTATTTGGTGGTTGATCATAGAAATCCTGGGCCTGGCAGCCCTGCCGCTCGCCTATCGGCTGTTCAGGAATTTGCCCGATAGGGGCTATGCCTTCGCCAGGCCGCTGGGCATCCTCTTGACCAGCTATGTCCTGTGGATCGGGGCCAGCTTCGGCTTCCTGCGCCACAGTTGGGGAGGTATCGTCTTCTCGATCCTGGTGGTGGCTGTATTCTCCTGGTGGTTCTACTCCAGGGAAAACCGAGGGTTGGCCAGCTTCTTGCGCGGGAACAGGCGCGTAGTCATAGCCAACGAGGTCCTCTTCGCCCTGGCCTTCGTCCTCTTTGCTATCTACCGCGCCTACAACCCGGAGATCATGGGCACCGAGAAGCCCATGGAGTTCGCCTTCCTCAACGCCATCCTGCGCAGTGACACCTTTCCTCCCCACGACCCCTGGCTTTCCGGCTTCGGCATCAGCTATTACTACTTCGGCTACCTGATGATGGCCATGCTCACCAGGCTGTCGGGTGTGGCCTCTGCTGTGGCCTTTAACCTGGCCATCGCGCTCCTGTTCGCTCTGACTGTTACGGGAGCCTACGCGCTGGTGTATAACCTCATCCAGGGAGCGGAGGAGCGGAGGAGCAGCGGAGCAAGGGAACAAGGGAGCAGGGGAGCAGGGGAGCAGGGGGGCAGGGGAGACTCAGTGACTCGTTACTTAGTTCCCATCTTGGGTCCCCTCTTTGTGGCGGTCATGGGCAACCTGGAGGCTATCTTCGAGGTGCTGTACTCCAAAGGGCTGGGCTCGGCGGGGTTCTGGCATTGGCTGGACATAAAAGAGCTGGTGAGCAGGGGGCAGGTCACCGGCAGGTGGTTCGATCTGGGCGGGGGATGGTGGTGGTGGCGCGCCTCCCGCGTCATCCACGACAAGGACCTGCTGGGCAACAGCATGGAAGTCATTGACGAATTCCCCTTCTTCAGCTTCATGCTGGGCGACATGCACCCCCACGTGTTGGCTTTGCCTTTTGTGCTGTTGGCACTGGCCCTGGCGCTCAATGTACTCAGGCAAGGGAGCAGGGGAGCAGAGGAGCAGAGGAGCAGGGGAGCAGAGGAGCAGGGGAGCAGAGGAGCAGGGGAGCAGGGGAGCAGGGGAGCAGAGGAGCAGAGGAGCAAGGGAGCAGGTTTCCAATATCTAATATCCAATATCCAACTTCCAATATCCAATATCCAATATCCAATCATCTACGCCCTCTGCCTGGGAGCGCTGGCTTTTCTCAATACCTGGGACTTCCCCATCTACCTGTTGGTGGTGGCGATGGCCTACGGGATGCAGCGCTACGGAGACTATGGGAAAGTCAACTGGGCTTTGGTGAGAGAGGTCGCCTGCACAGCCATTGGACTGGGTCTCCTGGGCGGCATCCTCTACCTGCCCTTCTACATCGGCTTCCAGTCGCAGGCCGGAGGTGTCCTGCCCAATCTCTTCAACCCCACCAGGCTGCACCAGTACCTGATCTTCTTCGGGCCGTTCGTGTTCGTCGTCGTTGGCTTTGTAGCGCTGGTGACGAAGCGGTTGAGAGCCGAGGTTGAGAGCAGGAATCTGGTGAGTAGCGGCTTGAACGCTCTGTTTTGGACTATCTTTCTGCCACCTTTGGCCGCCCTGGGCTCCGTCGCTCTGGTCATGTTAACCGCCCGAGGGCAGGCCTTCCTGCGCGGCATCATGGAGAACGAGGTGGTCCGGCAGCAGATCGGCGGGGCCGATTGGGCCTCGTTGCTCAGGAAGCTCATCACCATCCGGCTTGGCAATCCCTGGACCTGGTTGTTCCTGGCCCTGTTGATCGCCTGGGTCCTCGCCCTGCTGTGGAGGAAATTGCGAAGTAGAATCGCAGACTCGAGCACGCTGTTCGTGCTGCTCATCATCGCCACCGGCCTGGTGCTCACCCTCAGCGTGGAGTTCGTCTACCTGCGGGATACCTTCGGCACGCGCATGAACACCGTGTTCAAGTTCTACTACCAGGCCTGGGTGCTGCTGGCCCTGGCCAGTGCCTATGGGGTGTACTACATCGTCAAAAGAGCGAGGGGATTAGGGCGGGCACTGTTCCTGGGAGGTGTTGCAGTGCTCGTCGCCCTGGGCATGATCTACCCTCTGGCCGCCGGATTCGACAAGGCCGGCGGTTTTGCTCCCGAACCGACCCTGGACGGCCTGGCCTGGGTGCGACGACACTCTCCCGACGAGTACGCCGCCGTTCAATGGCTCAACCAGAACGTGCCGGGCACACCAGTCATCCTGGAGGCCACGGGCGGCTCCTTCACTGAGTACGGGCGGGTCTCCAGCCGCACGGGGTTGCCTACGCTGCTGGGCTGGGGCGGCCACGAGCTGCAGTGGCGGGGGAGCTACGAGGAACCAGGCAAGCGCGAGCCGGACATCAATACGATCTACAGCAGCCTGGACTCCCAGCACGTCTTGACGCTATTGGAAAAGTATGATATAACTTATATCTACGTTGGCCCGTTGGAGCGAGGCAAGTACAGCCCGGCGGCCCTGGCCAAATTCGACCGCTTCATGGACGTGGCTTTCCAGCAGGGGAATGTGACCATTTATACACGGCGTCCGTAGATGGTGTAGTTAAGCGGTGGCCCGAAAATCGGTGCGGTGATAACGTAGGCAACATAAGTGCCTTTTGAGACCAATTGTGGGCAAAGTAATGGGTAGCAAAGTATTTAAGACTGGAACTAACATGCGCTTCTCGCTGAAACGAGCGGTGTTTCTGATAGGCATGGGGATTTTGTTGTCAACTGCTTGCACTACACTAATGCCTGCACGGGTAAAAGAAGAACCAACGCAAGAGGGATTTGCGATTTATCTGCTTGCTCAGAGAATGTCCCCTAATGAGGTGCTGAAAGCTGATCTCAGCAGTCTTGAACTTGAAGATAAGCCTATTCTGTCCGCTGATGATATCATCACATACTCGAAGGATACTCATGAAATCGAATTGACCGTCCGTGCCTACCAGAGACTGAAACGACTTAAAGTTCCAACGTCAGGTATACCTTTCGTGGTCTGTGTTGATCGTCGTCCTATCTATAGCGGCGCATTCTGGGTGGGCTATTCCTCTATGAGTTTCCATGGTGTTGCGATTGATGTACTCTATGCTACGCAGAATCATCCTATTCGAATACAACTTGGTTATCCTGCATCACTGGAAATGTTCATAGGAGAGGATCGAAGGTCTGACCCTCAGATATTGCAGTCGTTGGAGCAAGTTGGCAAATTGAAGTAAACGTTACGGTAGTGAGTGGAATGGAACGAGCCGCCGCCTAATGAGCGGATGGGGCGACCATGTTGATCGCGGGCATTTATGACGTTGAGGTAGCCTTTAGGGTTGAGGTCTAGAGGTGTTCCGGCGATTATGACTGCGCGGCGGCTAATCCGCATGCTGTTGGGGAGAAGGAACGGAGGGATGACTGTAGCAAAACGCACTAGGGAGAGAGCAAGGCAAGCTGTCAAGCCGTCGCCATTGACGGTAGAGGTGGCCCTCTATTTCATCATCGCTGTGATGGCAGTGGGCCTGCGCCTGTATAAGCTGGGCGACCGGCCCATGCAGGCTGGCGAAGCGGCCCAGGCATTGGCGGCCTGGCGCCTGGCACAAGGCTTGCCCCAGGAGGCAACGCTGGGGCAACACAGCCCTCTCCTCTTCACCAGCAACCTGCTCCTCTTCGCTTTGTTCGGGGCCAGTGACTTTCTGGCGCGGCTCGTGCCGGCTCTCAGTGGAGCACTGCTGGTGATCGGGCCTTACTTCCTGCGCCAACGCCTGGGGCGGTTGGGCGCGCTCGCGGCCTCGTTTGTCCTGGCACTTTCACCCTCAGCCCTCTTCTTCTCCCGCTATCTGGGCGGCGAGATCGTCGTCGCGGCCTGCGCTCTGGTCATAGCCTGGGGGCTGTTCGAGTATCTCGATCAGAGGCAACCCAAGCACTTGTACGTGGTAGCAGTGGCCCTGGCCCTGGCCTTGAGCGCAGGCGCAGGGACGTACACCTTCGTCTTTGTCGTCGCTACCTTCGGGCTGGTACTCGCTTTGGCCGACAGGTTCTCGGGCCCCAGCGAGTACTGGCAGAGGATTCTCGACACCTGGCGGGCAGCGCGCGGGACCAACGGTCTGCTCAGGGATTGCGCCGCCTTGTTCGTCCTCGTCTTGGTCCTGGTTTGCACAGGGTTCCTGCTTCGACTCTCAGGCTTGCAGGATGGCATAGACCTGTTCTCTGGCTGGCTGGCGGCTTTCCGGCCGCGAATGGGAGGCCATCCATGGTACTACCACCTCCAGTTGCTGCTTCTCTACGAGCCGCTGATTCTGGTGTTCGGCCTGGCGGCGGTGGTCTACTTGCTCCTGAGGCAACGTGACCCCCTCTCCCTATCGCTATTCGCCATTCGCCATTCGCCATTCGCCATTTTCCTGGCTTATTGGACGCTGGCGGCGTTCTTGGTCTACGCCCTGGCCAGCGGTCGAGGGCCGGGCGATGTCCTGCTGATGGTGTTGCCATTGGCTTTGCTGGCGGGCGCGTTCATTGGTCGTCTGCTCGACGAGCTGGTGGGGCGAGTTTCCTGGGTGCGGGAAGGTCTATTCGTGGCCGTGGCCTGTGCTATCGTCGTGTACTTGGGTCTTCAGTTGGGTGCTCACGTCGCCTTCGGTCGGCACGGCCACCTGTTTCTGGCTCTGGCGGCCGGTTTCGTTTTGATTGGCCTGCTTGTTCTCTGTTGGATCTCCTTTGGGCGGGAGCCAACCCTGCGGGCGGGCTGGCTGGTCCTGCTGCTCAGTGTGACCACCCTGACCGTGGGCAGCAGTTGCTATTTGAACTACCGGCGAGGCAGTGACCCCCGTGAGATCATGCTTGCTTCCCCCACCTCTCGTAACCTGTTCGACCTGCTGGAGACCTTAGAAAGGGTGTCCAGCCGAGAAACCGGCGATCCCAGGACCGTAGCCATGACAGTGCATCAGGGTGCGGGACCTGCCCTGGCCTGGCACCTGCGCGACTTCGACAACGTCAAATTCGTCGCCCAGCTCAGCCCTTCGGTGGATACACCAGTCGTCATCGCTCCGGCCGAGGAGCAGGAGCCGACCCTGGGCGCAGATTACAGTGGGCAAGACTTTGTGCTGTCGTCTTCCTGGAAGCCCCAGGGCCTCTCAGGGTCCAACCTGATGCGCTGGCTGTTCTATCGCCAGGCCCAAACGTCGGTGCAAACCGACAACGTGATTTTGTGGGTGAAGCAAGAGCTACTGCCGGAAGGCAGTGAATGAGTGATCAGTGACTTCACTACCCGACACGTGGAGAGAAACCAGGTTTTTGGGAAAAACCTGGTTTCTGACTGACCATCCGATCATCCGACCATCTGACCAACTACGAAAGGTGACTCCTATGCAAAAATCTCCATCCGAAAAAGATAGTTTTCTCGATACCCCTATCCGGGTTCTTTTCAACCTGAACTGGGAAACAACTCTCTACATCCTCCTCATCGTTTTGGCTATCGCTACCCGCTTCTGGGACCTGGGGGCGCGGGCGATTAGCCACGACGAGAGCTGGCACGCCAACTGGTCGTGGAAGCTCTACGCCGGCCACGGCTACCGACACGACCCGGCCAGCCATGGCCCTTTTCTCTTCCACGCCAACGCCTTCATTCACCTCCTCTTTGGCGTGAATAGCTACACGGCCCGCATCGTGCCGGCCCTGTTCGGCGTAGCTTTGGTCGCGTTGCCCTACCTGTTTCGCAAGTGGCTGGGGCGGACGGGAGCGCTGGTAACATCGGCGCTGTTCCTCATCTCGCCCTCCTTCCTCTACTACTCCCGCTATATTCGTAACGACATCTACATCGCTGTATGGACCATGCTCATCGTCTTCGCCGTTTTCAGATACCTGGAGGAACGCCAGAGCTTTCACCTCTATCTGATGACGGTGATCCTATCCCTCTCTTTTTGTACCAAAGAGGTCACTTTTATCTATGGCTTCATCCTCGGTTCCTTCCTTGGGCTACTCTTCCTGGTCCAATGGCTTGGCGAGAGACAGCGGGATATTAGGAGTTTCCCCGCCTTCGAACTGGCCCTGGTGATGGGCACCTTGGTCTTGCCTCTCCTCACCGCTTTTCCCGTCGAGCTGCTGGGCTTCAATCCCCTGGACTACAGCCAGGCAGGGATTATTCGTTCCGGCGTGACTTTTTTTGTCCTGCTAGTCATCTCTGCTCTCATCGGTATATGGTGGGATTGGAAACGCTGGCTCATCAGCGCGGGGCTTTTCTACAGCATCTTCATCGTGCTGTACACCACCTTTTTCACCAATGGCCAGGGCTTCGCCACGGGGGTGGTCGGCTCTCTGGGCTATTGGCTGGTCCAACATGGCGTCCAACGCGGTGACCAACCCTGGTATTACTACCTCTTCCTCATGCCCATGTACGAATTCGTGCCCCTGATCTTCAGCCTGATGGGGATCGGCTTTGCAATACGCAATACGCAATACGAAACACGAAACTCCAAGGCTCCTGTCATTCCCTTCCTGATCTACTGGTTGATCGGGAGCCTGGTTCTCTACAGTTGGGCCGGCGAGAAGATGCCCTGGCTGATTCTGCACCCTGTCCAGCCCATGATCGTCGTGGCCGGCTATTTTGTCGGGCGGGTGTTCGAGCGGATTGATTGGCGGGGACTCTGGCGGGACGGTGGGCCGGTCCTGGCCCTGCTGTTGATCCTCACCCTCTTCGCTGGCTCGGCCCTGGTCAGCACGAGGCCTTTCCAGGGGAGATCGCTGGCTCAACTGAGCGCCACGCTGCAGTGGCTGGCGGCGCTGGTGGTGGGCACGATCCTCGTCCTGGGCGTGGTGCGCTACTGGCGAGGCCTGGGGACAAAACGCAGCTTGCGGGTGGTCTTCGTCACCGTCTTTGTGCTGCTCTGTCTTCTTACCGTACGTTTCAGTTGGATGGCCAATTACATCAACTACGATATGGCCAAGGAGTTCATCGTCTACGCTCACGGCACTCCCGATATCACGCTGACCATGAGGGAGATCGAGGACATCTCGCGGCGCACGGTGGGCGATAAGAACATAAAAATAGCCTACGACAACGAGTCCACCTGGCCCTTCGAGTGGTACCTGCAGGAGTATCCCAACACGGCCTACTACGGCTCTCAACCCACCAAACAGGCTCTGGATGCCCCGATCGTCCTGGTCGGCCCGCCCAACGACATCAAGGTCAGGCCCTTTTTGGGCGACAACTACTACTGGTTCGAGCGACGGCAGATCTGGTGGCCCATGGAGGAGTACAAGAACTGGACCCCCGGCAAGATCCTGGCTATTTTGCGAGATCCAGCCGAACGGGGTAAGTGGTGGAACATCTTTTGGTATCGCAAGTATCCCCGCTCCACCGACGACTGGTATTACAAGGACCCGTTTTATTTCTGTGTGCGCAAGGATGTGATCAACCAGCTCTGGGATTACGGCGTCGGTCCGGCCCCGATAGAAGTGGTGGAGGATCCCTACGCCGAAGGGAAGCGTGAGGTGCCGGCCACGCTGATCTGGGGCAGCCAGGGTAAGGGCAACGGCCAGTTCCAGGATCCGCGAGGCATCGCCGTGGACGGGGCGGGCAACGTCTACGTCGCCGATAGCAACAACCATCGCATCCAGAAATTCGACGCAAACGGCAAGTTCCTCGCCCAGTGGGGCAGTCAGGGGACAGGCAACGGTCAGTTCCAGGAGCCTTGGGGCATCGCCGTGGACGCCGAAGGCCACGTCTACGTGGCCGACACCTGGGGCCATCGCATCCAGAAATTCGATGCTGAGGGGAAATTCTTGCTGCAGTGGGGCGGCTACAGGTCTACCGGGGGCGCTGCGGTGGGCGAAGAGGGCTTTTTCTGGGGGCCGCGCGACGTAGCCATTGACGCGGCGGGAAACGTCTACGTGACCGACACGGGGAACAAGAGAGTGCAGGTGTTTGATCCCGATGGCCAGTTCCTCGATCAATGGGGTGGGTTCGGGGTAGCGGATGGCCAGATGGATGAGCCGGTAGGCATCGCCATTGACGAGGAGGGCTACATCTACGTGGCCGACACCTGGAACCAGCGGGTGCAGAAGTTCGCTCCCCCCCTGCCTGCGGGGGGGGAAAGAGGGGGGGGTATCACCAAGTGGCCCATCTCTGGCTGGTATGGTGAATCGGTGGTCAACAAGCCCTACCTGGCCGTCGCTGGGGGTCGCGTCTACGTCACCGATCCGGAGGGCTATCGCGTGCTCGTCTTCGACCAGAGCGGCGAATTCGTCGCCACCTTCGGCGAGTACGGCTTCGACAGCAAATCCTTTGCCCTGCCAATCGGCATCGCCGTTGATGCCGAGGGAAGCATCTACGTGACCGATTCGGCGAATCATCGAGTGATGAAGTTTGCACCAATTGACTGATTATGCAAGAACGACGCAAAATCACTAACCTGATACTGACCCTGGCGGCGGTGGGCCTGGGGTTCTTCGCTCAGACCCGTTTCCGAACGGACCTCATTCGCGATGCTTTGATTCTCTATGTCGTGGCTGTCGCGCTCTTCGCCTATGCTAACCGCACTCAAAGCTCAAAGATCGAGGCGGAGGGGCCTCAGGCGGTACGGCCAGGGATTTCGACACGTCAGTTGGGCTGGGGCCTGGCGTTGCTGGCCCTGGCTGGGGTTTGCATTCTCCTCTCTTTACGTCTCTTCGGGCGCAGTGCTCCTACGACTACCGCTTGGCTCCTCTACATAGCCAGCATTATCTTCTTCGTAGCCGCTTTTTGGGCGATGGAGTTCACCCCAGGGAAGTGGAACCTCCGTCAACGCCCCTTCTTCGACAGACTGAAGACGTTATCACGGCTCTGGCCTCCTGAGAGAGACGCCGCTATCTTGTTGGCCATCCTCGCCATCGCCGCTTTCGTGCGTCTCTATAACCTGGACTCTCTCCCCTTCGGCGTGTGGTACGACGAGGCGGTGAATGGCCTGGAGGCTATGCGCATCCTGGAGGATCCCCGCTATCGGCCCATTTACATGCAGCCTACCAACTCCCCGGCCCATTTCATGTTCCTGGTCTCCTTCTCGTTCAAGCTCTTTGGCCTAGACATTTTCCCTGTTAGAGCCGTCAGTGCCGTCTTTGGTGTGGCGATGGTAATCGCCGCCTATCTCTTCGGCCGCGAGTTCTTCGATCGGCGGCTGGCATTGGTCCTGGCCTTTCTTCTGGCCGTCTCCCACTGGGGAGTCAATTTCAGCCGCATTGGGATGTATTGCATCACTACTCCCTTCTTTGAGTTTCTGGTCCTCTACTTTCTGATGAGAGGACTGCGCTCCGGACGAAGCGTGGATTTCGCCCTGGGCGGCACGGCGATGGGCTTTGGAGCCTGCTTCTATTCCGCTTTCTATCTCTTTGTTCCCGTCGTCGGGCTATTTTTGATCCACCAGGCCATCGTCGAGAGAGGCTTTGTGCGGCGCCACCACCTGGGCGTTCTCGTCTTCGCCCTGGCGGCCCTCCTGGTCTTCGCCCCGGTGGCCCAATTCGCCTGGCGAAACCCCCAGGCCTTCTCCGATCGCGCACGTGTTACCTCGGTATTCAAGGGGAGGACTGGCGATGAAGCCATCGAAGTGGCCCGTCAGAGCGCCAAACAACATCTCCTGATGTTCAACTATCGCGGCGATCCCAATGGCCGCCACAACCTGCCCGGCCAGCCAATGTTGGATTTCGCCACTTCTGCTCTCTTTGTGTTAGGATTCGGGTATAGCCTGTGCCGTGGGCTCCAGCCTAAGTACTTGCTATTGGTGATCTGGCTTTTGGTGATGCTGTGCGGCGGGATATTCTCCCTGGAGTTCGAGGCTCCTCAATCCCTGCGGGCCATCGGCACCATGCCTGCGGCCTACATCCTGGCCTGCGTTCCTTTGCATCTGATCGCTACGGAATGGGACACATCGGTGAGGCGCTGGTCCTGGCTGCTGGCCGCTGCCGGCTGCCTGCTCCTGGCCTACGTTGGCTGGAAGAATATGCACACCTACTTTCAGGTGCAGGCCAGGGACTTCGCCGTGTGGAACGCTTTCTCCACCGCCGAGACCCTCACCGCCCGCCGCATGGCCGAAATGGGCCCCGATTACGATTTTCACGTCATCTCCCTCTATCATAGCCATCCCACCCTGCGCTTTCTGGCCGGGAACGTAACCCACTACCAGCGCCTGGAGACCAACGCCACCATGCCCCTGCACCCCCCCTCACCCCCCCTGGTAGGGGGGGAGGGGGAGGCGGTGCTCTTCTTCGATCCAGAGAGGCGTCCCCTGTTCCTGGACGCCAGGCGCTACTACCCAGGGGGCGTCTTTGAGGAGTTTCACTCTCCCTACGGCGGCCCCGCCGTGTTATACTACTGCCAACTATCGCCCACCCAGATCAAGGACATCCAGGGGCTGGTGGGCCGTTATTACCGGGGAGCAGGGGAGCAGGGGAGCGAGGGAGCAGGGGAGCTCGTCCTGGAGCGCAAAGATGCCCAGATCAGCTTCGATTGGGAGTCCGAATCACCTTTGCCTGTGCCCTTCAGTGCCCGCTGGGAGGGAGTACTGTACGTCCCGCGATATGGGCACTACCACCTGGGCCTCAGGGCGCCTGCTGAGGGTCAAGTCTATCTGGACGAGAACCTTCTGCTGGAGGAGCCCGGCGAGGCCAGGCTCCTCCTGGCCAAGGGCAACCATGCCCTGCGAGTGGAAGCCGAAGGCGGGGCTGGACGAGTGGATCTCTACTGGCAGCCGCCAGGGGAGCCGCCCAATCCCATTCCCCAACAGTTTCTCTATACCACCCCGCCTGTGACCAACAACGGCCTGTTGGGTCGCTACTACCGCGGCCTGGAGTGGGCGGGAGAGCCAGCGCTGGAACAGATTGACCCCTCCCTGGCCCTCTATTTTCACGTCACCCTCCTGCCCCGGCCCTACACCGTAGAGTGGGTGGGCAAAGTGGAAGCCCCCGTATCCGGAAGCTATGCCTTTGGTCTGGAGTCCATTGACGACTCCTGGCTCTACGTTGACGGGCAATTGGTAGTGGAAACCCACGTGCCCAACCAGTACCGCGAGGGGCAGATCAGCCTGACCGCGGGCTGGCACGACATCACCGTGCGCTACGTGGACAGGAGCAGCCATTCCCACGTCAATCTCTATTGGAGGCCGCCCGGCGGCGGGCAGGAGATCGTGCCCGCGGAGCGACTTCTTCCCCCTCAGGGGGCCTACCCTGAGATGGTGATACACACGCCGACGCCGCCTCCTGTGCCCACGCAGATTCAGGAGATGGCTCTGGGCCAGCCCGCGATCTGGGGTGGCCCAGGAACGGACGAGGGGCTGTTCAACGAGCCCCGCGACATTGCGGTGGACCAGGAGGGCAACGTCTACGTGGCCGATACCGGCAATCGGCGTATCCAGAAGTTCGATAGCCAGGGCGAGTTCCTCCTGGCCTGGAGCGGCGGGGAGCAGAGCTTCGTCGAGCCCCTGGCGGTGGTGGTGACCAGTCGGGGCCAGGTGCTTGTCCTCGACTCCGAGCCGGGATGGATCTATCGCTTCAGCGCCGACGGCCACCCCCTGGGTCGCTTCGGCGGGCCGGAGGCCCAATTCTTCCACCCGCGGGGGATGGCCATTGATGCTCAGGACCACATCTACGTTGCCGACACCGGGGGCTGTCGCTTGGTCAAATACGACACCGAGGGCAACCGGTTGGCTCAGTTCGGGGAGAAGGGAAGTGGTCCCGGCCAGATCCTGGAGCCCACCGACGTGGCTATCACCCCGTGGGGCGACATGTACGTGGCCGACACGTCCAACCGGCGCATCCAGCGCTGGGATAACTTTGGCCGCTATCAGGCCGAGTGGGCCATCCCTCTGGCCAGCCCCTACAATGGCCCCCACCTGGCCCTGGCTGCCGATGGCAGTCTGTTCGTTACTAGCCCTGAGGAGCACCAGGTGCGGCGCTATTCTCCGCAGGGCGAGCTTCTGGGTCAGTGGGGCGGCGCGGAGCAGTTCCGCATCCCCGTGGGCCTGACGATAGATGAGGCGGGCAACCTCTACGTGGCCGATACCCTGAACCACCGTATCCAGAAGTTCGAGAGCAGGGAAGTCCAGTGAGAGACAAGATAGCTTTCGCTTTGTACACAGTTGCGTTGATGCTTGCCTTCGTTGCTCAGCATTTCTTCGCCGAGGATAGAACCCATTACCGACAGGCGTTGCTCCTCTACGGCGTGGCCATCGCGGTGGTCTGGGTCTATGCTTTTCTGGAGGGGCGCTGGTCGGGTTCACCCCAAGCGGAGGGCGACCTCGCTACAGCGGCGTCCATCAGTGAGCGTTCCAATTTCACACCACGCAGGGTGGTCTTGTTTCTGTCCTCCCTGGTGGCCTTGTTTTTTGTCCTGACGCTCCAGCGAAGGGACATGGCTTATCCAGGGCAGGTCATCGGCTGGCTGGTTAGCATGGCCCTCTTGGTGGCTGCTTGCTGGCCCTACGGCACGCCACCAGGCACCTACTGGCGCAGGTTGAAGTCCCACTGGGTCGAAGTGGGCCTGGTGGTGTTGATCGTTGTGCTGGGATTTGTCCTGCGAGCCTATGACCTGGATTCCATCCCCGGCGGTTTCCACGGCGACGAAGGCGAATGGGCGATGGATGCCGTGGGCATTTTGGAGGGCCGACGAGTCCCACCTTTTGGCACAGGTTGGGACGAGCACCCCAGCCTGTTCTCTTACCTGCAAGCTACTACGATGAAAATTTTCGGCATGAACGTCACGGGGGTGCGCATGCTCTCGGCCATAGCAGGCGCGCTGACCGTGCTGGCCTTGTATCTGTTGATCAGGCAGATGTTCGGTAGATGGTCAGCTACCGTAGCTGCTTTCCTGCTGGCGGTCTCCCACTGGCACATCCATTTCAGCCGCCTGGCCATGAACGACATCGAGGTCCCTTTGTTCACGACGCTGATCATCTACTTTCTGTATCGGGGCCTGGAGTCTTGGCGCCCCCTGGACTATTGCCTGTCGGGGATGAGCCTGGGGCTCGCTTTCTATTTCGGCAACAAGTCGCATCTCCTACCGCCCCTGATCGTCCTGTTGTTCCTATACCTGATCATCTTCGGGCGGGGCTTTCTGCGCCATCAGTGGCGTAACATCCTGGTTTTTCTGATCGCGGCTCTCCTCACCTTGGCCCCCTTGGGACTGTTCTATTCCCGCTACGGCTGGGAGGGCTTTTTGGTAAAGCGGATGAACGACCGCTTCATTTTCAACAACATGGACCGCCTGCTCGCTGCTTATGGCACCACGGATGTGCTGGACGTGATGCGGATACAGACGGAGCGGGCTCTGCTGGTGTTTAACTACTACAGCGATGCCAGTGGCTTCTACGGCTTCACCCAGGAGCCGGTCTTGGACTTCTTCACCGCGGCGCTCTACGTGCTGGGGTTCGCCTACAGCGTCTATCGCTGGAGGGACGCGAGATACGCTCTCCTCCTCTGCTGGTTTGGCCTGATCCTGCAGGGAAGCTTGTTATCCATAGATCCCCCTCAAGCTCATCGCATCATTGCTTTGAGCCCAGCGCCCTTCGCCTTTGCTGCCATCGCCGTCGAGCAGTTCCGAGGGGAGTTGGCTAAAGCAGCAAACTTGCGAAAGGCTCTCTATACGGCTCTGCCCCTGGCCCTGGTCCTGGGCATCGTAGCCTACGTGAACATAGATGCCTACTTCGTCCGCTACGCCCAGTGGTGGCCCTGGCTGGACATTACCACCATGGCCAGGTACATCCGTGAGCTGGGCCAGGACCACCTGATCTATTTCTTCGGGACGCCCCACACCTACGTCAAGCACGGCACCATCCGCTTCATCGCTCACGGTGTGGAAGGGATAGACGTGGCCAACGTGGCCGACGTTGTGCCCGTCCGGCAGGAGGTTGACCGGGACGTGGCCTTTGTCCTGATGGGCAGCCATCTCCAGACCCTGTCCTTCATCGAGGGTTATTACCCCGCTGGGGTGTTGCGCAATTTCGAGGATGCGAAAGGGAGAATGTTGTTCGCTGCCTATCTGGTTGGGCAGCAGGAAGTGGCCAGCAAGCAGGGGTTGGTGGCCCGCTGCTACAAGGGAGCCGAAGTCCTGAGCGGAGCGAAGGAACAGGAGCAGGGGAGCAAGGGAGCAGAGGAGTTCATCCTGGAAAGAAAAGATTCTCAGATCAGCTTCGATTGGGAGACCGAGCCACCTTTGTCCCTGCCCTACAGTGTCCGATGGCAGGGTACCATACATCTTCCCTCCCAGGGTAGTTACTTGATGGGATTGGACTCGACCCAACCCTCGCGCCTGTTCATTGACGGCTCGCTGCTGGTGGAGAATCCCGGCGGACGCCAGGCGTCAGAGGTGACCCTGGCCGCTGGCCCTCACGCCATCACGGTGATGGGCATCGCTGCCAGCAGCGGAGATGAGATCGCCCTCTATTGGCGTCCCCCAGGCCGGGGGGAGGGGATGGTTCCCCGCTACGTGCTGACACCCAGGTCGGAGGCCAACGGCTTGCTGGGGAGCTACTATTCGAACGCCGATTGGGCCGGCGAGGCGGCCTTGCGGCGTGTTGATCCTCTCATTTCCTTCCGCTGGTTTCACCAGCCCCAGGCATCACCCTTTTCCGTCCGCTGGGAAGGCTGGATTCACGTACCGGAGTCGGGCCGCTATACCTTCGAGACCTTTGCTAATGGCGAGGTCTGGCTCTCCATCGGCGACCAATTGGTTCTCCACGACGATCAGCCGGTGGTGGAGAGATGGTATCGGTCGGAGGCCGACCTGGTGGCTGGCGTGCACAAACTGGAGCTTCGCTATCGCTACCTTTCAGGCTGGCGGCTGTTGGAGCTTTATTGGACCAGGCCAGACGGCCAGAGGGAGTTGGTGCCAACCGAGGTTTTCCTACCCAAAAGGGAGTTGGTTTTGGCTCCTGGTACGGAGACGCAAGTTCCGGCCGCAGGTTTGGCCTGGGGAAGCCAGGGGGATGCTCCAGGGCAGTTCGATGATCCTCGAGACATCGCTGTAGACGACCAGGGCAACGTGTACGTGGCCGATAGCGGCAACTGCCGCGTGCAGGTCTTCGACGCTGCTGGTCGTTTCATTGCCTCCTGGCAGGGCGGGGACGAGCGGTTCGTCGAGCCTTCGGCCGTGGCCTGGGACGAGAGGGGCTATGTTCTGGTGTTGGATTCTGGCACGGGGTGGATCCACCGCTTCACGAGTGAGGGGCGTTTTCTGGACAAGTTTGGTGGCCCTCGGGCCGGGTTTCTCTGTCCTTGCTGGCTGGCGGTAAATGAGGCTGGCCAGGTGTACGTGCTCGATAGCGGCCACAATCGGGTGAAATTGCTGCAACCGGCCAGATAGAACCTGAAGAATCTGACGAGTGTGGTACAATCTCGGTCCTGCCGATGGCGGGGCTTTGTTTTGAGGAGGACCAATTGAAACTCCAGGAGCATCAGTCTAAGCGCATCTTTGCCCGGTACGGCGTGCCTGTTCCAGAGGGCGGAGTGGCCACCACTCCCCAGGAGGCACGAGAGATCGCCGCGCGACTGGGCAAACCAGTCGTGGTGAAGGCCCAGGTCCTGGTGGGTGGCCGGGGGAAGGCAGGGGGCATCAAGTTGGCCGAGACGCCCGAAGAAGGGGGGGCCATCGCTGCTCAGATCCTTGGCATGGACGTAAGGGGGCTGCCCGTCAGAAGTGTCCTGGTCGAGGAAGCGGCCGACATCGCCAGCGAGATTTACCTGGGGGTGGTCGTTGACCGTGCGGCCAGGCGGCCGGTGATGATGGCTTCATCCGAAGGGGGCATCGAGATCGAGGAGGTGGCCCGCCGGACTCCGGAGAGGATCATCAAGGTCCCTGTGGATCCCTTCCTGGGCCTGCGGGATTATCAGGTGCGTGAGATGGCCTACGGAATCGGCCTGGAATACGATTTGATGCCAGGCTTTGTCAAGGTAGCCAGGGGGCTGTACACCGCTTTTGTGGAATGCGATGCCTCCCTGGCGGAGATCAATCCTCTGGTGGTCACAGGCGACGGGGCTTTGCTGGCGGTGGATGCCAAGGTGCTGTTGGACGACAACGCCCTTTTCCGCCATCCAGACCTGGCCGGGATGCGCGACCTGCACGAGGATACGCCAGCGGAGCGCGAGGCGCGAAGCTATGACATTAGCTACGTCCAGCTCGACGGAACCATCGGCTGCATGGTCAACGGGGCGGGGCTGGCGATGGCCACCATGGACCTCACCAAGCTCTACGGCGGCGCGCCGGCCAACTTCCTGGACATCGGCGGCGGGGCCAAAGCTGATACCGTGGCGGCTGCCTTGCGCCTCATCCTTTCGGACAAGAACGTCAAAGCTGTGCTCTTCAACATCTTCGGGGGCATTACCAGGTGCGATGAGGTGGCACGGGGCATCCTGGCCGCGCTGGAAGGGGTCGAGACCGACGTGCCCATGATCGCCCGCCTGGTGGGCACCAACGAGCAAGAGGGGCGCCGCCTGCTGGCTGAAGCGAAAATGATCACTGCTGTTACTTTGGAGGAAGCGGCGCAGAAAGCGGTAGCCGCTGCCTCCGCCTGCGGTGGGCGGACATAAGTTAAATCCAAAGCTCAAAGCTCAAAATCCAAAGGATGGGTGAGATGGATTGTATATTCTGTGCCATCATTGAGGGCCGAGCTCCGGCCGAGGTGGTTTTCGAGGACGAGGAGACGCTGGCCTTCATGGACATCAACCCGGCCAATCCGGGCCACACCCTGGTCATCCCCAAGCGGCACGTGCGTAACATCTACGATTTGGATGAGCAGACGGCGGCAGCGGTGATGAGGGCGACGGTGCGAGTGGCCCAGGCGATCAAGAGGGCACTACAGCCCGCCGGCATGAACCTGGTCCAGAGCAACGAACGCGCAGGGGGCCAGGAGATCTTCCACATTCACATACACATCATCCCTCGGTGGTATGGCGACGGGCTCCGTTTGGCCCGACCACCGGAGGTGAGAAGGACTATGCCCATCAAGGAGGCGGCGGCCGGGATCCGCCGCGAGGTGGCGAGGAAATAAGACTTCGGAAGTCTTTGAGGAGGCTTCTTTATGAGCATTCTAGTTGATAGGAATACCCGCCTTGTGGTCCAGGGCATCACCGGCCGCGAGGGGGAATTCCACACCCGCCAGATGCTGGACTATGGCACCAGGGTGGTGGCAGGAGTGACGCCGGGCAAAGGTGGCATGGAAGTGGTTGGCGTACCGGTCTTCAACACGGTCAAGGAAGCTATTGAGACCACCGGTGCCAATACGTCCATCGTCTACGTGCCGGCCCGCTTCGCCCCGGACGCCATCTACGAGGCCGCCGATGCAGGCATCCTGCTCATCGTCTGCATCACCGAGGGGATACCGGCGCTGGACATGATCAAGGTGAAGGCGTACCTGGATCAAAAGGGAGTGCGGTTGATTGGTCCCAACTGCCCCGGCGTGATCACCACCGGCCAGGCTAAGGTGGGCATCATGCCTGGCCACATTCACCAGCCGGGGCCGGTGGGGGTGGTGTCGCGTAGCGGCACCTTGACCTACGAAGTGGTCTATGGCCTGACCGCGCACGGCCTGGGCCAGTCCACCTGCGTGGGCATCGGCGGCGATCCCATTCTGGGCTCCGATTTCATTGACATACTGGCGCTATTCGCAGAAGACCCGGCTACCGACAGCGTGGTGCTCATCGGCGAGATCGGGGGCACCGACGAGGAGCGGGCGGCCGATTTCATCGCCAGCGAAATGACCAAGCCTGTGGTGGCCTTCGTCGCGGGAAGAACCGCCCCGCCGGGCAAACGCATGGGCCATGCCGGGGCCATCATCCAGGGCGGCACGGGCACGGCAGCAGAGAAGATCGTGGCTCTGGAGGCGGCCGGCGTGAAAGTAGCCCGCTACCCTGGCGAAATACCTGGACTTATAGGGATCAGGGACTAGGGATCAGGGAATTAGGCATCCCCTCATTTCCTGGTCCCTCTGGCTTCTTGACAAAATCATAGGAGGCTGGTATACTTCCTCAGCTTTTTGATGGAACAAACGGCGAGTTTGGCGGGGGATGAACCATGTCCTGAGCGTTAGCGAAGGATCGGATTTCCCCCGCTTTGTTCGCTCAGTTGTTGGGAGGATGAAGTGAAGTATTGGCGAAAGCCGCTGGATATCGAGCAGGTAGAGATCCCACGTGGTCGCATCCACATCTTGAGGGAACGGTGCAAAGAGTGCCGTTTCTGCGTGGAATACTGTCCCCGCGATGTGCTGGAGGAATCTGATGAGTTCAATACCAGGGGCTACCATCCACCTCGTGTCAAAGACGCGGAGGCCTGTGTCAACTGCGGCCTCTGCGAGATGCTCTGCCCTGAGTTCGCTATTTACCTGAATGGGGGAGGGGAGACACCGTGAACGAAGAGGGGATTTTGACTGGCGAGTTCTTCATGATGGGCGATGTTGCCTGCGCCGAGGGGGCCATCTCCGCCGGTTGCCGTTTCTTCGCTGGCTACCCCATCACCCCAGCTACCGAGGTGGCCGAACGCATGGCTGAGCGAATGCTCCAGGTAGGCGGGACCTATATCCAGATGGAGGATGAATTGGCCTCCATGATTGCCGTGCTGGGAGCTTCGTGGGGCGGGGTCAAGGCCATGACCGCCACCTCGGGCCCCGGCTTCAGCTTGATGATGGAGAACCTGGGCCTGGGTATCATGACCGAGACCCCTTGCGTGCTGGTTAACGTGCAGCGGGGCGGCCCCTCCACGGGGTTGCCCACTCTGGTGGGGCAGGGCGACATGATGCAGGCTCGCTGGGGCTCGCACGGCGACTACGAGATCATCGCCCTGGCTCCCAGCTCCCCTCAAGAGCTTTTCGACCTGACCATCCACGCCTTCAATCTGTCCGAGAAATACCGCACCCCGGTGCTGGTCATGACCGACGCCGAAGTGGGCCACATGACGGAGAAAGTGGTCATCCCCCCGCCAGAAAGGGTCGAAGCCTTTCCGCGCCGTAAGCCCACTGTCCCTCCCAGTGAATATCTACCCTACAAGGCCGACGACGATCTCGTGCCGCCTATGGCCAACGCTGGCGAAGGCTACCGCTTTCACATCACGGGACTTACCCACGACGAGTATGGCTACCCTGGCATGGATGCCGAAACCCAGGAGAGATTGATCACCCGCCTGGTCGAGAAGATCAGAAAGAACAAGGGTGATATAATCCAGCTCGAAGAGGAGGGCTTAGAGGACGTTGAAGTGGTGGTTTGCTCCTACGGCATCTCCGCTCGCACCGCCCTCTGGCCTGTGGAGTTGGCTCGCAGGGAGGGCATAAGAGTGGGCACTTTGCGGTTGATAACCGTCTGGCCCTTTCCTGAGGAGCGGATCAGACAACTGGCCGGGAGGGTGAAAGCTTTCGTCGTGCCAGAGATAAACTTTGGCCAGATCGCCCTGGAAGTGGAGCGCTGCGCCGCTGGACAGGCCGAGGTGATTCTCGTCCGCCACGCCGGCGGCGACATCCACGATCCGCAGAAAGTGCTGGAAGCGATTAGAAGGGCAGCGATCAGTGATCAGTGATCGGTGATCAGTGTTAGAAGGTGAATGAGATGCCGAAAGAGGGCAACAAGCAAGCAGTGAACCTGAAACCCGAAACCCAAAACTCGAAACCTGATAGTCACCCCATGGATTATTTGTTGCGAGAGGACCGGCTGCCTCACATCTGGTGCTCAGGTTGTGGCATCGGGGTGGCTTTGACCTGTTTTATTAAGGCGCTGGAGAAGTCAGGGCTGAATCTAGACAAGGTGGCAGTGGTATCGGGAATTGGCTGCACGGGACGGGTGGCTGGCTACGTTAAGCTGGATTCCTTCCACACCACCCACGGGCGGGCGATTCCCTTCGCCACGGGGCTGAAGCTGGCCAATCCGGAGCTCAAAGTGGTGGTCTTCAGCGGCGACGGCGACCTGATCGCCATCGGCGGCAATCACCTTATCCACGCCGCTCGCCGCAACGTTGATATGACGATCATTTGCGTCAACAACTTCAACTATGGCATGACCGGGGGGCAGGTGGGGCCCACTACGCCTGTGGGAGCTACGACCAGCACTTCGCCCTACGGCTGTTTCGAGTACCCTTTCAACCTTCCGTATCTGGCGGCGGCCAGCGGCGCAGTGTACGTGGCCCGCTGGACGGCCCTCCACGTGCGGCGCCTGGAGAAGTCTATCCTCGATGCGCTGCACAAAAGGGGGTTCAGCTTTGTGGAAATCATCTCCCCTTGTCCCACTCTATATGGCCGTTGGAACAAGCAGCGCACGGGCCTGGCCCAGATGCAGTATTACCACGACAAGGGGGTCATAAAACACGGCATTGATCCCAAGGAAGCCGATATCGAGCTAGGTGGGGAGATCATCGAAGGCGTGTTTGTGGATGTCGAGAAGCCCACGTTTCTCGATTTTTGCCGGAGAGCATTGGCTAAAGGTGTCAGTGATCAGTAATCAGGAAATCAGTGATCAGGGAATCAGGCATCTCCTCATTTCCTGATTCCCTGGTAGCTGATTACTGGAAAAACGGAGGAGTCATGGGTCGAACAGAGATCCGGCTAACTGGTTTCGGAGGGCAAGGCATCGTCCTCTCTGGTTACATAATAGGCACAGCGGCGGCCATCCACGATAAGAAAGAGGCCACCTTCACTCAGAGCTATGGGCCTGAGTCACGGGGCGGGGCTTGCAGTGCTCAGGTGATCATCTCCGACGAGCCCGTTCACTACCCTCATCTCATTGCTCCATCCATCCTGGTTGTGATGTCGCAGGAGGCCTACTATAAATATGCTCCCACTCTGAGCGATGGAGCCCTGCTCATCGTGGACGAGGACCTGGTGGAAATAGATGATCTGGTTGGCGATGTGAAGCTCCTCTCGGTCCCGGCTACGCGCCTGGCTGAGGAACTGGGACGGAAGATCGTGGCCAACATCGTCATGTTGGGCTTCTTTGCCGCTGTGACCGACGTGGTCTCCGTGGAGGCCATGCGAGAGGCAATTCTTTCTTCAGTTCCCAAGGGGACCGAGGAGCTGAACCTGAGGGCCTTCGAGAAGGGGTATGAGTACGGATCAGGGATCAGGGATTAGTGATCAGGGAATCAGGGAATGAGGAAATGCCTGATTCCCCGATTTCCTGATCTCCTGATCACCAAGTGGGGAGACACTATGACCAAAGCGGTGTTGATCGTCGGCGGAAGCATGGCCGGCGTGCAGGCGGCCCTCGATCTGGCCAATTCGGGCCTGGAAGTCTGCCTGGTGGAGAGGTCGCCTTTTCTTGAGGGCAGTGTGCAGGACAGGGAATCGGGGATTAGGGAATCAGGAAAGGAGAAAATGCCTGATTCCCCGATTCCCCGATTTCCTGATTCCCTGTTCTTGGAGGCAATCAAACACCCAAACATCCGCTTGTTTACCCAGGCTGAAGTGACGCCCCCCCTCTTTTCCCCCCCAACTTTGGGGGGGATGAAAGGGGAGCGGGGCGATTTACGCGTCGAGGTGCAGCAGCACCCCCGCTACGTGGACCTGGCCAAATGCACCGCTTGCGGGGATTGCATCCCTGTCTGTCCGGTGACGGTACAGCGTCCTGGCGTCGTAGCGTCCCAGCGCCTCAGCGAACGCATGGACGCTAAGGCGCCTGGACGCCTGGACGCTGATAGAGCCATCTATAAGCCGGATCACGCCGTGCCGAGCATTTTTGCCATCCAAAAGCGAGGGCCCGCCCCCTGCAAAGTCGCCTGCCCGGCCGGCATCCACGTCCAGGGCTACGTGGCCCTCATCGCCCAGGGCAAATTCGCCGAAGCCCTGGCCCTGATCCGCGAAGCTATCCCCTTCCCCGCCGTCTGTGGCCGCGTCTGCCATCACCCCTGCGAGGCGGCCTGTCGGCGGGCCGAGCACGACCAGCCGATTGCCATCGAGTACCTCAAGCGATTCGTGGCAGACAAAGTCCCACGTCCAAAGTCCAATACCCAATACCCAATACCCAATATCCAAGCCAAAGTTGCCATCGTCGGCAGCGGTCCCGCCGGCCTCACCGCCGCCTGCTTCCTGGCCCGTGAAGGCTATCCCGTCACTGTCTTCGAGGCACTGCCCGTGGCTGGCGGCATGATGGCGGTGGGTATCCCCACGTATCGTTTGCCCAGAGATGTCCTGCAAAGCGAGATCAGGGCTATCGAGGATTTGGGGGTGGAAATCTGCACCAACACCGCCATCGGTCCCAACGGCGATTTATCTCTGGACGATCTCAGGAGAGGTTACGATGCCGTGTTCGTGGCCGTGGGCGCTCATGGCAGCCGCAGTCTGAACGTGGAGGGAGAGGATCTGGCCGGCGTGCTTCACGGCGTTGATTTCCTGCGGGCGGTGAACCTGGGCCAGGAGGTCACCGTCGGCCAGAAAGTGCTGGTGGTTGGCGGAGGCAACGTGGCCATTGATTCGGCCATGGTCGCCAGGCGACTGGGAGCGCAGCAGGTCACCATCCTCTACCGTCGTTCCCGCGAAGAGATGCCTGCCCACCCCTGGGAGATCGAGGAGGCTGAAGAAGAGGGCATCGCCTTTCACTTCCTGGCCACACCGACCAGGGTGTTGGGCGCGAATGGACAGGTGACGGGCCTGGAGTGCTTGCGCATGGAACTGGGGGAGCCCGACGGAAGCGGGCGGAGGCGGCCCATCCCCGTCCGCGGTTCGGAGTTCGTGGTCGAGGCGGATACGGTGATCGTGGCCATCGGCCAGGTGTTGGAGGTTGGAGATTGGACGGCAGAACTTCCCCCCCAAAGTTGGGGGGGACTGAGGGGGGGCTTGAAAGCTGGAGATTGGATCGCCGCGGATCCCGTAACGCTGGAGACCAATTTAGAGGGCGTTTTCGCTGGCGGCGATGCGGTGACGGGGCCGGCCACGGTCATCGAGGCCATCGCCGCCGGCAAGCGGGCCGCCGAGTCCATCGCCCGATACCTGAGGGGCGAGGACCCGGCGGCCGGGCGTATGCTGTGGCCACCCGATATATCCGAGGTTGAGTACTACACCCCACCCGTCGTCGAGCCGGAGGCCAGGGCACAAATGCCTAGGCTATCCCTGACAAAGAGAGTGGATTTCGTTGAGATCAACCTGGGTCTCAGCGAGGAGGAGGCCGTGGCCGAGGCGGAGCGCTGCCTCTCCTGCGCCGTCTGCTCCGAATGCCTGGAGTGTGTCAAAGTCTGCGAGCCGGCGGCCATTGACCACAACGCGCAGGGGAAACGCCTGAGCCTGGACGTGGGAGCGGTTATTTGGGCAGAGAGCGGTGGAGCAGGGGAGCGGGGGAGCAGGGGAGCAGGGGAGCAAGGGAGCAGGGGAGAGGGGGAGTATTGGGTTGAGCCTGATGATGTGTTGAGTGCTTCCGCTATTGCGGCCAAAGTCATGGCCGATCTGGCTGCCTATCGCATTTTCCCTGCCTTTCCTGTTTTTCCGTCCCTTCCCGCCCCCTCCAGGATCGGTGTCTTCGTCTGCCGCTGCGGCGGCGAGATTGGCGACGTCGTGGATGTGGATGCGGTGGTAAGCGAAATTCGTCGTTTGCCTGGTGTAGCTTTCGCTAATGATATCCCCTTCGCTTGCCACGAGGAGGGGGCGGCTTCCATCCAGCGGGCCATCGTCGAGGCGGGCCTGGACCGGGTGGTGCTGGCTGCTTGCTCTTGCTGCTCGCTCGACCAGGTGTGCGATAGCTGTACCTACCAGCGGGTGCGGTGCAAACGTGAAACGTCAAACGTGAAACGTGAAACGTCAAACGTGAAACGTGAAACGTCAAACGTGAAACGTGAAACGTCAAACGTGAAACGTGAAACGTCAAACGTGAAACGTGAAACGTCCGTTGGTTATGAGTTTGTGAACATACGGGAGCAATGCGCCTGGGTTCATGCCGGTGAGCCGGTTGCGGCTACAGCTAAGGCCAGGAGTCTCATTGCCTCCGTCGTAGCCAAGGTGCGCCAGGATGAGGCCAGGGTCAGGAGCACCGTTCCCCTCGATCAAAGTGTGCTGGTGGTCGGGAATGGGAGGGCTGGTGTAGCCTGCGCCGATGCATTGAGGGCTCAAGGGTTTCGAGTATTTCAGAGCGAAGCTCCGCCTCTGGCCGTGAGTGGCTCTTTAGGCAACTTCACAGCCGTCGTACTGGCACAAGGTGGTCAGCGGGAGTTGAGGGTAGGGGCTGTCGTCCTGACCCCTGAGGCTGAATTGGAAGTTGGAAGTTGGGAGTTGGAAGTTGGACGTCGGGGTATCTTTCCTCCACCTTCCAATATCCAATATCCAATATCTAATCCACAAGTCTGGGGCCTGGCCGTAGCCTCCAGGGTTGCTGCTCTGCTGGGCAAGGGCTGGACTGTGGTCGAGCCCGTCGTCGCTCACGTGGACCCTGCCCGCTGTCGGGCCTGCGGCACCTGTCAGGAGATTTGCGAATTCCGTGCCGTCGAAGTGTGTGAAGATAGGCGGGGCGTCCTCGTTGCCCAGGTGAACGAGGCTGCCTGCCTGGGCTGCGGTACCTGCGCTGCCCACTGTCCGTCCGGGGCGATTACGGCGGGCTATTCCACGGACAGGCAGATCGAAGCGATGTTAGTTGAGTTGGTGAGATGACAGAACCTCGCATCGTTGTGTTCACCTGCAACTGGAATGCTTACAGCGCGCTGGAGGCGGCCGGCTACAAGCGATTGGCCTATCCGGCCAGCGTGCGGCCCATCAAGGTGATGTGCCTGGGACGGCTGCACCCGGGCCTCATCCTCAAGGCATTCGAGCTGGGAGCGGACGGCGTCTTGCTCCTGGGCTGCCCGCCTGGAGAGTGTCACTACGAATTCGGCAATCAACGAGCCGAGGAGCTGTTCCAGGAGACCAGGGCCATCGCCCATCTCCTGGGCATTGGGGACGAGCGGCTGAAGCTGGACTGGTTGGGGGTGGGGGAAGGGGAGGCGTTCGTCCAGAAGGTGATGGAGTTTGGGGAGGGATTAGGGGCTAGGGATCAGGGACCAGGGACTAGGGATTAGGGATGCAAGCCATTCAGCAGATCATCAAAAGCACAAAAGCCTACTACTGCCTGGAGTGTGGCAAGTGCACTTCGGTCTGCCCCATCTCGCGGCGGGAACCAGCCTACTCGCCTCGCCTGACGGTGGAGAGAGCCTTATGGGGTGAAGGGGAGGAGCTGTTGACCGATGTGCTGCTCTGGTCTTGTCTCACTTGCCAGCACTGCTCGACGCGCTGCCCGTCGGATGTCCATTACGTGGAGTTCATCCGCGATCTGCGGGCTTTGGCGCGAGGGACGGGCGAAGAGGGGCTCTGCTCCCACGGTGAGGCCATCCAGACCTGGATGCGGATGATGGCTTCGCCCGAACTGAAGCAAAACCGCCTGGATTGGCTCGACGAGGACCTCAAGGTTTCCACCAACTCCGATACCGTGTACTTCGTCGGCTGCCTGCCCTATTACGACGTCCTCTTCGACAAGATCGGTGCCCAGGGAGTGGAGATCGCCCAGAGCGCCGTCAGGGTGCTCAACCGCCTGGGCATCGAGCCCATCGTCCTGGACAACGAGCGCTGTTGTGGCCACGACCTGCTGTGGGAGGGGGACGTGGCCCACTTCCGCAAGCTGGCCGAGCTGAACATCGCCATGCTGCGAGAGACGGGAGCCAGGCGCATCGTCACCACCTGCCCTGAATGTGCACGCACACTGAAAATTGACTACCCCGCTCACGTGGGCGACCTGGAAATGGAAGTGATCCACATCACGGAACTACTGGCCGACAAGCTGGCGAGGAACGAATCACGCATCACGTATCACGCATCACGCATCACGCATCACGCATCACGCATCACGTATCACGACCCCTGCCGCCTGGGTCGCCACCTGGGCGTCTATGACGCGCCTCGCCAGGTGATCGAGGCCCTGGGGCTAAAGCTGGTGGAGATGGAGCACAGCGGCAAGAACGCCCTGTGCTGCGGCACCAGTTGCTGGACCAATTGTGGGGCCATCAACAAGCAGATCCAGGTAGACCGCCTGCGCGAAGTCAGGGCCACCGGCGCCGAGCTATTGATCACCGCCTGCGCCAAGTGCCAGATCCATTTCAAGTGCGCCATGGACGACGTGAGACTGGGTGAGGAGGTTGGGATGGAGATCCGGGACCTGGTTACTTTGGTGGACGAAGCGCTGGGTTAGCCAGTGATCAGGAAATCAGGAAATCGGGGAATCAGGCATTTCCTCATTCCCCGATTTCCTAATCCCTGACTGGACACTGGCGTTTTTGGCCCGTAGTGACGACTTCAGTCGTTGGTGGCGGGGCAAAAGCCACTGAAGTGGCAACTACGAACCCACATCTTGGGGACAATCGAGCAGATTCCGCAAGATATGGTAGGATAAAAATTCGCCAGACTCCAGTCCCTGATTCCCTGATCACTGATCACTGTAAGTGGGAGGAAAAATGCAAAATCCGCAATACGCAATCCGAAATCCGAAACTGATCGTCGTCATCGGCATGGGATACGTCGGCATTCCCTGCGCGGTGCTGTTGGCCGATGTGCCCGGCCACCAGGTGATCGGGGTGCAGCGTCGCTCGGAGCGCTCGGGCTGGAAGATTGACGTCTTGAACAAGGGCCTGAGTCCTTTTGACGGACAGGAGCCAGGGCTGGCTGAGCTCATCGCCCGAGTGGTAGAAAAGGGGACGTTCCAAGTGACGGACGACATTTCGGTCTGCAAGGACGCCGACGTAATCCTGATTGACGTGCAGACGCCGACCGATAGCCGCAGGGTTCCTGAGTACCTCTCCCTGCGCGAGGTCAGTACCAGCGTGGGCCAGTACATGAAGAAGGGTGCTTTGGTGGTCATCGAATCCACGGTGGCGCCGGGCACGACCCAGAACATCGTCCAGCCCATCCTGGAGGAGACCTCTGGCCTGGAAGCGGGCCAGGACTTCTACCTGGCCTTCTCCTACGAGCGGGTGATGCCGGGCAAGCTTCTGGAATTCATGGTGGATTTCCCCCGCGTGGTGGGGGGCATTGATGCCCGCAGCACCGAGCTGGCGGTGGAGCTGTACCGCACCATCGTCAAGAAAGAGATCACGGCCATCGACGTCCTCACTGCCGAGCTGGCCAAGACGGTGGAAAACGCCTATCGAGACGTCAACATTGCCTTCGCCAACGAGATGGCCCTGGTCTGCGAGAGCCTGGGGGTTGATGTTTACGAGATGCGGGAGCTGATCAATGCCCGTCCCGACCGCCACATGCACCTGCCTGGAGCTGGTGTAGGTGGGCATTGCCTGCCCAAGGATACCTGGCTATTGCGTTTTGGGGTGAAAGAATATGGCACCCGGGACGTGGACACAGGGATGATCACCCTGGCCCGCCGTATCAACGACGCCATGCCAGATCAGATGGCGCGCCTGGTAGAAGAAGCACTGGCTGAGGCAGGCAGGGAGCTCAAGGAGTCACGGGTGGCCGTCCTGGGACTGGCCTACCTGGAGGATTCCGACGACGTCCGCAACACCCCGGCCGAGCCGCTGATCCACACCTTGCGTGGCCGGGGAGCCTGGGTGGTGGCTCACGACCCCTACGTCTGGGGCTACGAGGGCCAGGAGCTGACCCGTGACCTGGACGAGGCCCTGCGTGGGGCCGACTGTCTGGCCCTGGTCACCAAACACCAGATGTACTTTGGTTTGGACCTGAAGCGTGTGAAAGCGTTGATGCGCACGCCAGTCATCGTAGATGGCCGCAACGTGTTCAGCGCCACAGCGTGCCGGGAAGCAGGGTTTGTTTATCGGGGGATTGGGAAGGGATGAGGGACAAGGGACAAGGGATAAGGGACAAGGAGGTGAGGCGTACCTACTTCCTGGCCCCTAGTCCCTGATCCCTAGTCCCTGATCCCTGATCACTGGTTTTGGGAGGTGCACATGCCTAGAGATGACCTACGCATCGGCGTTTTCGTCTGCGATTGTGGGCTGAATATCGCCGGCAGCCTGGATACCGAGGCGGTGCGGGAGTACGCGGCGACGCTGCCCGAGGTGGTGGCGGCGGTTCGCAACAAGTACACCTGCTCCGACCCCGGCCAGCAGGAGATCAAGCGCCACGTGGTGGAACACAAGCTCAACCGGGTGGTGGTGGCCTCCTGTTCGCCCCGCCTGCACGAGCCCACTTTCCGCAACTGCATTCAGGAGGTGGGCCTTAACCCCTACCTTCTGGAGATGGCCAACATCCGCGAGCATTGCTCCTGGGTACACCTCCGCGATCGGGAGGCGGCCACCCGCAAGGCCGAGGACATCGTGCGGGTGGCGGTGGCGCGGGCCCACTGGCTCCTCCCCCAGACCGAGGAGCAATTGCCCGTCACCGACGCCGTGCTGGTCATCGGCGGCGGGGTGGCCGGCATCCAGGCCTCGCTCGATCTGGCCGACGCTGGCCATCAGGTCTATCTCGTGGAGAAGGAGCCCTCCATCGGTGGGATCATGGCTAAGCTGGACAAGACCTATCCCACCATGGACTGTAGTATATGAATACTCGGTCCCAAGATGATGGATGTCGGTCGGCATCCCAGGATCGAGCTGTTGGCCTATAGCGAAATAGAGGACATCTCCGGCTACGTGGGCAACTTCAAGGCCAGAGTACGAAAAAAGGCCCGCTACGTGGACGAGAAGGAGTGCACGGCCTGCGGCGACTGCGTCCCGGTCTGCCCAATCGTCAAGCCCGACGAGTTCCAGACGGGCCTCTCCACCCGCCGCGCCATCTACATCCCCTTTCCCCAGGCTGTGCCTTCCTCGTACATCATCAACATGCAGGAATGTCTGGGCGATAACCCCATCGCCTGTGGCAAATGCATGGAGGCTTGCGACAAGAAGTGTATTAGTTTCGACATGAGGGATGAGATCATCGAATTTGAGGTGGGAGCCGTAATCGTGGCCACGGGGATGGAAGCCTATGACCCCACAGAGATGGACGAGTACGGCTACACCCGCTACGAGAACGTCATCACCAGCCTGGAGTTCGAGAGGCTGATCTCCGCCGGTGGTCCCACCGAAGGCCATTTAGTCCGCCCCACCGATCGGCGGACGCCCCAGCGCATTGGTTTCGTGCAGTGCGTCGGCTCTCGCTCCCAGGACGGGCGGGGCAATCCCTACTGTTCCAACATCTGCTGCATGAACACCGTCAAAGACAGTCTCCTGCTCAAAGACCACTACCCAGACATTGACCTCACTGTCTTCTACATGGACATGCGGGCCTTCGGCAAAGGCTTCGAGGACCTTTACATGCGCTCCAGAGCGGCGGGAGTGAAGTACATCAGGGGCCTGCCGGGCGAGGTGATGGAGGATCCCGAAACGCGCAACCTGCGGGTCGTGGTGGAGAATACCACCGCCAGGCGGCTGGAGGAGCACGAGCTGGACATGCTGATCCTCTCCATCGGCGCCGTGCCCCGCCACGACAGCGACGTGGTCAAGCAGCTCCTCACCCTCTCCCGCACCCCCGATGGCTTCTTCATGGAATCGCATCCCAAGCTGAAGCCGGTGGACGCGCCGACGAAGGGTGTCTTCCTGGCCGGCTGTGCCGAGTCGCCCAAGGACATCAAAGACTCGGTGACTCAGGCCTCTGCTGCTGCCTCTCGCGCCGAGATCCTGCTGAGCGCTCCCACCATCAAAGTGGAGGCCATCACCGCCGTGGTGGACGAGGCCCTGTGCAAGGCCTGCGGGCTGTGTGCCCCGGTTTGTCCGTATGGAGCTATCATCTGGGAGAAGAAGCAGCCCGCCCAGGTGATCTCCGCCGCCTGTGCCGGGTGCGGCACCTGCGCCGCCGAGTGTCAGTACCAGGCCATCGCCATGCGCCACTTCTCCGACCAGGCCATCTACGCCCAGATAGATGCCATGTTGGAAGTTGGAAGTTGGAAGTTGGAAGTTGGATGTTCCAACCTCCGTCCTCCAACCTCCAATCTCCAACCTGGGGCGGCCAGGCCGCCCATCGTGGTTTTTGCTTGCAACTGGTGCTCCTATGCTGGGGCGGACACGGCGGGGGTGGGGCGCATGGAGTATCCGCCCAATGCCCGCCTGATACGAACCATGTGCTCCGGACGGGTTGATCCCGATTTCGTGTGGTACTCCTTCCGCAAGGGAGCGCCGCTGGTGTTGGTGTCCGGCTGTCACTACGCCGATTGCCACTACATCAACGCCAACCGCCAGACCGTGCGTCGGGTGGATGCGTTGTGGGAGGGTTTGGAGAAACAGGGAGTGCGCCCTGAGCGCCTGCAGTTGGACTGGGTCAGCGCTGCCGAGGGACAGAAGTGGGCCAAAGTGATGCAGGAGCTGGACGAGCTGTGGGCGGGGGTCACCGCGGAGGAAATAGAGCAGACCCGCCAGGCGTTGCAAGAAGCCAAGACCCCCATCCGCAGCGCCCTTGACCGGCTGAAGCAACCGACGGCAGCCACAATGCTCTGTATGCGCTGTGGCAACAAGTGGGCTGTGACCTTCGACCCTGCTGCCGACGAAGAGCGCTTATGCCCCCGGTGTCGGAGCAACAGCGTGCGGGTGTTGATAGGGTGAGTCCGCGGATTTAGCTTGTAATAGCAAAGCCCCTCGGTTGTCACTTTGCCGAGGGGCTTTGTATTTGACGTTTGACGGCAAATCATATCCGCCGACCGAAGTGCTCTTCTTCCTATTGCGGCTTGGCCTCTGCTCCTGTATTCTCCTCCGTCACTGGTGATACGTGGTCCGCCCCTTTCTGCGTCGAGGCCAGCAGGGTCTCGGCCACTTCTTTGAGCTTGAGCACCGCTTGCTCCGTGAACATGCCGATCAGGCCGCTCAGCCCCGCGAAGCCAAAGGGGCTGGTCTGCTGGATCGTTGCCTCCGGTGAGAAGAAGCCGCCTCGGATGACGAAGTAGAAGACCAGCGCCAGGGTTGCCCCGACGAAGGGCAGCAGGACGTACATCGCCAACCAACTGAACACCAGTTCGCGGTTGCCGATGTACCAGTAGAGCGAGCGCAGCGCATGTACCAGGCTGCCGAGCGCACCAGCCATGGCTACGATGAAGATCAGGCGGACCTCATCTGACACCGAGAGCGTCCAGAAGAGAAAGGCTACCGCCGATGAGGTCGGAGCCGCCCCCGAGGCCGGGGCTGGCGGTGGCCAGAACTGCACCACGCCGTACAGCAGGAAGACCGCCGCCAGGATGAGGTAGGCCGTGATCAAGACAATCCCCACTGGGCCCACGAGACTCGCTCCCACCCCGATACGTCTTGGAGCGACGGTTTCTTTGGGCTCTTCTTTCCCCTCTGTCTCTTCTACTGTTGTTGTGATCTCTTCCTCAGTCATGTTTTTCCTCCTTGCTTGTTATTGGTGTGGAGCTCAGTGCCTCGGTGACTCGGTGCCTTGGTGCCTTGGCCTAGCACTCCTCTCTTCACCAGGGTCAGCTCGTTACCTCCCTGAGGCGTGACACAGTAAGTCATTTCGTCCATGACCTGCCGGATCAGGTGAATCCCCAGGCCGCCGATAGGTCGCTGGTCCAGCGGCAGGGTCAAATCTGGCGGTGGCAGGTTGGTGGGATCAAAAGGAGGGGCCTCATCGCACAGACGAATCACCAGGGCATCCTCCTCTCGACTCACCTCGATCTCAACGATCCCCCCCCGGCCCTGGTAGCCATGGGCGATGATGTTGCTGACCGCTTCGTCCACGGCCAGGAGCAGGCCCGGAATCACCGCCGGGTCAACGCCCAGCGCTGACGCCGTTTCCTCGACAAAGCGGCGGATCTCGGCCAGGTTCTTCAATTCGGCTGCGATACGGAGAGAGGAACAGGTATTCATTGCTTCTCGTAATTCACGCAGGAAGTCAGGAAGTCAGGAAATCAGGGAATCAGGCATTTCCTAATTCCCTGATCCCTGATCCCTGATTCCCTGATCACTGAGACACCGCATCACCAGGATGGTGAGATCATCTGACTGGGGTGCATCGCCGGCAAAGGCAGCTACTTTTGCTTCGATGGCCTCCACGAGTTCCCGGGCCGAGGCCATCTGGTTGGCGCCGAGGACCTCGACGAGCCGCTCCTCGCCGAACATCTCGTGGCCGATATTGAAGGCCTCGGTCACGCCATCGGTGTACAACACCAGCATGTCACCGGGGCTCAGTTGACGTTCTTGCGCTTCGTAAGGGCGTCCGTGCATGATGCCGACAACCATATCGGTGGGTTGCAGCCAATCCTGCTCGTCGGTGAGGGTATTGTACAGAAGAGGCGGGTTGTGGCCGGCGTTGACGTAGGTCAGCAGGCGGCTCTGAGGATCGTAGACGGCGTAGAAGAGGGTGAGGAACATGCACGATTCGGAGTGGTGGTCGGTCAGGTAGTCGTTGGTCTGGCGGACAGCGCCCAGAGCAGCCAGCGCGCCCAGCGAACCGCTGCGCATCAGCCGCCGTACCTGTGCACTCTCCAGGGCATCGCTCAGATATTGGGGCCGCGCGCTGAGAGACTGAGCTCGCAGCAGGGTGCGGGCCAGGGCCATGTAGAGCGCGGCTGGTACCCCTTTGTCAGATACGTCGGCGACGAGCACCCCCACCCGCCCGCCGCTCAGGGGAATCACGTCGTAAAAGTCGCCCCCCACCTCGCGGGCCGGACGCATCGTCGCTGCGATCTCGACGTCTGGCACCTTCGGGAGCGTCTGAGGAAGAAAGCTCTGCTGCATCTCGTAAGCGATCTCCAGCTCCCGCTCCATACGTTCCTTCTGGTGTATTTCTTCCTGTGACGCAGTCAGGTTCTCGGCCATGTTACCTCCGGAGTGAAACGTAAAACGTAGTGCGTATTGCGTAGTGCGTACCGTGTGACGGAATACGGAATACGCAATACGTTCACAGCATCAACCTGGACAGTGCCTGTTTGAGTGTGGCCGTCACCGGATGGTCCGGATAACGCAGGACAAAGATGCCCGCGCTGGCGAGGATCATCATCTCGTCAGAATGGGGCAGCACGGCGGCCACTTCGCAGTCGTAGGTCTGCTCCACCTGAGCTTTGACTTCGTCCAGATCGAAGACGGTTGGCACCTTGTTGACGATGAGCATCATGCACGGCACATCGAGCTTGCGAGCCACGTCCACGGTGACGCCCGTGCCCTGATAGTCCTGCTGGTCGGGGCGCATGATGATGGCCAGCACGTCGGAAATGGCGATGGAGAGCAGGGTTTCCTCGTTCAGGCCGGGGTGGGTGTCAATCATCAGCACGTCCAGATTCAGCTTCTCGATCAGTTCGTGGAAGCCATCGTTGAGCAAGCCCACGTCGTAGCCCTCGCGCAACACGCGGGCGATCTCGCCGGCTTTGATGCTGGAAGGGGTGAGAAAAATGCGGCCTTTGATATCCGCTTTCAGGCGCGGAGTCACGTCGAGGGCGGCCTGCTCGATGCTGCACCTGCCCCACAGGTAATCGTTGAGCGAGTGGGTCATCTCTTCTTCGTGCAGGCCGAATAGAACGTGAATGCCTGGTGATTGGATGTCGGTGTCAATCACGCCGACGCACCGCCCCTGCATGGCCAGCAGGGCGGAGAGGTTGGCGGTGGTGTTGGATTTGCCTGTCCCGCCGCGGAAAGAGTGAACGGAAACGATTTGTGACATACCTCGCTCTATTCTCCTGTCGTTCTCTCTCGCATCTTGGCAGCATGCTCTCGCAAGTGTTGGAAGTATTCGGTCTCGGTGATCTCCTCCACCTGCCTGGCCTTCTTCACCTCGTCAATCTCGATGCGGAGCTGCTGCACCTCCTGCTTGAGTCGCTGCTCACGGGCATAGACTTCGCGGGCCATGCGCTGGAAGACACGTGCTAACTGCCCTAGCTCGTCCGGGCGTTGCGCAATTCCAGTCAACTTTTCGACCTCGAAGGTCCCGGCTTCGATGTCCGCTGCTGTTGCCGTCAGGCGGGCGACCGGCTGGGTTACCCGGCGGGTCAGGATGACCGACGCCAGCAATCCGACGCTGAGGACCACCGCCGCCACCAGCGCCGTCAGTTGCAGTTGCTGTCTCAAGGCGTCCTCTACGCGTTCGATGGGAATGGCCAGCAGTGTCCCGCCCGTCACAGTTCCTGCCACGTCGGTGATGGGAGCGACGACTTTGAGAAACCTGCCGTCATAGTAGGTCTCGATGCGTTCCTCCTTCAGTGCCGTTTGGAACGCGTCCCGGTCCATTGCCTTCAGTACTGATTCTTGCTGCCAATCTGGGACGGCGCTGAACAGCTCGATGGTCAGCCCGCGATCTACAATCCAAATCGCGCTCACATTCTCACTCAGCAAGTGGTCTACGAACTGGCTCAGCCAGACGCCTTGTTCTATCCGCCGTGCCGCAAAGTCCTGCAAGGCCGCGTAGCCAGTGACTTCAGTCATTTGGGCTTTGAGCTGCTCCTCGCTCAGGCCGGTGGCACGCGCCAACATGGGGAGGAGGGAGGCCAAATTGGCTTCGGCGCTTTGCTGTTGGGCGAGGATGGCTTCCAGTTCTTGCCCGATCTCCTCAGCGAAACCGACGGCGCGGGCAAACTCCTGGGTGATGACCCGGGCGTCCATCTCAGCCTGTGCCAGGATGGATTGGCGCGCAGAGACAGCGACCACGCCCGCTGTGATCAGAACCGTGACCACGAGCAGTGAGATGACCAGCAATAGTGTTCGTTTGAGCAGAGTCATGATTTGCCCTCCTTATGGTTGATGGTCGAAAATAGCGACTGGTGATGTCGTCGGTACGATTGAAATGTGGCTATTCTGTATCTTTTGCTCCAGGCTGGCCTTCATCTTGTCTATAACGCTTTGAACCTCCGCCATTTTCTGCTGGCCGTCAAATTCCAGGAAGATCTCGACGTAAACGTCGCTCCCTGATTTTCTGGATCGTACACCGTGAAACCGCTCGTATTCGTCGAAGTAGGCGGCCAATTCTTGCAGGATGATGAACTGGAGAGCTTCCTCCAGCGTCTGATCCAGCAGATCATGTACCGAGGCGGAGGCAACATCGTACGCAGAGGAAAGCAAGAAACCGGCTACGATAAGCGACCCTAATGGATCTATGTACAGGGACCAGGAGTACGACCGCAAAAGCACGCTGAGTCCAAGGGCTGAGATGACGGACAGGTTGTTGATGGACTTCGTTCGAAACAGTCGCCATTGGGATTCCATGATAGGTGAGGGATCTTTACGCGCCAGGCGATAGTTCTTTAGCCATAGCCATACATTGAGGGCAAAGGCGATGGAGGTGGTCAGGAGTCCCAGCCAAACCTGGCCGATGGGAGCAGGATGTCGGACGCGATCAATGGCCCCGTACAGGACGATAGTGAACGAAATGACCATGGCTCCGGCAACGGCCAGGCTTGACAGGTTTTCCAGTTTTCCATAGCCGTATTGATAGACGCCCGTTTCCCCCCTGGCAACTTTGCGCAAACTGAGCCAGGCCAAAAAGCTGGCCAACGTCTCACACACCATCTTGAACAGGCCTGCCAGGAGGGTTGTTGAATGGCCGATGATCACGGCCAGGACGGTGGGGAGGAGGGAGAACAGCCCTAGCAACCAGCCAGCACGAACAGAGCGTTCCTTCTCCTGGGAAATGCCTATTTTTCTTGACTGCGATTCAGCGACCATCGTTCTCCTCAAGAAGTCTCAGTACACCGCAACAGCGTGATGTGAGGGAGTTGAACTCCCGAACGGAGGGCTCGGAGTACAACTCCTCGCCATCGAATTGCGGTCTACTGGGTCTCAAAGTACTCGGATGTCCCCAACCCGGTCGGGATACCTGGCGTGGACGTTGTGGTAAAAGTCTCGGATGATCTCCATGTCGGCCTGGATGTCCCCGGATGGGATGATGGCCGGCCCGATTCCCGCCACTTTGCGCTGGTAATCAATAAAGCCAAGCACGATGGGCACCTGGGCCCCTAGAGCGATGTAATAAAAACCCGTCTTCCAATACATCGCTTTCTTGCGCGTCCCCTCTGGAGTGATTGCCATCACCATCTCTTCGCGGCTGCGAAAGGCTTGAATGACCTGTTCCACCACCTGGTGTCGAGCTCGCCGGTCAATGGGTATGCCTCCAATCCAGTTGAAAAATGCGCCCAAGGGCCCGCGAAACGCTTCCTTTTTGCCCAGCCACGAGAACTTGCCCCTGAAGAAGCCGTAGGATGTGATCGCCCAGAAGGTCAACCCAACGATGAGGTCCCAGTTCGATGAATGGGTTGAAATGAGGACGTATTTGGGAATGTCCAGCAGCTTCCCCTCGGCACGCCATCTGGAGATTTTAAACAGGAATTTGGCGAGCCAATACAGCAGTCTATTGACCAGAGGTACTGTTGACAGAGGCTCATCCATTTATTCGCTATTCGCTATTCGCCATTCGCCATTTTGCTTCGCCGAGAAACTTTCTATCGCCGCCAGAATCTCCTTCTTCTTCTGCTCCACGGCCTTCTGACCTGCTTCCAGGATGACTGGGACTTGTTCCACGTCCCACATCTGAATGACCTGGTCAAAGTGCACGTTGACCATGACGATCTCGTGATGGTGTAGATCAATGGCCAGGGCCATTTCTCGGCGTTCGTGTGCGGTCTGGGTACGGCTGATGAGATTGCTGAAGTACTCAAAAAAACCGCCTGGCTCCGCAGCGATCTGGGTGGTGGTAACGAAGACGATAATGACATCCATGTGGTGATTGACCGCCTCCATCACGGGCACCGAAGAACTGTAGGCGCCGTCAACAAGCCATCGGCCCTCGATGCAGACGGGCGGCAACAACGGAAACAGCGCTGTCGTCGCACAAACCGCGTCGGCGACTGGCCCACGACTCAGCACCACCCCCTGGCCTGTCAGGATGTCGGTCGTTTGTAACAAGGTGGTCGGGCGCAGGTCTTCCAGCCTGAGATCCTTGAAAACGTCTCGGAACGCCTGTCGGATATAGTCTGATTTCAGAATCCCAGCCTCTTTATCAAAACGACCGAACGGCAAATGAGCAAGCCCTAGCATCACCCTTGAACGCTCTTTGACAACTGCATAACTGGTCATTGCCAACCGGGCCGAGGTGTGGTAGACTGGGTTTCCATCTCTACAGTCGCCAGCGAGGAGGTTCCGATGATCCATCCACCGGCCGTGTGTGAGAAAGC
>Ga0194111_10000777_pt1 | contig 38899 bp, 25 predicted proteins | sample TA2KigC300mmetaG_FD_146194 | JGI IMG/M metagenome (GOLD analysis project Ga0194111, IMG submission 146194) | Freshwater microbial communities from Lake Tanganyika, Tanzania - TA2015033 Kigoma Deep Cast 300m | ecosystem: Environmental > Aquatic > Freshwater > Lake | place: Tanzania: Lake...
TCCGAAGTCTGCGCAGACTGCGGAAGCCTAAACCAGCTTCACGCCCCTAGCAGCAAGCGAGGAAATTGGAAAATGGAACATGGAACTTGGAACGTGAAACGTGGAACGCCTTCTACATCAATCCGGGTATGCGCAATCCGCCGGTGAGGGCGCTCATACGCTTGGAGGCCAACTGCTGGCTCTTCTCCACAGCCTCGTTGATGGCCGCTACCAGGATGTCTTCCAGCATAGTCACGTCGTTGGCGTCCACCGCTTCCGGCTCGATCTTCACCGACTTGACCTGCTGATGGCCGTTCATGACGATGGTCACGGCCCCGCCGCCCGCCGTGGCCTGGATGGTCTCGTGGGCCAGCTCCTCCTGGATCTTCATCAGCCGCTGCTGCATCTGCTGCAGTTGCTTGACGCTGCCGCCGGGAATGCCGCCTGGTCTCATGCTCGCTAATACCCCCTAAGTTTTGCTGCATTTTAGCACAAGCGGCGGCAAAAGAGAAGAGGGTCAACGGATGCGTGTTGCGTGTTCCGTTATGACTCCTTGCCGCCAAGCAACCAATTGGCGTATCCAGCCAGGCAAACATGAGGTGATGAGGAAATGAATGCTCGCCGGTGGAGTATTGGCCTGCTTTGCCTGGTGGGGCTGGCGCTCGGCGTGTCGGGCCTGCCTGCATCTCCCCAGGCTGCAACGCCCAGGCAGCCCATCGAGGCTCCTGTCAAGCAAGCAAGCGACCATAGCTGGGCGACCTTGCGGGCCTCGGCGATAGTCACCCGGTCCGCCTACCTGCCCCTGATCTTCGGCAGCGGCACGTGCGCCATTCCGGGCGAGAGTTACGGCGATCTCTGGGTAACCCCACCACCCACCGACCGGCCTGCCGAGTCCCACGCCGACCTGAACCTGGCCCTGCGCGGCTACGTCCTCACCAACGCCTACAAGGGCCTGGTGGACTACAGCGGCGAGGCTGACCCCGGCGCCCCCCAGTTGCCCGGCCTCTTCGCCAATAATCGCACCCCCGCCTTCAGCGCCGTCTATCGCGTCTACGACTGGAACTGGAATTGCGACTGCCGCGGGCCGCTGCTCACCTATCCAGAGGTCACCCTGGCCGGGCTGGCCGTCACCCCCGGCGAACCCATCCACGTGCCCAACTCCGGCTACAGCATCGGCAGCGGCTACGAGGTGCTGGTGCTCTACGCCAGCAGCAATCGCCTCACCCTCAAGTACACCAACAACGACAACGTGGTCAGCGGCTACACCCTGCACATGGAAGGCATCTGCGTGGAGCCGCGCCTGCTGGCCCTGTACCAGGCGTGGAACAATGCCGGGCGCGGCCGCCTGCCGGCCCTGCGGGCTGGCCAGGCCTTTGGCCGGGCGCGTGGCAGCGAGATCGGCGTGGCCATCCGCGATCACGGCAGCTTCATGGACCCGCGCTCGCGCAAGGACTGGTGGCGGGGACGGTAAAGGTCTTCACCACAGAGGCACAGAGGGCACAGAGTATAATAAAACTCTCTGTGCACTCCGTGCCTCTGTGGTTGTTCCCCCAAAATCGGCCAGGGCCCTGTCAAAGTCAGCATCGCGTCATTGCGAGCGCAGCGAAGCAATCTCTTTGTTGCGCCACGAGGGAGATTGCTTCGTCGCATCCCTTCGCCGCCCCTCACTGCGTTCAGGCCGGCGAAGGGATGCTCCTCGCAATGACCCCCAAAATGACTTTGACAGGGCCCTAAAAATCGGCTCATCCGTATTGACTTTCGCCCCGCTTTTGGGTATAATATGCTCAGTGGGCGGGTGTAACTCAGCCGGCAGAGTGTCTGCTTCCCAAAATCCCCGAGCGTAGACCCCCCGCTTTTGGCCAAATCCTCAAGTACCCATCCTACTATTCCACTCCAGCCGCCTCACTGTGCAACAGCGCGCCACAGTGTGCCACACCACACCACAATTCCTTGACCTACGGGAGCTAACCGACTATACTCTAGCCTGGAGGTGTTACCCGTGGGTAAGGACAACACTCCCCTTCGGGAGTACTTCGCCCTCTATGAGCTCGCCCTCTCCTATGAGGGCAAAAGCCCCAAGACCATCGCCACCTACCTCTCCAATCTGAACCGCTTCGCGAATTACGTGGAGGCCAAGCTCGGCCGTCCCCCCGTGCTCACCGATCTATCACCCGACGCCGTGGTGGACTTCGTCGGTTCCCGGAAGGTAGTGCCCAAGTACGAGGGGCATCCCTTTGCCGGAGCTCGGCAGGAGCCCCTGAGCCCCTTCTCGCTGGACCAGTATGTGCGCACACTCAAGGGCTTCGCCACGTGGCTGCGCGAGAAGCGCTATACGCGCACCAACGTACTGAAGAAGCTGGACCGACCGAAGGTGCCCAAGACAATAATCGAGCCCCTGACGGACGCAGAGATCCAGCGCATCTTCGCGGCCATCAACACGAGAACGGCTTACGGAGCGCGCAACTATGCCATCATCCTGCTCCTACTGGATACCGGGCTGCGCTGTGGGGAGTTGTGCAGCCTGAGGTTGGAGGACGTGCATCTGCAGGGGAAGCACTGCTACGTCAAGGTGTTGGGCAAAGGGCAGAAGGAGCGCATCGTTTACCTGGGCCGCCGGGCACACGAAGCTATGCTCAGCTACCGCACGTTCGTGCGACCCCGTCATGCCAAGGATGTGTCGGCAGACGAGTTCTTCCTCACGGTAGAGGGGAAACCCCTGTGCGTGGGAACAGTGCAACAGATGATGGTCGACGTCGGGAAGGCAGCAGGGGTACCAAGGTTGCACCCGCACCTGCTGAGGCACACGTCGGCGACCCAGTATCTGGTCCACGGTGGGGATGCCATCAGCCTGCAGCACAAGCTGGGCCACTCCGGGCTGGAGATGACCAATCGCTACGTGCACTTTGCCGCGGCGCAGCTGGCCGCCATCCAGGAACGCGTGGCACCCATGGACAAGCTAGAGATCCGCCCCCTGCGGGCGCCTCGGCGGAAGTAGGCTTGGGGCTGTGTTTGGCTTTCCCCATTCCGATCGGCGTGGCGGCTGCACAGCGTCATCTGCATTTCGCCCAGGCTGTCATAAGCTTGCTCGCTGACCAGCCACAAGCGCTCCGCCGCACAATAATCGCCCTATTGTTGCGGAATGTCCGCATAATTGCGTGCAAAAAGAGCGACGTCAGCTTGATCGCCGATGGCCCACTCGTTCAGCAGCAGGCTGTCGGCCCAGCGGCCTTGCAAGTCCAGACAAGGCTGCAGTGCATCACGAAAAGCCAGCAGGCTTTTGTGATCGTTATTGTCCTAGCAATGTCGAGCAGCAGCTAGTAGGTTGGCATAATCAGCCTCTAGCCATGGCCAATCGTCGTGGTGGTTGCTGGCATGCTGCAGGAAGTAGTCAGCGAAGTAACGACCAGATCCATAAAACATAGTAAGTCGCCACTGCAGCGTTTCTGTCTCGAGTGACATTGCTCACCTCGCGCTTGGGCTGCTGTAGAGACCGTGGCAACTGATGATGCAGCATAATACATATGCCAGTCACTTGTGCCCTTCATTGTCTACCGTATCCAAGTCGCCTTCTACTGATCGAATAGAATTAGGAGCGCCAAGTCGCTCGAAAATCTGCAGAGCTTTGCGATACAACTGGCGGGCTTGGGCATAGTCTCCCTTATTCTGCCATACCCTGCCAAGCTGATGCAACGCCTGAGCATAACCGCGCTCGTCCATCAGGCTTTTATAGATTTGCAAAGCAGCGTCGAGGTATTCGACATCTCCCAACAGTCCACCCAGTTGAAAAAGCAGCGTTGCCTGCTCACGTGGCAGATTCAACTCCCGGAATACCGCCAGCGCTTCCCGGTACAGACGTTCGGCTTCGGCAGTATTCCCTTTGTTCTCCTCAAGACGGCCAATTTCGTATAGCGTTGATGCCCGGCCGCCTGTATCGTTGAGTCTCTCCCACATCCCCAACGCTTCCTGAAGGTTCCTGTAAGCTGCCTGTGGATCCTTCTTCCGCAATTGCATTCCACGAAAGTGCAGCAGGTTAGCTATTCCTCCCTCATCTCGAATAACTCTAAATAACAGCAAACTTCTTTCGCTCTTTTGGGAAGCCTGTTGAGATCGTCCTTGGTTGCTATCTATCCTGGCCTGATAAAATAGAAAGATAGCCTCAGCTTTAGCGTCGCTGCGCTTCCGAGCCTCGCGTAGCCCATCAGACAAGAGATTGTACATCTCCTCCCAAAGCCCTCGATAGTCGTAGAAGTCATAAAGTTTGATAACTGCGCTTTGCCACAAGAGCCACAGGTCGCCATTGGGACTATCTGTCTGCAAAGAGAAAAAAGCGTTTAGCAAAGCTGACCGAACGTTCAGATATACCTCTTGAACAATCGAGATATAAACTGGCGCATCTGGGCCACGCGTTCTAGTTCCCCACTCACATGCTTGCTCGAGAAAGTACTGGACGAAATGGTGACCGGTTTGGTAGTAGAAGTCACGGAAAGTTAGCGCATCTACCCTTCCTACATCATGATTGGTGGCTACAGTCATTGCCTGGCCTCACTTGAGCACCTGAACAATATCCGACAGCACAAAGTATTGCGTCAATGCGTGCAGGTAGTAGCGTACCTTCTTCAGGCTGGGTGACTCACCTACTTCTAGGAAGGAGAGCCGCCAAAGTTCGTCAATGCTGCGGGTGAGTACCTCGTCGGCTAGATCGCTGGTGGCCTTCACTGCTTCTAATGTACCACCGACGCCTGGAGCAAAATGAGACATCGAGATCAAGAGTTTCTTGCCATCATCGGAAAGCAGACGCCAGGACGGGAAGAAGATGAACTTGTAGAAGCGGTAGTAGTCGTCTTCGTCCTTCTCGGTCTCTGGCATTCGTATGTCGCGCAGTTGGCCCAGCACTGTCTCCAACGGCAGGTGACCAAGTTGACCAACCACCAGCTTCAAAGCCAGGGGCGAGCCGCCGGTAGACTGGGCGATCTGCTTCAGTTCGTTGGGCTTCGCCGTAGCGACACGGCTGATGCCTTTCTCCTCAGCCTCCCTAAGAATGAAACGCAGAGCGCCGTCTTCATCCAGGCCAGTGAGGTGGACGGCGTAGAGATCATCAATAAAGCGGTGACGGCTGGTCAAGAGCGCCTTGCTGGAATCGAGGAGCGGTCGCAGCCGATGGGCGATCTCGTTCTGAGGCTCTTTGGCCGTTTCCAGGTTGTCCAGCACTACCAGCACGCGCTGACTATGCAATAGGGCCCGCACCCGTGCCGCTTTCTCTACCCCTTTGAGCCTGGCCACGTCGAGAGCACCTAACTGGCGACCGATGGCATCCATCGCTGTCTCGAACGTAAACGTGCCGGTCCATCTATGTTCCTCACGGGCGAATTCCTCCCTGGGTGCGCTCTCCCACACCACCACAGCGAAGAGATGCTCGCTTATGCACCTGTCGGTCACCTCACGGGCCAGGGCGGTCTTGCCGATGCCGCCCATCCCGTCTATGGCCACGATCCATTTCCCGGCGGGGTCCCGCAAAGCGGCCATGATGTCGCCGATGAAAACATCGCGGCCAACCAGTTCCCGGTAGAGTTTGCTGGGAAATTGGGCCACCGGCGTTGATGGAGGATTGGCGACTGAGGGCTGTGGGACGACAGGAAGCGATACGGCATTTCCCTTCTCCTCCCGGCTGGGCGCAGGGTGATGATCTTTTGCTTGGGGAAGGGTATGCGCGAAGACGTAGACCGTGATTGGCAAAGCAATGATGAACATCAAAATGAGCGCCCCATAGACCAACCAGGCTTGCGCGGCCAGACCGGGTGCAAGGTACGTGGCGGCCAGGTTAGAGAGAAGTCCCATCAAGAGAGATAGCACGGCTGAGACAATGACGGCGCCGATGAGCATTTTGTGGGATACGCCAGGCTCCCTGGGAGTACGTAAACCCGGCCGGATCTGCTCAGCCTCGGCCGGCGATCGAGCCAGCCCGATGACCGCGCCTTCGTGGTGCGGGCTGCCTTCATTGCCCGCTGCGGTTCTTGTCTCTGAAAGCTCTTTGCCAAAGCGTGCGCCAATCTGTGCAATGTCACCAGGCATAGCGACGTTAAGTAGCTGGCAGAGTGGGATATACTGGTCCAGGTAGCTTTCTATGAGCCCCCACTGCTCACCGATCATGCGCTCAGCACGTTCGCGTTCCTCAGGCCGATCTGTGTCGCGCTGGATCGCTTCGTATTGGCTGATGAGTGCGTAGCATTCTCGGATATTTGTCTCCAAGTCATCTTTGCGACTCATACTTCACCCCTACTCCGGTTGATGTGGGGCCACGGCAAGCGTCTGTCTGTGGGCCTGGATCAAGGCGTCAATCTGCTCCTGCCGACTGGCGAGGATCTCCTGACACCTTTTCGTCGCTAGATCGTTCCACAGCGTTCGCCACGCCTGGAGAGGTTGCGCGCGGATGGCTTCTCGTAGCTGGCCGGGCAGGTCGTCGGTTTTCAGAGCATCTGACAAGACCTGGATCGCCTGGTCGGCGAGGAAATCAGCATGGGCTATGTCACAGAAACGGTCGAGCACCCAGTCGCCCAGAGCTTGCTTCATCGCAGTTAACGCTGTCGCGCGCAGGTGAGCGTCATTTGGTATGTGTTTTGGCGGCAGACCGACGGCTCTAAACCGTTCGTCCAGCCAGGAGGTGAGAGCGTCCACCGTCAGAGAGAACAGGCTCATCTGTTGGCGACGATCCACCAGGAAGGTAAACTCAGCAGCATCAAGATAGTGCGCCAGTGCTGCCCGGTCGCCACTGCCAGGGCCTGGTTCTGCAGGCAAGCCGAGAGAACACCCTTGGGCCGGGGTCAATCCCAGATCGTACAGCAGAATGTTCGCAAGGTTTGCTTCGTCAAGCCGTGCTCGCAGCCGTTCTGCTAGCAAACAATCAGCGGGCGTGGCATGATGCAACAGAGCCAGCGGTAGTTCCAGCCGGCCGAGATGTGGCAGCAGGACTTCAAAGGATGTATCAAAGGCGCCTTCGGCATGCAGCAGAGCCATGTCAAATCGAGCCAGCAAGCCATTCGCGACAATAACCGTCTCCAGTTCGGGATCGGTGACGAGCAGGATTTTGTTGATGCACGCCTCGTCGAGCATGCGCCGGTCTACCTGGCTCAGGGCGAGTGTAGTGTGTGTATCCGCATGAACGGGCAGAGACAATAGACTGCGCTCTGGCTGAAGCAGGTTTGCCATCGCCTCAGGATGGTCGTGGACGTAGGCTTGGATGTAGCCTTGCAGGTGCGCATCAGCACCAGGGTCGCCCAGCCAGGTTTCAGCTAGTTCTGCTCGGCCTTCGCCACGGAGCCACTCTGCCAAAAGACGACGAACAGCGCGTAGCAGTTGCGAAGCCGCAAACTGTTGTCGGCCATCGGGCGAGAGCAAACAGACGGCCTGGGGCATCAAGATGTGAACGACAGGCTGCAAATCCTCGACCTGCACTATCCGGGCGGTGCCGAATGTCGTGAGCATCTCATGCAGGGCCGCGGCAAGTGGCTCGCGGAAGGGCCGGGTCTCGATGACGGTTTTGGAGAAGTCCTGATAGGCCAGATTGGGACAGATGAGGTGCATTACCAACACCACTGGTTGGTCTGCCCTCTGGCCATAGGTGTCCAGGAAACCGTCCAAACCAAACACTGGCTCGCCATTGAGGATAGGCGGAGGGAGCGAGCGAGTGTAGAAAGGGTCTTCGTAGGTTGGTGTATGGTTGAGGCCGGTCCAGATGACTCTCTTGCTCCCCGCTGCCAGACGAGCCAGAGCCAGTTCTAGAACGAAGGGATGAGCTGGGTCGGCAGGGTCGTCGTGGACGATGCGACGATAGAGGGGTGGTCCTTCGAGGGCGAAGAAGCGAGTCATGGTGCTAGCCAGGTACGTCTCACCCAAGCCGCCGAGTTGCTCAGCCGGCACTTTGCGACCATGGCGCAGTAACGCCGGCCACAACGCATCGCGCAAAGTGCTGACGTGGTCACTGGTCAAGCGCAGGTCACCAAGAGTCTGGAAGCCCAAGCGGTTGCACAAAGCCCTTGCTCGCTGACCGCCAGGGTCTTCGGCTAGAGTGAAGCCGGTGAAGGCTTGGAGCACTTGAGGAAGTGGAGTTGCGGAGCCGAGTTCGCGTTCCAGGGCCAATAACAACTCCCGCAACTGGGTGTACTCGTACCAGTGAATCGGGGCTATATCCGCGAAAAGGCCGTGCCAAGTTGAATCGGCTGAAAAATCCCAGACATCTTGCTGGTCACCTGCACGGACGCGCCAGTGAAACGTGGCATGGGGATTGAACAGGGCAAAGCGCTGCGCCCAGGCGTGCAGGTCGGCTAGGGTACGCGGTCGCTCTTGGACGAAACGGTCAATGCCCACGCGAGCGCAGGCGCCATCGCGAGGTGAGCTCAGTGGCGTGGGCTGCATAGGCGGCAGACGTACCTGCTGGCGTGCCTCATCAATACCAAGGCTGATGACGTAAGCCTGATAGCCAGTTTCAATGACCAGCGGTTTGCGGATGTTGGCATAGTCTCCATAGCCAAAGTGGCGCAGAGCGTATGGAACGCCGAGGACCGTCTTGAGGGCATTGCCCTGTTGCCCACGGCTGGGATAGTTGTAGTGACTCTTATCCGAGGTGTAGGCAGTGAGGTCGAAAATGGCAGGTAGCAGATCGGTTGGGAAGGGGGCACGGTTGAACACGGCGATGTCGAGGGAGTGGATGTCCAAGACTTCAAGGTGACGATAGTGCAGGTCAATGGTCAGTTCGACCATGCCGTCATGCTCCCGTACCCATCGTTCATCGGCGTCAAGGGCATTGTCTAGCAGTTCCTTGATGATGTACAAATCCCACTCGTGGCTGGGGCGACCGGTAGTCTTCTCCAGCCAGTGGAGTTGCAGGTAGTCGAATTCGCGGTGGCGGGTGGCAAATCGCTTCGTCGAGATCATCCCATCCTCATCTGCGACTGGTATCGTGCTTGAACCTCTTCGTATTGCGTGGCTCTAACCTGAGGTTGGACCATGAACTAATTACCTCATCTGCGAGAGGATCTCCTAGGCCGCTGAGAATTTCTGCACTTTGCTGGTAAGCTTGCAATGCGTTCTCCAACTCGGCGAGTGATTCATAAACTTTGCCTAGAGCCATCATAGCTACTCCAGCACTCCGCCCGTCGCAGATTTTAAAGATTTGTACTGCTTCTTGGCAATAACGCAGCGCCTGATCAGGCTGTTCTTCAATCAAATAGAGCATGCCGAGTTGCATATGCATAGCACCCTGGGCATAGAGGTCATACGAGCCCTTGAACTCCTGCAGGCGAAGTTTACAACACCGGATCATCTGTTTCCATTGCTGCCCCATGTCTAAGCAGGCGAAAAGGTCATCACACATTGCTCCCGCGCGGGAGCGCTTCTTCAACTCCGTTAGAATTACTTCAATATCCTGTAAACTTTGCGGAGAAACAGGTATCAAGCTTGCTACCTTTCCAGCTTTGCCCAAGTCGCCTAACGCCTCATAAGCACCAGATGCAGCCTTCAATACTTTAGTCTGTGTACCTGGTTCCTCAATTGTGAGCGCTATCTCCACAACACAACGAATGCCCTCCATATCTCGAATCTGGGTAAGCTCGTCCAATAGCGCAATTAAGGCACTGGTTTGCTGCGATGGATCAGTAATTGCCTGAACGCGGCTCAAGGTCTCACGCGCAGTTGCCAAGCGGCCATGCTGCTCAGCCATCTCATGAATAGCGATAGCGGCCTGCGACGCTAACAGCTCGATCAAGCGCATATCTTCTTCTGTAAAATAGGCCACACGGGGGCTCTCTAGGTTGATCACCCCTATGAGTTGGCCATCATAGGCCATAGGTACAGCTAACTCAGAGCGTATGTCTGACCGGACTTGAATATAATCAGGTGTTATATAAACGTCATCAATACGCCTTGACCTTAATTCCAGCGCTGCTCGGCTAGCCCAACCTAGCCTGTTGCCACTACGCATTTCGATACGCGTATGAAGATGGATCTCTGGATAGCCATAAGCAGCACGCCACTCAAGGTATTGACCCTCGGCATCGTACAACAGAATACTGCCAAATACATCGGGACCTCTTCTCACGGCATCGAGCGCTGCCTCGAGTACGCGGGTCAGCAATTCGTCCAACTGCAAACTCGAAGAAATAAGCAGACTTGGCCGCTCCCCTTCGATTGAAATCTCAGAGGTAAGTCGACGCGTCAGGTCAGGAAATGCCAGTGTTCTACCGATGATCGGCTTGCTTTTCTGCCGATTCAGAAATCCCTCAACCTCATCACACAATCGTTCGCCAATATCCACCGAGTGCTCATAGAAGAAACCGTCCAAGCCACGTAATATTGTGGGAACTTCGATCAAAAGCTTTCCTTCCTTGTCGTATTCCTTGTGTACCATTCGCAGGCTGGGTATATCCAGTCCGGTCGCCAGGCCTAACAAGAAGTACACGTTGGGCGAGGTACGTCGCGTGATGTGACACAAAGTGAAATCGCTCCTGCGTAGAGCCCGGCAGTAGTCACACAGGCGGCAGCTGTTGTCCAAAGGCAACTCTTCAAGAAAAACCGGCGTAAAGTGGAAGCGATCCAAGGCGCCTGGCAACTCGGCACGAAGGTCGGCATCGTGAGTGAGGATGGCTTGTCTCGATTCATCAGCGCCCTCAATCTCGTCAATGACCAAATAACGCCGCTGAGGGGCGATACGCTGCCGTTCAGGGCAAAGGACATTGGCAAGATGACAGTGGGTGTTATAGAGGATGTGGTATTCTATGGAGTGTTCCAACCAACCGGGTACCTGAGCGACCAGCTCTTCTTCCAGTTTGGTGTAGTTAGTGAAACGTAACTTAACGAAGTTCTCCAACAACGGTGGCACAAAGGTACCATGCTTGAGCACAACTAAGACAGGCTTATTCAGCCCAACTACTATGCCAAGTTCAAAGTAAACGTTGGGATTGGCCTGGCTCAGATCCACAATGCTGGCGCGAGTGACCAATATCTTCTTGCAAATCTTGGTCAGGATGGAGTAGCAGGTGACTTCTTTGTCGGCAAAGTAGGCTTGCAGGCCCAAACGTTCTAGAGCGCGCTCTAGTTTTACCCGCAGGTCTCTATGGCGAAACTCGTGGCCGATGAAGCATTGCGATTCCCCGGCCCGTTTGTCTTCGTCATCTATCTCTTGCAGAACTTGAGAGATTAGGGACATGGCTTTACCTCGTCATGAATGGCCATACCGTTCCAAGAAAACGGCGAATCGCTTTGGAAACTGCTCCCTGAGCTCAGAAAAGGAACGAAATTCCAGACCGCTCAGCCCCCTTACGTCCGCAGGCAACGATGCTCCTGCACGGCTGACAAGCAGCCATGGTCGGTTCAACCCGATAGCAATGCCCAACGATAGAAAGGCATCTGGCAAGCAGGTCGCATCCACACGGTAGACGCCAAAGCGGGCAGTCTGGATAGCTTGTACAGTAGCATCAAGTCGGGTCTTGCCATCACCGACGATCTCTTGAGGCGTGATACCAGCCTTCGCCAATGCCTGGGCGGTTTCGCGGTTATCGGCTCCCAAGAGAACCGGCGTAAGCTTATGCCCGGCCAGGGATTGGGCCACAGACAGGCAAAAATCGGGCGGCATGTCGTAGTCACCGTGGGCAATCACATAAGTGGCACTGGAACCGGCAGACAGCAGGCCCGAAGGCCGGTATCGCGTTATGTTCAGCAGGTACTGGCGCAGGCGAGCACCGAGTTCGCTCTGCAAACCAGCGTAGCTGCAGATGTTGCAGTAGTCCAGCCCCTGGGCCAGTTGCGACATCTCAGCGTCAGCCTCCTTCACCAATACAAACGGCCGGCCCAGGCCGATGGCTATGCCCAGTTCCAGGTAAACATTGCGGTTCTGGGTGCGGGTTAGCTCAAAGACGCTGAACAAGGTGGTCTGGGTCTTGGCTGCGATCTTGCATAAGATGTGCCCAGGCAAGATGTCCTGATCAGCGCGGTAGGGCTTCAAGTTGAAGGCTTGAAAGGCCGCTTCCAGGGCGCGCAGCAAGTCATCACGGTCGGGGCTGAACTCCTGAGCCACGAAGTACTCTTGCGGCGACGGCTCCAAAGGGTAGCCAGCGCACAAGCCGGTTTGAAAGAGCATTGGCGGCTGGGCAGAAAGGTTCGCAGCAATGGTTCTGGCGGCCTGAACCGGTTCAGCCAGCCCTTCGCTGCGCAGCACTTCTCGCAGGCCACCGGTTGCTTGGCGCAGTACGCCGCTGCACAAGCGGTCGGCGTAGTCCGGGAAGCGAGCCACGATGTCAATCAGGTCATCGGCAATGCCAGCCCGGAGCCGTTCGGCCAGAGGTATGTACTCATCCAGGTAGCCCTTGATGAGTAGCCACTGCTCGTCAATGATGCGGGCCGCGCGTTTGCGCTCTTCAGGGCGATCGGTCTCTCGGACAATGGTCTCATATTGCCGGATCAGGTCATAGCTTTCACGGATGTGGCCTTCGAGGTCATCTTTGCGTCCCATGGGTTAATCCTCTCCAGATGCTTGATCAGCGCCCAGGCCTCTTCTTACCGTTACTTTGTTCACCTCCACCTCTGTTGCACTTTTGCCAAGATACGCCGCATCTTGGATTCAGCGAATAGCGGTATCCTGCGCTCAAGCTCTCCGGCCTCAAGCCCACTCTCTGAAGCCACTTGAGCAGCACGGTACAACACACTGCACACGCCGGCCCCCATCAGCGCAGCATCCCGCCCGCTACGCCTGATTCGCTGGCAACATTCATCCACGCCATAGCTGTCTGTGATAGCCCAGATGGCGTACTGGGCTACTATACTGTTTAGCCGCGGATTGGAACGCCATTCTGGATCATTATACTCATCAAATTCCACCAACCGGAAGCTTTCGCCTGGCTGAAAGCGGCGACCACTCTGCTGAAAGACATTTTTCGCCAACCCGGAATCAAGATGTTCGAGATATTGAACCGCCTGAAAACCTATCAGTGTGTTTCCCCTCTGGGTCAACTCCAAAATGACGCTCTTGCGGCCGTATTGTCTGATCAGGTTAGCCACTGGCTGTTCGGCCAGGTACGAGATGCGAGCAATGTCGGTATCCATCTGCTCAATAGTCCTGGTGATGCAGTGTAACCACTTGGCACGCTCTGTAGAAACTGGCGCCAGTACGTAGCCCATATGAACAGTCGCCGGCTCGCGGTGGCGCATATCTTCCAGTTCGTCGTAAATCTCCCGAATCCGCATCGACGTGTAGCCAAGTGCCTGTCCAATGCGCTCTAGGTCATGCAACCGTGCCCTCAGCCCATCATCGTGTTCCTCGACAAAGTCCTCGATGTGGGCTTCTAGGCCCTGTTGCCGTAGATAGGCAGCCACCTGAGCGCGCAGGCTCTCACGGCGGCGACCAATTTGCTCCTCCGTCGGCATGGCAGGCGCTCGGCGCCCCGCCTGAAGACAGGCGGTATTTACCCATATAGCGCGCGTTTCAAATGGCTTAAGGTGCACGAGAGTCGGCCGGATAACAGCCATTTCTTGAAAGATTCGGTCGCGGGGCGTAAAAGTCGTGCCTGGTTCAACAACGATCGCAACGGGGTAGTGCCTCAAGTTGCGCATGGTCAAGCGCAGACGAACCGTCGTCCCGTCGCCTACCGCCCACAAGAACTTGGCATGGCCTTGCTTCTCCGCTTCACACAAGGTGTAAGTTGGCACGCCATTCATCAAATCGGCTCCTCCTCATGGTAGTTTCGAAGCATCCTTTCTGACTTCGCGACTAAGGACGCTTCGCGACTTACCATACTCCCCACTACCCTAGACAAATTTGCCGTACTTCTCCATATCGTTCATTGCACACTGCCTGCACTCGATCTTGCTATTTGAGTCATTCATGAAGGCATCTCCAATCTTCGCCTCCAGATCAGCACAGCACCAGTCGCATATGCCGCCACTGCGTTCGTGACTCTTCAGATAGTCTACTGCGCGCTTTGAGGCCTCATAACAGCGGCTACACAATCCTGATCCAACCAAACGGGTAGACTTTCTACAAATGATACAAGTGCCGGATTCGGTCGCTCGCCGTTCTGTCTCGGCCACTTGAGCACGCCGTGCTTCCTCTACTTGGCCCCACGCAGTCATCTCACTACCGCAGTTTCGGCAGAGAACTTTCATGACTTTGCTATCGGCACAGCAATCGAAACATGATGTTGTACGACAGTTTAGGCAATAGTATGGTATACCCTCGAGCAGAGCTTCCATCATGTCACCAGATGTGGTGACTAGGCCACCGAGGGGCTTGCGCAGAGGCTTTCCACAAAAAGCACATTGCAAGCCGCTGGTACGGTAGGCGTGTTCCAGGCTCTGAGCCAGTGGTGAAGATCCGGAGGAGCGTCCGGCTACCGATGTGGATCGCGGGGACTCCCTCTGCTGATGCTCCTCGCGCTTCTCCTCTGGCCTTCTACCGAAAATCCTGCGAAAGATGTCCATCATATGTCCTCCTTGTCTAGGTGGTAGTGAAATGTCAATCAGCCCATTCACTTGGCTTGCTTACTGGGGTGGAGCAAACGGTGTTTTCGAATGTGTTGGTAACCGGGCACTACTCTTCCTCAGAAAGGTTTTGTCTAACTTTTTTTGCCATCTCGGGATCAAGCATGATAGCACGATCTAGAGCCTCTTGTGCTTTGCGAAATTCCCACCGATTCTGGTGAAGTACATGCATATTGAAATAGGCTACCGCGCAAGTTGGATCCAATTCAACTGCCTTGCGAAGATCTGCAAAGGCGTTTTCGTACTCATCAATATTTCCGTAACAACCTCCTCTGTAGGCATAAACCAGCGCATTGGTTGGATCCTTCTCGATTAGCTCAGTGTAGATTGCGATGGCTTCTCTAGTCCGTCCAGCATTGGCAAGCTCACGGCCTTTATGAAGATACGCCTCTAGCTCTGATCTCTGCAATCCCTTTGGTCGCACTGCGGGCTGAAGATGTCCTGCTTTCTCTCGTGTGGCTAGCTCCTTGATCCAATCAGTCACTTCGCTTGACAGACCAATTCCTAACTTGCCTTCATACAAAGGGTGCTCCGTTGTCCGCAGGCATTCCTCATATGCTCTCAAGGCTTCCTCGTGGCGATTTTGCGCAGAATAGATTTCACTGAGGTAGAGGTGGGCATTGAAACAATTCGGATTGAGTCTAATCTCACTTTCAAATGCTTGAATGGCTCGTTTCCAGTCTCCTTGATCAAGATATGCCTCGCCCAAGCCACAATAAGCGTGTTGAATCACAGGATCGAGTGCCAAGGCAGCCTGGTATTCAGCAATTGCCCGGTCCAGATTATGTCTATATTTGCAAGCCTGAGCCAGCCTAAGGCGTGCCTCTCCGCACTGGGAATCCATTTCAACGACTCGCTCATAGGCTTCAATAGCACCCTCTTTGTAGTTGGAGTATTTAATGAAGGCTAGACGCACCATGGCGAGCGCGCAATGCATATCGATTTCCAACGCACGCTTGTAGTCTTCAATTGCCCTTTCCTGATTTTCTTTGTAGAGGTTTGTTGTATAGCTTAATTGCTGATAGGCATAGCCGCGCTCCACGAAGAGATTGGCCTCGCCCGGTAAACTATCAATCAACCGAGTACATTCCTCGACTTTCTGTTCTGCTTGGAGTCTATCAAGTACATCCTGTAGATGCCTTGTATTGACACGCGGATACTGCATCTGTACTTTGGGGTCGATCTTGAAAGCTCGTTTTAGCAAGTCTATGGCTGCTTGTCTGTCCTCCTCTCTCTCGGCAAAGATAAGGCCGAGACACCCTGTTGCTAATGCATCATCCCCGTTCAACTCTACTGCTTGCTTCAGATCGGCCGCCGCTTTTTCCCAATCGCGTAGGCTGTAATAGGCAATACCCCTCTCTCGGTAAGCGGCTTGATAGTCGCGATACACTTCAATGGCCTGCGAGAATGCTTCGACGGCTTTTTCCAATGGCTTTTTTTCTTCCTCAGGCAATAAGGCCCAGCTTGTCCTTTCGTCCTCGATGCGCGCACGTGCCAGGAGACTCTTTCCCTGATGAAAGTAGACTTGGGCGCGTTTTTCAGTCTGCCCGGATTCACCTTCGTTTGCCATCCTGCTCTTGACAACAGATGTGTCCTGTCGTATCTCTGTCTGCACTTGTTGCATGACATCCAAGACAGGGCGTGCAACGGGACGCCAGTTTCCATGAAGCACGAATGGCGCCCAGTAGTAAGGGGAATCTGTCCGCGGTGAACGCAACAAATCAATTTGCGCCTTCTGCAATGCGTCTGCTAGGCTGGATCTCTCAGTATTCATCTGGTACTTGTAGAAGGCCTTCATGAGACTAGCAGTTGATTCGTCAGCCACCGGCCAGAGACTAGCCACCACTGCTTGTGCTCCCGCGGCAATGAAGGAATAAAGTAGACCGTTTACTTCGTCCCCGCGAGATTCATGGGTCAGGGCCGTTCGGCAGGCACTCGCCACGATCAAGCGTCCAACTCGTTTTAGCCCTGATAGCTCAAAGGCAAAGACACGCCCATCGGTCCCATTGCCTGGAGCAAGTTGCAGATAGGATAGATGAGGAGCGGATCGAATAAATACTGCATGCGTGGCCAGATGCCATGCATCAAAAGCTGCATTGCCTAGCAAGCCACTGCCAGCCTCTATAAGGACAGTCCGTGTGGCTTCTGCTCCAACCTTTCTCCAACAACGTTCATCCCCTAATAGCTCGCGGATGGTTTCCACTTCCTGCCGGGCGAAGGGAAGCGGCGGCAGTTCACTCTTAGGGTCCCCGAAAGCTAACACCTTCCTAACGGGGACAAACTCCTCGGCTAAACTCATGCTCAGTGCAGTTGCGCTAGATGCATAAGAGATGGGCTTCTGCTCGATCAGATAGTTTGCACCATCGTAAAGAGCGTGGAAGGGCACGTAGTGGAGTGAGCCATGTGGAATGATACACACATGGTCTGCAGTCTGGAATTCCGAATAGATCGGTCGGATCAAAGCATCAAATAGACGCTGACTTGGGATATATATGTCAGGCTTATCAGGTCTCGGTGCTCTTGGGACGATAGCCACATCTCGCACCATAGTCTCTCTAATACCTAGTGCTTGGCGAAAGCCATGGATCATCTCCCTAAGCGCAACATTGTTCATGTCCAGGGATCTGATAGCAAAAGCATCCTTGCGGATAACAAAGATATAACTATCTTTAGCTGTAGTATAATATGCCAACACCAGGATGTCCTGTTCTAGGCTACGCAGTTGCTCTTGTAATGCTTCGAGACCAGTCACACCGAAAGAGTCCACCGCCCAAGTCTCGGGCATAGATCGCTTGGCTGTCAAGATAAGTTCAGCCTCATCGAGCAGTACTTGGCGGAGCCTTTGAACCAACTCTTCTGGGCCGCTTTTTTCACCAAGCCGGGTTGCCTCGATCTCAAGATCCAGAGCAATGATTCTATTGCAAACTTCTTTGTATCTGGCAAGCTGATGACCTTCGAGTACCATCAGTGGCCGTATTTGTCGGGCGCGCATCATATTGTTGAGCACTCGAGCCCGCGAACGCTCAGCATATTCGAATGCCTCTGCTTTATAGCCTAACATTGCGCATAGATCAACCAGCCGCTCGTATACATCAGCATATGACTCACTAAAAGCCCTAAGATGTTCCTCGACCTTCAGGCTAGACCGCATTTGCTCCAGCAGGGCAACTGACCGCTTGTACTTCTTTCTGGCCTCTTCGTAATCACCGAGATGATCGAACAAGCGAGCCAGGCTTGTTTCTGCCTGTTGCTCCAAATCGAGAACCCCATGTTCCTGCGCCATGGTCAGTGCATCTTCAAGTGTCTCGAGTACCTCTTGGAGGCCGCCGAGGGCAGCCTGACCCAACATAGCGTTAATCTCTGCCCGCTTGTCGCCACTCTCACGGCAAAGGGTAAGCGCTTCCTCGTAGTACTTGCGTGCTTCGTTGACTTGGTGTCTTCGGCTGTAGATGCTGGCCAGGCGCTCCACAAGGATGAGAGAATTCTGTACATCCCCTATAGAGCGGGCGAGGAGAAACCCTTCCTGGTAAGCCTGTAAAGCTGCCTCATCAACCCCGTCGTGGGTATAGAGTTGGCCCATCAGGATCAAATCACGGCTCACGCCCTGCTTGTTACTGTACTTTCTGTCGATAGCCAAGGCTTGCTCGCAATACCTTCGTGCAAGCTCAGCCTTGCCCAGTTCAGAATAAATAGCAGCAAGATGGGCATAACACACTCCTAGCAGTTGCTCATCCCGACTAGCCTCCGCAATCGTCCTCGCTTGCTCGTGGAGTTGAAGCCCTTTTTCCACTTCACCCATTGCATACAAGGCTTGGGCTTTGAAGGTGAGACAATACCCAATATTGGATTGATCTCCGAAATCCTTGCTGATTGCAATCGCTTCGTCGTATAGTTGGATACCGTCTTGATACTGTTCTGTGTAGCGCAAGTGGACGTTCGCCAGATGGAGCAGAATATGAGCCCGCAATCGGCGAATTTGAGCAATAGGTTTCTGGGCTTCCTTAAGAGCTTGCTCAAAGTAGTCAACCGCTTGTCTCCAGCGACCCATATTGCTACAGCTTGTGCCAAGTCCATCCAGGTGCTCGACGATCAGTGAGCTTTCCCTACCTATTCTGCGCGCTACTTCAAGACCTGTCGTATGATAGCGAGCGGCTTGTTCAAAATTGCCAATATCGTTATGCAGAGCAGCCAGCATCTTAAGGGCGTGACTTTCTCCGTAGGCATCTTCGCACAATTTGTATTCCCGTACAGCCTTGCCCAGGAGTTCTGTCGCGGCGGAGAGACCACCGTTACGTGCGCAAGCGATGGCTTTTTCATAGAGTTCCCATGCAACCTGACTATCACTCATGTCTTTCGCCTACCTCCGATAGTGATGATCGACAGCAGAGGCTACACCCAAACGGATTCTTCTACTACTAACTCGTCGCCCGTCACTTGAGTCAGTTCATTGCCGTGAAGATTGGTCGTACAGATTCTTCCCTTGCGCACAAAGGAGACTCTAGTTCCATCTGGTGAGAAAGATGGGCTATGGCTTGGCATATCCTCTGGAGAAACTCGTCTCAGGTTACTGCCATCTGTGGCAATGATATAGATCGAGTCGTCCGCATCAAAGGCTAGCCACTGACCGTCCGAGGATATCTGCAGGCTGCCAATACGGTCGTACTCGCCGCCAATCGTAGTGAATCCCTTGAGGACTGCCCCTGGCGGAATATCAGACAACGTAAACACGCAAATCCTCTCGTTCGGCAAGGTGTGTCCTCTGATGAAGAACACTTGTTCCCACCCTGGCTGCACAGCGATGGCCCTCGGGCGATGCCAAACCCCATGGCCTTGATCCGTCAATCGTTCTCCAACGTACCCCATCATGTGTGTTTTCGCTTGGTTGGGATCATACAAGCAAATCTCTAACAAATCCTCGTATGCAAAGTTGCCAAAGTAAACGATTCGCTTGCCGTCTGGAAGAAATTGGGGAGCATGATTGCCGATACGTAGGGGATTGACGATTTCCGCCTCACTGCTACCATATAAAGAATCTGCTATTTCGTCCAAGCGCAGAATCAAAAGGTCTGGATTCCATTCCCGTTCGAGAGCGAATTGGCACACTAGCCGGTCGCCAAGTGGAGAGAACACTGGATTCAGGTAGCACGGCTTGAAGCGGGTATCCCAACTAGTAACCACGCTGGTTTTGTGTCCATCCACGGACACAGCACGTATCTGGGGGAAGGGATCATAGCCCTCTGGTCGCCGGACGTAACAAGTGTATGCTACCCAATGACCATCGGGCGATACAGCGAAAGTCGAAAGGCGCTCTTTAGATGCCCCCTTGATCAGTTCAGATGTGAGATGTCCCTGCGAATCTACCACGACCAGGGCCTGTTCAGGCTTTTCTGGATCACTGGACTTGGACTGAAGCGTGATGCGACAGACGAACTGATTTTGGATTCGCGCGCGAGGTAGTAGTTGACGGTGTTCACTCACCTTTACTATTGTCTCATTTGCTCTGGCGTCAGATTCATCAGGCAACCCGTCCAACAGTTCACCAAATATACGAATCGCTTTTCCCAAGGTCTCGTTAAGGGTGTTTTTAATAGCCTCCATGCCACCGGGATGGCCGCTACTTGGATCGGGCAAGATGTATGCGGAGGCCTCTAACATCTGCTGCCGCTTCTCCGGGCCAAGAGCTGCGCCGATCTGCTCAAGCATCATGTCGAGCTTCTCAAAGCTGTGCTCGTCCAGGCGGTCCAGAGAATTCAAATAGGCCAGGGCTGCACGATAGACCTCAAGTTTCCGCCGGACCTCTCGCTTCAGGCTTGAACCTGAGGCAAGCTGAGACTCACCCTTTTCGGCACCTATAGGCTTGATGGTTTCGTGTCTTTTCGGGTGCGCAGGTTTTTCTTTGCTTGTGAACAACCTGTCTAGCCAACTCCGCATGGTAGAGCCTCCTCCACTGCAAACGCACAAGTAGCCTCAGCCCACTCATCGGTACGCAAGCTAAGGACTTTGCGTCGGACAATCAAAATGTCTCTTGTGGCTTGATCAGAAGGCAACGTTTGAAAAATCCGCTCTCGCTCTGCAACCGGGATATCAATAAGAGCCACAGGCTTTACAGTGGCAATCGCTTTGATTGTCTCTACTCCTGGTGGTCCGATCAACTTGTAATCGAAGGGATCATGTTCCCGAGGAAATCTCCACACGATGCCGCTATGGATGGCGCTGTCATAGACCATGTTATTAGGGAACAGCACCGTCACATTGCCGGTTGTACCCACATTGATCAGGGTGAGGAAACAATCCCGATTGCACCAGAAGTAGACGTATATCTTTTCACCGACACGATAACTCATGCGGTGATGTTTAGGCTCCACGGCAACATCCCGCATGTCCGGTTGAACGCCAGTCCACACGCGAACATCGAAAGTAGTCCTACTCTGTTTGATCGTATCCAGTATGCGGTGCAATTCTGAGGGTACAGCGGTGGTGTTGATAGTAGACTCCAACTCAGCCAGCTCAGCATGATATTCTTCTAACAATTGGCGTAAGTCACTGATTTGCCGCTCCGAATCCCGCTGCTCTCTAGGGTCATCAGACAGCCGACGCTTGTCCTCGTACTGCTTGATAAGATCCAACGTCTCGCGGATACTGGTTTCGAGGTCTTGCCGGCGCTTGCGATTCGGATCTTCGCTCATTGCTCACCTCGCACTTTGGCTACCAACCGTTGCCAGGCCGCTTCCAGATTCAGCCCGCTCTTCAGTTCGACTTCTCCTTCATACGACAGAATCGGCAGGATGAGAGGCACCGAGATCTTCAATTTGTGCTTCACATCCAGCACCGGTGCCTCGACCACCTCTAACAAGCGTTCGGCCCCGCCAACCAGAGTGGGATCAGGAAAAGCAGCCCCTCGTTGTCGAATCTCAACTAGTGCATTCTGCACCGCAACTAGAGCCTCTTGCAACTCGCGCTCTGAGACGTCCTCAACTTCGATGGCATCCAGAACACTCTGCACCGTAGCCACTTGGCTCTGATCAAGGCGCTCGACCAAAGCAGCGATGATCGTCTGCTCGCTGGCGTCGAAATGCGCGAGCACGGCTTGGCGCAAGTCGGTCAGTTCATTCCGTATCGCTACCTGGCCTGCCAAGAGCACATCCAGTTTCGCATCCATCTGGTACAACTGAGTGGCAATATCTTGCAGTGCCTGTGGCGGCTCGCCCGTCACCTGCATTCGCAGTTCATCATACTGCTGCTGATAGCGAGTTGCTGAATCGCGCAGTTGCTCGATCTCACGACGGTACCTGGCTCGACGGCGGGGATCGTCCTCATAGCGCAGGGTGTCTTCGTAATCCTTGAGCAAGGCTAGGTCCTGGCGTATGTTGTCGGCCAGGTGTTGTAGTCGAGGTGAGCTGGGGCGTGACAGTTCGGGCTTGGCAGGTGAACTGAAGTGCTGCGTCACTTGTGCCTGGTCACCTATGACTATGCCATGACTACCAGTGATAGTAATCTGGTACTTCGGTTCTGTCTGAGTCATCTTCTCCCCTTGCGTTGGGGTTGTGCTCTTCAGCAGATTATTTAAGTCAGCCACGATCTCGCTAGCCAGATCGTCAGGGCTTTTGAAGAACGAGACCGTGTGAAGCTGTTTCAATTCACCCTTGAGAGCTTCTAGTTTGACGACCTTGGCAGGTTCGCGCTCAATGTGTGCCGGCGGAATGGGCACGTTATCATCTTTGAAGTAGATCAGGCAGGGGATGCTTCGCTCCTGGGCTCGGCGGTACTCGTCTTCGGTAATGCCAGAACCATAGCGATGGGCAAAGATACCGACGTAGACGTCGCTGCGGTCCACTTCGGCCAAACTGACCTCTCGGGGTGTCTCTGGGCGACTGCCGAAGTACTCCATGCCGGCAAAGACCGTGTCTCTCATGCGATGAAGTGCATTCTCCACAGCCTCGCGCTCCATCTGCAAGTCGTCCCATGTAGAGCTGACGAATACGCGTGCTGATCCAGTCGAGGCTGTTTTCTCAGACTCCTGAACGACAATGGTTTGCATTTTTCGGAACTCCTGAGGGACAGGATAGGCTTACCGGCGGTCCCAATCCGCCAATGCTCTCTGGGCTGTACGGCTGCCCAACAATAGGAATCGTTCAAAGAGATCCATTGCCCGAGATTTCGTTGTCTGGTCATCTGTGTGTGTGTACACGATCAGTGGCAACTGAACCAAATCGGGCTCCAGCAAGGCCCTGGACGTGCGCATGTCTACGATCTCCTTGCCGACGACTTCCAAGATACACGATGTAACCCGCAAAGCCAACTTATGCTCATCGGCCGCCAGTTGCTTGAGATACTTCACCAAGTGCTCTGCACCAGCAAGCAACGATGGCGAGGCCAGGAACTCGTCAATAAATGGTCGCAGGTGGTCCAATTGTTCAGGATGCAGGTACTGGAAACAATCGCCCACATGCGTACGCACTTGCTCGTCTGGGTCATGCATCAACAGCAGTAGGCACTTCTGGCAGATGGCTTCCAGATCCGGGAACTCCATATTACGGCTGTAGACCTCAGCAGCCCCTTGACGCATAGCATCATCACCATGCATGGCCCGCTCGGCCAGTGCACCCGCCTCTACGTATTGGAAAGCGGCCAGGCAAACCAAACGAGCACCAGCCCGACGGGTGGCGGCGTCACCGTTGTCTAGCAGCGCTTCTATGAAAGGGCGCATTCGCGGGAAATGATCTCGGTAGGTCCAGTACAAGAACCGCTGGACCAGAAGGCTCTGCAGTAAGTAGGGGTGGCCCTCTAACACCCGCTCAAAGATGGCGATGGTACGAATGCTATCTTCTCGCAGTAGTGGTCCCAGACTATCAATGACGCAGGTACAGACGGCGGTTGACTGGTCTCCAGCTACCTGCTCTAGCAGTTGGAATGCTCGCTCGACCTGGGGCGGTGTGCGTGACAGGGCGCAATGACACACCGCTTGAATGGCTACCCCCCGGTTGGTGTTGATGCCGTGAGAATGTGGATCACCGCCATAGTACGGTTTTCCACCGTCGGCAGGAACCTGCCACAGTTCAGCGGTTGGGTCTGGATCATGCAACGCCCAATGCGTCATCATATCAAGAAGGTCATCTGGGACACCATCTTTGGCGCGCTTCACCAACGCATGACACATGCCCCGTCGCGATTCGCCTTGGATTCGCGATGCGAACCGACGCACCAGGTCAAAGACCCATTCGGCAGGTGCATCGCAATCGGCGAGGCCGGCGATGGCCTCTTCAACGTAATGGACCGAGATGGTCTCGTCAAAACATTGGGCCAGATTATAGAATCGCTCAGGATTCTTCTTGACCTGTTCGGCGAAGGCTCGCGAGAGTTCAATCACACCGCCTTTAGCGAAATCCTCCCGCGCAGCACCCCACGCAGTCGCATCGCCATACCTTCGCATCGCTCCTAGCCAGGCTTCATCGGACATTTTGGACTGGGCAGCCTGTTCAATGGGCGGCCCCACCGCCTGGAAACTGGCACCTTGGGGAGGGCGCAGGTCAAGATCCGGGAACTTGCGTTCCAGTTCCTGGAATCTCCTGTAGGTACCCCTGCTCAACAACTCGGATGGTACGCTTCTGAAGAAGCGCAGTTGGGTGAGTCCCCGATGCCGATAGCCTTTTTGTTCCCACCCGGGCCGCAGGTTCATAATCAGTTGCTCCAGTGCCGCACGACGCTCCGAGTCCACACACCGGAATGCAGCACCGTAAAGCCTACAGGAATCATAATGCGGGCCGTCCAGGGCATCACCAATGTCCAGGCGTCGCCTGTCGGCCATCAGATACTCAAAGATATCGTTGGCATATGTCTCAGGATCAGACAGATAGGCTTGGGCCAGTACCCTTTGGATCGCCAGCGATTCAATGGTTGCAAGTTCGGCGGCCCTCGTCCGGAAGTCTGACGGGGATGCCCGAGCCAGGTGTTGCAGAGATCCCACAATCCATCTAGCGAATGTGGCTCCTTCTGACAAGTGCTCGCCGTACCAGCCCCAAGAGAAGAGTGGATCCGATGGATAGTTTTCCCTATCGCCCGGTTCTCTCATCGTTACAACGGCCCGTATGAACCACGGTAGCAGGTACTCAATAATCCTGTCAGGGCAAATACGCAGAGCCTGTTCTACCACTTGGCCAATGGCGTACTCGCCAAGTATTTGCCTATTCCATGCGAATCGGGCCGACCACTCCGTCAGATAGCCAGCATCCTGATCGGAACCAGATTCCTGGTGTTTTGCTCGCTCCTGTGCCATCAGATAATCCAAACGGTGATCCAGGTAGGCCCTCAAGGCACGACATCCCGCCGACGGGCTAGATTTCGCCATCTGATACAGGCACAGGCCCTCGTGTCCAGCGGTTCGCCCCCGCACAAGTAAATCACACAACAAATCCAGAGCCTCAGCGCTCTGCCAATCATCCAGACGCGCCAGGCAAAAGGCGATGCGCGCATCCCATGCTTCACTCACGCCCCGGTGGGGACGCAAGTGTGCCAGCACAGCACTAGTGCGATGCTGGATCAGGCTACCCAGGTAGGGGACAACAACCCGATTGAGGTCTTCATCGTCAGAACGGAGCAAGAGTGACACCATGTCTTCATTCAACAGGTCAAACCATGCCACATTACTATTGACAGCCTGTAGGAAGTGCGAACGGTCTGGTGGATTCTGGATCAGTCGGTGGGCGATTTGCAACTCACCGGCAGTTGGGCTAGGAAGCGAACCAAACCATCCGATAAGTAGCAAGCGAAGGTGGACGCGCAAGTTGCCAGCGAAAAGAAGATCAGTCAATTCTCTGCGATACGTCGTCTCGTCAACACCGCGCAGGTAGGCGATGACTTGCACCATCTGTGATCGTTCAAAGAGTCCCTGGGAGCCACCTAGGATTTCCTGGCTCAACGAGTGCCGCATAGCAACAAAGCGTCTGGCATAGCAATGGTCAAACAAGGTTGGATGGAGGAACATCCAGTTGCTGCCTTCGCGCCGGATGAACTCAACGCGCTCTAGATAATCAGCGGCTTCTGAGTGTTCGTCCAGTACGGCCACCGGCACAGTCAGTTGATGGCTACTCTGCATGGCCTCTACCAACCGGTAAATGGCAGCGACACGTTGAGGCACGGACGGGATATCAGGCGGGATGATCGCAATCCGCTTGCGCCACAGGGCTTCATATAGATCTTGCAGAGTGCGAAAGCTTTCGGGGGCCTGTTCAGGCACGACATCGGCAGCGATTTGGACATACACACGCAGGTGTAGGGGCACCTTGAGCAATATCCGATGGGCTGGCAGCAAACGGTCCGGGTCTACGCCGATGGTGTGCAGCACACGATTGACTTGGGAATCGTCAAGGGGCTGCAACTGGAATTTGTGGTCCACCTTGATCGCCGACAAACGAGGATCATTCTTCAGGTCAAAGGTACGGCAGGAAGCAACGATACGTACGCGGTTGAGGTCGCGCAGACGAGCCAGAGTGGTCAGCAGTACATCAAGAGTTGCCTGGTCACGGGTAAGGGCCAACGAGAGCGCATCAAGCTGATCCAACAGAACGACGAATAGCCCCATATCTGACAGGTGGTGCGCACATTCTTCTACCGGGGCTGGCAGCCCCAACCGATCTGACAGATCAGCCCTAGTTCTGACCCCAGAGAGGCTGTCGGCTTTGATGGCCAGGACAGGGACACCGGCAGTTTCCATGCGTTCCAGCACGTCTCGCATCACCACCGTCTTACCGCCACCAGGTTGGTCCAACAGCATGCCCAGTCGCTCTTGGGGATCGGCGTTGAGCACCCAGTTAGCGATGTCCGCTACCTCAGCCCGTTCTATGTGGATGCGGGCGATCTCGTTGTGATAAGAGCGCAGTTCAGTACTGGCCTGGTGGACCGCCGCCAGCAGGCCATCACGCGACATGGGCGTTGATGGTGACGGGGTATCGTAGAAGTTGAAATGCTGCACTACCTGCGCATTGTCACCAACGACAACGCCTTGCGCTTGGCACACCGCAACCTGGTATTTCATGATCGTCTCACCTTCGCCACGATCCGCTGCCACGCTGCTTTCAAATCCATCTTGCTCCCCAATTGTATATCGCCTTCGTACGAGAGGAAGAGAGGTACTGTGGCCAGCCAGCCAAGTCCAGGCCCATGTGCAACCGCTGGGGCTTGCCCAGGCGCCGCTTGAAGATCTCCAGCTAGGCGGCAGCGGGATGCACTACAGGTCGGTGGCTGCGCCGTGCCAGAGGTAGCCCGCCAGTAACTGCTACAGCAGGCGATTTATGCGGCTGCTGGCCCCAGGATGGCGATCTGCTACTGAGGGACTGGGGGTTGGCGGCCAAGACGTGCTGCAGTCAGATTATGGATGTGGTTCCGCTGGCACCCAGGAAGCCGTCACCATATTACCCCGATTGTTCGATGTAATCCTGGATCTTCAGTTGGGCCTGAGCTCCTATCTCTCACCCAACGCCCCCTGTGCAACCAAAAAGCCGCCCTCCTGCCTCTTGCAGAAAGGGCGGCTCATGTGCTAGAATAGCCGTAGGCCGGACTTCCTGGAGATAGCAGGAAAACCGGAGTAGGGCTTCTCGGACGAATAGAGGTTCCGAGGAGCCCCAGTTTCTATCTAGATGGTATTATATCACTCTTCGTTCCGCTTGGCAATACTTATAGTCGCACATTTGTACTTGACTTGCCCTGGATACAATGACGCTGGATAATCAGTAGTCGCCCTGCACTCTTGCTGAAATGTAGCATAACATACCAAAGAAGCCGGCTGCGCAGCGGGCACCTGCAGTGCAGCCAGCCTATTCGCTCTTCTGTTATTGCTGCCTACAACCCAACCCCCTTAATGGCCTCAGCAATAATGGTTGTCGCCCCCCCTCTGCGCTGAACTGTCCCTTGCGCCAGAAGAAGCGACGAACTGTAGAGAGCGGGCACACATCGCTCCTGTGCCCTGGGGAAGATGACCACCTGGATCAACCCATCCTCGTCTTCCAGGGTCAGAAAGATCACCCTCTGCCCGCTCTTCGTGGGCGGCGTTTGCCAGCCCACCACCTGCCCCGCGATCTCTACCCTCATCCCATTAGCCAGATGTGCTAGCTCGCCGCTGCGCACCACGCCCCTTTGCCGCAACTCAGCACGATAGAAGTCCAGGGGATGGTTCTCGGGGGAGAAGCCCAGAAGGCTGGTCTCGGTCTGAAACTCCTCCTGCATGGTCAGCGGAAAAGACGGTAGAGCAGCCGGCGGCATCCCCGGAATAGGATTGTTATCCTCCCGAAACAACCTTGGCAACTCCCAGAGCAGGGAGCGGGTGGAGGAGGCTTCCAGGCTGCGGAAGGCCCCGGCCCGGATCAGGTCTTCCATGATGGGCCGCTCCAGGCGCACCCGCTGGCAGAAGTCCCGCAAGGAGACGAAAGGCCCCCCGGTCTCCCTGGCCTGGAGGATGGCGCATAGCGCCGGACGGCTCATACCCTTCAGTTGCGCCAGGGAGAGCCGGATCGCCCCCTGCTCCACCGTGTAGCGCTCGCTGCTATGGTTAACGTTCAGGGGCAGGACACCCACCCCGCAGCGCCGGGCCTCGTGCAGGAGCACGCCCGGCGGGTACATCCCCGGCTGGTGGGTCAGCAGGGCGGCGAAGAACTCCGCCGGGTAGTAGACCTTGAGCCAGGCCGTCTGGTAGGCCAGCAGGGCAAAGCTCTGGGCGTGGGCCCGGCAGAAGCCATAGGCGGCGAAGCCCCGCAACTGCCGGAAGATCCCCCCGGCCACCTCCTCGGTCACTCCCCTGGCCACGGCCTTCGCCACGAACAGCCCCTCGATCCTGGCCATCTCCTCAGCGGAGCGGTCGTGGGTCATGGCCCGGCGCAGCAGGTCGGCCTCGCCATGGGTGAAGCCGGCCACAGCGTGGGCCACCTCCAGCACCTGTTCCTGAAAGAGCACCACGCCGTAGGTCTCCTTGAGGATCGGCTCCAGAGCGGGGTGGAGGTAGGTGGCCTTCTCCTGGCCATGGCGCCGTCTTAAGAAAGGCTCCACCATCTCCCCTTGCACCGGCCCAGGCCGGAAGAGGGAGACGGCGCAGACAATATCGAAAAACTCCCTGGGCAGGAGGCGGCGCTGCAACTCCCGCTGGCCGGGGCTCTCCAACTGAAAGACGCCCACCGTCTGGCCGGAGGCGAGCAGGGCATAAACTTTGGGATCGTCCAGGGGCAGGTGTTCCAGGTCGGGCCGCTGGCCGTGCTGCTGCTCGATCAATTCCACGGCATACTGGATGGCGGCCAGGGAGCGCAGGCTGAGGATGTCCAGCTTCACGAAGCCCAGGGCCTCGACGTCATCCTTGTCGAAGGCAGCGATGACCACCCCCTTGGCCGCCTCCTGCAGCGGCATGGTCTCGGCCAGAGGCCGCGGCCCGACGATGACCCCGCCCACGTGCACGGAGAGGTGGGTGGGCAGGCCGTCCATCTGCTCCGCCATCTGCCACAATAGGGAGAGGCTTTCCTCCTCGGTGCCCGCTTCTCCCTGTAATTCCGGCAGAGTGGCCATCGCCTGGCCGATCTGGTCGGCAGGTATATGGGGCAGACGCTCCGTGAGCCGGGCGATCTCCCCCGGGGCGTAGCCCAGCACTTTGGCCACCTCCCGCACCGCTCCCCTGGCCCGGAAGGTGTTCACCGTGGCCACCATGGCCACCCGCTCCCCTCCGTACCTCTCGTAGACGTAGCGCAGCACCTCGTCCCTGCGGGTAGAGTCGCAGTCCAGGTCGATGTCCGGCATCTCCCGCCGCTCCAGGGAGAGGAAGCGGCCAAAGGGCAGATGGCAGGCCAACGGATCAACCTGCGTGATGCCCAGGCAGTAACAGATCAGGGAATCGGCCCCCGACCCCCGGCCGGAGCAGCGAATCCCGGCCCGGCGGGCGAACTGCACGATGTCCCAGACCAGGAGGAAGTAGTCGCTGAGCCCCAACTGGTGGATGACCTCCACCTCTTCCTGCAGGCGCCGGGCTACCTCGGGCCGTAGGGGGCGATAGCGCCAGGTGGCCCCGGCGAAGGCCAGCTTGTATAGGAGGCTGAAGGCCGTCTCCCCCTCCGGCAGGGGGAAGGCCGGAAGCTGCGGCTGGCCCAGGGGCAGGGTGGCCTGGCACTCAGCAGCGATGCGTTGGGTGTTGGCGATGGCCTGGGGCCATTCCCGAAAAAGCCGGGCCATTTGTGCCGGGGACTTGAGGTACTGCTCCATGCTGCGCGGGCCGCTGCCGGCTTCCAGGGGGGTCAGGGTGCGGATGGCCGCCAGGACCTCGTGCAAGCGATAGCCCAGGGGTTCCAGGTAGTGGACGTTGTTGGTGGCCACCAGGGGCACGCCCTTCTCCTGGCCGAAGGCGGCCAGGCGGCGTAGCAAGACCCGGTTCTCGGGGGTGCGGTAGTTCTGCAGCTCCAGGTAAAATCTCTCCGCCCCGAAGAGCGCCTGGTAGCGGCGCAGGGCAGCCACCGCCTGCTCTGTCTGGCCCTGAGCTATGAGGGAAGGGACCTCCCCCTGGCGGCAACCGGAGAGGGCGATGAGATCGCTGGCCTGTTCCGCCAGGTGCTGCCAGGCCACTGGTGGCGAGCGGTAGCTGGGTGTGGCCGGACGGCCTGCCGCCGCGGCGGTCAGGAGACGGCAGAGGGAGGTATAGCCTTGCGTGGAACGGGCCAGCAGGGTCAGATGGTAGCTGCCTTCCCGATCTCCTGCTGCCCCGCTCTCCTGATCGCCTGATGCCCTTCTTCCCTGATTCCCTGCCTCTACGCTGACCTCGCAGCCGATGAGCGGCTTGATGCCGAACTCCCGCGCTTTCTGGTAGAAGCGCACCACGCCGTAGAGCCCATGATCGGTGACCGCCAGGGCGGGCATGCCCAGCGCCTTGGCGCGGGCCAGCAGCTCATCGTGCCTGGCCGCGCCATCCAGGAAGCTGAACTCCGTATGGACGTGCAGGTGCACGAAGTCCATCAGCCGCGCACGAAGCCCAAGAACCACCCCCTGGTCTGGTGATCCAGGTAGAGCTCGTAGACCAGGCCGCAGGCGGTCACCTGGAACCAGGTGCGCTCCCCCTCTCCGCGCCACCAACGTCGGGGTTCCGTCCAGATGGCGCCCACTGATTGCACCGCATAGCGCTCTCCTCGCCAGGAGAAGGCGGTAATGGCGCTGCGCTCGCCGTTCAACTCCACGCTGATCGCCTCGTCAACCCTTCTGCCCACGGCCGTTCCTCAAGTGCTTCAGGATGTCCTCGTCCAGCAGGGAGGCAACCATGATGGTCTTCTCCCCATGCCGGCGCTTGATGCCGTTGGCCGCCCGGTTGGCCCGGCGCAGCTTTGTTTCCTTCCTGGCCGCCTTGTCGGGTACCAGGGAGAGTTGCTCCTTCCCTTCCCGCAGGTCTCCCGCCTCCACCTCCAGGGAAACGACGCCTTCTCCCGGCAGGCGGTAGCCTTCCAGCGCCTTGATCACGGCCTGGGAGAGGGTTTGATCCACGTCGCTGGGCTGGGGCAGGCGCACCGTGCGCACCGTCGGCGGTCGCTCCGGGTGGCCCATGGTCAGGGTAAGCTGTCCGGCCGCTTGCTGGCTCTCGCGCAACCGCCGGCCCACCTGGCCGCAGAGGAAGACCACCCAGCGGCGGAGGGCCGCCGGATCGCCCAGACGGTGGTCAAAGACCTCCTCGGCCGTGATGGTCGCTTCCGCCGCTGGCTCTTCCCGGCCGCGGGCCAGGTTGTATAGACGTCTGCCCTCCTGTCCCAACTGGGCCGCCAGCAGCCCCTGGGAGACAGCCTGGAGATCCCCGATCTTCTTCACCCCCAGCCGGGACAGCCGTTCCAGGAGAGAGGCCGTCAGGCCGGGGAGGTAGGCGAGGGGTAAAGGCGCCAGGAAGGAAGCCTCCTGGCCCGCTGGTACGCTAACCAGGCTGCCGGGGCCCTGGTTGGTGGCGGCGAGGCGGGCCACCAGGCGATTGGCCGCCACGCCCACGGAGGCGGTCAGCCCCAGGTCACGGCGCAAGTGCGCCTGGATGGCGCCTCCTAGCTGCCGGTCTGGCGTGCCGCCCGTCTTGTCCACAAAGAATAGGTCGCGGGCTGCCTGCTCGACGTGGGGGCCATACTGCTCCAGAAGGTGCCTTACCTGTGTAGACATGGCCCTGGTGGCGCTGCGGTTCTCGCTTTGCCAGACGGCCTCTGGGCAGCGGCGCAGAGCCTCCCAGCAGGACAGGCCGGGGAAGACCCCTTGCGCCATCGCCTCGGGCGAGGCTTCGATCACCCGCCCGTGTCGCTGGGGGTCGCCGCCGATGAGCAAGGGCACCCCCTCCAGGGCAGGGTTGATTTGCCTGGCGATAGTGACCAGGAAGAAATCCAGGTGCACGCAGACGCTGAGACGGTTGGGCATCTATGGCCTGGCTACCATCCGGTTGGGGTGGGGAGTGTCAGGAGGCAGAACACTTGTTCTATTACCATCCTACCACAAAACGTGGGGCGTTGTCAATAGACGAACGGGTCCGAAAACCGTTGACAAGGCTTGTTTTTGTGGTATAATGAGAACAGCATCGAACAGACAACATGATCGGATTGGCGTAGTCTGACGTCATCAATGGTAGCAATACCCCAGGGAGCGAGAATGCAGACCTTGCTCTTGACGTGCTGCGACCTGAAGACTGTGGTTGTTGCGGGCAACCGGTTCTTGTGAGCGGCGGTTGTCCGGGCTTCCCCTGCCCGGATGGCGGTCGTTTTTTGTTTTGTGGAGATGTTAGCGCATCTCTCCACTGCGCTATTCGTTCGCCACTTACCTGCTTGAGGAGGGGGTGGACATTCGCTAAATCCAGGAGTTGTGGGGCATGGCAGCCTCAAAACGACCGAGCGGTACACGCAAGTGACCTAGAAGGGGATAGAACGCCTCAAAAGCCCATCGCATAACCTGAAGTTATAGGAGGGCTAGCATGGATCCTTGACACCGAAAACAACGGACCTAGCAGAAACTATCTCCCTGGATTTCCGTAACAACTGCTGCGGGAATCATACCCAGAATGCCGTGCTTCACGACACTTTTGTGTTGTGGAACAACGAGTTACACGACATTTCGTTTGGGAAGTCAATCGCGCTTCCAAGACGCGGGATCTATTGGTCAACCGATAGGCAGTGTGGTCACTGCCCCCCCTCACAAAACGGAAAGGAGTTAATTGATATGGGACTCGACTTTGGAGTCGTCATTTCGATAATTTCGGCGATTATCGCTTCGGGTAGCACTACAGGACAGCGTGGAGTGGCCGTTTGGGTAGTTTGAAGAGCAGCAGTTCCCTGACTGACCAGACGTGATCGGTCAGACCGGCAGCCATAGTCGGTGTAGCTCCCAAACTACTATGCACGGTACAGAAGTTGTACACCGCTTCACACCAGAACAGCTCCCGCCGCAGGCGCTCCGGCAGCCGAGCCAGATGGCGTGTCCAGCGCGCCAGGGACGGTAAGAGGGCGCGAAATGTGGCATTGAGCCGCTCGATGTATGCAGTGTTAATCAAGCCGATCCAGGTTTGCGACAAGGCAATCAGTTCATCGACCCGTTCTCGGCAGCCGTGCACCACCCGCCGCTCAATGCTTCGCAGCTTCCTGCCGCTGTAGTGCTTGACCACCTGAACGATGTGCAGGTCTGGCCAGGGGACGTGCCGGGGACGGCCAGGCTTGCCAGTGTGGCCTTTGGTATAGAAAAACTTCAAGATGGCTTTGGGATAGGCTGCCAAGCCGTCAATGGCAAACAGCACCGGTTGCACCACACCGCCAGCGGCGGCCCACACTTGGCTCATCAGCCGCTCGATCAGGTGACTATCCCGCTGGGGAGCGACTTCTCCCCACAGAAACAGTCGCGCAAACACGCTCATCGCTGTCGCTATCCAGACCCTGCCCCCCTGCACCTTCACAGACAACTCGTCGGCTTGCACCTGACCCAACTCGACCTGGCCGTTGCAGACTACTTTATCCTGGATCTCCCCTCCGTGTCCGCCGGCTTTACCCTGCCAGTCGGCAATTGTGCGTTCATCCAGGCCGAAAGCCACCACAATCGCTTGGAGTGGACAACCGTGTGCCAGCAGGGTCAAGACCAGGACGACTACTCATAGAGGGTACTTGAGGTCTTTCAGGGGTGTACCTTTCGTTTCTGTGAAGGTGATCTGACAGCGGTAGCAGATGTAGCGTCGTTCCGCCTGGGAATGAATACCGATGTGGTCATTGGTGCCACATTTTGGGCAGGTTACCAACTTAGGGCAGAGTGGGGGTTGTTCCATGAATTTGAGTTTCATGGTTCCTGTTATACTACATCTGCCCGTGTTAGGCAACCTATGCCGTCTCCACGCTATTCTGTGGTGCTACCAGGCGCGCACTGCCGTTTCGAAAATCGCTGGGTCAGCCTCCAGCCCCAGGTAAGCAGTGCCGTATCTCAGCGAAACGCTACCCCCACAAGCCTTGCACAGAGCTTGTGGTTGACCATGACTCCGGCCATTCTTGACCATAAATCCCTGGTGGAAGGGAATTCCGTAGTAGCGAAAACTCCGATCGGGGCAATAGAGTGATTCCAGTCCATTGTGGCCTCCCGGTGAACGTAGATGTTCAACCGAAGAATACCACAAAGGTTGGGAATTAGCCAAGTCTATCAAGGCAGTTGAGGGACACTACCCGGATTGGCGTAAGCTGGTGTAATCAAGGAGCTCCGCTACAAGCGTCTATTTGGCCCTGACATCGCTTACTTCACTGGTGGCTTCGGCAGGTACGTGGATGAGGAGAGGAGATGGGGAGGCTGCAGTGAAAGACTTCTTCGTCAGCTATAACCAAGCCGACCGCTCCTGGGCGGAGTGGATTGCCTGGCATCTGGAAGAGGGCGGCTATACCGTGGTGATCCAGGCCTGGGATTTCCGCCCCGGCGCCAACTTTGTGCTGGAGATGCAGCGAGCGGCGACGGAAGCCGCCCGGACGATCGCCGTCCTGTCACCAGATTACCTGGCGGCACGCTTCACCCAGCCGGAGTGGGCGGCTGCCTTCGCCCAGGACCCGACGGGCGAGAAGGGCACGCTATTGCCGGTGCGCGTGCGCGCCTGCGACCTGGCGGGCCTGCTGCCCCAGATCATCCGCGTGGACCTGGTAGGGCAGGACGAGACGGCGGCTAAGGAGGCCCTGCTCGCGGGAGTGCGGCGCGGGCGGGCCAAGCCGGCCACCCCGCCCGGATTTCCCAGGACCGCCCCCCGCCTGCTGGCTGAGCGACCCCCCTTCCCCCCCGGCGCGCTGCCGCCCATCTGGAACGTCCCCTTTCGCCGCAACCCCAACTTCACCGGGCGTGAACCCTTGCTGGCCGATCTGCGGACGGCGCTGACCTCCGGCCAGCCGGCCGCCCTGACCCAGGCCATCAGCGGCCTGGGCGGGGTTGGCAAGACCCAACTCGCCCTGGAGTACGCCTACCGCCACACCGCCGACTACGCTGTGGTGTGGTGGGTGCGGGCGGAGGAGCCGGCCGCCCTGTCCGCCGACTTCGCCGCCCTGGCCGGGCCGCTGAACCTGCCGGAGAAGGAGGCCACCGAGCAGCCGGTCGTGGTCGGTGCGGCCCGGCGCTGGCTGGAGCACAACAATGGCTGGCTGCTGGTCTTCGACAACGCGCCCGACCCGGCTGCGCTGCGCGACTTCCTGCCGCAGGGCGGGGCCGGCCACGTCCTGATCACCTCCCGCTATCCGGCGTGGCGCGGGGTGGCCAGCCCGCTGAGCGTGCGGGTGCTGGACCGGGCCGAGTCGGTAGCGTTCCTCCTCCGGCGAACCGGCCAGACCGACCAGGCAGCCGCCGGCGTGCTGGCGGGGGAGTTGGGCGACCTGCCTCTGGCCTTGGAACAGGCGGGGGCGTACATCGAGGCCACCGGCAGAGCGCTGGCGGATTACTTGAACCTGTTCCGCCAGCGCCAGGGAGATCTCTTGAGCCGTGGCCAGCCCTCCACCGACTACCCGTCCACGGTCGCCACCACCTGGGAGATTTCGTTTCAGCAGATCCAGCAGACCTCACCAGCCGGAGCCGACCTGCTCAACCTGTGCGCCTTCCTGGCCCCCGACGACATCCGGCGAGAGTTGTTGGGCGAAGGGGCGGCGTATCTGCCGGAGTCCCTGGCGGCTGCGGTGACGGACCCCCTGGCCTGGGACGAGGCGCTGGCCGCCCTGCGGCGCTACTCGATGGTCGAGGTGAGCGGCGACGCCCTCGCCGTGCACCGCTTGGTGCAGGCAGTGGCGCGCGACCGGCTGGCCGAGGAGACCCGGCGCACCTGGGCCGGGGCCGCGGTGCGAGTGGTGAACGGTGCTTTCCCATTCGAGGGTGACGACGTACAGACCTGGCCCAAGTGCGCCCGCCTGCTACCCCACACCCTGGCCGCGCTCAGTCACGCCGAAGCCCTGCGTGTCGCTGCGGAAGCGACAGGACGCCTTCTCAATCAAGCCGGCCTGTATCTGCTGGGGCGGGCAGAGTTTGCCGAAGCGAAGGCAGCCTTCGAGCAGGCGTTGGCGATAGGCGAGGCGGCCCTTGGCACGGAGAATCCCAAGGTGGGGAGCATCGTCAACAATCTGGGCAGTGTCCTGCAAGCCCTGGGGGACCTGGCCGGGGCGCGGGCGGCCTTCCAGCGGGCGCTGGCGATAGACGAGGCGGCCTACGGCCCGGAGCATCCGGAGGTAGCGACCGACATCAACAACTTGGGCGATGTCCTGCGGAAGCAGGGGGACCTGGTCGGGGCGCGGGCGGCCTTCCAGCGGGCGCTGGCCATAGGCGAGGCGGCCCTCGGTCCGGAGCATCCGAAGGTGGCGATCCGTGTCAACAACCTGGGCCTTGTCCTGTGGGAGCAGGGGGACCTGGCCGGGGCGCGGGCGGCCTTCCAGCGGGCGCTGGCCATAGACGAGGCGGCCTACGGTCCGGAGCATCCGGCGGTGGCGACCCGCGTCAGCAACCTGGGCCTTGTCCTGCAGGCCCTGGGGGACCTGGCCGGGGCGCGGGCGGCCTTCCAGCGGGCGCTGGCGATAGACGAGGCGGCCTACGGCCTGGAGCATCCGGAGGTGGCGAGAGACGTCAACAACCTGGGCCTTGTCCTGCGCGACCTGGGGGACCTGGCCGGGGCGCGGGCGGCCTTCCAGCGGGCGCTGGGCATCTTTCAGAGGTTCTTGGGCGAGGATCACCCCAACACGGTGACGGTGCGGAGTAACCTGGTATCCCTTGGTGAGTTGGGAGATTCCTGATTGCTCTGTGCGTCTTCCCCTCGGTTCTTGTCTCCTCTTGCTTTCCTGGTTGCCAACTTGGTAATCTTATCGGCCATCCTGGCGCTAAACCGGCGAGCCAGCCCCAGTTCCCCTGAGCAAACCGTCGGGACACGCACACAGGTAGAGTCTTGAGCAACATTCATCCTCCATCTTTAGGCTTCCCGCCGCTTGCAGTTGCACCTACTGGCCCTACACTCCGGGCCGATCCCCAAAGCATTGCTCACGTTGTCCACCAGCACCCGCCCACAGCAGGCGCAGCGCACAAGCGCCCCAGGATCGCCGGGCAGGTCGAATAATGGGCGGTGGCTCTTGTAGCCGTCCAGCGCCTCCGCCGTGTTCATGCCGCTGGCTGCCAGCCATTGCCAGGCCCGCCGCTCGCCATTGCTCAGTTGCCCCCACTCCTGGCTACCCGCAGCATAGCACCCTCTACGATCTCAGCCGCCTTGTCGGCCAAGCGCAGCCAGTCCCTAAACGACATCTTGACCGCCTGGGGCGCAAAGCACTTGACCACCACTTCGTCACCGGCCAGATACGTCAACATCCTACATTCTCGCCCGCCCCTGGGCTGTGAAGTTTCGCCGCCGTCTCCGCGGCTCGTCAGGGGGTCACTACTGAAGCGCCATCATCCCCACCGTTTCGGGAAGCAAGGCATGATGGCGCTTCAACTCCCGACTTCTCTGGGGGCCTCGACAGCGGCTTCACTCCGCCTACCTTTCCTGGGCTGCGCCAGGCTCTTTGTCTTGGTTCGTCTCCATCGCTCTGTATTGCCTCTAAACGAAGGCGGCCTCTCCGCTGATGTGACCAGCAGGAGAGGCCGCCTTGTAGCACGCCAGGGCCTTGTCGTCTTTCCCTTTCTGTGCTACAATAGAAGCATCCCTTCCGGTGGTCACATCGCCGGTTGGGTAGGAGCCGAGCGGTGTTGCTAGCACCGCTCGGCTCCGCTTCGTCTATTCAACTGCAATCATTATACATCCACCTATGCACATTGTCAATGGGCTGCTGACAAGCAAAGGCGCGGAGAGCTGTGCCATCAGTGCCCGCCTCATAGTCTGCGTCTATTGAAGTCGTGTGACTGGACGACCTACATTATCCAGTCACCTAAAGTTTGCATCAAGCAAGCGGGGCCTGCATTGGCGGGGCAACCTCTACGATACGGTGGTGGCCTCGTTAGGTCAATACCTGGCGCGGCCTATGATTGATGACCAAGCCTCACTTAATCGCGTTCCTTCTCAGACGTAGCTGGCTCTGGCAAGAGAAGTTTATTGCGTTCCTCAAGGTACTTTTGCTCAAGATTCGCCTCAACAGAATAAACCTGACCGTTAATTGTCACTTTTGCTTCGCCGCCCAAAAGACGATTGAGTTGCTCGGCTACTATCACCGATGATTTCTGGATGTTTTCGTCCATTGAGATGGTGTCTATTCCAGCATCCTTTAGCCTGGACCTCAACTGGAGAATTGAATCAATGGACTCAACTTTGCGGGGAATTGAGGTTATTTTGCCTTCCTTCGTGAAATTCCGATACATATAAGAGACAGCGCCACTGATTAGAGATTCCATGAGATCTATTATCTTCGGGTACCCAAGGATATCGGCCCAAAGGCTTCCAGACTCGATCTTCACAATTTTCACTGGATGCTCTAGTGTGGATATGCCAAACAGGGGGGCAAGCTCATCATACATTTGCTCCAAGGAGAGCAGCTTCACTGAGAATTGAGCTATACTGAGCGTCGATTCCAGAAGTATCGACAGACGCTTCACGTCTTCTTGAGCAACAATACTTCCGCTCTCTAATTTCGTCCTCATCACCCTGAGGACATTTTCAATCAAGGTCAGAAAAGAGAGGAGCCTGCGAGCTATTTCTGCGAGTTTTCTGAGCGCATCATCTCTCTGGGGAGAAACACTTCTACTAGTCCTGAGGTAATCTTCGTATGCGACCGCGAACTCGTCAAGCAATTGCATAACAATTGAGTGTATCGGAAAATTCAGCATCTACTCTCCGCCGAGCGACTCGCGGGAGTGGTGCAACCGATAGCTACGGTCTGATGGGCTCTGCAGGGTAGCCGAGAGCTGCCCCGGGGTCTTCTGCGCTCCGCCGCAAGTGCGATCGGTTATTTCTCCCGGCAACCCTTCGTTGCAC
>Ga0194111_10000793_pt1 | contig 38630 bp, 29 predicted proteins | sample TA2KigC300mmetaG_FD_146194 | JGI IMG/M metagenome (GOLD analysis project Ga0194111, IMG submission 146194) | Freshwater microbial communities from Lake Tanganyika, Tanzania - TA2015033 Kigoma Deep Cast 300m | ecosystem: Environmental > Aquatic > Freshwater > Lake | place: Tanzania: Lake...
TTTCGCCAAGCTTCATCGGCTCCCCCAAGCTATTGTTTTACTATCAAAAATACTTTAGCACAGGCGCGCCGATGAGGCTTAATTTTTTCAGAAAATCAGCCTAAAAAATGACTTTTGCAAGAGGCTCCAATGTCACCAGAAAATTCATGAATGCCTTGATTCAGGGAAAGCTCATCCGTGTCTCCACCAACTCGCCGAAGCCCTTAAGGAAAAAAACCCGAAATCCTGGAATGAAGCCTCCGAACACCGGGAAGCCATTCGCATCCAGCAGGAACGCTATCATCATTACCAAGATCTAATGGCTCGACTTGAGAAAGCCAATGCGCCCCTGGCGTCCCTGGTGCGCCATCGTCAGGGGGACCCGCAGTGGCAACCGCGACTTGTCGACCTGGAAAAAGCCTGGTTCTGGGCTTCAGCCCGGGGTTGGCTGGAGGATGTGGCCGACCGCCAGCGCTATGAGGGGCTGGTGCAAAGATACCATCGGTTAAAGGAAAAAATTGAAAAGGGGACTGAGGAGGTCGCGTCGGCACGCGCCTGGCAAGCCTTCTTCAAGCGCTTGGATAACTTTACCATCCAAAATCTGCATGCCTGGACCCGTGCAATCGATCGCTTAGGCCATGAAACCGGAAGATATGCCTATCGCCACCGCCGTGATGCCCGGCAGTATTTGAACAAGTGCATCCCCAAGATTCCTGCCTGGATCATGCCCTTGCACAAGTTGTGGGCCACTATAGAAGCATCACCCGGCCTCTTCGACACGGTCATCACTGATGAGGCATCCCAGGCAGAATTGAGTTCTTTAGCGCTGCTGTTGTTGGCCAAAAGAATCATCGTGGTGGGCGATAAGATGCAAAATAGCCCTGAGGCCGTTGGGATCAAGGAAGACGACATTGCCCGTTTGATTCGAGACAACCTTCAGGATTTCCATTTTCGCGCCGAGTTCCGACCGGATACCAGTCTCTTTGATCATGCGGAGCGGGGCTTTGGGAATCTCATTTCTTTGCGGGAGCATTTCCGCTGTGTTCCAGAGATCATCAGGTTCAGTAATGACCTGTGCTATCGAGAGGCTCCTTTGGTGCCTTTGCGGCAAGCCCCTGTGGATCGCCTGCCGCCTTTACGGCATACCCTGGTTCCTGGCGGTTTTTGTGAAGGGGAAGGTCAGAGAATCCGCAATGAGGCAGAAGCGGAAAAACTGGTGGAGGGCGTTCTTCTATGCATAAAGGATAAAGCTTACGAAGGCAAGTCCATGGGCGTGATTGTCCTGCAAGGCCGCGCCCAGGCAGACCTCATCGAAAGAAGACTCGCCACCATTGTGGACCCCAGGATCATTGCAGAACGTAAGCTACGTTGCGGAGTTCCGGCCACATTCCAAGGCGATCAACGAGATGTAATTTTTCTTTCACTGGTAGCTTCCCCTGATACACCTGGGCGACGCTTTAGGGCGTTGACCGAGCTGGACTTCCAGCGTCGCTTCAATGTCGCCATGAGCCGGGCTAAGGACCAGGTGTGGCTTTTTCACAGCGTGCAACAATCCGATCTGAGGCCGGATTGCCTTCGCCGGAGGTTACTGAGGTTTATCCAAAGCCCGTGGCAGGAAGGTAGGGGTTGGGAGGGAGAAGAACTGGAACGTCTGGAAAGGGTTTCGGCCCGTAGGCCGCGCCGGCCAGGGGATCAACCCGAACCATATGAGAGTTGGTTCGAGGTTGATGTGGCTCTGGAACTATTAAGACGAAGATATCGTGTGCGTCCACAATGGGAAGTGGCAGGTTATTACATCGATTTGGTAGTGGAGGGCTGGGAATCACGGCTGGCCGTGGAATGTGACGGTGACGCCTGGCATGGTTCTGAAAGATATGACCATGACATGGCCCGCCAACGCCAATTGGAAAGGGCCGAATGGAACTTTGTCCGTATCCGGGAATCTGAATTTTATCTTGATCGAAGCCGCGCCGTGGAGGAGGTCATCCAGGCGTGTAACGACCTGGGTATTCTCCCCGTAGATATGGAATTCAGCCCTTCACAGGTAGAGGAAGAGAAGCCAGCCGAAGCAGAAATGGCACCGGAGGGTCAGCCGGAAGATGAATCTTTGGAACCAGAAGAAGTCGCAGAGGAAACTGCTACCGTGGCAGGACCATTTACGGGATATGCAGACGAGATGGATTTTCCCGATCCCCGTGAGGCTCCTATTGCCAATATCTGTACCGCTCTGAAAGAGATAATCGAGAGAGATGGGCCCCTCACGCGGTCTTCCCTATATCATCTGTATATCGAAGGATGTCCCCATCTCCAGCGGTCTGGCCGTGCTGTGCGGGACAGATTAAACTTGGCCTTGAGAGCCCTCCTTAAAGCAGGAGAGATTGTCCAGGAAGATGAGTTGGGAAGTGGGAAACCCGAAGGGGTAGTGGTCCGGCCGGCAGGCACCCCAACAGTCCGCTTGCGCCCTGCTGGTCGTCGAAAGTTGGAAGAAATTCCCCCCTCAGAAATTTTTCTGGTTCTGGACCGATTGCAGATTCATACAGCGGTTAGCGGGCCTGATGACGAAGAGCTTTTTTTCCGAAAAATCTTGGAGCACTTTGGGTTTAACCAACTTACGAGAACAAGAAGAAAGCATCTTCAGAATCTTCTTAATCGGTTCAGACAGAGAGGACAACATAATCAACCGAATCAAGAAGCCGCTGCAGGCGGGAGGGCATTACCTGGCTTACTTTTCACCCATGGACCGTTGTATGAAAAGGATTGAGCTTTATAGGCTTATAAGGCAATTGCCTGGAAACGCGCCCATGGTCACTGAATAGCAAGTGACAATTGTTCTCTTATAACAAGATGTTATCAAATTGATTGCATAGATATTGCCTGTTCCATGGGCATTAGCTCTTTTCCCATGCAATCCTCCCTTGCCGCCTATCTGGGAAACCACAGGGCGCCCCGGGTGGCGCCTACGTGATGCACCCGGCCCTCTTTCTCCAGTTCCTTGAGCAAGCCTTGTATCTGACCTCGGGAACAGGCGGGGAGCACCTGCATCAATTCCTGCAATCTGCTGCCCTCTTTGCGATTATCCTGTATGTGTTTAAATAACAGCATCTTGTTAGTTTCCCGGTCCAGACCCCGCTTGCGGGTATATACGCCCTTCTTGCCCAGAAAGCGGTAAAATTGACGGGCGATGATGTGGCGCACCCCTTTGCCCCGGCCTACCTTTTCCACCACCCCATGATCCACCAGGTGAGGGAGCCTCGGCCGCAATTGTGCCGGAATCGGCTCTTCCCGGTTGATCAAGTCCAGGATCAGGAAATCCATAGTAGTGAAGGAGGCCAGTTTTTCTTTGCCTACTTTTTCCAGGAACCGTAGGAACTGGGGGTCTTGCACCTCGCCTCGCAAGGTAACGACTACCTGATAATCGTCAGACCCTGCGAAAGACGGCCAGGGCTTGCTCTCCTTGATGCATTCCTCAAACATCCGGTTGACGCCTTGGCCGGAGCGCTCAACCAACCCGCATTTCGCTAAGACTTCGGCAATGCGGCGGTTGCGGGGCATTTGTTTCCATAAGATGTTTTCGGGCGTAATCCCAGGGGGAAAACCGCCGGGACTGACGATTTCCATCTTGCGAGGAAATTGTTTTACAAAAGTCGAACCTGGCAACCGGTAATCCCGATGGGCCACGGCATTGAGGATCGCCTCCCGGACTACCACCTCGTTAAACGTGGGAATGTCCCAAATAAACAATCCGTCCTCAAAATGTTGCATTTCGTTCCGGAGATTGACCTTGTTCCAGATATCGTCCATAAACTGGAAAAACCCCAGGCGATACTCTTCGCGTTGTTGACAGGGGATGGAGGCTTCACTGGAGCGGTATTCGAAAATCACTTCCGCTTGCCCCAGGTACTTCCCCAAGGCTTGGCGGGATCCAAACAGGATCAAGGCAGCATAAGTAATATTCCCGTCAAGAATCAGCTCGGCATCCGTAAGAAGCTGTTCTGTCGAAAGATTCTCCAACGCAGGGTTCTCCGATTTTCTCAGCCACCGCCGGCGGAAGTTATCGATGGCCCGGGTATCAAGGTCGGCCATGGTGGCTTTCGGGGAAATCTCTGCGGAAAAGTCGGGACCTGTCTCGGCGAAGATTCTTTTGAGGAGGTCGGGGGTCATGGGTACCAGGTCCTCGCCACCCCTCATCCAGTAAGCGCCCTTGAACTGGATTGCCATCCCGAGTGGGCGTGAAGGAACGTTAAATACCAGCACCCGACCATCGGGATGGGATATTTCGTCCACTTCGACGCGAAGATGCAACCTTTCTATCAGACCGGCTTTGGTGCGCTCCAAGTCATTAAAAGCGCTGGTTCCCACCACCTTTCGAGGTCGCTTATGGCTAATTCCTAGGATTATCTTGCCGCCGCCTTCGTTAGCGATGGCAGCGCAGTATCGGGTTAGCTCCTCAAAGTCGTAGCGGACCTTGGCCTCTTTAAATTCCAGGTGTTCGCTTTCCCTGTCCTTTATCCACTCTTGGAGCTGTTTAAGAAGCTCGCCCATGGGCACAAAGTATCATTGCGTAGATTTTCAGTCAATAATTCCTGGAGGAACTGAATATCAGGTATGGGTGCTGGGGTGTGGGCAGGGGGGTCAACTCCAATCGTGTTTTGGGAAGATGGGTACAGAAGGATATCTGCGGCCCCAGCGCCGACTGACGCCCAGCCGCCAGCGGGGTCGCCGAGGCGCTTCAGACGGCCTCCACCAGATCCCCAGGTGCCAGCCCCAAAACCCCGATGGAGGTTATCCCTGGGTTATCCCTGGCAAAAAAGAGGGGTTGGCTAAAGTAGCCAACCCCTTGATTTCTGTGGCTCCCCGGGACGGATTCGAACCGCCGACCAAGTGGTTAACAGCCACCCGCTCTACCTGCTGAGCTACCGGGGAAGAATTGTCTGGCCGGGAGACAAGGATGCGAACCTGGCGGATGAGGTGGGCAAGCCCACTGAGAAGAGGCGGTTGTCTCCGGTCGACTTCCTTTTGGGGACAAACCGGCGGTTCATCCTCAATCCTGACGGCCCTCGGCATTGCCCTAGATAGTCCTCATCCGGAAACTCCCCCTCCCTTGGTGGGAGGGGGTTGGGGGGAGGGGGATCAATAGGGCAACTGGTCTGTATTGCTAATTTATTTCACCCCCACCCTAACCCTCCCCCATCAAGGGGGAGGGAACAAAACGACTTTCCGGATGAACACTAGATAATTTAGCATATCGCCGGGTCGATGCAATACTTTTGTGGCCCAGCATGGCCCCGATGATCCGCTTGCCCGACCCCTGGTGTAGACCGGGAGGCCGGCCGGCGCCTGGTCCCCGGTCGGCAGGTTATCCTGATACTGCCACGTCAGATGACCGCGCCCCTAACCCGGTGGCTCAGGAAAACTGACAACCCGTATGCCTAAACCAATTTGCAGAACTTGGCATACACAACTTTGATCTTTGACCGGGCCTATCTGGATTATGCATGGCTTTACGGGCTGCACCAAAAGTGGCCTGCCCCCACGCAACCCGGCTTGAACTGGCGGGTTCCCAAGCCCACCTGGAAAGTGCCCCGGAAGAGCCTTCCGGTTCCTGATGACAAGGAAGAGACGCCGGCCACCGCCACCAGGGTCACCCGGACACTGCGCCGGCCCCAATCCTCATCCCTTTTCCCGGTCCCCACCAAGCGATAGCCCTGCACTTACTCTCAGGGCTTGGCCCGGACCGGAGTTTGGTCTTGACAATTTAAGAAATATTTTTTATAAATATCCTATTCTAAATTAGAGGGATTTTGGGTGGATCCCCATATCCGCTTAAACCAGATGATCAAGGTGCTTAAAGAGCATGGGCGCCGCCTTACCCCCCAGCGCCTGGCCATCCTGAAAATCCTGGCCAAAAGCGATGGTCACCCGAGCGTCGAGACTATTTTTGAAATGGTCAAAGCCAATTTTCCCACCACCAGTTTAGCCACGGTTTATAACACCATCAATTTACTGAAAAGGGAAAAGGAGGTCCTGGAACTGGGTTTCGCCCATCTGGGCAGCCGCTACGACGGCAACAAACCCTACCCCCATCCCCATGCCATCTGCACCGCCTGCGGTCGCATCGTCGATCCGGAATGCGGCTCAATAGTGCGTTTGACCGAGGAGATGGCCAACCAGACAGGGTTTCATTTCACCCATCACCAGATTTGTTTTTTCGGCTTGTGTCCTGAGTGTCAGAAGGTTGAATAGACCAAAAATTTTTTCGGAAGCTGATTAGAATAATTATTAGCAAGTAATTTATTAAAATTACTATTTTTTCGAAAGGAAAAGGAGGAATTCCGAAATGCAGTAGTTGTTCACCGGTCAGCCTGGAAAAACCATCTTTATCAAAGAGTTAAGTTACTCAGCGGGAGCCGCCGCTGAGACTGGCCGGCTGGCAGGCCCTGGCATTTATGAAATTATGTGCTTAACTTTCGAGAAACCTGGAAATCCCAGGTGGTTGCGCCATCTCACCGCAGTCCTATACAAGGTACGGTGCAAAACATCAGATATCGAAGGGAGGAAGCTTTATGAAGGACGATAACAAGCGCCCGGTAATGGGGTCCACCGTTGGCCGTGGCAGGTCGAGCCGGGATTGGTGGCCGAACCAGTTGAACCTCAGGATTCTGCATCAGAACTCAAACCTGAGCAATCCCATGGGCGAGAAGTTCAACTACGCCGAGGAATTCAAGAAACTCGATCTGGCGGCCGTGAAAAAGGACCTCTATGCCCTGATGACCGACTCCCAGTACTGGTGGCCGGCCGATTACGGTCACTACGGGGGGCTCTTCATCCGGATGGCCTGGCACCTCGCCGGCACCTATCGCATCGGCGACGGCCGCGGGGGTGCGGGAGCCGGCCTGCAGCGCTTTGCCCCCGTCAACAGTTGGCCGGACAATGTGAACCTCGACAAGGCCCGCCGGCTGCTCTGGCCCATCAAGCAGAAATACGGCAGTAAGATTTCCTGGGCCGACCTGATGATCCTGGCCGGCAACTGCGCCCTGGAGTCCATGGGTTTCAAGACCTTCGGCTTCGGCGGCGGGCGTGCGGACGTCTGGGAGCCGCAAGAGGACATTTACTGGGGGGCCGAAGAAGAATGGCTGGCTACCAGCGACAAGCCCAAGAGCCGTTACACCGGCGACCGGGAACTGGAAAACCCCCTGGCCGCGGTGCAGATGGGCCTGATCTACGTCAACCCGGAAGGGCCGGACGGCCACCCGGACCCGGTCGCCTCCGGCCGTGACGTTCGCGTGACCTTCGGCCGCATGGGGATGAACGACGAAGAGACCGTGGCCCTCGTCGCCGGCGGGCACACCTTCGGCAAATGCCACGGCGCCGGCCCGGCGTCCTATGTGGGGCCTGAGCCCGAAGCCGCGCCCATCGAGGAACAGGGCCTCGGCTGGAAGAGCAGCTTCGGCGCCGGCAAAGGCGGCGATACCATCAGCAGCGGCATCGAGGGCGCCTGGAAGCCGAACCCCACCACCTGGGACATGGGCTATCTGAAAGTGCTGTTCAAATACGACTGGGAGCTGGTCAAGAGCCCGGCCGGCGCGCATCAGTGGCTGGCCAAGGACGTGGCCGAAGAGGACCTGGTAGTGGACGCGCACGACCCATCCAAGAAGCACCGGCCGATGATGACCACTGCGGACCTGTCCCTGCGCTACGACCCGATCTACGAGCCCATCGCGCGGCGCTACCAGCAGAACCCCCAGGAATTCGCGGACGCCTTCGCCCGGGCCTGGTTCAAGCTGATCCACCGCGACATGGGCCCCCGCTCGCGCTATCTCGGCCCGGAGGTCCCGGCAGAGGAACTGATCTGGCAGGACCCGGTGCCCGCCGTCGACCATGAGTTGATCGACGGGCAGGACATCGCCGCCCTCAAGGGCAAGATCCTGGCCTCGGGCCTGTCCATCTCGGAACTGGTCTATACCGCCTGGGCGTCGGCCTCCACCTTCCGGGGCTCCGACAAGCGCGGCGGCGCCAACGGGGCCCGCCTTCGTCTGGCGCCGCAGAAGGATTGGCAAGTCAACCAGCCGGCCCAACTGGCGAAGGTCCTCACAGCCCTGGAGGGCATCCAACAGGAGTTCAACGGCGCGCAATCCGGCGGCAAGAAGGTGTCGCTGGCTGACCTGATAGTTCTGGGTGGTTGCGCCGGCGTCGAGCAAGCGGCGAAGAATGCCGGTTTCGAGGTGACTGTCCCCTTCGCGCCGGGGCGCACGGACGCCTTGCAGGAGCAAACCGACGTGAAGTCATTCGCCGTACTCGAACCGGTTGCCGACGGCTTCCGTAACTACCTCAAAACCAAATACGCCGTAACGGCAGAGGAACTGCTGGTTGATCGGGCGCAACTGCTGACACTGACCGCTCCCGAGATGACGGTTCTCGTCGGCGGCATGCGCGTCCTGAATGCCAACTACGGAAAGTCCCCGCATGGCGTCTTCACCAAGCGGCCGGAGACCCTCACCAACGACTTCTTCGTGAATCTGCTGGACATGAGAACGGCGTGGCAGGCAACGGCAGACGAAAACGTTTTCGAGGGTCGGGATCGCGCTACGGGCGAACTCAGGTGGACCGGCACCCGGGTCGACCTCATCTTCGGTTCCAACTCCCAACTCCGGGCCGTGGCGGAAGTCTACGCCTGTGAGGACTCCCAGGAGAAGTTCGTACATGACTTTGTGGCGGTGTGGAACAAGGTCATGAACCTGGACCGCTTCGACCTCGCCTGATCGCCGCAGAAACGTCGGCGAGGGCTTCTGAAGCGTATTCTGCAATGCGGATCGGATGATCAGGAAGCGATAACCGCCAGGAGCCGACGGATGTTTTGAACGATCACGATCAACGGAGGCTGGAGCAACATATGAGGGCGGCGTTTCAATACAGTCCGAAACGCCGCCCTTTCTTCAGGCCCCTATCCAACTTCTACAGTAAACACCGAAAATTTGGCGTAAGTGCTTGATATTACGATACCGGCATGCAGAAGTTGGGACAATGCGGCGCCGACAGACTATTGCGACATCACAACTTACTGAATTAACATTATTTTACGTTAGTTACCGCATAACCTAAATATGATTCCACCAAAAATAAAAAACCCCTCCTCCGTCAAGGGGGCGGGGTTGGGGCGATAAATCAACTCCGGCCGCGTCCTATCTTGCCAGACAGGAAGTGTCCAGTATTGTCGGCGCTGATTGGCTTAACTGCCGAGTTCAACGATGGTTAGCCCGTGGAAATGGCGTCAACATATCAAAAAGAGCCGCTTCTGACAAGAAAATTATTGTCTGTCCCTATGTTACTTTGGAGAGAAGTTATAATTCTTGATCGTCTCCAAGGCTTCTTCTGTGATGAGTAATCCGTTTGTAAGAATATGGCTGATTCGAATCCTTCTCTTTTGTTTATTGACAAAGATTCGACTTATAACCACATGACTTGACCAATGTTTCCCCCCTCACCCCGGCCCTCTCCCCCCGCTGGGGCATTGGCGCTAACTTAAGGCCTTATTAGATTTTCAACTGTACTGATATTATTGATGTTTACATTATCAATAACATACAAAAAGTCTTCTTAAGTTAGCGCCTATGCCCGATGGGGGAGAGGGTTAGGGTGAGGGGGAAGAAAAGTGCTTGCCACCTGAACTTCATGAATTCGCTGGCCAACAGGGATCAGGTCGATTTTCCGTTTGGTTGCGGCCCCAGGGCCGCGATGTGATTCTTCCGTGGATTTACCGGGGCTTTTGGGCTATGATGACAACGAAGGGCGTGTCCGCCCCAAGCCGAAGAAGCAGAGACTTCCGCAGAAAGGAGGATGGAGCCATGGTGAAGGTGTTGCTGGAGAGGACCATCAAGGGCAAACAGGTAATGGAAATCGTCCGCCTCCTCAGGCAGATGCGGGTTCTGGCCATGCAGCAGCCGGGCTACATCTCCGGGGAGACCCTGCATGCGGTGGATGACCCTAACCATTATCTGGTGATCAGCACCTGGGAATCCCAAGAGCACTGGGAGGCCTGGTTCAACAACACGGAGCGTCAACGCCTGCAGGCGGAGGTGGACCGCCAATTGGAATCCCCCACATCCCTCCGGGTTTTCACCTACTGACCGCGCGCCGCATGGCATATGCCACCGAGGTTCGCCCAGGGGCGGCTCGCAGCCGCCCCTTCTTTGCTGTCCGGTAATGATTCATAACTTCATAACCGATCGGACATGATGCCGGTCATTCCAGGTCGCTCCCGCCTGCACCAGACGGGGTCACCGGCGTCAGGCGCCGCCGGTGGGGGCGGACGGGGTGGCCGCGGGCGGTTCCGGGGGACCCGGCTCCGAGGATGGATCGGCCAGGCAGTCCCGGCCCAGGAGCTTAACCTTGGAGGCCCCGACGACCATGGCGATGGCCAGCGTTTCCCGAAGCTCCTGGGGAGTGGCTCCCAGTTCCCTGGCAACTGCCAGGGAGCGTCGGATGCACGGTTCACAGCCCGCAGCCAGAGAGGCCCCCAGGGCGATCAAGCGCTTGGTCTTGGCATCCAGGGCGCCGGCGGCGAAGGTCTGGGTGACAAATTCCTGATGGGACGGAAACGGATCGGACCGGGACATCTCCACCCCTTTCTCGGAAGCCGCAAGGGGCTTGTCTGCCGTAAATAACGCCCCTTCCGTGTAGGCTGAACTTTTAAAGCCGGTGAGGCGCACCAGTCTCCCCCGGACGAAGCCGGCGGTGTGCATGAGGGCCAGGAAGTCCCTTCCCGGCAGGGCCCCGCCGATTCACCGGTGCCAGTTGTCCAGACGATCCGCCTGTTCGGGGGGCAGCGGCCTCACCAGGACCATGTCCGCCAGCAGGAGCCGGCCCCCCGGTTTCAGGACCCGATAGGCCTCTCTGAGGGCTTTTTCCTTGTCCACGGTCAGGTTGTAGACGCCGTTGCTGAGGACCACGTCGGCCCAGGCGTCGGGCACCGGCAGGGCTTCGGCCTCCCCTGCCAGGAAGCGCACCCGGCCGGCCGCCAGAGCGGCTTGGTGGGCCTGGGCCCGGCCGACCATTTCGGGGGAGAGGTCCACGCCCACCACCTCCCCCTCGGACCCCGCCAGCCGGGCGGCCACCAGAGCGTCGAAGCCGGCGCCGCAGCCCACATCCACCACCTTTTCCCCGGGGTGAATCTGGCCCAGGGAAAAAGGGTTTCCCACGCCGCAGAAGCTGTTGAGGACCTCCGCGGGGAAATCCTGCCACCACTCCTCCTCGTAGCCCAAGGCGCGTATGCCCTCAACCCCGGTGGGATATTGGAAACATCCGGCGGGCGTGACGGCCACCCGGGCATATTTTTCCAGGATTTTTTCCCTGACGAGCTGCCGGTCCAGGTTGCTCAACGCTGCAGTCATAGCCGCCCTCCTGCCAGGCGTCCCTCCCCGCCTTGTTTCAGTGTTTCCTGCCGGACTCATTCCTGTGCAAGGACGGAAAAAGCCCGGTGAAGCGGACTCCACCGGGCTTGGAGTGCTCAGATCACCGGAACAGACTCACTCTTCTTCCTCGAATTCGATGCCGTCCCGCTCGAACTGGGCGTCCCTGAGGGCGTGGGCTTTCTCGATTTCCTCTTCGCTCCAGGGTTCGATGACCAGGGTGTTGGCCACCAACTCCCAGAGGTAGACCGTTTCCTTGTAGTTGCCCATGTCGAAGCCTTCCCGGCCCTTATTGAACTCGCCGGCCAGACCTTTCATGATCTGGTCCCGGCAGTTGTGGCAGGGGGCCATGACCACTTCCGCGCCTGTGTCCCGGATCTGGTCGGCCTTGGCCTTACCGTAAGCCAGACGCTCCTCGTCGTAGGGCATGGCCCAGGCACCGCCGCCGGCGCCGCAGCAGTGGTTGTTCAGGGGGTCGTCGCACATCTCCCGGAAGAGGGAGGGATCGACGCACTGCTTGGTGAGCCAACGGTTGAGTTCGGCCATGTGATCCCCAAAGGAAATTTGGGACTTGCGCCCATAATTGCAAGGGTCATGGACCGTGATGGTGTGGTGGTTGACCGAGGGGTCGAGCTTGATCCGGCCCTCGTCGATGTACTCTTTCAGGAGCTCCTGGATGCTGACCACCTTGAACTCGTCGAACACTTCGGGAAACCAATTTTTGAACCCGCCCCGGGTTGCAAAGTAGGCGTGCCCTCATTCCGGGTACAAGATGGTTTTCACCTTAAGTCGTCGGGCGTTCTCGATGATCCGGCGCACCTGCTCCTTCCAGGCCGGGTCGTCGCCGGAGAACAGACCCCAGTTGACCCCTTCCCAGTTTACCGACGACACGGTCCAGTCCTCTTTGGCGGCGTAGAAAATCTTCCACCAGAACTTCATGTCGTCCGGTTCGGCAAAGGGTTCCTTGCTGTTAATGGTGACGATGATGTTGGCCCCTTCCTTGTCCACCGGCACATAGAACCCAGGGCAGCACTCATCTTCCACTTCCTTGCCCAGGTCGGCCAGGAGAAAGAGGAAGTCATCCCTGGGGATGCCCAGGTTGTTGCCCCGTTCCAGGTTCATCATGGTGCCCTTGTGGATGGGGCCGGGCACCTTGCCCCGCTCCCGGGCGGTGCGGCAGGCCCGGAAGGTCTTCATGAGTTGAATGCCCATGGGGCATTGATACTGGCAGCGGCCGCACAGGGTGCAGACCCACGGCCACTTGGAGTCCACCACCTCTTGCTCCATGCCGAAAACAATGGCCCGGATGGCCTTCCGGGGATCCCAGGCGCCTTCGCCGCCTTCCACGGGGACGAGTCCTGAGGCCGGACATCCGCCCCCGCAGGTGCCGCAGGTATAGCATCGGTCCGCCATATCGGGAGTAATCCCGATTTTGCGGTGCTTGCGGTCAACCTTGATCGCCTCTTCCATGTAATTTTCCTCCATGCGCGGCCCTTGGCGGGCCATTTTGCCAGGTTCACCTCAGTGGCTGCGCCATGAATTTTCTTGCACCTAGCTTCTTATATAACAAATATTTGCCAAAAATAAACGTACCTTTTTCCGGAACAGTTCGATTATAAAATGGCCGTTCGTCAAGTCAAGCATAAAATACCAATTTTCACAAACCTTACTGCCCGGCCGGCGACGCGGCGGTTGAGCCGCCCTGCTACTCTCTGGGTGGAAATTTCCGGACCCTGCCGGGAAGTCTGTGGTATGATATAAATAATCCTCAAGAAAAGGGGAAGGCTCTGACCCCTGCCTCCCTGGGCGCCTCGTATGCCTGACGCAGCCCACCTCCCGGCCCGCCTGGACGCTCTGCGGGAATTGAGCCGGCGACTGGCGGCCCGGCGGGACGATCTGGTCGCCGCCGCGGGCGAGGATACGGGCGCCCCCTGCCGCATCGCCGGCATTGAAGTGGACCTGGCCGTGGAGCACCTGGCCGGCATGGAGGAGGAGGCCCCCCTGGTGGCGGGGACCTCCCCCTATGGCGCCGTGGCCGCCATCTTCCCCTATGACGCGGTGCCGGTGATGCTGGCCCGGGTGGGCGGCGCGGCGCTCTTGGGGGGGAACCGCTTCCGCTTCAACTGCTCCTCCCAGACCCCCCGCACCGCCGCGGTGGTCCGGGAAATCGTCGCTCCCTTCCCGGAATTGGAAACCCCGCCGGCGGGGACGGACAACCGCACCTTCGGCCGGGCCTGCGTCCGGGATCCGGCGGTGCGGGTCTTTTTCATCTCCGGGGGCGGCGAGGTGGGGGCGGTCTATGCCCGGGAAGCCGCCCACTTCGACAAGATTTTCTTCGCCGGCCCCAGCGGCCTGCCGCCGGTGATCTTCTGCCGCGACGCCCCGCTGGAGGCCGCCGTGCCCTTTCTGGTGCGCCGGGCCTTCCTCAACGGCGGCCAATACTGCACCTGTCCCAAGCGGGTCTACCTGCACCGGGACCTCTACGACGAAGCCCGGGACCGCATCCTGGCCATGATGCCGGAGATCCGGGTGGGGGACCCGGCGGACCCCACCACCTGGATCGGCCCCATCCGGGTGGAGCGCACCCGCAAGCTTCTGAAGCAGGCCCTGGAACTCCTGAAGGATGCCCGCTTTCTCCTGCCGCCCCGACGGGACGGGGTCTGGCAGGGTCCCTTCCTGGTGGAGACCGCGGACCCTCCCGAGATGGAATTGTTCGGCCCCTTCCTGGCCCTGGTGCGGGTGGCCGACGATGAGGAGGCGGTGGCCCGGGTCCTGGCCGGCCGCTATCCCTTCGCGGTGGTCACCTTCGGCGCCCTGCCCGCCGGCGCCCGGGAGCGCCTGGCCGCGGCCTTCGGCATGACCTACCACGACCCCGACTTCCTCTTCACGCCGCTGCGCCTGCCCTTCGGCGGCCGCAAACGGAGCGGCTGGATCCTGGAGTGGCGCCAGGGCAAACTGCGCCGCCGGGACGGGGCCTTCAGCTACACCGCCGAACTGGTCCGGAGCGAGAAATAAGTCTTTCATCTCAGGCTCTTGCAAAATTCTCCCTTTGTCCTGGGAAAGGGCGGCGGTTTTGAAAACGCTCGGCAAGATGCCAATCTCTTTCATGGTGCGCGGTGCGCACCCTACTTGGGGGCCGGAACATCAGAGGATCTGTAGGGTGCGCACCGCGCACCATGATATTTGGGAAACCATGACGCTGCAGCGGAAGTTTTGCAAGAGCCTCATCTGGTTTCATCTTGTTCCCAAGTCTCTCGTAGGAAGCGTCTTACGCGCCAAAAACGGTGCGTGAGACGCACCCTACATTTTCATGGTCTTGGGTGTTCCCCCGGTACTTGAGGGGCTCGTTCCCAAGTTCATCTGGGGAACCGGATGAAAACTGGTCCGGAGCGAGAAGCACATCGTTGGAGGGAGATGATCTATGGATATCAAAGGGTTACTGGAAGTCCTGGGGAACCCGGAAGAGCCGCTGGGCATGTTTTATACGGACGTGGAGCCTGAGGAGGGCTTTTCCCCCCAGCCGGGGAACCTCCCCAGCGCGGCGGCGGAAGCCCGGGGCGAAGTGGACTTCGGCGCGCTCTTCGGGGCCCATTCCTGCGTCCTGGGCCACATCTGGCGGGCCCGCCGCCAGGGAGGCGCGGCCTACTTCAGCCGGGAGCGCTTCGGCTGTCTGGGGGGCGCCTTTTATCTGGGCTTCCTCAAACCGCAACTGGAGGCCATCGTTCACTATGTCTCCACCGGCGTCCCCGGCATGATGGAGGGGGAGCGCTACCTGGAGTCCCCCCAGGCCACCCGGAACTTTTTCAACTACATCGACCCCCGCCCGGCCCCGGCGGCGTATTGCGTCTTCCAGCCGCTGAGCCGCTTCGCTCCCGGCGAACAGCCCGAAATCGTCATCCTTTTCGGACGCCCGGAGATGCTGAGCGGCCTGGTCTTCCTGGCCAGCTTCGTCACCAATGACCTGGAGGCCGTCGTCTCGCCCTTCGGCGCGGACTGCTCTTACCTGGTCACCTGGCCCCTGTGGCACCTGGCCCGGGGGAATCTCAAGGCGGTCCTGGGGGGGTGGGACCCCACCGCCCGGAAATATCACCAACCCGACGAACTGAGCTTCGCGGCGCCCTGGGAGCTGTTCCGGCGCATGGCCCAGCGCTGGCCCGAGTCCTTCCTCACCGGCGACACCTGGGCCGGAGTCAAGAAGAAGATCGCCCTGAGCCGGCGCACCTGGGAAAAAAGATAGAGCCGCACGACCTGAAATGGGTTTTGGGTTTTGGGATTCGGGTTCCGGGATGATTGTTCCATCCCGGCTCCCAGCCTCCGGTAAAGTCGTTCCGGAGGGTGCGTCTCACGCACCATGGCCGGGGACGGCGGCGGGCGGGGCCTTAACCCCCCGGCCCCTCCGGCCCTCGGCGAGGAGGTTCCCATGGTCCGCAGTTTCTGGCATCGGCGCATCGGCAGACGGCGGTTTCTGGCTGAATCAGCCGCCGCGGGGTTGCTCCTCTCCCTGCCCCGGGGTCAGACGGAGGCCGCCCCACCACCCAGTATCCTCTATCATGTCATGAATATCCCCAGCCATCCTTTTACCAGCCCCTCCCACCCCAACGAACACGCCGGCGTCAACGCCCTCCTGGAACTCATGGGCCAACACGGGGATAAGTTGTATCGCTCCGAGAGCGTCGGGCCGCTGTCCGGACCGTGGGGCTTCATCGCCGCCGACGACGTGGTGGTCATCAAGGTCAACGCCCAGTGGAAGTACCGGGGCTGCACCAACAGCGACGTCATCCGGGGGCTCATCCAGAAGATTCTGGACCACCCCGACGGCTTTTCAGGCGAGGTGGTGATCTTCGGGAACGGCCAGGGCTGGGGCAGCCTGAATTGTGACAGCGATCCGGATGGCCATTATGGTGATACCACCCAGCACGCCAACGCCAACGACGAGAGCCACAGTTTCCTGTACCTGGTGGACACCGTGTTCCGGGACAGCCGGGTGACCGCCTTCCTGATGGACCCGCATGTCGGGACCTTTATCGGACTGGGGGATCACACCTCTCACGGCTTCCGCATCATTCTGGACCCCTCTGGACGGGATACCATCTCCTACCCCTGTTTCACCACCGCGGGTGGGCGCCGGGTGGAACTGAAGCAGGGTATCTGGACGGGAACGGCTTACAGCCAGAACCTGAAACTCATCAACGTGCCGGTCCTCAAGCACCATTGGGGCGCCAAGGTCACCGCTTCCCTGAAGCACATGTACGGCATCCTGTCCATGCGGGATGGGAACTATTTCCGTCGGCATTTTGATGATCTGGGGAGGCAATGCGGCCTGATGATGGCGACCGTCAAAACCCCGGTGCTCAATATCGTGGACGCCATCTGGGTCTCCCACGGGTCCCTTTTCGGCTATCCGCCCGAAACCACCACCCGGGTCAACCAGCTCCTGGCCAGCCAGGACCCGGTGGCGCTGGACTATTGGGCCGCCAAATATATCCTGTATCCCATCGATAAAAATCCTCAGCACCATCCGGACTTCGCCGGGGTGGACGCCTGGCTCACCTCCGCCCGGGACCTCATCAACGCCCGGGGCGGGCTCTGGGACCCGGATAACGCCATCTATCAGGGAAACGTGACGAAGAACGAAAAGTCCATGCTGGTGCGCACCCGGAATATGGCGCCATTCCGTCCCATTGCACCCGTTCCATCCTTCCTGGAACTCCTGCTGCATGATTGAGGCCCCCCACCCCCTTTATGGGGGGCCTCCATAAAGGGTTGGGGAAGGGGGTGTTGGGGGGCAAGGGTTTATGACCCTTGCCCCCCTCCCCCACAGCAAACTTTGTAATACAGGCCCCGAGGCGGATAACCCTAAGGCTCCTTCCGGCCCACCCAGAAGAGGTTCACCCCCAGGTCCAGGCGGTAGGCGAGATATCCGAACAGCATGTCCAGGGGAGCGGAGAGGGTTTTGCGCAGGGTTTTCATCTTAAGGCGGAAAGGGGAGCGGGGCTTTCCAGGGGGCTGGGCCGGCGCGGCGGCATCCCGGCCGGGGGCCGGAGACGGTGGCTCCCCCCGCGCCAGTCTGTCCAGGAGGCCGGGAAAATCCCGATTGAACAGGTACCACAGCATCTTCTTTAGAGGCATGCCGAAGGGCAGGCGGAAGCCGTCGTGGTCGTGGTGCGGGGCGGCCACCTGGCGGAACCCGGCCCGCTCCATCAACACCGGCAAAGTGCTGGCGGAATAATAGCAGATGTGTTCTTTTTTAAAGAGATTCCAGGGGTTTTTTTCGAATTTGGCGGCGAAGGAGAAGATGTCCGGCACTTCCACCACCAGATGGCCCCCAGACTTCAAGAGGGAATGAAACCTGCGGGCGGCCTCAAGGGGCTCTTCCAGGTGCTCCAAGACATGGAAGAGGCTGATGGCATCGAAGGTCCTCTCCGGCAGGTCCGCCCGCTCCAGGAAATCGTTGATAACCGGGATCCCCTTCTCCCGATGACGCGCCGCTCCATAGCTGGAGGGTTCCACCCCCAACACCTCAAACCCCCGGGAGCGCAGTTCCGCCAGGAAATGCCCCTGGGCCGAGCCCACCTCCAGGATGCGCCCGGACCTCAGGCCGGTGTACCGCTGCAGGCGCCCCGCCCGGAAGCGGACCACCCGGAGCACCCGCTTTTCGGCAAAAGAGGACCGGAGCAGCTCCGGCTCTTCCTCCAGGCTGTCGTAGATTTCTGTAAGGACATCCAGGGAATAGGCGCGGGCCATCTGCACCAGGCCGCACTGCCGGCAGATGACGGTGTGCATTTCCCCCAGACGGACATAGTCGGCCAGGTCGCAGGAGCCGCACAGGCGGCAGGGACGCGGGGCGATGTCGGAAGCGGGTGGCGACATGGAGCTTCAGAAGATGCTTTCAGGCCGGCGCAGGTGGGGCCGGGGGCAGCGGACGACCCCCGGCCTGCTGGAGGTTATGCGGGAGACCCGGCCCACAGGGGCGCGGGGGACCAGGAACGCCGGGGCTCCCGGTTGTGCACCGGGGGAATCCAGAGGCGCCAGGCCGACTCCTGCCGCAGAAGGGTGGTGAGGAAGCGCTGGTGCAGGGCATGGCTGCCCCGGCTCACTTCCAGGCGGCCCAGCAGGGGCAGGCCCAAGAGGGCCAGGTCACCCACCGCATCCAGAATCTTGTGGCGCACAAATTCTTCGGGAAACCGTAAACCCTCGGGATTGAGCAGGCCGGTGTCGTCCAGCACCAGGGCGTTGTCCAGGGAGCCGCCCAGGGCCAGCCCCCGGGACCGGAGATACTCCACCTCTTTGAGGAAGCCGAAGGTCCGGGCCGGGGCGATCTCCCGCCGGAAGCTGTCGGAGGTCAAATCCACCGTGAAGCGCTGCCGCCGGATGAGCGGGTGCGGAAAATCTATGGCATAGGTGAGGCGCGGCTGCCCTGGAGTGGCCCGCATCCATTGGTCCCCTTCCCGGAGCTCCACCGGGCGCTGGATGAGCAGGTAGGCCCGGGGCCAGGGCAGGGACTGGAGGCCGGACTGGGCCAGGCGCTCGGCGAAGGGGGCGGCGGACCCGTCCATGATGGGCACCTCGGGGCCGTCCACGTGAATGAGGGCGTTGTCCACTCCCAAACCCCACAGAGCCGAGAGCAGGTGCTCCACCGTGCCCAGGGTGGCTTCCCCCTCACCCAGGGTGGTGGCCCGGACCGTGTCCACCACCTGGCTGAAGTGGGCCTTCAGGGTGGGCCGGTGGGGCAGATCGGTGCGCACAAAACGCAAGCCGTGGTTGGCCGGGGCCGGAAATATGGAGACGCTCACCGGCACGCCGCCGTGCAGACCGACGCCGGTGAAGCGGTGCGTTTGCGAAACGGTTTTTTGCCAGATCATGGTGCTCCCCTGGCGACCTTTTTTGCAAGCCTCGTACCAGGGGAAGCGGGGCCGGGACAAAATTTAAGCATTTAATTTCTTTAAGATATTTCGCACCTCTTTTTACGTCGCGGTCAATTTTCTTCAAGCTGTGGTAAAAAAACCACAGAAGCGTGGGAGGCTGTGGCAAAAGTGCAACAGGTGGGCGAAAAAGCGGGGGGAGGGGCCACAGAATTATGGCCGCTCCCCTTCTCTTGCTACTCTTGTTCCGGCGGGTGTTCCAGGCGGGCCCACCAGGCGGGGTCGATGTCCGGAAAGATGGCGTCCCGCTCCCGGCAGAGGGCCAGGAAGTTGGCGTCGGTTTCCGAGAGGGCGCGTTCCCGGGCATAGGTCCGGGTGATCCCGGCCAGACGCTTGAAGTCGTCGTGGTGCATCACCAGGCGCAGTTCGGCGTAGTCCCGGGCGCTGAAGGTGCTGATGAGGAACTGCCAGTCCGAGGACTCCAGGAGGAAGAGGGTGCGGCCGCACTGTTTGAGCAGGTCCTGCATGACGGGGTCCGGGTCGGCGGCGTAGGCCCGGGCCAGCTCCTCCATCTCCTGCTCCGCCGGATAGATGTGTCGCCAGGTCCAGTCGTTCATCTCGTTCAGCCAGATGAAGTGGTAGCCGCCTTCGCCCCAGGAACCCTCGGGCAGGGAGATGACGGAGGTGGGGGCCGTCTCCTGCAGGTACTGGGAGCCGCTCACCAACTGCACCTGGCCGTCCTCCTGGAAGCGGGCCAGCACCTGGTAAAGCCATTCGGGCCCCTCGAACCACCAGTGGCCGAAAAGTTCGGTGTCGTACGGGGCGGTGACGATGCCGGGTGTGCCGTGGGCTTCCCGGAATTCCCAGAGGATTTTTTTCACCAGGTCCACGAAATGGTGCGCCTGTTCCCGGCAGCGGCCCGCCACCCGTTCCGGGAAGTAGGGGGTCTTGTCGGCCAGGTCGGCCTTGGCGCTGGTCACCTGCCAGTAGCGCAGCCCGCCGGGGAAGCGCTTCTTATGGAAATCCAGGTAGTTGCCGTCGCCGGGATAGCCCCATTCGCCGCTCCAGACCTGGAGGCCGGTTTTGGGGTCCCGGGTGAAGGCCGCCACCGGACGCTTAGTTTCCGGAGCCGAGGCCACCAGGTAAGCCAGATAGGGGGTCTTGGCCACTTCTTCGGGGCGCTGGGGGTATTGGGAGGCAAACCGCTCCCAGAGGCGCTCCAGGGCGTGGAAGCGGTCCCGGTAGACGCCGATGGCCCGGCCCCCCTTGAGCAGGTGGGAGTCGATGATGAAGAAGTCCAGGCCGTTCTCCGAGAGGAATTCCTCCACCCCTTTGCGCATCACCGCCCCGGTCCCCCCGCCGGCCACGGGCGGGGCCCAGGGGTAGCGGGGCCGATAGGCGCATTCGGGGAGCCAGAAGCCCTTGGGGTCGCGGCCGAAATGGCGTCGGTAGGCGGCCACCCCCTGCTTCACCTGGGCCTGCACGGCCGAGTCCCGTCCCAACAGGGGGAGGTAGCCGTGGGTGGCGGCGGAGGTGATAACCTCCAGGGCGCCTGACTCCATCAGGCTCCGGGCCACCCCCAGCAGGTCCTCCTGGAATTCTTCGGTGAAGAGCCGGGTCAGCTCCCGGTAATGTTCTTCCCAAAATCGGGCCAGGCCGTGGAAATGGCTCTCCCCCAGGCGGTGAAAGGTGGCCTGGTCCTCCCGGGCCGCCTCAATCTTGGCGGCCAGATATTCCCGGAACTCCTGGCGGAAGGCGGGGGCGGCCAGCATCTCCGCCAGGATGGGGGTGATGCCCAGGGTGACGCCGGCGCTGCGGCCCTCCCCGGACAGCCGCCGGAAGGCCTGCCAGAGGGGGATGTAGGATTCGGCCGCGGCTTCGTTGAGCCAGTCCATGCCGTGGGGCCAGCGGCCGTGGCCGATGACGTAGGGCAGGTGGGAATGCAGTACGAAGGTGAAATACCCCAGCGGCTGGGTCATGGCTGTCTCCTTGGTCTCAAAAAATCCCTGTCAAGTCTGGGTGGGGCGCCCGGCCCCGGGTGAAAGCCCGGGCCCGGTTCCGCTCCTGCCGCCCCGTGCTTCCGAAGCAGAGCTTCGGGGGCAATGGCGTTCCCAAGCGGGAGCTTGGGAACGAGGGTTTGTTCTCCTCTCCTTCTTCGTCCCTTCTCCGCCAGGTGAGGCTCATGCTAAGCCCTGGGGGGAAAGGCGGAAAGAATCATTTGTCATATCATATGCTTATAGGTCAAGGCGTTGTCAACCTGCAAACCGTTCATAACCGACGGTCCAGTTTCACCTTACCATGAATGGGGCTCAGCGTGAGCCATAAAGTTGTTTCCGGCCGGGGACCATTTCTGTCCCGGCCCGCACCCCCACCCAGAACCCAGAACCTGGCACCTGACACCTGACACCTGACACCTGACACCTGACATCTGGCACCTGACACCTGACGCCTGCTTCACACCACGTCGGCCTTGAGAAGGTTGGTGGCGCCGGTGGTGCCGATGGGGGTGCCGGCGGTGATCACCACCCGGTCACCCGGTTTGAGCCAACCGGCTCTCAGGGCCTCCTCTTTGACCACGTGAAACATGTGGTCGGTGTCTTCCAGGTGCGCCGTCAACAGGGAAAAAACGCCCCAGGAGAGGGCCAGGCGGCGCCAGGTCTCCCGATGGGGGGTCACGCCGATGATGGGCGCCTGGGGACGGAAGCGGCTGATAAGCCGCGCCGTGAACCCATGGCTGGTGCTGGTGAGGATGGCCGCCGCCCCCAGGTCCCGGGCCATCTCGCAGGCGGCGTAGCTGACCGCTTCGGAAATGGCGTGGCGTTTAAAGGCGGTGTGCTCCTGCAACCACTTGGCGTGGGGGAACTGGGTCTCGGTGGCCCGGCTGATCTGGTCCAGGAATTTGACCGCGGCCACCGGGAAGCGGCCCCGGGCCGTCTCCTCGGAGAGCATCACCGCGTCGGTGCCGTCCAGGATGGCGTTGGCCACATCCGCCGCTTCGGCCCGGGTGGGACGGGGATGCTCCACCATGGAAAGGAGCATCTGGGTGGCGGTGATCACCGGTTTGCCCACCCGGTTGGCGGCGGCAATGATGCGTTTTTGGAGCAGGGGGACGCGCTCCAGGGCCACCTCCACCCCCAGGTCGCCCCGGGCCACCATGAGGGCGTCGGCGGCCTCTAGAATCTCTTCCAGCCGGTGCAAGGCCTCGTGGCGTTCAATTTTGGCGATGATGGAGATGGAGGCGCCGAGGGAATTGAGGAAATCCCTGACTTCCTGGATGTCCTGGCCCTGGCGCACGAAGGAGAGGCCCACGTAATCCACGCCCATGTTCACGCCGAAACGCAGGTCTTCCCGGTCCTTCTCGGTGAAGGCCGGTATCGACAGGGAGTGCCCGGGAAAATTGAGACCGGCATGGGAGCGCACCACCCCTCCCCCCTTTACCCGGCAGGTGAGGGTCTGGGGCCCCTTCGCCTCCACGTGGAGCTCAATCCCGCCGTCGGCCAGGAGCACCGTGGCCCCCACCGGCGTTTCGGCGATGATTTCCGGGTAGGACACGGAGGCGAGGTCCGGCCCCCCCGGATGGGGGACGGAGGTTAGAGTGAACTCCTGTCCCCGCACCAACTCCACCTGGCCTTCAGGGAATTCGCCGACCCGTATTTTCGGACCGGCCAGGTCCTGGAGAATGGCCACCGGACGCTGGTGGACCTGCTCCAGGGCCCGCACCTGGCGGATCCGGCGGGCGTGGTCGTCGTGGGTGCCGTGGGAGAAGTTGAGGCGGGCCACGTCCATGCCGGCCAGAAACATCTCTTCCAGGACCGCTTCGGTGGTGGCCGGACCCAGGGTGCAAACAATTTTGGTGCGTCGCTTCCGCTTGTGACTTTGCATGGGGCTTACCTACGTATGGGTGGGGAAATTCTCCCCAATGGGAGTCAGAATTATGTCATGCATAACCATGCAGCGATCGTGCATTTGTATCATAACAAGGGGTTATTCCTCAGCACTATTATAATTTTTCGTATAAAATCCGTTAATCTTTTCAAACACTATTGCAATTTTTTCCAGGCATGATTATTGCATATATTGAAAAGCAAAGGGGGAAAAGTCATGCCTTTCTACGAATACCAATGTGTTGATTGCGGCGGCCAGGACCAAAGAGTGGCCGGGTTGGACGATCACACCGCCATCTGTATGAATTGCAACGGTCTCATGCTGCGGCTGAACGAAGACGTTTTCCAGCCTTACTTTGAAGAGGCTTACCCGGCCGCCCGGTTGGACAAAGCGTCCGGTTCCGACAGGTAAAAACCTTCAGCCAGAGCCCGGTCGGTCGGTCGGGGAAAAACCCACCTTCAGGCCACCGGTGTGCCAGAACTGTTTGGCGCCCGCCCTGGCAGATTTTCGGCGGCCGGCCCCATGGGCCTGCAACCTTTCGGCGCCGAAGCCGGAGCTGGCACCTGCGCCGTGACAAGCCCGGCCGGCTTGGCGCGACCATCTGCAGGTCGTCACGGACCGCCCGGCCCCTTCTCCTTCGCCGGATAGAGCAATCGGGCCGGGGCGGTCCCCTGCCCCGGCTTCCGCCGGCGTCCTCCCGTCTTCTCCTGCGGTTCCGGCCCCCCCCACATCATATCGTTTTTGTGTCCCGAGGAAAAGGACTGTGAGAAGGCGAAGGCCGACCGCGCCTAAATAAGAGAACCGGTCGGACGGGAATGGGAATTTTTCTCAGAATGAGAAGAGGCGAGGCCCGAGAGGGCTCTCGGGTGGCGCGGGGCGGCGGATCAGGCCGCTTCAGTTGAGCAGTCCGGGTCCCCCTGAATTGACCTCCAGGTAATCGTCGATGAACAGACCCACCAGTTCCCCCAGGCTGCCGAACAGGGCGGTCCAATCGGTTTCCCGGGCCTGGTTTTGCCTCACGTCGCCGATGGCTTCCCGGCACCAGACCATATTCAGAGAGTTGGCGCTTTGGTCGGCCAGGAGGTTGGCCGCCTTAACGAAGAAAACCTCCAGGCTGTAAAGGTGATGGGGCGGTTCGCCCGGGCCCCGGTCCACATGCAGCAGGATTCCCAGGCAGGGAAAGAGGGGGGTGGTCAGCAGATCCCGGCTGTTAAGGACGGTGATGCCCGCCAGGGAGAGCCTCTGCGTCACTTCCCGGCGCAACTGTTCCCGGCTGAGCCCCAGCCCTTCGACGTCGGGAGCGAGATGGGAAACCCAGACGTAGACTCCTTGGAGGTTGCGCAACGCCTCCGGGAGAAACTTTTCTTTGGGCGGCTCCATCTTCACCCTGATGTTCCTGGAACGTGCCATGACGGCCTCCCCGGCTACGCGTCTCTCCCCGCAGCCGTCTGCGGGCAGAGTTTTAGCAAGGCGGAACCTCCGGGGATGGCGTGATGTCCCCGGCAGCCGCAAAGGCTTCGGGATTGCCAAAGTTTTCAGGGGGAAATGTTCATGCCTTTAAGCGCCCCGGCCGGTCCGGGCGGGGGCGGACCCATCCCATGCCCATATTATGATGATGGAATAAAGGAGACAACCAGGAGAAGCCTGATTTTTATGGTCGGATTTCCTGAGCCGACGCCGCCGCTCCGGGGCGGAAAGTCGATTCGGCGGACTCCGGGGGCCCCGGCCGCGGGCGCGGGCGCCCTCAGATTTCCAGGGAGGTGAGGCCTTCCCGGATGGCGTACTTGGTGAGTTCGGCGATGCTGCGGATGCCCAGCTTGTTCATGATCTGCTGGCGGTGGGTCTCCACCGTCTTGACGCTGACGTGAATGGCTTCGGCGATCTGGCTGGTGCTTTTGCCCTCCGCCATGAGCTGCAGCACCTCCCGCTCCCGGCGGGTGAGCACCGAAAAAGCCGAGGACGCCTGTTGGGGGATGCCCCGGACATAGTCCTGGATGATGATTTCCGCCACCCCGGGGCTGAGGTAGGTCTTGTTGGCCAACACCAGGCGGATGGCCTGGGACAACTCCTCGAAGGCGCAGTCCTTCAGGAGATAACCCGAGGCGCCGGCCCGCATCATGTTCAGCACGAAGCGCCGGTCGGTGTGCATGGACAGGGCGATGACCTTGACGCCCGGATGTCGGGTCAGGATCTGGCGGGTGGCCTCAATGCCGTTCAGCTCCGGCATGTTCACATCCATAATGACCACCTGCGGGTGCATTTCCTCCACCAGACTCACGGTCTTGCGTCCGTCTTCGGCCTCGGCCACCACTTCCAGGTCCGGTTCTTTTTCGAGGAGGGTGCGCAGCCCCTGGCGGACAATCTGATGGTCGTCGGCAATGATGATCTTGATGCTCATGAAAACTCTCCGCAATACGGATTTGGGCTGCCTGGTCCTGGAAATTCGGTCATGGCGGGAAGGCCTCCCCTGGGTACGGACGCCGCCGCGGCCCTACCTCCCTTTGCGGCCCCTGAAGAACGCATAAGGCGGTTGGCGCGCGGAAACAACCGGGAGTGCCGGCCAGGTTCGTGAAGTCGGCCATTTGTCAAGTTATTCCCAAGTATTCCTCTCAAAGATATCTGGTTTTTTGGACTTGTCAACCGTTCTTCTCCGTGGGCGCCGATCCGGCGGGGCGCCCTCAGGTCCATTCATATCCGGCCAGGATCTCGAAGAGTCGCTTCTCCCGGCCCGCAAAGAAATGGTCGGTCTGGGGCACCACTTCCAACTCCGGGGAAGGATGTTCTCCCGGCCGGGGGTCGGCGGCCTGCCATTGCCGGATAAGTTCCCGGAGGTCGGCCAGGGGACACAGGGCGTCCTGGTCTCCGGCCACCACCAGCCTGACGCCGGGGACCCGGGTCAGAAAGCCCAGGTCCATGAAGGCGATGGGGGGGGAGATGAGGACGGCGCCGTCCGCCGCGAGCCCTCGCCACAGAGCCCGGGCCGTCACCGCCGCGCCGAAGGAATAGCCCACCAGCACATGGGGCCCGGGGACGCGCCCTTTCAGCCAGGCCAGTGCCTGAGCCACGTCATCGGCTTCCGCCAGGCCTTCGCCATAATGCCCGGTGCTCAGCCCCACCCCCCGGAAGTTGAAACGCAACGTGGCCCATCCCCTGAATTGAAAAGCCCGGGCCGCAATCCAAACCACATTATCGTCCAGATCGCCGCCATAAAGGGGATGGGGATGGGCAATGACCACCCCGCCCGGCCCCTGCCCGGCCTGATAGCGCCCTTCCAGACGAACCTCAACGCCGTCGATGCTTATGCTTTCTTCCATTGCCGCCCTCCTCTGCCTCCTGCTGGGAGGCCGCTCCGCGCCCTAACCCTCCAGCGGCTCCCCCCGGGCCAGGACGCCGTCGCCCCCCGTCAGCCGCACCCGGAGACGCCGGTTGCGCCAGGTGGGCGGGCCGGGCAGGAGAACCCGCAGATAGTTGCTGCTCAGGCCCTGCAGCCAGCCCCGGCGGCCGGACCCCCCCTCCACCAGGACGTCCGCCATCCCTCCCACCTGGTCCTGGATGAAGCGCTGCCGTTTGCGCTTCCCCAGTTCCCGGAGCCGGCTCGCCCGAGCCCGCACCTCCGCAGGCGGCAGGGGTTGGAGGGCCGCAGCCGGGGTGCCGGGCCGGGGCGAAAAGGGAAAAACGTGCAGGTAGGCCACCGGCAGGGCCTCCACCAGGGCCACGGTTTCCTCAAAGTGGGACCGCGTCTCGGTGGGAAACCCCACCAGCAGGTCCAGGCCGATGGCGGCCTGGGGAAAAACGCCCCGGATCTCCATGACCAGTTCCCGGAAGTCGGCGGGGGCATAAGGCCGGGCCATGTCCCTGAGCACCTCCGCAGAGCCGCTCTGGAGAGGCAGGTGGAAATGCCGACAAGCCCCGGGGAGTTCGGCCCAGGCCGCCAGCAGGTCCGCGGTCACCTCCTGGGGCTCCAGGGAGCTGAGACGCAGGCGGCCCGGCGGTGGACGGTCCGCCAGCCTCCGCAGCAGTCCGGCCAGGTCGGCGCCCTGGTCAGAGCCGTATTGGCCCAGGTCCACCCCGGTCAGCACCACCTCCCGGCACCCCTGCGACGCCAGGGCATGGAGATGCGCCGCCACCAGCTCGGGGGGGCCCAGACTGCGGGCCGGCCCCCGCACCTGGGGGACCACGCAATAGCTGCAGGAGTGGCTGCATCCGTCCTGGACCTTGAGGAAGGCCCGGGTGCGGCCAGAAAATGAAGTCGGGGGAATATCGGGCCAGGTCTGCCTCTGACCGCCGGCATGACCTTGCACCGCCACCACCTGGGCCAGGGAGCGGGTCTCCATGAGCCGGGGCAGGGATGCCTTATCGAAGTTCCCCACCACGCCCGCCACCCCGGGCAGGGCCGCCAGTTCCCCGGGGGCCCGCTGGGCATAACAGCCGGTGACCCACAGGGCCGCGCCGGGAGATTCCCGGGCCGCCCGGCGGATGGCCTGCCGGGCCTGCTGGTCCGCCCGCGCGGTGACCGTGCAGGTGTTCACCACTACCAGGTCCGGGGCCTCGCCGGGGCGAGTTTCCACCCATCCCCGGAGGCCCAACGCCAGGGCCAGGGCGGCGGTGTCGCACTGATTGACCTTGCACCCGAAGGTGACGAAACGACAGCGAGGCATGCAGTTCTCTTCCGGGGCTCTACAGGCGGCCCTCGATCCAGGCGCCGCCCAGGAGGCGGTCCCCATCAAAAAAAGCCACCGCCTGTCCCGGGGTGACCGCCCCTTGCGGGATGGCGAAGCGGACCAGGAGGCGGTCTGCCCCCGCGGGGATGACGGTGGCGGCGACGCCGGGATGGCGGTAGCGGATCACCGCGGTGGCCGTCCATTCCCCTGTGGGAGGAGCCGCCAGCCAGACGGCCTGTCGGGCCCAAAGCCCCGGCGCCAGGAGTTCTTCCCGGGAGCCCACCACCACCTGGTTGGCCGCGGGGAGGATTTCCAGGACATAATAGGGTTCCCGGGCAGGGAGGCCCAGACCCCGCCTTTGCCCCACCGTGTAGCAGTCCACCCCCCGGTGGCGCCCCAGGACCCGACCCCGGCGGTCCACAAAATCCCCGGGGACGCCCAGCCGGCGGCGGGTCCGCAGGAAATCGGTGTAGCGCCCTTCCCGCACGAAGCAGAGGTCCTGGCTTTCGGGGCAGGGAGAGAGGGAAGGCAGCGTGGGGTCCGCAAAACTCCGCCGCACCTCCGCCTTGGTCAGGTTCCCCAGGGGAAAGCGCAGATGGGGCAGGAGGCTCCGGGGCAGCCGCTGCAGAAAATAGGCCTGGTCCTTGCCCCGGTCCCGGCCCCGATAGACGGCGATCTCACCGTCCGGCAGGCGCTCCCGGCGGAGGTAGTGGCCGGTGGCCAGAAATTCCAGGCCCTGGGAGCGGACGAAATCCCACAGGACCCCGAACTTCACGGCTTCATTGCAGCGGACGCAGGGGTTGGGGGTTTCGCCCCGGGCGTAGGCCGCGGCGAAGTAGTCCAGCACCAGGCGGGCGAAAGCCTCCCGGGCCTCCAGCGTGAGCACGGGGATGCCCAGGGCCCGTCCCAACGCCTCCAAGCGCCCGCAAGGCGGCGCGGCCTCCCCCAGGCGGAGGTGCACCCCCACCACCTCCCATCCCTGTCGGGACAGAAGCAGGGCGGCCACGGCGCTGTCCACCCCGCCGCTCAGCGCCACGGCGATGCGCCCTTTGCCGCTCTTTATTTTCATTGCGTAAAAGCATCATTTGATAATGTTAAAGAACTGCTTAACTTATCCACCAATTAGATATAAATCTCCATAATTATTTAATCCAAAGCATTTTCTATTGTAGCTTTAAAGGCGATTTCTTGAGCGATGAACTCATCTTCCGGGGTTAATCCATAAATACCACTATGCGATGGATCATAAAGTTCACCTGTCGTATGTACTAAAAGCTTACGGCCGTTATTGAATCCTGCGGTCTTTATATCCAGGACATTTACAACGGCAAATCCCCCTGAGCGGGATGCTTTTCTTCCGCGATCTTCTACAGCCTTACGAACTTGGTCAAGTTGTTGCCTTCTGGTCCCCGTAAAGTGTTCAAGCCAGTCTACCGAGACGAATTCTTCGGGACCGGTGCCTGGAGGATAGTCCGCTCTCGGAAGGAAACTTTCGCCCTCTACCCTGCGCTTACCGTCAAAAGATTGGTAGATTTTTAAAGGTCCTATATAGCGGCTGGTGTGGTGTTCATTGGGAAGGGGTTGCGGATTCACGAAATCATCCAGACCGTTGCACCGAGGTTATTGGCTCGATCAAAAACATCTGACGCTGTCGACCATCCAGCCGTTCGTTCAATGCCGTCTGAACGTCTCTCATTAGGCACAAAGGCAAGATATCGGACATCACCAGATGGATAGAATTCTATCCAGAAAATTTGTTTTTCTGAACATTCCCATATCGCTTTCACATTTCCTCTATCTGTTACCACAATGCTTGGTTCCCGCAAGCCTATATGCCCCATAAGAAAAAGTAAGAACTGCTTTAATGAAAACGATGAAAGCGGCTGTTCATCAGATTCTAATTCTTTTTGGAATGATAAAATCTCCCCCAATCTGTAAGCCGTGTATTCGAACCCGGCAAGCCGCGCAATCGCGATAGCTTCTTTGATACCAAATTCCTCAAGCGATTCTAAAAATTCAATTTCGACCTGTGGGTTAAGAAGCAGTGTTTCTTGCCTTTGTCCTTCGCACGTTTCCTCTGGTATGGATAGTTTTTTTATTGCGGGGAGAATTTTATCAAATGAGGCTGCGGATGGCTCAGTCTTAAATCGTGCATCTCGAAACTGATTGAAAGCTTTAACTTTTCCCCTACGCTCACGCTGCGACCAGTAACCTGTAGAAACAGAATCGTATGCAGTTCCATCTTGTTCATGTATTGCTGTATTCCACATTTAATTATGTTCTCCAAGCAATATAGGAATAATTTGAACAAGGCACTTTTCCCTATTTTTCCATTCCTTCATGATGGTTTCAATTTGCTCCGGCGTGAAGGGTCCATCATAGTGATAGTTAGCGTTAATTATTACTGCAGGATAATATTCTCTGCCAGGAATTTTAGCTTTGCCGGGTGAGAAATTTAAGTTGCAAAGGGTGTCTTTCATCTTGAAAGAAAGCTTGACGGAGGACTGCATCGGTTTCGCTCCGCTTTCTTTCCAAGCCTCGGGTCTCACAAATCTATCTGTGATAAACATACCCGGTTCAGCCATCTCCGCGGAAATATGCCAGTTCAGCCCTACAGAGGTGTAAGAGACATGGGGGAGAACTTTTGCATAACGGACGGCAAAATTGTGAACATCGTAATTATCCTGGAATGAGGCGGCGCATTCTTTCCTAATCTCAAGCCGTTCCTGGTCCAGCAGGAAAACCACGCCTGCGGGATACCTCACGGTAGCAAATGCAGGAGTGGTCAATATCTCGTTAGCTTCCCAATCCGAGGAAACTATGTCATTTATCCTCAGAAAATCAGGATTTAATATGGATGGGTTATGAGACTTGGCGAGGATGACGACATTCACCCAGTGCAGGACCAAAGGCAGCATATGAGAAATGGTAACCTTATCAGAAAGTTAGTTCATTTATATTCATCTAGCTTCGGGCAAGATAAGCAAGGCCACCCGATTCGGGAAGACCCGATATGCAGACTTAATCGAATTATAATCCAAGCCTCAAAAAAATCAATGTCTCAATCTCTCCCGCCGGGTCAATCGGCAAACAATTTCAGCATCCTGGTCGCAATTGGTGCTGGCCATCTAGATTTTCCTGACATGCGCTGGGTAATTCGAAATTCTGCACATAAGAACCCGGTTACAGAATATTCCGGCCCCCTGTTTATTCTCCCACCCCTTTTGGTCCGGATTTGTTTAAAAATCTTAAAGTTGTGTTGAGCCCGGCATAAAACTGCTTTCCGATATTTAAGATATTGATTTTTTTACACATGTGCAAACCTAGTGGATTTTCCGGGGGTTCCATGTTTAGGGGGCTGAACAACGGGGGCCTTCACCCTTCGGGAGGAGAGGGTTCATCGAAACAAAGGCCGTCCCGGAACCACAGGGCCACGCCCCCCAGGCCGCGGGGGCCGGTGGGGGGGTCCAGGCGCACCACCTCCCCCCGGGCCTTGAGCAGAGGGGTGTCGTGGTGATGCAGCTGAGGCAGGGGCAAGGTGATGACCAGGTCCACCACTTGGCCGTAGTGGAAGGAGTTGGGAAAAGGGCAGAGGAGGCTCAGCCCCTCCAGTCCCAGGTCCCGGGTGACCGCCTCGCCTTCCAGGAGGTCTCCGGTGGCCCCGCACCTGGTCTGAAAAGCCACCGCAAGGGGGAGATAAAACCGTGCAAAGCGACGTCTTTCCTGGACTTCCACGGGCCTGCCTCCTTGCCGACGCCGACTGATGGGCGTTTCCTTCAGAGCAGCCCCGGCTTCCTGCCTCCACATGCAGTTCTCATGCCATCCGCAATGGGAGCGGGCTGAGTCGGGGGTGGCTGAGATAATCCTTGACGCCTGACCCTCTTTCCATTATCATTTCGAAAAAATTGACAAAATCACCCAGGACCGCCTGACCTGCATGAGCACCGTCGTCGCCATCATCAACCAGAAGGGAGGCACCGGCAAGACCACCACCGCCATCAATCTGAGCGCCGGGCTGGCCTATCAGGGTTACCGCACCCTGGTGGTGGACCTGGACCCCCAGGGCCACACCACCATCGGCCTGGGGGTGGAGCCCGACTCCTTCCAGGAATGCATGGCCGAGGTGCTGAGCGTGCCCCGCAAGCGCATTGCCGAGGTCATAGTCGCCACCTACATTCCGGGGCTCTATCTGGCCCCGTCCCACATCCGTCTGGCCCGGGCCGCGGAGCAGTGCTACACCCGGGTCTTCCGGGAAATGATCCTGGCCCAGTCCCTGGAGGGGCTGGAGTTCGACTTCGTGCTCATCGACTGCCCGCCGTCCCTGGGGGTGCTCACCACCAACTCCCTGTTCAGCTGCTCCTTCATTATCATCCCCTGCCAGATCTCCCGCTATTCCCTGGACGGTCTGGCGGACCTGCTCACCACCGTGGAAACCGTGAAAAACCTGAGCCCCGAAGAGCTATTCGAGCAGGACCTCTTCCGCATCCTGCTCACCACCTACGACCGGCGCAACCGGGTGACCAATGAGTACATTTTGGAGCAGCTCAAACCTTATCGGGATAAGACCTTCGCCACCTTCATCATGAAGAACGAAGCTTTGAATCAGGCGCAGATCGCCCAGAAAGCCATTTTCGACTACGACCCCAGGAGTTCCGGGGCCCATGATTACCGCCAGCTCACTACCGAGTTTCTGGAAATATGTCAAAGAAAAAACAACTTACCGGGAAAAAGACCAAGCTGGCAAAGCTTCCTCTAACCAAGGCGCTGACCCAGCAGATGGCGGAGGAGGGCTCCTGGGAGCCGGCGTCCGAGGCTGAGGCGCCGGCCGTGGAGAACTCCACCCGGCAGCTGCCCCTCTCCTGGGAGCGGGTGGAAGAGGGGGCGGCGGGACTTCTGGCCGCCACCTATCTCCTCCTCATCCAGGAACTCCAGGCTCTGAGGAGCGATTTCCCCTGGGCCACCGACCCGGTCGCCCCCTTTACCCCCGCCCCCCTGCCCGCCGAGCTGCCTTCCGCGCGTCGGCTCAAGCGGGCTTTGAGCCAGGTCCGGGACGACCTGACCGAGCTCTCCCGCCTCCTGGCCCTCTGACGAAGCCGGCGGTTCCACTTCCTGAGGAGGGGGCCCAGGGCCAGAGACGGCTGCGCCACGGAGGCCTCGCCCCTCCGGTTATCCTCCGGCAAACCCAGAGGTGTCCGGCACGATTTTTGCCTACAATCAATCTCTGACAAGGATATTGCCTTCCAGCCTTAATGTTTCGCCCCTGAGAGAAAAGGAGGCGCAGATCAAAAAGGCCTCCGGACATGGAATAGCCTTCATCTCCGGCTCCCTCCCCCTTGATGGGGGAGGGCTGGGGTGGGGGTGGCGACATTTTTCATAATGACGAGGAGTTGTCTGATTCCCCCCCTCCACCAACCCCCTCCCACCGTGGGCATTGGCGCTAACTTAAGCAAGCAGTGGGTATGCCAAGGGTAACCTGTTGAACAGTCAAGATAAATCCCCCCTTACCCCCCTTTGCCAAAGGGGGGAATGAGCAGTCGGTGACCCGAAGTCCCCCTTTGGAAAAGGAAGATTTAGGGGGATTTTAAGTATAATCGGTATGTTATGATGTAAACTGGTTTTTTCTTAAGTTAGCGCCAATGCCCACCGTGGGGAGGGGGCCTAAAAACCACGTTCATGCAAAATCCTTACCGGGCAGGCTTGCGGCAAACCTTTTTTATGTGTTACGGGTGCGCCGTCGGCCCGGGCGCGACTGTCCTGAAAAGGTAAATTTCCCCCCAAACTCTGCCGGAGGACCTCACCGCCCCGCCGCCCTGCCCTCACCTTACGCAGCGGTCCTGCGGCCCAGCGGAGTCTGGACACCGGAAAAAGGCTGACACCCTGCGCCACCTGAATTTACCCTGAATGTCCGCATGGGCCGCCGGTTAATCCGCGCCTGACCTGAAAATTGATGACGGGGAAGGGCCCGACGCCGGGGCCGGCCCATCCGGTTGACAGACCGGCCCCCTTCCTTTAAATTAAAAATGATTGAGACGCGGAAGTGCCAGGCTCACTGGTGGGGCCCCCGGACTTCAAATCCGGTGTGCTGTCTGAGGAAGGCGGCAGGTGGGTTCGATTCCCATGCACTTCCGCCAAATTATTATGAAAAAACAGATAGTTGTCTTAATATATAGAGCAAATTATCCGTCAGCAAACTGTCAGCAAACTAGGGGCCACCAAGGCCCCTTTTTAGTCCCCAAGCCCCCGCGGGATGGAAAAAAAGAAGGCCCTGAAAAGGGCCTTTCTTATTTTTATAAATCCATGGCATAATGGCCTTGTGTGAGGCCCATGAACCCCCTCGAAACCTACCTCCGGGAACTATACGACATCCGCTCCACCGGGGCGGCTACTCCTGAAACTGCCTATTATCCTCCCCTCTCCAATCTGCTCAATGAAATTGGCAAGACCCTCAAGCCCAAGGTCCGGTGCATCATCAACCTGAAAAACCGGGGAGCCGGTCTCCCGGACGGCGGCCTCTTCACTCCGGACCAGTTCAAGAAAGACTCCTCTGAACCCATTCCCACCATAGCCGCCCGTGGCGTTATCGAGGTAAAACCAACCAATGTAGACGCCTGGCTCACCGCCGAGGGGGAGCAGGTCTCCCGCTATTGGGGCAAATACCGCCAGGTATTGGTAACCAATCTGCGGGACTTCTTGTTGGTGGGCCAGGACGCCGAAGGCCGCCAGGTGAAGCTGGAAGCCTTCCGCCTGGCCCCCACGGAAGCCGACTTCTGGAGGGAAGCTGCCCATCCCCGGCGCCTGGCCGCGGCCCAGGGAGAGCGCTGCCTCGAATTCCTCAAGCGGGTGATGCTCCAGGCCGCACCTCTGGCCTCTCCCAAGGAAGTGGCCTGGTTTTTGGCCTCCTACGCCCGGGACGCCAAGGCCCGCATCGAACAACAGGGAGCCCTCCCGGCCCTGGAAACCCTCCGGGCCGCCCTGGAGGAGGCCCTGGGCCTGAAGTTCGAGGGCACCAAGGCAGACCCGGAGAAAGGCGAGCACTTTTTCCGCTCCACCCTGGTGCAGACCATCTTCTACGGGGTCTTCTCTGCTTGGGTGCTGTGGAGCAAGAAGCATCCCCCCACCGATTTGAAGGCAAAGTTTCGCTGGCGAGAGGCCGCCTGGCATCTCCATGTCCCCATGATTCGGGCTTTGTTCGAGCAACTGGCCACCCCCGCCAAGCTCGGCCCCCTGAACCTGGTGGAAGTCCTGGATTGGACCGAGGCCTGCCTGAACCGGGTGAGCCGGACCGACTTTTTCGCTCAATTCGAGGAAGGCCACGCGGTTCAGTATTTCTATGAGCCCTTCCTGGAAGCCTTTGACCCCAAACTCCGCAAAGACCTGGGGGTCTGGTATACCCCGCCGGAAATCGTGCAATACATGGTGGCCCGGGTGGACACAGTGCTCCGTCAGGAACTGGACATTGGCGACGGCCTGGCCGACCCCAGGGTCTACGTCCTCGACCCCTGTTGCGGCACCGGGGCGTATCTGGTGGAGGTCTTAAAAAGCATCCACGCCACCCTGCAAGCCCAGGGGGGTAACGGCCTCATGGCCCACAAGGTCAAGCTGGCCGCCCTTTCCCGGGTCTTCGGCTTTGAAATCATGCCCGCCCCCTTCGTGGTGGCCCACTTGCAGTTGGGCCTCTACCTGCAAAACCTGGGTGCGCCCCTGGCCGAGGAAACCCCCACCAGGAAGGGGGAGCGGCCCGGGGTCTATCTTACCAACGCCCTTACCGGTTGGGAGCCCCCCACCGGCCCCAAGAAACAGCTTATCTTCCCGGAGATGCAGGAGGAACGGGACGCCGCCGAAGACGTCAAAAGGGACAAGCCCATCCTGGTCATCCTGGGCAATCCCCCTTACAACGCCTTTGCCGGGGTAAGCCCTAAAGAAGAGACGGGCCTGGTGGAGCCTTACAAGGAGGGGCTGATTTCACGGTGGGGAATTAAAAAATTCAACTTGGATAATCTTTACATTCGATTTTTTGGACTGGCTGAACGGCGTATAGCTCAAATGACTGGGAAAGGAGTCGTTTCCTATATATCCATGAATACTTGGGTAAGCGAGCCTTCCTTAGTGGTCTTACGCCAACGCCTCATGAACTCTTTCGACCGATTTTGGATTGAGAACATGCACGGCGACCGAACAATCTCCGAGTATGCTCCAGACGGCAAAACGAGTGAGACTATTTTTGCTATTCCAGGCTTTTCCCCCGGTATTCGGCAAGGTATCGTGATCTCGCTTTGGGTTAAGAGCGGAAAAGGGTTACGGAAGCCACAAATCCTTTATCGGGATAACCTTCATGCCGCCAAGGCTGTGGAACGCCGGGCCCAACTCCTGGAGAGCCTAAAAGACTCGGACTTCGGAACCCATTATCAACCTGCGGAACCTGAGGAAAGTAACAAATTTTCCTTTCAGCCTATAGCGGTATCCGCCGCTTATATGTCTTGGCCCAGAATTGATGAATTAGCGAGTTTTAGACCAACACTTGGAATACTGGAAAATCGAAAGGAAGCCCTGATAGACATTGACAGTAGTGAACTCGAAAAAAGAATTAAGCTCTATTATGACCCAACAATTGAATGGGATGAGCTTAAAAAGTTAGGGACAGGTTTAACTGAAGACTTCGCCAGATTTGATGCTAAGAAGACACGATTAAAAGTTCTCTCCCAAGAGGTTTTCAACAGTAATTCGATACGCAGGGTATTAATTCGCCCAATGGACTTGAGATTTTGCTATTACACATCTGTTAGACCTCTTTGGAATGAATCACGCCCAGATTACTTCATTCAATGTTGGCCCGGAAATGCTTCTCTAGTAAGCCGAAAGAAAGGAGTTGCAAGCCCTGAAGGAGTCCCTTTCCATTTCACTTCGGTTATCGGCCTTCAGCACGCACTTCATACCGATGCCTATTATTTCACTCTCCGCCTTCGCACTTTACCTAAAAATAATCAAGGCGGACTTTTCTCTCAAGAGGCGACGGGAAAAACCAGTCCCACCGCCAATCTCTCTCCCGCCGCCCGGACTTATCTTGCGGCCCTGGGGCTACCAGACCCCGACGCCGCCCCCGACACCGCGTCTCTCATCTGGATGCACGCCCTGGCCGTGGGGTATGCCCCCGCCTACCTGACGGAGAACGCCGACGGCATCCGCCAGGACTGGCCCCGGGTGCCCTTGCCGGATACCGCCGAGGCCCTGAAGAACTCGGCCCAACTTGGCCGCCGGGTCGCCGCCCTGCTGGACACCGAAACCCAGGCGCCGGGAGTGACGGCGGGAGCCCTCCGGCCCGAGATGAAATTCCTGTCAGTCATCAGCAAGGAAGGGGGCGGCCCCTTGAACCCGGACGCGGGCGACCTGGCCCTCATCGCGGGGTGGGGCCATGGCGGCAAGGACGGCGTCACCATGCCGGGCAAGGGCAGAGCGGTGAAGCGGGATTATTCCCCCGAAGAACTGGCGGCCATCCGGGAGGGCGCAGCGGCCCTGGGCCTCACCGTGGAGGCGGCCCTGGAACACCTGGGAGAATCCACCTACGACATTTACCTGAACGACGCGGCCTACTGGCGCAATATCCCCGAGAAGGTCTGGAACTATTACATCGGCGGCTACCAAGTCATCAAAAAGTGGCTCTCCTACCGGGAACAGCCCCTCCTGGGCCGCCCCCTATCTCCGGATGAGGTGGAAGAAGTCACTCACATGGCCCGCCGCCTGACCGCCATCGTGCTTATGGAAACGGCGCTTAACGACAACTACCAGGCCTTGAAGAAATCAACCTACTTATGGCAAGACAAAGAGGCTACAATTCAATAAAAGCCAATATTAACGGTGACCTATGATTACAGAAAGAGCTTGGAATCTTGCAGAGCTTTTAAAAAAACCGCCGCCCTTTCCCAGGACAAAGGGAGAATTTTGCAGGAGGCTCATGAAAAACCATTTCAAATCGGCAATACTCATCCTTCAACCTGAAACCTGAAACCTGCTAGCTTGCACCCGACACTTGCACAGGACTTTGCACCGACTCCCATGGACTGTCTCATCGTCTTGGGGGCCAGGCTCAACGCCCGGGGGGAGCCGGGGCGGGTGGCCCGGGTGCGCCTGCTCCATGCCCTGGAGGTCTGGCGGGGCCTGGAAGGCGAACCCTATCTGCTGCTGTGCGGCGCCCCGACCCACGGCACCGGCGTCACCGAGGCCCGCTCCATGGCGGCCTTTGCCCTGGCCCACGCCGAAGAGCATTGGGGGCCGGAATTCGTGGAGCGTCTAACGGCCCGCCTCCTGTTGGAGGAGGAGAGCCACACCACCGCGGCCACGGCTCAAAACACCCTGGCCCTGGTGCAGGCCAGGGACTTCATCCGGGTAGGCCTGGTCTCCGACACCATGCACCTGCCCCGGGCCTGTTATCTCTTCCGGCGGCACTTCCGCCGTCACCGCCTGGAGCTGCACCCCCTGCCCGCCCGGGGGCTGTTGGGGCAATACTGGCGGGCCCGTCGCTATCTCTGGCTCACCCGCCTCACGCTGCGCGAAGCGGGGGCCTGGGTCAAACTGCTCGCCCGCCGGACTTTGGGGCGCGGGCCCTGAGGGTTTTCCCGAGATTTTATGGGAATGAAGCCTGACGCCAATCTCCGGCGAATTCAACGCCAAGCCCCCCGGAGTCAGCCTCGGTTGCATTTGTTTTTTGCAAGGGAATAATGGCCTATTGACTCTGCTCAGGAAATAATGTAACTATGTTGAATGCCAAAGCTTTTAAACAAGCCGGTTTACGAGGACATGAATCTCCTGGTCTTTCAGGAGGAATTTCAAACCGAGAGTTACTG
>Ga0194111_10000797_pt1 | contig 38522 bp, 22 predicted proteins | sample TA2KigC300mmetaG_FD_146194 | JGI IMG/M metagenome (GOLD analysis project Ga0194111, IMG submission 146194) | Freshwater microbial communities from Lake Tanganyika, Tanzania - TA2015033 Kigoma Deep Cast 300m | ecosystem: Environmental > Aquatic > Freshwater > Lake | place: Tanzania: Lake...
AAGCTCGGCCAGCAGGCTCAGCCGGTTCAAGTCCGCTCCCAGGCCATCGTGCAGATCCTTGGCAATGCGCGTCCGCTCAGCGGCAATGGCCGCCTGCTCCTGCTGCCGCTGCTGGCGGCGTAAGCCGCGTACCCGCCATTGCACAATCCCCCCGACCACCCCGACCAGGCCCAGCGCGCAGGCCCCATAAAACCATCCGGTCTGGTAGAAAAACGGCGCTAGCGCCACGGCAAGCCGCGTCCCCCGCTCGGGCCACACTCCATGATGCCCACACGCAATGACCTCGAACTCGTACCTCCCCGGGCGCAGGTTGGTGAACTCGACCTCGCGTCGGCCCCCCGCCTCGATCCAACGATCCTGCAACCCGTGCAGCCGATACCTGAAGCGCGCCTGCTCGGGCGCGATGAACAGCCCCGCCGTGTATCGGATCTGGAGGATCCGTCCGCGCCCCGGAGGCAAACGCAAACCCAGGCGCCGCGCGGCGACCGCAGGCGGTTGGGCGCCATCCGATGCGCCCTCCGGGACACGCACCGCCGCGGGTTTCTCATCGGCTGCAGCCGCGGCCGGGGTCCAGGTGAGGTTCGCCCCAACGAACTTGCCACCGGGATCGGTGTCGAGCAGGACTTCGCCATCGGCGCGAATCTGCTCGATGGCCACCACGGGCGGCACCGTGTCCGGTTGCACCCGCGCCGGGTCGATGACCGCCACCCCCTTTGCCGTCGGAAACCAGAGTCGGCCGTCCCGGCTCTTGCAGGCCGCCGGAAAACTCTTCTGGCCGTTGACCTCGGTGGTCAGCAGGCCGTCGGCCTGGGTGTATCGCACGGGCTGCACCGCGGTCGCGCGTCCCGCAGCCAAATCCTCGAACTCCCGAATGGGCACCCAGTAGATGCCCGCGTCGTGACCGACCCAGAGCCGGCCGAAGTCGTCCACGAGCAGCGTATTCACCAGGTCGGCCGGCAAGCCATCGGCCGGCCTGAAGGTGCGGAGTCGGCCGTCCTTGAGCCGGCCCAAGCCGCGATCGGTGCCGATCCACAACGCCCCTTCGGCGTCCTCGACCAAGGCCCAGACCTGGTCGCTCGGCAGGCCTTTGGTCGTTGTCAGCGTGGTGGACTTGTTCTCGCGCAGGCAACTGAGTCCGCCCCCGAGTGTCCCGACCCAGAGGTGGCCGGCCCGATCCTCGAGCAGGGCGCGGACCTCCTGTGCGCCGAGGCCATCGGCGGTGGTGTACTTGGTGAGCTGACCCTGATGGTAATGGATCAGACCGCGCACCGTGCCTACCCACACCCCGCCGTCGCGCGCGGGCAAGAGGGCGCGGATTTTGGTTTCGAACCACTCACCGGGGAAGCGGTGGTTGGTGAACTGGCCTTCGCGGATCGAGTCCAGGCCGTTGAGCGTGCCGACCCAGAGCGTGCCCGCGATGTCCTCGACGACGGCGCGCACTTCGTTGCGGGCGAGACCGTTGGTCTGGGTGAGACTGGTCCACTGGCCATTCCGAAGGGCGCTCAGGCCACCGTCGGTGCCCACCCAGACCGTCCCGTCACGGGCCTCGCAGACGGACCAGCCGATGTCGTGGGCGAGGCCGTCCGCCTTGGCCGTGACCTGGAACCGGCGCGGGGTGAGGCTCGCCAGGCCGTGCGGGTGGCCGTGCCCCAGCCAGAAGGTGCCTTCGTGGTCACGACACATCGCAGTCGCAGTCTGGCTTCCGAAAGCCCAGGCGGGGAGGCCGAAGAGCGTCGCGGGGGCGGGACTCAACCGCACCACGCCGGCATGCGCGTACGGCACCCACACGGTCCCGTCGGCTTCGCCCGCCCAGTTCAATGGCCTAAAGGCATGTACCCATCGCTCGGGCGCGACCCAACCCGCACGGCCTGTTTGCTGGTAACTGACCGTGGCGGCGAAATCGGAGACGCCCCTCGCGCTGGCCGTCCAGAGCCGGCCCACCGGATCGCGAAACACGCCGCATAAGACGTACGGAGGGCCGTTCAACGGTTGCACGCTGTCGCTGAAGCGTCCGGTTTGCGGATCGCGACGCCACAAACCGCGGTGACTCCCGACCCACAACGCACCGTCGGTGTCCTCGTGGAGCGCCAGGACCGCGCCGCGGGTCAGTTCGTCGGGATCGGTGATCTTCACCAGATGGCCGGACTCGAGGCGAAACAAGCCATAGTCCGTGCCCGCCCACACGGCGCCGTCCCGCGTCGCGCAAACCGTCCAGACGTTCCAGGCTGGCGGAGATCCCCGCACCGGGTGCCAGCTCCAGTCCGGCCCCTGGTGACGGAGGAGGCCGTCGGGGGTGCCGATCCACAGCGCACCCTGACGATCCTCGGCCAAGGACTGGCAGTAATCGAGCGCCATCGCGGGCGTGTTGGCGCGGTTGAAAAGGGCGAACCTGATCCCATCGTAGCGGACCAAGCCGGTCCGTGTGCCGAACCACAGGTAACCTTGCTGCGATTGGAGCATGGACAGTGCTGCGGTGTCGGTAAAGCCCTCTCCCCGCTGCCACAACCGGAAGACAAACTCGTGGGCGTCCCCAACCGCGACTTCTCGCGTGGTGGCGTCGCCGTACAGCGGCGGTTCATCACCCTGGGGCAGTGGCTGGGCGAAGGCAGTCCCCATCGCCATACCCCACCCGACGATGCACGCGAGACCGGGGACCGCATAGTTTGGCCATGGAGAGCCCGACCTCGGCCTGTAGAGCAGGGGCGCACGGGAACGAAGGGCTCCCCGGATCCTCGGATGAAGGCAGCGCGAGCGTCTCGCCGTAGAAGGTGCCCCTCGCGGGGCATCCGAGGATCGTCTCCACCGCAACATGGCGGCAGGGTAGCCATTGGGCCGACTGCTGGCAACTCCCTCCCTCCCTCCCCTCCCGGCCGTACGGCGCCGACCGGATTGGTTCCGCATCATCCTGAACCGCAAGCTGCCCGGGCCAGTTCCAGTTCCTGATCGGGCGCCACAGGATCGGTGTCAACGACTTAAAACCAGGTCCGTGATAAATGGCCGGGGTCGAGCCGACCAGAAGCAAGTCAGCCGGCGAGGCCGGTGGCGGTCAGGTCGGGTGTCAACCACTTTAAACCAGGTCCGTAATAAAGGGCCGGAAACAGGGCTGGCCGGAAGCAAGTCAGCCAGCGAGGCTAGGGACGGGCCGATGGAGGGTGGAGTGACTCGGCGGTCAGGCTGGGGGCGCTTCGGCGGTTCGGCCGCGGCGCAGCCAGATCAGGATGGCCGCCGCCAGGAAGATCCCGAGGAGAACGAGGAACTTGGCGCCGGCGGTGGCAACGCGGACAGCGACGGCCTCGAGGCCAATTCTGAGGTCCGCCCACCGATTGACTTCGAGCGGGCGGGTGAAGGTCAAGAGACGGCCCCGCTCCGGCACGGTCGCGCGGATGGCGGCGGGTTTGGCCACGGCGGCGTCTTGCTGTTGGATGAGGCGTTCGGCCAGGCGCATTTGGATGGCGTTATCTTCGGCGGTGTTGCGCGAGAGGAGTTGCTTGGCCTCTTCCTGGGTGTAGTTGGGGGCGGGTCCCTCGCGCAAGCCACGCGGGGTGACTGCGAGGGCACCGGTCTGACCGGCCACCTTGGCTTGAGCCACATTCAACCCAACCAAGGCCTGTTGCATCTTGAGGTTGTGCAACTGGACGCGAGCGTCTTCGTTAAAGGCGTTGTCGTGCTGGGACAGGCCATAGGCCGCTTGGAAGGCTCGGCGCGCCTGTTGCGGATCGCCTTGGACGAGGAGTTGGTTGCCGAGGGAAAGGAATTGCTCGGCCTCGCGCGTCTTTTCCTGGCGCAGGGCGGCTTCGTTTTGGATGTAGGCGTTCAGATCGGCCACGACCGGTTGGACGATGACTTCCTCGCGCTGAAGTTGAAGGGAACCGATCGAGTCGGTCAGTTGCCATTTATCGCTCAGGTAGAGACGCCAGGTAATGTTCTCGAGCGGCAGATCGAACTTGGGCCCGAGCAGTTCGAGATCGAGCGAACGCGTTCGGGTCGGTCCGGTCCGACTGGTGTAGAAGAACTCGACGGTGGTGGGTTCGCCCAGTTTCGAGTGTTTCTCGAGGGGGATGAGGATGCGGTCTTGCTCGTTCCAAGGCCAGACACTGTTTTGGTTGACGAACGCGAACCAGAACCGGGCCTGGGGCGGCAGGGTGAGTTCGAGCAAGCGCTTGTCGCCGGGGACCAGTTCGAGTTGCACCTCGGTGAGCATGACGCCGTCGTCGGCGATGGCCGAAGTGAGGGTGAGGCGATTGACACGCGCGGGCAGGAGGCGGGCGGCCTCGTGACGATCCAAGCGGACCGGCAGTTGCACGTCGGCCTCGACGAGGCGGAAGGTGTAGTTGGCGGCGGTCGCCCGGATGTCCTGCTGGAGGGCGCGCGGGATGACCTGCCACTCGGTGGGTTGGAGGGTGGGGGGCAAGGTTTCGATGCGGACCTGGCGCCGGCCGCCGGCCTCGAGGGTGAGGAAGCCGCGCTGGAGATTGACCTCGAGCGCCTGAACGCCTGCGACGGTGGCTTGGGTGTCTTCGGCGCCGAGCGGCACGGTGTAGGTGACGGCGAGCAAGTACTTGCCGATGACGCGCCGATGGAGTTTGACGTCCCAGTCTTTGAGGCCGGGACTGGCGGCTTCCTCGCGCGGGAGGAAGTCGGCCACCTGCTCGCCCGCGAAGCGGACGTTCTCGGCCGGGGCGGGCAACCGCACGCGGAAGGCTTTGACGCCGGTGTTTTCGATTTCGTACTGGAGATTGGCGGCGATTTTGAGTTGGGCTTCGGTGATTTGGACATGTTGCAGGCTGGTGACTTGGATCCAGGCGTTGACCTGCTCGAGGTCGAGGGTCAACTGCCACTGGGCCTGCAAGAGCCGGAACGCCAGCACGCCTTTCTGGCGCACGCCCGACTTGAGCGGGTCCAGTTGGGTGACGCCTTCGCGGGTGGCGGCCTGGAGTCGCATGCCTTGCTCGGGCACGACGAGCAACTGGCCGCGTTGTTTGCTGGCCTCGCGCAAGACCAGGTGCGGCACCGGCCAACCCTGGGTGGTCCGCACCCCTGGCCCGGCCAGGCTCAAGCTGAACTGCTGTTGGCCTTCGGTCTTGCCCTTGAGATGCAAGGTCACGACTCGACCCTCGGCGGTCTTCAGATCGGTCCAGTGACTCAAGGCGGCGCCGCTGATGGATTCGACATCGAGGTTGGGCGGCAGCACGAAGCTCAGTTTGAAGATGCCCGCCCGCGTGATCTCGACGTCCAGGGTCGCCGCCAATAAGGTGCGATCTTCGCCCAGGGAGAGCGTCTGTTGCGATTCGACGCGCACATCCGGTTCGACAGCGGCGGCCTTGAGCTTGAGCGTGCCCGCGGTGGCCGCATAGCGGAAGCCGCGACGCAGCGTGAGCCCAGCCACTTGCGCGCGCAACGGTTCGAGGGTCGAGGCGGGGAAGTCCTCGAGGTTAATGGGCGAGAAGCCTTCGGCGAAGACATCGTCCAGTTGCACTTCGCTGCTGGTGGCGACACCGGCGAGGCCGAGTTGACCTGCGGCGCCAACCACGCTCACCAGGCCGGCGGCTTGCTCGAAGGGCAACGGGCCCGTAGCGATTTGGGACTTGATAAGGAGGCTGAACGGGCGCGATTGCGCCGAGTTGAGGCCCATGCGCAGCCGGCGCGCATCTGGATCGAAGCGCCACCACGCCAACACGGGCGCCATGACATCGGTGACGGTCGAGCCGGTGGGGATGTCGAAGGCCAGCTCGTTAAGTTCGCCTTGGGCTGGGCGGATCTGGACTTCATGGAGGCCCTCGACGACACCCGCGCCGGGCACATAAAGCTGGAACAACTCGGCGTAGAACACCGCCTTCTCGCGCCGGACATCGCGGCTGCGCGGTTTCCAGGCGATCCAAGCTTTGGGCACGGGGGCCAGGATGAGCGTGGCGACGGTGTTGGTGCCTGCGGCCGGGTCGCGTTGCACCGAGACGGCCTGCGGCGCGGCCAGATCGACTTCGAGGCCAACCACCGTGAGCACGACCCGATTGACTAGGCCAGGGTAGGTGGGCAAGAGGAAACCGCGTTCGGTGGCGGTCGCCGCGACTCGGGTCTGGTACTGCAACTCGACCTCGACGGCGCCGGCTTTCTCGGCCACGAGCAAGTGTTGCCGCTGGTTGCCCTCGGCCACCTGCACCAGCCGCACCGTCCCGGCCGGGAACTCGCTCTGCGTGAGCACGCCGGCCCCGTGCAGGACAGGCAAAACCTGGCCCGACAGCGCCTGCCAGCGGATCTTGGCCGTGCTGAAGACGAACTCGTCTTCGACACGGATGTTTTGGGTGACGGACTCAGCGATGGGCGGCGGCGGCGGTTGATCGGTTACGGCCACGGCTGGCTGGGCGAGGTTTGAGGGGGCGGCGGTCAGCCAGGCGCCCCACAGGAGGAGCGCGGCGCTGGTGGCGGCGGGCGCCGCCGGAGTGCTGGGGGTGGCCGGCGGGGCTGGGGCGGCGGGTTTCTCGGGCACGCGCCACCACTGGCGCAGGCCCGGCCAGAGGATTTCGAGGACGACGAAGGCCACAGCCACGACGATCAATGCGCCTACGCCGTTGGGTTGGCGCAACGCGGTCCAGGCCAGGAGCGTCCAGGCCAAGGCATGCGCGAGCTTGCGGCGCGAGTCGTGGGCGGTGACGAAACTGTAGAGCCACACGACGACCGCGAGGGCAGCGGGCCAGAGCGACCAGGCGCGGCTGACGAGCGAGGGAGCGAGGGGCACATTGCTGAGCTCGATTTCGAGGGGTGCATCGGCTTGTTGGACGGGGGCGAGGAACTGGAGTCCGGCGGCTGGGGCTTGTCGGGCGGAGGGAGCCACATCGAGTAATCCGAGCAAGGTGATGACCGCAACAACCGAGGCGGCGAGGCCCAGCAAACCGACGACGATATGGCGCACGCTACCGCGATGGTAGTTGGCGGCGCGCACCGAGCGCCACAGCAAGGCCGCCAACACCAGCAAACCGAACCCGACCACGGCACTGGCGAGGACCCGGTCCTGGGTGCGGCCGGACCACAACCGCGCCAGGCCGGCGAACCCGGAGCTGTCGACGAACCCGCCCACTGGGGTCAGCGATCCCCCCCGGTAGAGCAGGCGCTGGCCGGTGTCGGGTGTCAGGGTCCATTCGGCGAGCAGGACGGGGGCGGAAACGACGGGGGCGCCGAGCTTGATGCGTTTAGGGTTGGGGGCTTTCCAGGCCAGCTTGACCTGGACATCGTTGACGGTGTTGGGGTCGGCGTGTTGCGGCAGGGGAATGAGGTTGCCGCGTTGGTCTTTGACCGGCACGACGGGCGCGCCGTTAACGGTGACGGACCAGAGCTCCGCGTCGGCGGGCAAGGCCAGGTGCAGGTGGGGTGTGCCTTTGTTCTTCACGAAATAGCGGGCGTCGGTCACGACTTGGCCTTCCTCCGAGATGCGGGTGGCGAGGGCGGCGCGGTCGACGACTTGGCTGATGATTTCGCCTTGGGCGAGCGGTTTGAGTTCGAGTTCGAGGTTGAAAGGGCGCGTCGAGTATCGGTAGGCGGAGAGGATTGGGGCGTCGAACAGGAGCCGGTGTTCGGCCGGCACTTCGCCCGGCTCGAGTGGGGTGAGCGAGGCGGAGACGTTGACCGGTTGCACCTGGAATTGGTAGGCGCTGACGACGACGGTGTGGCCTTGTTCGGATTGCGCCTCGAGCGGGCGCGCGCCGGTGAAGGTGAGTCGTTCGCCTTGGGCCTTGAAGGGGCGCTCGTAGGTGGCCAGCAGGGTGTAGGTGCCGGAGACCGGGGTGTGCAACTGGACCAGGTAGCTGCCGTCGGTCTTCTGCCAGCTCCGGATGTTTTTACCGGTAAACTCGACGTTGAAGTACTCGGCGGAGACTTCGAGTTTGAAGGTGGCCACCGGCGCGCCGGTCACCAGGTAATTGACCAGGCTGCTGCCGTAGGCGATGCCTTCGGCCACCGAGAAGAGGTGGAACACGTCGGCCTGAATGGATTGCGGGAGGCGCTCGACGTTGAGGGTGGCTTGCCAGGCGGGGTCGGTCAGGCGATAGGCGGCCTGGATGCCGGCCAGTTTCTTGGGGAAAAAGGCGGTGGCCAGCTCGGTCAAGCCCTGCGTGGTGGCGGGCGTGAGCCGAAAGCCGGCGTCGGCCGAGACCCCCACATGGCCGCGCGCAGATTTGGCCTTGGTCACCTCGAGGCGCGGGAGAACCCAGCGCGATTCGCCGAGCGGCTCGTTGCGTTCGAGTCGCAACTGGATGACCTGGCGGCCCAGGACGGGGCTGGCATAGACGAGGCGGAGTTGCGCCTCGGGCGCGCCGGGAGTGTCGGTGAGGAAATAATCGCTGAGGCCGGAGGCGTTGAGGCGGGCAATGGCGTAGCCCTTGGGCACGTGGACGAGCAACTCGCGCAAGGGCGCCTCGCGCACGTCCAACTCGATCTCGGCGTCGATGGCCAACTCGGTCTCGCCCAGGTGATAGGCGAGCACCTGCGAGACGGCCAACTCGGGCAGGATGTTGTCGGCCTGGACCTGCAACTGGAAGTCGGCGCCGGAGAACCTGAAGGCGAAGGTCTGACTGGTCTGGGCCGGGAGCAGGGCTTGGGTGGCGGCGGTCTGGGGGACTTGCTCGGGCGAGATTTGGGACAGACCGCTCGCCTGCAAGACCTCGAGCCGCACGGCGCCTTCATTGACCACGCGCACGTAGCCGCCGAAGCGCGTGGCTCCGTCCGGCTGGACTTGGACGGCATCGACCGCTTGGGGAAAAGCGCCCAAGGACCGTTGCAGATGGATTTGTAGGCTGCACAGGTCTTTCTGCGCCTGATTGAACTGGATCACGAGTCGGCGCGGGCCACCGGCCTCGCCGGGCTCGAGGTTCCAGGCCAGCACTTGCGCGCCTTGAACGCGAGTGACCTCCCCCGGCCCCTCGAGCAAGAGGACGACGCGGTTGAGTTCGCCCTGCATGACTTTGAGGTCCAGCAAGACGGTCTGGCGCAGCAAGCCGGGGCTGACGGTGATCTGGGAGAGTCCTTCCGCGGCGTAGAACAAGCGGCCCTCGGCTTCCGGCTTGCGTTCTTGCCAGGCCAGTTCTACCCGGCCGTCGGGCGGCAAATAGCTGGTGAAGGTCGTGCCCAACCGCTCGGGCCGCGCCGCGCCGGCGAAGCGGAACTGGGTGTCGGCGGCGAGTCCTTCGAGCGTGACGGGCTGCAAGGCGCTGGGGGCGACGCCGAATTCGAGCTCGTTCCAGCCGTTGGTCGCGCGTACCCCGGCGCGGAATTCGAGCCGCAACGGGAACTCGCCCGCCTCGTCGAACTGCGCGACGAACTGGCCGTCCACGATCCGCAATCGGCCATGCTGCAGCGGGGCGAATCCGGTGAGCGCTACGCCGCCGCGCAACAATTCGAGTTGGCCGCCCTTCGGGTTCTTGACGCGGGCTGTGGCGGTGAACGTGAATGCGGCTTGATCGTCGCCGAACCGGCCGATGAGCTGGGCGTCGCGTAACACGACCTGGCGCGCTTCGGGGTCGGCCACGCTAATCTTCAGCGGGAGGGAATAGGTGGTGCCATGAAAACGGAAGGCCAACGGCTCAGGGTCAGCCTTGGGGTCGGCCGGACGGAGAGTCTCTGGCAGATACCCGGGCTGGATGGGGACCAGACCCGTGGGGTTGACCGCCTGGACGTCGAGCTCCGGCACGAACTCGAGGCGCACGAACCCGTTGGCCAACGCCGGTTGACCGGTCATGAGGGTCAACGCCTGCGGTGTAGCCGGCAAGGACTCGAGCATGGTTTCCGCCAGGACTCGGCCTTTGAACGACTTCGGGGCGGGGTCGGTCTGTTTGAGGCGCAGCACCAGGAACCGCGCGCCGCTGGCGGCTTGGCGCACGCTCCAGTGTTCGAGGCCGTCGCCGGTGACCTGGCGCAGTTCGCCATCGCCGGCGAGGGCCAATTCGAGTTCCTCGAGGTGGCCGCGAATGGCGTCGATCTCGAGCGTGAAGCTGTGGGCGAGTTTCTCGCGTGTGATGCGGACGGCATGTTGGATCGCCGCGCCGTAGATCGGCGGTTCCTCTTCGCCGGGCCAGCCCTTGAGGTTGGCCTGAATCACCAAGCGCGCCGTGTCGCCCTCGAGGTTGCCCTGGAGCGAGGCGCTCTGGACTTCGGCCTGGACGGGCGGCTGGGCGGCGCGTGGGTGATTTCCGTCCAGCGCCAGCCAGGCGCAGCAGGCCGCTAACAGCGTCCTGCAGCCAAGCCTGGGGGCCGGATTCGAGTTACCGATCGATGTCTGATCCTTCATAGCCGTCTTCATAAAATCGGTGGTTGCGTTCGGCCCCGCTGGTTCATGTGTCACGGAGATGGACTACAAGTCGGCGGTAGGGCGCGCAGTCCTCTGCGCGCCGGGCGATGACAGCCGGCGTAGACCGTGCTCGACGGCGGGCTGAGACAGCCCGCCCTACCTCGTCTTCCTCCCAGCGGTAGGGCGCGCAGTCCTCTGCGCGCCGGGCGATGACAGCCGGCGTAGACCGTGCTCGACGGCGGGCTGAGACAGCCCGCCCTACCTCGTCTCCCTCCCAGCGGTAGGGCGCGCAGTCCTCTGCGCGCCGGGCGATGACAGCCGGCGTAGACCGTGCTCGACGGCGGGCTGAGACAGCCCGCCCTACCTCGTCTTCCTCCCAGCGGTAGGGCGCGCAGTCCTCTGCGCGCCGGGCGATGACAGCCTGCGTAGACCGTGCTCGGCGGCGGGCTGAGACAGCCCGCCCTACCTCATCTTCCATGCCGCGGTCTGCGGCGCGCAGCGGACTGCCAGCCGATGGTTGTCTATCCCGAGCTTTCATCATTATTGTCCGAAGATCGACTTGGCTTGGCGTATCATCCACTCGAGCTTGCGCGGGCGCGGGTCCGGCTCGAACAGGTCGGGCACGCCACGAAGGTAGCCAAGGAGCAGGTCGGGGTTGACGCCGCCGGCGAACGGGCTCGAGACCAGCCATTCCGAGAAGGCGCAGGCGACTGCGGCCAAGCGCATGGCTGGGCTCGCCTGCTCGAGCAACGGGCCTGCGCCGGTGTACGGGACGGGCCACTCGTGCTCGAGGTACTCGCCGGTGGCGGGCACGCGGTACCGGGCCCGCACGATGCCAATGGGCCCGTCGCCGCGCGGCTCGAGCTCGAGGGCGTAGAGTGCGTTGCCGGACTCGGCGGCGCCCAATTCGGCGGCGTCGACGGTGTTATCGCGGAACTGTTCTTTGGTGAGCTTGTGTTTGGCGTAGCCGATCTGGCGCCAGGCCGCGACTCGCTGCGGGTTGAACTCGACCTGGACCTTGACATCTGCGGCGGCGACTTGGAGGGCGCCGGTCAATTGGCCGACGAATTCGGTGGCGGCTTCGGCCGGGCTATTGATGAAGCCGTAGCGGCCGTCGCCGTTGCGAGTCAGGACCTCGAGCAGATCGTCGTTGTAGCCTTCCCAGCCAATCCCGAAACTGTCCAGGGCAATGCCGCGCTGCCGATGGGATTCGACCTGGCGCCGGAGGGAGGCGGGGTCGAGATCGCCGAGGTTTGCGGCGCCGTCGGTGAGGAGGATGAGGCGGTTGACGCCTTGGCTGAGGAAATGGCGCATGGCGGTCTCGTAGCCGAGTTTGAGGGCGTCTTCGAGGTTGGTGCCGCCTTCGGGGGTCAGGTGACCGACGCGCTCGAGCAGTTCGCCGGCTTGGTTGCCGGGCAGGCCATCCACCCAGAGTCGCGCCGTCCGGGCGAAAGCGACCACGCTGATCCGGTCTTGGGGCTGCAACTGGCTGGCCAAGACGGCGAGCGCCTGGCGAATGATGGCCACGCGATCGGCGCGTTCCATCGAGCCGGAGCTGTCCAGCAAAAACACCAGGTTCAACGCCCGACCCGGCTCACGACCGCGCGCGGCCGTCTGCACCGAGAACCGCAGCAGCTCGCGGTTATGCGCGAAGGGATCGCGGGCGCGTTCCCAGGCGAAGGCAATGGGCACACCGGGCCCTGGCTCGGGATCCCGATAATCGAACGCGTTGAGAAACTCCTCGCTGCGCACCGTGGCAGTGTCGGGCATCGAACCTTTCTCGAGACTGGCGGCGGCGAGTTTGAAGGACACATCGGTCACATTGAGCGAGAAGGTCGAAAACGCATTTTCGGCCGTGGCGACTTCCGGTTGCGGCTCGGGTGGCGGCCCGACCGGGCGCGGGGCGGGACGGCTTTCGTCCACCGGCGCGGGCGCCGGCGCGGGGCCGGCAGGCGCCGCGGGCACGAGGGCGGCTTGTTTCCGGGCCGAATCGCGGGCCTCGAGTTTGACCCCTTTGGCCAGTTCCTCCGCTGCCTGGTCAGGGACCTCGACCGCGCGCGTTTCGAGGCTCTCGCGCAGGACCTCGGTATCCTTGAGTCTCAGGGCGAGCTCATCGCGCGCTGCGCCGGCTTGGCTCGAGCGCTGTGCGCCCTCGGCGAGGCGGTCTTCCCGTACGGTCTGGGGCGCGGGCGCCTCGACCGGTCCCGCCAGGTCTTCGACCCGCTTGAGTTGCTCGAACCACAGGCGCCCCTCGCCTTCGCGCACCCGCTCGATTTCAGCCTCGGCGAGCTGGCGGACCGTGGTGCCGGCGGCCAACTGGGATTCGAGGCGGAAGCCCTTGCCGACCAGTGGCACGTCTCCGAGGACGGGGGCTTTGTCGACCGCCTCCTTGGCCTTGGCCTCGACGGCCAGGGCCACCACGCGCTCTTCGTACCGCTCGACTCCCGGTGCGGCGGTGGCGGCGGCGCCCTCGGTCGGCACGGCGAAGCGGTGTGCATTCGGTTTGGCATCCAACTCGCCGAAGGTGACGGTGACCGGCTCACCGGCAACCAGCGACTCGATCTGGACCGGCGCAGGAGCCGGCGCGGGGCTCGAGGGTTTGGACGGGGCGGGGGTGGGAGCAGACTCGAACAGCTCCTGGGAACGGTTGACTCCGCCCGCGCGGCCGGCGGCTCGGCCTCGGGCAGAACCGGCGCGCGCCAAGGGGATGTCGGTGGGGGTGCCCATAAAAGCGGGCATGGGCAACTTCAGGGGCAGAGGCGCCAGTTCGGCGCCGCCGGCTTCGGCGACTTCCTGACCCACGGCGCGACCGGCCTGAACCACACCTGCGTCACCTTGGCCCGACCCGCTCGCCCCACCAAATCCACCCATTCCACCCCCACCGCCTAGTCCACCTCCGGCGAGGAGTCCGCCGCGGCCGAACCCGAGCGATGAACCGCCCGCGACTCGCTCGCCTGCGGACTCGGCAGCGCCGAGGCTGCGCCCATTGAAGTCGGCAAGCGAATCGGGGGGCGTGAACGCCCAGGTCGTGCTCGGCACAGGCTGGTTGGCCATCCCTTGGGCTGCGTAGCCGCCGTAGAAAGCGCCGGCGGCAGGGGTGTTGGTGGCGGTTCGGGCCAGGCCGCGTGTGCGGGCCTCGCTCTCGAGTCCGTCGACCTGTGAAGGCAACAGGCCGAGTGCCGCGGTCGACTGCGGTGAGGCGGCCGGGGCCGTGGGCGCGGCGCTCTTCGGCGCCAGGCCGTAACGCCTCATCTGAAGCGCCTCGGTCGCCGGGGCCAGCTCGGACGTGGCGGGCGACTCGACGCCCACTCGAAGCGAGCGGGCGCGTGCGGGCGCAACAGGTGCGGGCGCGGTCGAGGGTGTCGGCCGTCCCATGTCGAACCGTGCGCCGTTGGCCTGGACCATGAATGTGGTGGTTTCTGTCGGGGGCGCAATGGCGCTGTAGTCGTCGGTCGTTTGGGTGGGTAGAAAAATCTCGCCACGATTCTGAGCTGGCACGGCCGGCCCAGGGTCGGCGCGGACGGCGGCAGGCTGGTCTTGGCGGAAGTAGAGCCTTTGCCCCAACTGGACCTCGGCTCCCAGGGTTGGCTGGTCGCGAGCCGGCTCGCCACCCAGCGTAGGTGCCGCCTCTCGTTTGGATGAGTCCGGTTGAGCATCGGTCACTACGCGACCGGCGCTCTTAAAGAAATCGAGCTGTGGCCGGGCGCTGGGAGGTTCGAGGGCGAGTCGGCTCAGGTCCGTTCGGTCGACCGCTGGTGAGAGGGGGAACTCCGGTGCAAAGCCCTTGCTGCGCGCGTTGATGAACTGCGGCAGCAGGGCGGCGAGGGACAGGACGATGGCGGCGGCGGCGGCGGCCATGCGCAAGCACCAGCCCCAGGGAATGTCCGGCCTCCAGAACGCGTGCCGAGGCGCAACGACTTTGAAAGCGGCGAAGAGCTTCGCCCGGCGCGCCTCGCTCAAGCGGGGCGGGGCATCGGGCGCGGCGGGGTCTGCGGCAGGCTGAACCAGCGCCTCGCGCACCAGGGAGATGGTTTGGCGCAGTTGCCCCTCGAGCCGTCGGAGTTCCGGGTCGCGCTCGAGGGCGGCCTGGACTTCGGCGGCCTCAGTCGGGGCCAGTTCACCGAGCAGCAGCGCGGTGAGGCGCGCTTGCGGGTCGGCGGGTGAGGGTGGGGACGAATCCGGTTTCATGCGACAAAGCCGGCTTTGGCAAGCTCGGCGGCCAAGGATTTGAGCGCGTGATGGAGCAGGTAGCCGACATGACCGACGCTCAGACCGGTGCGGGCGCTGATCTCCTTGTAGGAGAGGTTGTGGTTGAACTTGAGTTCGACCAACTCGCGGTTGCGCGGTTCGAGCGCCTCGAGGCCGAGTCGGACCAGGCCGATCCCTTCAAGGCGGGCGATCTGTTCGCCCGGCAAGGGTTGGGGGTCGGCCGGCTCGCTCGCGCAGGTTGGGTCCGCCTCGCGGTCCGGTTGCAGCGGCACGACCTTGCGGCCGTCGCGCCGGCGGTTGAGCGCCAGGTTGTGCACGGTGCGATAGAGCCAGCTCCGCGGCTGGCGCACCTGGTCAAACTGCCGGTGCAACCTCAGGAAGGCTTCCTGGACGATGTCTTGTGCCATGTCAACGTCGGCGAGCAAGCGCACGGCGTAACTGAGCAGGGGCGATTCCAGCGCCAAGAATAACGCCTCGATCGACTCGCTGCGCGGAGCTCGGCCCTCTGCTGGTTGCGCCACGGCCATGATCTGATTGGTCTGCTGGACCCGTCTCTTACTGGCGGTGCGCTCGCGTGCGTTTCATCCCCTTACGACACACGAGCAGCCCATTGCTTAGACGATTTGTCCAGCAACTTACTCCCGCCCTGCGCCCCCGGCCAAGCCCGACATTTCGTCCCCGGCGGTTCCGAATTACCCGCTTCGGCTCGGCGATGACCTTGGAGAGTGATGGCGCGTGACCGGAGTTGACCGGGGAAGGGTGAAGCTGGCACACCGTGCGGGGAGCGCCGGAATACGTAAGCTGGGCTGTCAACGGGATCGGGCTGGCTGTCTTCGGCGCAGCCGGCTCAAGCGGAACTGAAACGGATCTGGCTGTGGCGCTGTTCATCGAAGGCGTTACGTGAGCCCTTGCGGGAGAGAAACATGGCCAGGATGTGCCACCACAGATGAGCGGCCGTGTAGCGGCACATGGGTTCAAAGCGTGGGTCGGGGAGTGGGTTGAGCCAGCGATTCAAGCGCGGGCAAGCGGTCCGCACGGTGCGCAGCAAGCCCTGAGCGCTTAAGGGCGCGTCAATGCCTGGGCGCGCTTTGCGGCCCGCTGGTTGGCGACGTGGCCGCGGACTAGAGCCAGGGAGTGGCGTGAGACTTCCCGGATGAGCTTTTTGAGGCGTTTGTAGTTTCGGGTCCATGTTTTGACCTCGGGGACCAGATCCATCGGCACATAGACGGTACGGGTGCGGCCCTTCTGTTTGAAGGTCAGGTGCCAACCCGGCTGGGTGCAGCCGGGTCGTTTGACGGAGCAGAGGCTGCCTTCCAAGAAAGGCTGAGTTTGCGCGATGCGCTGGAGGGCGGCGGCGCGCAAGGAGGTGTGCCGGTTGGTGACGATGGTGATGGTTTTCATATCCGAAGTATATATGCTTAGTGACTTTGTCCACAAAAAGAGTGACCTCGAAGAAGAAAACGAGCCCGCCGCGGAGTGCAGAACGAGGCGGAAGCCAAGCAAGTCACGCCAGAGCGGCCAGGATCGGCCATCCATCGACTCGAAGAATCAGTCATTCGGAACCGCCGTTTCGTCCCTTGGGACGCTTAAGTTCTCCACCCCTCCGCCGATGGGATGGCAGATCGGTGCTTGGATCATGAGAGCCTGCGCTAGACCATTGGGATATCGGATTTCGGAGTTCGGACCTGGACTGCGGAGAGCGCGGCTGTTGGAGCCCCGGGCAGAGAAGCTCAGCGAAGCAGCCGGCCGGCAGCCTCGGGTTCGCGCGGTTGCGCCTCTGGCGGGTCAACGAGGCCTCCGCGGCTGCGCCCCGCGGGTCCTGTGCCTGTTCGCGTGGCTCGGGCTCGCGTTGGGCCCGGCGCAACCCGCGTCAGCGCGTGACACTCCGGAGATCATCGCCGAAGTCTCGGCCCCATCGTACCTCGGCTACCTGTCTTCACTACCGGTGTACGCCGGCGACTCGCGCGGCTACGACTACGAGACCGGGCTACCCGAGCCAGACCTGCTGAGCGCCCGGGTCACGATCTTCGACAGCCTCGTGTCCATCCTGGGACCGCAGAACGTTTACTATCAAGAGGTCCAGGCCGGCGGTTTCTCCGGCCAGAACATCGTCGGTGTCTTTCCCGGGGTCGACCCGGCCCATTACGGCACCTACCTGGTTGGGGCGCACTACGACGCGATCCGCGAGCCCGGATACAACACTTCCGGCAGTCCGGGCGCCGACGACAATGCCAGTGGCGTGGCGGGGGTGCTCGAGGCGGCGCGGGTGTTGGCGCTGGGCAATTTCAAGGCCAACATCTATTTCGTGGCGTTTGACCTCGAGGAAACTCGCACCAGCCCGCAGCTCAACTCGATGCGCGGCAGTTACACCTTCGCCCAAAACGCCTTAGCCACCGGCCTTGACCTTCGGGGCATGGTGAACCTCGACATGATCGGCTTCCACTGGGCCCCCGAGGCGCGGTCGGTGAGTGTGACCGACGCACTGGCTGGGGGCGTGGGAGGGGCGGTAGCGGATGCGCTCGAGCGCCAGGGCATGACGGTCAACCGGATCGGGGCGCTGGACTGGAGCGATCACTATCGCTTCAAGCAGGCCGGCTTCGACGCCGCTTGGGTGACGGCCTCCGATTTGCTGGATAACCCCTACGTCCACTCGACCCAGGATTACCTCGACAATACCGTCTACGGCAGCGCTTACCTCGATGCCGAGTACGCCGCGGCTGTTGTGCGCAGTGTGGTCGACTACCTCGGCACGGCCGCCGTCCACGCGCCGGAACCGGCCGCCACGGCTGCGATCATGGCTTTCCTCCTGATCGGTTGGGTCCTTCGCAGGCGGTGGGCGGGCGCCCTGGCGTCGGACCGGCTGGCTTAGGCGAGGGCGAGTCGCCGGTGCTATGCCGTGTCAACGACTTAAAACCAGTCCTGATGTTGACATTCGTGTCCTCGGCAAAGGTTCCGGCGCTCAGTTCGGTCGTGTTAATAATTGAGGCTGCGGCACTTGGCGTCGCTTAACGGGCGGGTACGGGCACAGCCAAGCCTGGAATCGATCCGTGTGTTGAGTCGCCATCGGGCTCGATTCCTCTAGCTCGGCGTCGAGGAGTGTAGCTGAGCCGACTCTGTCAATGACTTAAAACCGGGTGAATAATCGCGTTCTTGCTGTCTCTCCCTTGCCCTTGCCTTACTCATTACTCAAACCCGGCTCAGGGCGTTCTCGCTGACGAACAGGTTGCGGGCACGGAAAGCGGGAGGGCTCTCGACCAAGAGCACGGTCCGCAGGGAGGCCAGCGGGGAGGCGAACCAGGGTCGGTTCAGGCGGCGAGATTCGTCCCGCGTCCAGGGGGGGAGGGGCAGAGCGTGGCCCCGAGCGAGCTCCTCCGCCGCGGCCGCCAGGTAGGCGTCCTGGACCTGGCCCAGTTCGCCGGTCGTTGGCCGCAGCAACGGTGGCGGCTCGGCGAGGGCGGAGGCATCCCGCGTAACGTAGAATTCGTCGAGGAAATTCGCCAGACACCTGTCGAAGGAATCGCCGGCCCGCGTAAGCCGGGCGACTTCGGCTAACGTCTTGGGCCTCATACTTGACCCTCCTGGAACAAACCCTCGACCAAATGCTGGGTTTTCACGGACACGCGGTTGGCCGGGTAGTATTGGGCCACGAGGTCGAGTACTGCCGGAGCCGACTTCAGGCGCAGGTGCCGGATGAGGAAGACGATGTCCGGCACGTCCGACGCCTCGTCGGACAGCCCACCCAAGCGCGCGGCCATGCATTTCATGGCGAGCAGGTACTCGGGGACTGGCATGGTGAGACGCAGATGGGTGAATTGCGGCAGGTTTCCGGCCACCGTTTCGTGCCGGGCCGAGACGTAGCCCTTCACGCCGTCGTTCAGCCAGTGGGGGGGTAAGCCTTGCCGTTCGCCGATCCGTCGGGCGAGCTCACGGATGAGCTGGGCCGGTCGGAAGATGGCATCTACGTCTTTGGTCGATAGGCGAGCAGTGAAGGCAAGCACCATGACGGTGCCGCCAAAAAGGCAGATCTCCCCGGTGACGCCTTGTCGGCCAAGTTCGTCCGACAAGGCTCGCAGCGCGCGCAGGATGGCGTCGCGTGTCAGAGCCGAGCCGGCGGGTTGTTGATCGGCGCTCATACCCGACCTTTCACGGGAGCGTACTGAAGGCGCGCGCGTTTTGCCAAGCTCCCCTTGGTGAGCTTCCGAATTCTGGTTGTGAAAACCTCTGGAGCACGCCTCTATGAACCGCCCTGGCGGCGAGGCGGCAACGCGGCAAGGCAAGGCGTGAACGCCACTCGACGAGCCGCCCCCGGCCCGCTAGGGTGCAGGCATGCGTCTGGCTTACGTTCTGTGCGCGGTGGTGGTTGGTGGGATGGGGTCGTGGGCGGGCGATCTCACCAAGCGGTTCGAGCTCACCCTCGAGCGCGTCCTGCACGGCGGACCTCCCGGCTACACGGACGACTTCGTCCTGGCGGATGTTGTACCGCGTCCGGAACGCCGGTTCACCGAGTACAGCGGCGATCTCTCGGGCCGTTACCTGGGTGCGTTGGCGTACGCGACCACGCTTACGGGCAAGAGCTATTCGGAGCTGGACCGCAAGTTGACCGCCCTGCTGGCCCTACAAAAGCCGGAAGGTTACTTCGGCAGCCTGGCCAGCACCAACCAGGACGCGCTGCCGGATCTGGCCTTGGTCTGGGGCAACGGCCGGCTGCTGGTTGGACTCGTCGAGTACCACCAGATCAATCCGCAGGCTACGGTGCGGGAGGCGGCGCAGCGGTTAGGAGATTTCTTGTTGAGCCTCGAGCCCAAGTTCGCGCCCGAGGCGGTCCGGGAGGCGCTGTTGGCGGACAGGGGTCGCTACCACTATTGGACCCAGGCGATCGAGGGTTTGGTCGGGCTGCACCGGCTCAGCTCGGAGGCGCGCTATCTGGAGGGCGCCACTCGGCTCGCCGCCGGGGTGGCGCGACGGCCGGGCCAACACAGCCATGCGCTGCTGACCTCGCTGCGCGGTGTCCTCGAGTTGTACGACCGCGGCCGAGACGCCCAGCATCTCGCCCAGGTCGAGCGGCTCTGGCAGGAGTTGGTCACGGCGGGTGAGGTGCTGGCTTGGGGTGCCCCGCCCGAGTTTCTGGGGGCGAGCGATCGGCGCGAGGAAGGATGTTCCACCGCCGACTGGTTGTGGCTGAATCTGGGGCTCTGGGCCCAGACGCGGCAGCTCAAGTACCTCGAGGAGGCCGAGCGGACGCTGTTGAACGCCTTTTATTTTAATCAGTTCCACACCGGCGATTTCGGCCACCGCCATCTCGAACCGCGGGGCGCGGGGCCGCCTGTAGCCCGCGCGTGGTGGTGCTGCACGCTGCATGGGTTGCGCACCTTTCCGGTCGTCCACGCCGCCGCCTTCCACCGCGCGGACAACGTCCTGTACTACGACCTGCCGGTGGATGGGGAAGGCCGGCTCGATGGGTTGGTCTTGAGCGCCGACGCGCGCCTCGAACAGACCGGCACTGTCCTGTTGCGTGTGCGCGATGCTGCCACCGCGCCGCAGCGGTTGGCGGTCCGGCAACCCGGCTGGGCGAGCGCGGTGCAGATCAATGTGGGCGGGGTGAACCTGGCCGGCGAACTAAAGGATGGGTACCTGCATGTTCAGCGGCCCTGGAAAGCGGGCGAACGCGTGACGATCGCGTACCGGATGGGCACCCGTGTGGTTCGCCACCCGCAACACCCCGATTGGCTCGCGTTTCTGCATGGTCCCTGGTTCATCGGGGTGAACGAGGTTGCTTCACCCAACTTTTTCGACGAACCCGCCGAACGCAACCGCGTACGCCTAATCGCCCCAGGCGAGGGGGGCGAGGTCTGGCTGGATCCAGACCCGCCGGGGGTGCGGGACTCCGGCCGGTTCAGGATTCCGCAGGGGCACCGCAAGGTCCGGTATTTGCCGGGAGGCTACAGCGTGCAGACGCAGACGGCCTTGTTGCGGCCGCTGGCGGAGCAGACGGCCCTCCCCGACCCGACGGCGTGGCTTTTTTGGTTCGAGGCCGACTTTGGCCCCTAGGGGTTAATCAACGCAGCAACAAGAGAAAGGATCACGATGCATGTTCGATCTCGGCAGAATTCGTTCCTACGCACGCGCCGCGCGTTCCTGACGGAGTCTGGCAAGGCGCTGGCGGGCGTCGCGCTGGCTCCGGCGGCCCTCCCGCATGTTCACGCGGCGGCCGATGAGACCATCAGGGTCGCGCTGATCGGGTGCGGCGGGCGCGGCACTGGCGCCGCCGCCAACGCGCTCCAGACTCGAGGTCCCATCCGGCTCTGGGCCATGGCCGATGCCTTCGCCCACCGCCTCGAGGGCAGTCTGCGGACCTTGCGCGACAAGTTCGACGCTCAGGTGGATGTGCCGCCCGAACGGCGGTTTGTCGGGTTGGACGGCTATCGCCGGGCCATCGATACGCTCGGTGCAGGCGGCTTGGTCCTGCTGGCCACCCCACCGGCCTTTCGCCCGTTGCATGTCGAGTACGCCGTGGGCCAAGGCCAACATGTGTTCATGGAGAAGTCCTTTGGCGTGGATGCGCCGGGCGTACGGCGCATCCTGCGCGCTGGCGCCGTGGCGCTGCAAAAGAACCTCAAGATCGCCAGCGGCCTGATGTGGCGGCACGACAAGCCGCGCGAGGAAGTGATGCAGCGCATCCACGACGGCGCCATTGGCGAGGTGATCACGCTGCGGACCTACCGCATGCACGGCGCCGTGGGGTACGCCCCGAAGCGCCCGGACCAGACCGAGCTCGGTCACCAGATCGCCAATTACAACAACTTCACCTGGCTTAACGGCAGTTTCTTCGTCGATTGGTTGATCCACAACATCGACGTTTGTTGCTGGGCCAAGCAGGCCTTGCCCATCTCGGCCCAGGGCCTGGGCGGACGCTCTTCCCGCACCGAGCCGGACCAGATGTTGGACCACTACGCCGTCGAGTATTTCTTCGCCGACGGCGCTCGGCTTTATGCCCAGGGCCGGCACGTGAACAACTGCTGGGACATCTTCTCCGATTTCGCTCACGGGACCAAGGGCTCGGCGCTAATCATGGAAAGCCTGGCGGCGCCCAAGCCGCGCCTGTACAAGAACCAAGCCCAGGTTCGCGAGAACGAGACCTGGCGCTATAGCGGTCCCCCATGCGATCCGTATCAGGTCGAGTTCGACTTGCTGCTCGACGCCATTCGTAACAACAAACCCTACAACGAAGCCGAGCGGAGCGCGCAAGCCGGCCTGGTCGCCATCTTGGGCCGCATGGCGGTCGAGTCCGGCAAACTCATCACCCTCGAGGAAGCCCTCGCCTCGAACCTCGAACTGGCGCCCGGTCTGGACCGCTTCACCATGGACTCGAAGCCGCCCATCGCCCCCGACGCCCAGGGCCGCTACCCGCTTCCCGTGCCTGGCACGACCCAAGTCCTTTAAGCGTGAGGGCGCCGGCTCGTCAGAAGCGGCTGGGGCGGCTGCTGGGGGTGTGGCTGGCCGGCTGGGTTTGGCTGGCGGCGCCGGGGGCGGCTCGGGCCCAGCCCGACAAGCCAACCGCCTTGGATTACTTCCTCATCGTCACGGGCAGCGAGCTGTTGACCGGTGTGTACGCCGATCGTCACACCCATTTCATCACCGGCACCCTGCAGCCGTTGGGGTGCCATTGCGTCGGTTCGCTCAGTGTCGATGACAAAGCGGCGGACCTGACCGAGGCGCTTCGGTTTGCGACGCGCAGAGCGCCCTTGGTGCTGGTCACGGGCGGACTCGGCCCGACGGATGACGACATCACGCGCGAGACGCTCTCAGCCTTCACGGCCATCCCCCTCGAGGAACACCCGGACGTGATGGCCTCCATGGAGCAACGGTTCAACCAACCGCGCGACCAGATCCGACCCAACCTGCGCCGCCAAGCGCTCGTGCCCAAGAATGGCGCCTACCTCAAAAACCCCGCCGGGACCGCCGTGGGGCTCGTCTTCGATCGTCCGTCCGCGACGGTCGTTGCTCTGCCCGGTCCACCACGCGAGTTGCAGGCCATGGTTACGGCCGAGCTCATCCCGTTTCTGCGCCTGAAGTACGGCGTGCGCCGCCCTGGCAGCACGCGCACGTTACGCTTCGTGGGCATCGGCCAGTCCGCCATCTACCAGACCTTGCACGAGAGGGTCGAACTGCCATCGGATCTGACGCTCACCTCGATGTTCGAGGCGGAACGTGTGGATGTGACGTTGGCGCTGCCACAGGACACCCCCGAGGATCAGGCGCGCTTGGAAACGCTCGGAGCCAAAGTGCGCGAGCTGCTCGGACCCTATATCTATGCGACTGGCACGGACACGCTCGAGGCGGTCGTGGTCAACACCCTGCGGTCGGCTCGGGGCAAGTTGGTTTTGGCCGAAGTCGGCAGTGGCGGCCTGCTGGCGGCCAGCCTCAATGGCGCCCCAGCGGCCGCCAGCGTGGTCGTGGGCGGTTACGTGGCGCCTTCCGAACCGGTCTTGGCCCGCTTGCTCGGACTGTCGCCGCCCGTATGGTCAGCCGAAGCTTCGGCCGACGAGCGGGTCCGGCAGTTCGCGCGCGGCGCGCGCCGACTCGCCGAGGCGGATTGGGCCGTCGCGGTTGGGGGGCCGCAATTCGAGACTGGCCGGGGAGCGAGTCTTTTGGTGGCCTTCGTTGAACCGAACGACGCGGTCGAAGTGCAGCGGTTCACCCTCGGTGCCGGCGACACAGGCAGGGCCCGCCTCGTCAACGGTATCCTGGACCGGCTGCGCAGGTTGGCCGCTCGAGCGAAAACGCCTTACTGATGAGAAATCTGCCGATTGCCTTAACGATCGCCGGCTCCGATAGCGGTGGCGGCGCCGGGATACAAGCCGACCTAAAGACCTTTGCGGCGCTGGGCACGCACGGCACGACGGCCGTGACCTGCCTGACCGCGCAGAACCCGAAAGGCGTCAGCGGCATCCAAGTTTGTCCTCCGCAGATGGTGCGCGCCCAGATCCGAGCCGTGTTCGCGGAACTGCCGCCTGCAGCCGTGAAGACGGGCATGCTTTACTCGGCCGCGATCATCCGGGCGGTGGCCGCCTGCCTGAGCGAGCGGAGCGGGCCGCCGCTGATCGTGGATCCGGTCATGGTGGCCACCAGCGGCGCTCGCTTGCTGCAACGCCCGGCGATTCGCGCGTTGCAGGAGCGTCTCCTGCCGATGGCCGCGCTGGCGACGCCGAACCTCGACGAAGCCGCCATCCTAGCCGAGCGTCGGGTGCGATCGGTCGAGGACCTCCGTGCGGCGGCGCGGCTGATTCACGGCCGACACGGCTGCGCGGTGCTAGTGAAGGGCGGCCACTTGCGCGGGTTGCGCGAGGCCGTGGACATCTTCTACGATGGGTCGCAAGAGCTGCTGCTGAGCGCCCCGTTCGTCCGCGGTAGGTCAACGCACGGGACCGGTTGCACCTACTCGGCGGCGATCACAGCTTATGTCGCCCGTGGCTACAGCCTAGCCAGAGCCATCGGCCAGGCCAAGGAGTACGTCTCGCAAGCGATCGGCCGCAGCGTGGCCGTGGCCCGCCGCCAGGTGCTGGGCTTCTTCTGACCTTGGCCAACGGGCCGAGTGAGCTGAGAGCAGGAGTGCGAGGCCTCGAAGACATGGTGGGCAGACCTCGGGTGCCTGGGCGGCGGTGTGGGAGGAAATCGAGCCGGTTGCCGGCGGAAACTGACCGACGGAGCCGATAGACGCCTTGCGGGACGCACGCCGCCCCAGCGGGCAGGCCCGGGTCCAGTTGGGCGAGTCGAGGTCAGGTTTTTGCCTTTGCCGGAGCGAACTCGGCCATTTAGCCTGAAGGCATGAGCACGATTCAGGAGATCGAGGCAGCGGTGCAAAAGCTGCCCGTCGAGCAGGCGCGCGAGCTCCAGGATTGGCTGGCGGATTACCTCGAGGACGACGCCCCATTGAATCCGGAGTTTGTCAGCAGCATTGAACGCGGCCAAGCCGACTTGCGCGAGGGTCGCGTTCGCACGCCCTGACGCTCCCTTGCCTTGCGCCAGGCCACTGAAGTTTATTCACGGGAGTTCGACGCTCGGTTCTTCGGATTGCCACAGCGGGTGCGCGACCACATCGAGGTCAAGATACGCGATCTGGGGCGTCGGTTGGAGAGCTACCTGCATCACCGACTTCAGGGTCGGCCTGAGTTTCGCCTGCGTGCAGGGGATTACCGAGTGATCTACGAGTTCAACGTGGAACGGAATGAGCTCTGGCTTGTGACCCTCGGCCACCGCCCGCGAGGTGTATCGCCTTTAAGGCCATTATAGCCTAGCCAGAGCCATCGGCCGGGCCAAGGAGTACGTCTCGCAAGCGATCAGCCGCAGCTTGGCCGTGGCTCGCCACCAGGTGCTCAACCAGTTTGGGCGCTGGCCCACGGGGACCGCACTCTGAGAGGCCTCGTCGGCGCGGGTTTGGCCAGCCAGGATCGGCTCGGCGTGCTGGCCCTCGAGCACGCCTTGAATCCAATCCAACCTCGAGGAAATGCGTGTGGCGAAGAAACCGCAGGCTTGCTCGAAGTCCATGTCGGCGATCACCTGACCGTTAGCTTGGTATAACCCTCCGCGATCGAAGAGCGCGGCTGGGACTGGCCGCCCACCGGGGGTGAGTCGGTAGGGGCCATCGACGCTGAGGTTGATGCCCGCCAACTTCCAGCCTGCCGCATCGTGAACGAACACCGCCCCGCCCGAATCGCCGTTGGAGAGCGCCGCTTCGTTCGGGCCTGCCGTGGCACTGAACGAGGCCCACAACACGCTCCCCATGCGCCCGCCGTAGTCCAGAGCCACGTCGACGACGTTCTCGCCCCAGCGCAGCACGCCATCCCGGCGGCCCCAACGCCAACCGCGCAACCCGGCCGGTGCGCCGGTTTGCGACGCGGGCCTCGGGCACTCCGGCTCCCCTAACGCCGGAGTACCCTGCCCGAGGCCACGCGTCTCCCCCACCTCACTCGCCAAATCTTTCCGGCTCACCCCGCGCTCGTCGGTGTCCGGCGTTCCCGTCAGCGTCGTCGGTTCCTCGGCGACCTGCCGCGCGGAGCCCAAGCCACACCAGGACTTCACCCGGTCGAACCACCCCTGACCTCGGTCGCCTTCGGCCGGGTGCCCGGTCGCGATGACGATGGGATCGCCTCGGCGGGTCCCACGCCCGAAGACCACCAGGCCTTTGCCGACTTCATCGCGCCCGGTGTAGAGCGGGGCGTAACGAGGAAACTCGCCGGCCACCTGCCAAATGCGCAGGTCGCTGGCCGGATCGTCAAACGCGGCCACAGTGGGGTAGGCTTTCCCATCGAAGTAGAAACTCTCCCCAATCGTGCCGCCCACGTGTTTGGCCGTGATAAAATGTCGCGGTGCGATCGGCGTGCCCAGGAAGACTCCCCAACGTCCCTGGTACTGCCACCCGCTGTCCGCTAACTCGCCCGCCGGCGCGCTGGTGTTGTGGTTGGGATTGCCCGTCGAGTAGAAGATCATCCCGTTGACCTGGTCGCTCGCCAGCAACGCCAGGGCCACCGCCCACCCAGCCCCCACGCTACGCGCGTGCCGAACGGGCTCGAGGTCCTGGGCTCCGGCGGCGCGCGCCCGGATCGCAGTCGATGTTAGGTTGGACCTTTGCATGGCGGACGGGCTCCCAAGAGCGTGAATCGTGCCAAGCATAAGACGTTGGTTATTAAGGCTCAACACGAGTCGGGGGTGTCCATTTCTTGGAATCCTTGTGGCCGGACAAGACAGACCGGCCCCAACTGCCCGCACCAACGCCAAACCGTACCTTCAGCATGAGGCTATTTTCGACACCTCCCGCCGAAACTGAAGCCTCACCCTCAATATTCGATCGCCAGCAGGTTGCCTTGCGCCTCGTGGGTGCTGCCTTCGGACGTCGGCTCGAGCGAGGGCCGCAAATGCGGTGGTACGGCCCAGGCCGGCACACCGCTCCCCGGGGCGGGTGTGCGCGCAGGAATCAACAGCCGCAGCAGCCCCCGCGCCGTAGGCCGCCGCGCGAACTGGTCTGCTTGCCGCCGCTCGTACAGGCTGTCCACCAGGCGGCGCCGCTGCCGCCGCTCGACTGAGCTGCTCTCGGCCCGTCGAGCCCCCGGGTCGCCTCCGGCGAGCGCCGCTTCGGATTCGGTCGAGAGGCTGACCCGAGCCGGTGAGGCGAGGTCGTCCAAGAGGGCGCCGGGGGGGGACACCGGGCCGGTGAGCGAGACGCGCAGTTCGCGGCTGAGGGAAGGCAGTTCGAGGGTCAGACGGAGGAAATGGTTATAATCGTTCGTTTGCCCAAGCGCCAGCGCCGCCAGCCCGAGCAGCGGCCCGAGCCCGAGCAGGCGCAGGCGAATGAACCCGCGCCACCACTGGCACCTTCGAGACATCATTTCAGATGGAACACCAACGTCGGGTCCAGCGGGTACCGCCCAAAGCGCTCGCCGTACACCGCCACCCCCCCCGGCAGTGCCGCGTCCACCTCGAGCCGAATCGCCACCTCGCGCTCGGCCGCCGCGGCCGCCAAGGCCGCCTCCGGGACCGCCACGTGCACCAGGTAACCATACGAACCCGCTTCCCGTAGCTTGCGATCGCGCGGCTGGGCATGCCAGGACAAGATCCCGCGATGGTCCGCCGGGTCGTCCGACAACTCGACGACGCCAGCGCTGTGGCCTTGGATGCGGACGCGCACGGCGCTCGGGAATGGCACGGTATCGGTCATGGGATAGGCATTCGGGTTCAAGCTCGGATCGTGGGTGCCTTGGCCGCGCATGTAATCGCCCTCTTGCTGGCCGGCCCCCGCGCGGTCTTTGCCGAACAACTGCTTAGCCGAGGCCTCGATGAGGAAGCTGGCGCCGGCCACTTTATCCAGTCGCAGCCCCTCGGGCCAGGGCACGCGATACTCGAAGTAGCCGTGCCCCGCGCCGTTGACCTTAAGCCCCTCGAGTACGCTCCAATGCTTTAGCGACCATTGGGCGTCCGTGAAGGTGTCGGGCGCGAATCGGACCACGCGTGCCGAACCGCCTGCGCTCTTCACCCCTTCGTTGCGCGGGGTCGGCCCGCTGGTGAGGCGGAAGGTGGTGAAGTTGCGGTGCAGAACTTGGCCGGCTTTGGTTTCCAGGGACACCTGCAGGACGGCGAGCCCGGCGGTGGCGGGCATCGACACCTTGAGCGGCGTCAACTCGACCGCGCTCCACGGCGCAGCCGTCACCTGGACTGACCCCCGACTCCACGTGTGCGACCGCCCGAGGCTATCCCAGCCGGTGAGCGTCGTGCGGAGGAGGAGCTGCGCATCGGGCAGGCGATCGGTCATGAACGAGGCGTGCACCGGCACGCGCAGCGTCTCGCCCGGACGGGCGTCTTGACAGAGTTCATGTCCGACCGAGAGGTAGCAGGGGCTGTGCAGGTCGCGCAGCGTCATGCCCGGGACCAGTTCGTCGAGGCCGGTGAACTTGTCCGAGCGGTCGTAGCGGTAGTAGCCGTTCCATTCGTTGATGACGTCGTGATGCTCGGTATAGAGCCAGCCACAGATCTTCGGTTGGCGTCGGAACTCGTTGATCATGACGTGATAATCCCAGCTCCAGTCCACGTCGCCTGCGCTGCCCTCGTATCCCCACACGTTGCCGCACTCGCTGTTGAGCAGAGGTTGGTGGCCCTGGGTCCGGCCGCCGATGAAGTTCCAGGTCGAGCCCGGCTGGGTTTTGCCGACGACCTCGGCGAGGTGGTCGCGCCAGGCGTAGCCCGGCAGATACGCATGCCAACTGTTGATGTCGGTCTCGACGTGGTCGAAGTGGCACGGGGAGTTGTCCTCGACCAGGCGGGTGGGATCGAGTTGTTTGGTCAGCCGGTAGATGGCGGCGACCCATTCTTGGGTCGCCGGCAGGTACACGCGGCGGTCACCCTGCTTGGTGAACAAGCCCCAGGTCTCGTTGAAGGGGACCCAAGAGAAGATGGCGGGGTGATTGAAATCGCGCTCGATCATCCCGCGCAGCGCCACCTCGAAGTCGCGCCGCATCTCGGTGTCGGGTTCGCCCCAACTATTGGGCACATCGCACATGAGCAGCAGCCCCAGCCGATCGGCCCAGTATAACTTGCGCGGCACATCGATCTTGACGTGGAGCCGGTTGGCGTTGAGCCCCAGCCGGCGCGAGCGCAGGATCTCCTCGCGCATGAAGGCGTCGCTCGGAAATGTGTAGAATCCCTCCGGATGATAGGACTGGTCCAGGGCCATCTGCAGGTAAACCGGCTTCCCGTTCAGCGCAATGTACGGGAAATCCGTCCCCGGCAACCGCACCACGCCGATCTGCCGCATCCCGAAGTAGGCCTTCACCCGATCCTCCGCCTCGCCCCGGCGCAGCACCACTTCCACCTCGTACAGGAACGGGTCCTCGAGCGACCACAGCCGCGCGTTGGGCAGGGCCACCTCGAACTGCGCGTCCTTAGCGCCTTGAGCAATCGGGTGCGCCACTTCCGGCACCGCGCCGGTCCGGAAGACCAACCGCAACTCGGCTTCGCCCGGCGCGGCGTCATCGAGGGCGACCTTCACCGTCACGTTGGCGCGGTCCAGGTCGGGCAGGAAATGCACCGTCTGCAGATGGAGCTCGGGCCGGGCTTCCAGGTAGACGGTCTGCCAGATGCCCTTGGCCTGGCCGTAGCCTTGTTTGCCCTCGAGCTTGAACGGGTGCGGCGTATCGTCCACGCGCAAGACCAATTGCTGCTCCTGCCCCCAGTTGACATGCGGCGTGAGCTCGAACTCGAAGGGTGTGTACCCGCCCTGGTGTTCGCCCAAAGGCCGACCGTCCAGCCAACCCTTCGTCAGCCAGTCACAAGCCCCCACCACCAAAAAGACCCGCCGCCCGCGCCACGCCTCCGGCACCTTGACCGGACGGGCGTACCAGGCCAGGTCCCCTTGGTTGGTCACCCCCGAGAGGGCTGAGCCCCATGGAAACGGCACCGTGATCGCCAAGGGAAAACCCGCGGGCACAGCCGGCTCGAACCACTTGCCTTGTTCGCCTGCGTTCTCCTTGTCGAACCGGAAGGCCCAGCGCCCGTTTAAGTTCAGCCAGTCCCCACGCTCGAAGTCGGGTCGGGGATGCTCCGGCAGCGGGATGCCCGCGCTCGGCAATTCGGCCGCGCCCACGACCTGCGCGATCGCACAGCCGAGGAGCAACCAGCGTCCTAGTTTGCGGCGGGCGCGAACGGGACCACGGTCAGCAACGGGTGGCACATGCATACCGTAAGTCGGCCAGAGAGCGGTCCCGGTGGCAAGCCCGCAAGTGCCAGCCCGCGCCGATCCTCGAGGCCCGCCCCAACAAACAAGATAGCCAACGGCGCCCGTGTCCGTTTAAATGCCATCCGCACAGCGACCGCCTATGCGACACGCCACCTTGGATCCGGGAATATTTGTCGAGAACCGGCAACGGTTGAGACAGCTCCTCCTCCCCAACGCCCTCGTCGCCGTCAACGCGAACGACCTCCTGCCCACCAACGCCGACGGCAGCCTGCGGCTGGTGCCCAACTCGGACCTGTTCTACCTGACCGGGGTCGAACAGGAGGAGAGCCTTTTGCTGCTTTGCCCGGACGCGGACGACGAACGGCAGCGCGAGATCTTGTTCTTGCGCGAGGCCAACGACCTGATCGCCACTTGGGAAGGCCACAAACTGACCAAGGACGAAGCCCGCCAAGTTTCCGGCATCCAAAACGTCCAGTGGCTGTCCGAGTTCCCGAAGCTCTTCCACCGCCTCATGTGCGAGTGCGAGCAGGTCTATCTGAACTCGAACGAACATAAACGGGCCGACGTCGTCGTCGAGACCCGCGAGGCCCGCTTCGTCCAATGGGTGCAGGCGCGGTACCCGCTCCATCATTACCAGCGCTTGGCTCGCCTGCTCCACCGCCTGCGCGCCGTCAAGGCCCCCGCCGAGCTCGACCTCATCCGCCAAGCCTGCGCGATCACCCGGGCCGGCTTCGAACGCGTCGCCCGCTACACCCGGCCCGGCGTGTCCGAACACGAAATCGAGGCCGAGTTTGCCCATGAATTCATCCGGCGCCGCGCCACCTTCGCCTACACCCCCATCATCGCCTCCGGCGCCAACGCCTGCGTCCTCCATTATATCGCCAATGACCAACCGTGCCGCGCCGGCGATCTCCTCCTGCTCGATGTCGCCGCGTGCTACGCCAACTATAACTCCGACCTCACCCGCACCTTGCCGGTCAATGGCCGGTTCACTCGCCGCCAAAAACAGGTCTACCAAGCCGTCCTGCGCGTGCTCCGCGCCAGCATCGCCGGACTCACCCCAGGCAAGAAATGGAAAGAGTGGCAGGAAACCGCCGAAGACCTCATCGCCAAGGAATGCGTCGACCTGGGCCTGCTCAAGCCGCGCGACCTCAAGTCGAAGGTGGCTGACCCGACCCAGAAACCGGTCAAGAAATACTTCATGCACGGCCTCGGTCATCCCCTGGGACTGGACGTGCACGATGTCGGCTTCACGACGGAACCCTTTGCCCCGGGTTGGGTTATGACGGTCGAACCCGCCATCTACATCCCGGCCGAACGGTTGGCCGTGCGCCTCGAGAACGATGTCTTGATCACCGAGACGGGGCCCGTCGACCTGATGGCGGACATTCCGATCGAACCCGAGGCCATCGAAGCCCTCATGCGCCGCCGCTAGACCATCTCCCCACATCCCCATGCCCACCTCATCGCCCGCTTGGCACGGCGTCTTCCCCGCCGTCACCACCCAGATGCGCAAAGACGGGTCGCTCGACCTGGACGCCACCGCCGCCCACGTCGAGGTGCTCATTGCCGAAGGCGTGCAGGGCCTGGTCTTGCTCGGATCGCTGGGCGAAAACCAAGCCTTGACCGCCAAGGAAAAGCGGGAGGTGCTGGCGGCCCTGCGGTCGGCGGTCAACCGGCGCGTGCCGGTGTTGAGCGGGGTCGCCGAGAGCAGCACGGCCGAGGCCTGCCGCTACGTGGCGGACCTCGAGCGGTTGGGGGTCGACGGTTGCATGCTCATGCCGCCCATGATCTACCGGTCGCCCGACCCGTGCGAGACGCTCGACTACTTCCGCACCGTCGCCCGCGCCACCGTCTTGCCCATCATGATTTATAACAACCCCATCAGCTACGGCCACGACCTCACCCCCGAGATGTTCGCCGCCCTGGCCGATCAACCCAACTTCGTCGCCCTCAAGGAAAGTAGCGGCGACACCCGGCGACTGACCGACCTGCGCAACACCGTCGGCGACCGCTATGCCGTGTTTGTGGGCGTGGACGATCTGGCCCTCGAAGCGGCCGCCCTGGGCATCGATGGTTGGGTCGCCGGCGTGGGCCTCGCTTTCCCGCGCGAGAACCAGCGTTTCTGGGAACTGACCCGGCGCGGCGAGTGGGAACAGGCGCGTGCGCTCTACCGCTGGTTCACGCCCCTCTTGCACCTCGACACCCACCCGAAATTCGTCCAGTACATCAAGCTCGCGATCCAGGAATGCGGCCTGGGCGTCGAGTGGGTGCGCCCGCCGCGTTTGCCCCTGGTGGATGCGGAACGCCAACGCATCCTGAAAGTCATCCGCGACGGCGTGGCGCGCCGGCCCTAAGTCGACAACCTGCCCCACGCCACGTTCCAGGGCCATGACGCCCAACTCGAAGCTGCGGTCGCACGCCTCCAAGGCCTTATCCGGCGCGGCCCCCGCCCCCATTCCCCCAGCCCCACCCTGTCCCGATAAGACGCTCCCACCCGGCGCTCCGTAAGCGTGTCCGAAACTCACCTTGACACCTTTTCCGGGTGCCCCGTAGATTCGCGGCTCTTTGGCGAATCGGGTTTATTCAGCTTCGAGTTTAGGGCGGCGCATGGCCGCACGGCGGGGTCAGCGGTGGAACGTCGGGCTGGTGTGAAGGACGCATGAACAAAGGCAAAATCGTGCAGGTGATCGGTCCGGTGGTGGACGTCGAGTTCGCCGATCAGCTTCCGGGCATCTACAACGCCTTGACCGTCGAGTACCCGTTGCCGGGGCACGGCACCACCAAGTTGACCCTCGAGGTGCAGCAGCACTTGGGCGACAACTGGGTGCGCGCGGTCGCCATGTCCACCACCGAGGGCCTCAAGCGCGGCTATGACGTGGTCGATACCGGCGCCCCGATCAGTGTGCCGGTGGGGCAAGCGGTCATGGGGCGGGTGATTGACGTGTGCGGCAACCCGGTGGACGAACGCGGCCCGGTGCGAGCCGAGCGCCACAACCCGATCCACCGTCCGGCGCCCTCGCTGGTCGACCAGTCCACTTCACCCCAGATCCTCACCACGGGCATCAAGGTGATCGACCTGATCTGCCCCTTCCTCAAAGGTGGTAAGGTGGGCGCCTTCGGCGGCGCGGGCGTGGGCAAGACCGTGGTCATCATGGAGTTGATCAACAACATCGCCAAGCTGCATGGCGGCGTCTCCGTCTTTGCCGGCGTGGGCGAACGCACCCGCGAGGGCAACGACCTCTACCACGAGATGTCCGAGGCCGGCGTGATCAATCAGAAAGACCTCAACAAGTCCAAGATCGCGCTGGTGTACGGCCAGATGAACGAACCGCCCGGGGCGCGCCTGCGCGTGGGGCTCTCGGGTCTGGCCATCACGGAGTATTTCCGAGACGAACACAACCAGGACGTGCTGTTGTTCATCGACAACATCTTCCGCTTCTCCCAGGCCGGCTCGGAAGTGTCGGCCTTGCTGGGGCGGACCCCGAGCGCGGTCGGGTACCAACCGACGTTGGCCGCGGAGATGGGCGATCTGCAGGAACGCATCACCTCGACCAAGAAAGGCTCGATCACCTCCTTCCAGGCGGTGTACGTGCCCGCGGACGACTTGACCGACCCGGCCCCGGCCACGACCTTCGCACACCTGGACGCCACCATCGTGCTCGAACGCTCCATTGCCGAGTTGGGCATTTACCCGGCCGTGGATCCGCTCGCCTCGACCTCGCGGGCGCTGACGCCGGACATTGTGGGCACGGAGCATTACGAGGTGGCGCGCGGCGTGCAAAAGGTGCTGCAACGGTACAAAGACCTCCAGGACATCATCGCCATTCTCGGCATGGACGAACTCTCGCCGGAGGACAAGTTGACCGTGTTCCGCGCGCGGAAGATCCAGCGGTTCCTGAGCCAGCCGTTCTCGGTAGCGGAGGTTTTCACCGGTCGGCCGGGCAAGCAAGTGCCCGTGGCGGACACGGTCAAGGGATTCAAGGAGATCCTCGAGGGCAAGCACGACGACGTGGGCGAAGGCAACTTCTACATGAAAGGGCGCATCGAGGAGATCCACGAGGCCTCCTAATCGCCCAACGAGAACTCGCCCAGCGGGCCCCGGACCCAATTCCGCCTGACATGGCCGCCACCCTCAAACTCGAAATCGTGACCCCCGAGGGCAAGACCTGCTCCGAGGAAGTCGAGATGGTCACCCTGCCCGGCATCGAGGGCGAGATGGGCATCTACCCCCAACACGTCCCCCTCATGACCCAGATTGTCCCGGGCGAAATCGTGGTGCGCCGCCAGGGCGAAGAACATTACCTCGCCGTCGGGCCCGGGTTTGCCCAGATCACCGGCGACCACGTCGCGATCCTTACCGACATGGCCATCCGGGCCGACGACCTCGATGAGGCCAAAGCCGATGAGGCGCGTAAAGCGGCCGAAAAACGGTTGCGCGAACGCCTCGGCGAAGCCGACGCCGCCCTCGCCAACGCCGCCATCATGCGTTCGGTCGAGCACCTCCGCGGTCGCCGGCGCCAACGCAAATAGGCCTTCGGCGCCAGCCGACCCTACCTGCGCCTCGCGCCCGGCGTCTGCCCAGGGCGATGGCGCGCGGACGCACTCCACTGGCCCCACCAACCGGCGAATGACTGCGCTGGACGCGCCAAGGTCAACCGCTTCCCGTCATGCCAGAACACGGCGGCGTGCCCATGGGAGAAGCGCGTTTCCCATGGCAGATGGTACGCCCCGGCCTCGAGCCATACCAGGCGGTCGCCCGGCCGCAGACTTCGCGGCAGCGGGTGGCGCGCCAGTTGGTCGAAGGCCATGCACGTAGGGCCATAGACGCCGGTGAGCCGGCGCGGGCCTGAGCGCTGTGGCACCGTGAGAATCTCGTGGTCTTCCCACGTGGACACCAGCGCGTGGAGCGTGCGACCGCCATCGCACAGCAACTGGCGCAGGCCACTGCGCGTTTTGACCTCGATCACGCTCAACACCAACACGCCGGAGCGCGCGGTCAGATAACGGCCATTCTCGAGCCACAACTCGCGCAGGCCGGGGAACTGGCCGAGTGCCCGCCGGTACACCCCGGCGAGGGCGGACAGCGAGAACTCGACGTTGAAGGGGCGCCCCGCCAGCGACCGCGTGTGGGCCGGTGGCCAGCCGCCGCCGCAGTCCAGGTAGCGCGGCTGAAAGGGCGCCGCCCGACAAAGCTGGCCCAGCTCGGCCAAGGCCCGTTCGTAGGCCGCCGGCGCAGCGACATTGGTGCGGAGGTGGACGTGGAGGATCTCGAGTCGGGCCCGGACGCGCCGCAGCCGGCGTAGGGCCGCCACGGCCTCGTCGAACTCGAACCCGAACTGGGTGGGGCAGCCAGGGCGCTCCGGATCGCACTCTTCAGTGGTGCGCACGCGGATGCCGAGCGACCACTCGAGCCGTTGGGCCAAGGGGAGCAGCGTCTCGAGCTCGCGTCGCGAGTCGAAGATCACACGCAGACCGGGCTGCGCCACCCCAGGTAGCCAGCGGTCTTTCGCCGGTCCGTTCACCAGGATTTGCTCGGGAGAAAACCCCTCCTCGATCGCCGCGCGCAACTCAAACTCGCTGACGACCTCGATCGGCCGGCCCGCGCGCCGCCACCAGCGCAGCAAAGGCGCCAAGGGCTGGGTCTTGCAGGAAAACCAATGTCGAACCGGGATGGGCAACAGCCGCTCGAAACGGTCGAACTCACGCAGTGCGGCGCGGATCGGTTCGGCGGAAAAGAGGTAGAACGGGGTCGGGACCGATCGGTGGAGCGCCCGAGCCACACATTCGCGCCAGAACCGCACGGTCGCGCGCCGGTGATGTGCTGATCCAACCTTGGGATAGACCAGAGTGCGCCGGTAGGGGGCGCAGTCCTCTGCGCGCCGCTGCTTCTCTTGTTTGCGGCGGTGGGCGGCCCGCGCGGCGCGCAGAGGACTGCGCGCCCTACCGCCGCCTAGCAGTCCACCTCGGCGACTCATGAGCAACAACGCGCCGGCTGACCGGTCCGGCCATCGATAGGGGTGGGGGGGCGCTGGCGCAATCGTGTCGCCTGCGCGGCCCCTAACCTCGCGCGCGGGGACATAACCTCAGGCAAAGGCGAGCACGCGCAGGCCGGTGCGCTGTTGGATGACGGCCGCTCGGGCCTCGAGCTCGGGGGCCTCGAGCCGTGTGGCCCAGGGCTCGGGTGTCGGCCGGGCGATCGTGTAAGCGTGCACTTCTTTGATTTGGCCACCGGCGCGGGTGAGGTCGTTGAGGCGGGCGCAGTAGGCTTCGAGTTCGGCTGGCGGCAGCGGTTGGCCGTGCAGCTTGAGGAACAGGCTCTGGATCACGATGGGGCGCACGCGGGCGGTCTCGAGCAGGTTCTTGAGGATGCGCTCGAAGCGGACATGGGTGCGGTTGACCTGGCGATAGTACGCCTCGGTGCCGGCGTCCAGTTTGCCCCAGATCTCGCCTTGATGGGCGTCCAGCCGGACGAGTCCCTGGCGCACGTCGGCCTTGTCCAGCCCGGCGGCATCGGTGATCAGGACGATCTTGGTGTCCGTGAGGCCTTCCTGTTGTTTGACCGCGATGACCGTCTCGACGCAGGCCGCGAAGTTCGGGATCATCGTCGGCTCGCCGTCCCCGCTGAAGGCAATGTCGCGAATCTGGCGCGTCAACTCGGCCGCTTCGTCGAACCTAGCCACCCGCCCGAGCTCGCCGTTCTTGGCGGCGCGAATCAGGGCGGTGAGTTCCGCGCGCATGTGTTCGAGGTCAACCCGCTGCGCCCGGCCCGGTGTCCGCCGGTCCACCTCGCAGTAGACGCAGTCGAAGTTGCAGCGCTTGTCCGGATTGAGGTTCACCCCGAGCGACAAGCCGCCCGCGCGCCGCGAGATCACCGGATAGACAAACACGAAATCCGCAAAGCTGCGCGTATGGTCGCGGACGGCGGCCAGGTCGCGGTCGACTCGAGGCACAGGCTCAGTCATGCGCGCAGTCTAGACTCAAGTCGGGCCGGAGCAAGTCGGTCCTGGCCGCCGCCCGATGGTGGGGAGCTCCGGCTCAGCCAACGGCGCCGCTGGGGTGACGACCTGCCGCCCAAGTGAACCCCAGCCACCAGTTGAGCATCCGGCGGTACGCTTGGGACATACAATACTGTTGGGCGGACGGCGTGAGGTCACGACTTCCGGTCTGTCGAAAGGACACGATGAAGTATGGAAGCCGTGGGTTGCCTCCTGGCCGTGCTGCCCGCGGCGGTCGGTGACTCCTGCGTTGGCCGTAATGCGCGTGTCCAAGACAAGTCGCTGGATATTGGCGATCGCGATGCTCCCTCTCGCGTCTGTTTTGTTCTACCTCGCACTTTCGTTGGCTCTGCCTGAGGCTCGTACGCCACCGGCTTACATCTCCTTCCGTTTCACAGGTTACACGAACAGCACCTCCAGCAACGTGCTCGCCCAATTCGTCGTCAGCAATGTGAGCACTTTCGATGTCCGCACTGGACCAGGATTCGCTTACTACTTGATGACAAACGGAGTATGGCCGAGGGCGCATGTGTGGATCGACAGCCCCATTCCGCAGCAGGTACTGAAGCCACGCGGACTCCTGACCGTGACCGTGCCATCCCTACGAACGACACGCCTTGGCGACTCCGAGCTGTAGCCGAGAGGCTGCCGAGTGGGCTCGAATGGGTTCGGCTTACTTTGAGGCGTGTGCTTCACTCCGGACTGCAGTTCATTCCTGACAGGATTTTGTTGGTCCGTGACCGATACACGGGATGGACTGTGGCGTACAGTGGCGTGATCGAACCAACTGGCCAAAGGAATGGAGAGAAGGCGGGAGGCGCAGAGATCCCTGGGTTTAGAATCGACTAGGACGTTCAGCGGGCGGATCACCGCCTCCCGACTTCATTACATTCCCCGGTTGAACGAGGCCGCTTGGCGGCGGGCGGTTCAGCCCGCGGTCCAAGACCTCGCCAGGGACGGAAGTGGCGTAGGTCCTTGCGGAAAGCTCACTGGAGCGAACCCGGGCGGGTCACACTCGTTGTCAATACGAACGTGCTGGGCCACCCACGTCGCTCAGTTCTGAGGTTCGGCTGCGTGCATATCGCGGCCGGCAGCTCAGTCCCGTAGGGACGGCATGTGTGTAGACGCCCACCGGTCCATCGCAGACGGCCAGCCCCGTAGGGGCGGCATGCTTGTCCCGGCGCGCTGGGATGCCGCCCCTACGGGGCTTGGACCAAGATGCGGAAACGGGTCGCCTACAAACATGCCGCTCCTACGGAGCTGGGGAGCACGGCGAGCGCGCTGGTGGGCGGGCGACAGGGTTGGCTGTGGACGGCGGGGGTGGTGCGGGCCAGAATCCCACGATGCGGCGGGCGGACTGGAGGATGATGTTGCGCGAGTGGCACGTTGAGGTCAGGTGTTTGTGAGTCGTTTCTCGGTCGCGGATGCCTGGCTATGGACGCAGGCCGCCGTATCAATCGGTCCAACGAACAGCGGCCCTGCGCGCCGGTTTCGGGTGGCTTGGCTTTATCGGACGCTGGATTCACTGGCCGCGTCCCCTCCGGGGCCGCTGTCGGTGACCTTTATCATTGGCCCCCATTGCGGCGCGCACGGAGTGACGCTCCCTACCAGTGGCTGCCCTGGGTAGGGCTCGCAGTCCCCTGCGAGCCGCGGATAGTGGTTGCTGTGCGGACGTGGTTCGTTGTAGTACACATCGCGGCCGGCAGCTCAGTCCCGTAGGGACGGCATGTGTGTAGACGCCCACCGGTCCATCGCAGACGGCCAGCCCCGTAGGGGCGGCATGCTTGTCCCGGCGCGCTGGGATGCCGCCCCTACGGGG
>Ga0194111_10000811_pt1 | contig 38038 bp, 30 predicted proteins | sample TA2KigC300mmetaG_FD_146194 | JGI IMG/M metagenome (GOLD analysis project Ga0194111, IMG submission 146194) | Freshwater microbial communities from Lake Tanganyika, Tanzania - TA2015033 Kigoma Deep Cast 300m | ecosystem: Environmental > Aquatic > Freshwater > Lake | place: Tanzania: Lake...
AGATTTCGTTTCTCGGAAATCTAAACCGTTAGGAAAGCCCACACCATTATCACCGACTTCGAGGACAAAAGTACCATCCCTCAGCAAAAATTCAACATTTATTTCGCCCTTTTTTCCGTCTGGAAAAGCGTATTTTATACAATTTGAAATCAATTCATTTACAATTAAACCCAAAGGTATGGTTGTATTTATGTCTAGATCATGATCTTCAACCTGAAGATTCAATTTTATATTACTGTTATCAGATAAATAAGTTTTAAAAATATCTGATGCCAGTTTTTGGATGTATTCACTGAAATTGATACTTTTTAGATCATCAGAACCGTATAATTTTTCATGAATCAGTGCCATTGACTGGGCCCGTGTTTGACTTTTTTTGAAAACTTCCAGGGTCTCTTCATCCTCTATATATTGTGATTGAAGATTAAGCAGGCTGGATATAATCATCAGATTATTTTTAACACGATGATGGATTTCCTTTAAAAGTATCTCTTTTTCTGCTAAAGCTTTTTTGAGATCTTCTTCAGCTTTTTTTTCTGCTGTAATATCTCTTGTCATGACAGATATAATATCTCCATCTATGGTGGCACTCAAAAGAACAATAATGGTTTTCCCAGACTTTGTTAAAAGTTCATACTCATAGTCTTTTAATTTACCTTCTTTCTGTAGCTTATCAATCGCAGTCCTGTGTTCATCAAGATTTTTAAACCGCGATAATATTGTATCTTGCATCATATTTTCAGCTGAATCGTATTCGAACATTTCAGCCGCAGCATTATTTGCGAATAGAATATCACCGTCTACATTAGTTTTATAGATCCCAACCAATGCACTTTTTACTAAATCACGATACTGCTTTTCTGATTTTCTAAGAGATTCTTCAGCTACTATTTGCTCTGTAATATTTTCGAGAGTCTCTACAGCACCGATTATGTTGCCTTTAGCATCTTTAATCGGGGCTGCTGTGAAATGTAGCCATTTCCCATTTTTACCGAGAGATGGGAAAAAATCTGATGCTTCGTAGGCTTCTTCTACTAGATTAGATCTTTTGTACTTTCCGGCATAGAATTTAGGTATATCCTCTAAATCTCTATCAACTATAAAATCAGCCATACATGGTCTTTCATTGCTATAAAAAGCTTTCCAATGATTTCGTGTGCCTAATACATCTGATGTTTTAATGTTGGTTTGTTCCTCAAGGGCCCGGTTCCAATAAATGACTTGATGATTCTCATTAATGACGAAGGTAGGAATGGGTGTTCCATAAACTATGTTCTTTAATTTTTCTTCACTATCTTTTAAGGCTTTTTCCATCATTCTACGTTCGGTAAATTCTTGCGCAATCTCTACTACACCTATTATCTCACCATTTTTGTTATGAACTGGGAAACCTTTTACATACCAGATTCTACCACTTGGAGCCTTAACTTCAAGTTCTTCTTTTTGCCCGGTTTGCAGGGATTTGGCTACTGGACACCCCTTACAAGGTTCTTCACTGTCACGCCAAAGTTTATAACAATAATTTCCCTGTAATTTTTCTGTATCATCATCACTTAAACCCAATGAGTCATATGCAGCTTTATTAGCCCAGATCACTTTTAAATCTGTGTCCATGTATATCATCAAATCTGAAACACTATGCAGAATTAATTCTGTTTCTGGAAAAGTTGTTGAAATACTAGGTCTCTCAGACTTTTTAGAATCCATTAAACCTTTTAATTCGGAAATTTCGCTGTTTAATTTTTTTATTTCTTCTATTAATTGTTCTTTGGATTTTTCTTTATCTTTCATCATAACACAATCAATTTTTATTTATTTTTTTAAAACTGGAACTAATTATTGATTATGGGATTGATAATAGTTAATGTAATAAGTAGTTAATGATTTTTATTCAAATTGTATTTATTAGTATTATTAGTATTATTATATTTTTGCTAGTTTATTATATTTGGGATTACATTTATTGGAAATACAATGGTTATGTTGAAATATATTCAATTTTTGGAAATAAAAAATTTACCAATCTAGCATGAAGGATAAACAGGCATCTATTTTTGGAGATTAAAATGTACTTAAAATTTGAAATTTCTGGATTTGTTGACTTATATTCAATATAAACTTTTTTAAAAAGGCTAATTGGGGGCACCGATTATAGTTACAAATTATATGCAATTTATTGCTAAACTCATAATAATGCCAGAAATTACTGGAATTAAAAGATTATCGTCAATAGGGCTATATGCTTCTGCAATGGCTCCAAAAAGAGCACCTAAAAAAGATGGCCATATTGGAAGTTGTGTTGTTGTTGCTGCAAAGCCGATTATAAAAAAAGCCAGGCTTCCTTCCAAAGTTTTATCCTTTATGAATGGTAATGGGGTTTTTCCATATTTTTTTCCAAAAACAGTAGACGCTGAATCTCCAAGCGCCAGAAGTAATATAGAAGCGTTTGCGATACTAAGGTTAAAGCTGAATAATACTAAAGCGATAGTAACTCCAATAAAAAAATAGATATAACCTTTTTCATTACTATTTCTCCTGAGTCCTCTTAAAATAGTTGAGAATAAAAATATATGTTGAGATTTGTCCAACCTGAATATGATTACTCCACAAATTATAATACCCAAACAGATCAGTATCAATATAACTGGATCAAAGAATATCTCAAGAAAAATGATGAAAATACCTGATGCATGAATTATTTGCCTTAAAATCTCTTTTTTCATAACATCAAGCCATAAATTTCTCTATTACTCCATAATATGATTCCTTGAGTTTTTGAACTCCTATGTTTACTGATGGTTGGAAAATTAATCTATCACCACCAACTTCTCCGATAATAGCTGCAGGTACTTTTATTTTGTTTAATATATCTTGAACTGATTTGTTTCTTACTGTAATAACGTATCTCCCATGAGATTCTGAGAATAGAATTTCGGTCGTGACCATATTCTCATCTTCTTTAGGTACCATCTTCAGGTCTATGATAGCTCCCATATCTCCAGAAATTGCCATCTCAGCGATTGCAACACCTAAGCCTCCAGTTGAACAGTCATGAACTCCAGTTATATCCTTGTTTTTATCATCTTTTATAAGATCCAGAATTGTTTTGGCTACTTTTAGTTCGTCTTCAATACGGACCTTTGGTGGTGTCCCCTGTATAACACCATGTATAGCCTTGTGGTATTCAGAACCATCCAATTCATGATAAGTCTTTCCAAGAGCAATTATTTTATCACCCTCATTTTTAAAGCCAGATGTTTTTATATTTTCCATATCCATTATTCCAGCTACCCCAACTACTGGAGAGGGATTTACAGTTACACCTTCAGTTTCATTATAAAAACTCACATTACCACTCACTACTGGCACAGGAAAACTTTTTGCAACATCAGCCATTCCCTGAACACATTCCCTAAACTGCCAGAAAACCTGGGGTTTTTCAGGATTTCCAAAGTTTAGACAATCCACTATACATATAGGTTCCGCACCCATTGAAACAACGTTTCTTATAGCCTCTGAAACTGCACCAGCCCCACCATTGTAAGGATCCAGTTTTGTATGTGCACTGTTACAATCTACAGTTAGTGCAACTGCCTTCCCCTCATCGATCCGTAAAACTGCTGCATCATCACCTGGTTTTATCACATTTCTTATTTGTACCTCATGATCATACTGTCGATAAACCCATTCTTTAGAAGCAATATTTTCTGATGAGAGAAGCTTTAAAAGTGCTTTTTCCGGCTTTATATGTTTCAATTCCATATAGTCTCCATTTTCAACTGGTTTTTGGGCTTCTCTGTATACAACTGGGGGGTCTGACAGAAGTTCAGTAGGCACTTCAGCTAAAACTTCCCCATAACGTTCCACAACTAGATTTTCAGTGTCTGTGACTTTCCCGATAACTGCTGCTGGAAGGTCGTATTTTTTGAATATCTCCATTATGTCATCTACATCATCAGGATTTATAACAAAAACCATACGTTCCTGGGATTCAGATAACATGATCTCATAGGGAGTCATTCCCTCTTCCCTTAACGGAATCTTTGTCAGTTCAACGATTGCGCCATTTCCAGATTTAGCTGCCATTTCAGAAATACAGCAGGTTAAACCACCACCGCCCAGGTCTTTTAAACCAACGACTTCAATTTTATCTAATACTTCTAACGTAGCTTCTAATACCATTTTTTTGGTGAATGGGTCGCCTATTTGTACTGCAGGCCTATCTTCTATTTCTGATCCAGTGGTAAGTTCCTCGGACGCGAATGTAACTCCGTGAATACCATCTCTTCCAGTTCTGCCTCCCATAAGCACAAATACATCTCCTAGGTTAGGGGCAATGCTTCTTACTATGTCGTTTTTTCGAACTATCCCAGCACACATCACATTAACAAGTGGATTTAACTTGAAGTTATCATCGAATTCCACTTCTCCACCTACAGTTGGAATTCCAACCCGGTTTCCATAATCAGAAATTCCTTTTACAACGTATTCAAATAGATATCGTGATCTTTGATCTTCCAGATACCCAAAGCGCAGCGAATCAAGAAGTGCAATAGGCATAGCCCCCATGGACAAAATATCCCGGATTATTCCACCAATACCTGTACCAGCACCTCCATATGGCTCAATCGCAGATGGATGGTTGTGACTTTCTATTCCAATAGCCAGGGCAAGTTCATCTGTAATTTCAACAAGCCCTGCATCGTCTCCTGGACCTAATATTACTCTTTCACCGTCTGTTGGGAATAATTTCAGGATCGGACGGCTGCTTTTATAGGAACAGTGCTCGGAAAACATTATATCCAGCATTCCATATTCCAGGGAGTTTGGCTCCCTTCCAAGTTCATTTTTTATGTATTCGCATTCTGATTCTGTTAAAGTCATTTTACCACCGCAAATATGTCAATTGATCAATTGAATGTGTCTTCGATGAATTTTCTTTTTAATCAACCTTTTTCTAAAAGGTTGATGGTAATTACAACTTTTTCGTCTTCTATGTTCCATTCTTTGGTGTAATATCCTTCATTAGCTTTGAAAATGAATTTTTCAGCTCGAATTTCGTGAGATATAAATTCAGAATAGTTTTCTATAAGATCCCCAAATTTATCACTGCAGCGGATGAAAACATGGATATTTGCTTCTACGTCCAGATCAAGGTCTTTTCTCATGTCCTGAATTCTCCTTATAAGTTCTCTTGCCATTGCTTCAGATAGAATATCTTTGGTGAGCTTTGTATTTATAAAAACACTTCCAACATCAAAATCAGCACTTACAATGTCTTCTGGGAGTTCAGTTTCCAGTAATACGTCATCAACAGTAAGGTTGATGATTTTATCATCAACTTCCACGCTAAATATTCCATCGGTTTCTAATTTTTCAATTATTTTCTTGCCATTGGTTTTTTCAAGTTTTTTGGCAACTTTAGGAATATTTCCTCTTAATTTTGGACCCAGAGTCTTTAGATTAGGTTTTGCTTTTATCTTAAGGTCTTTAAATTGACGGGAAGCTATGACTTCCTTAGTGTTAGCTTGTTCCATTAAAACGTGTTTTAGGGATTCGGTGGCATTTAAAACGTTTTTTTCTTCTGAAACAACTATTATTTCACTTACAGGCCATCTAAGTTTGTATTTAGCAATATCTCTTGCCCTTGCACATGCTTCGATGATTTCTCTTATAATATCCATATTTTTCTCAAGATCCTTATTGATAAGGTCCTCATCAAAGCCCCAGTCTGTCATATGGATGCTGAGGTGGGCATCATTTTTGACACCTCTTACCACGTTCTGATATATTTCTTCAGTTATATAAGGAGTTATGGGGGCTATTAGGGTTATTAAATGTTCTATAACTGTGTATAGAGCAAAATAGGCACCTAGCTTATCCGGGTCTTCTTTTTCAATCCAGGTACGCCCCCTTATAAGCCTCACATACCATCTGCTTAAATCCTCTAATATGAAATTGTTTATGCTTCGGGTTGCTTTATGAAAGTGTAGAGAATCTAGTGAGTATGTAACAACTTTTGCGAGGGTATTAATCCGCGATATAATCCAATTATCCTCATCTCTCAGTTTAAAATCATTTTCACTATACAGTGTGGGATTAAAATTATCTATGGCCATGTAGGTAGTTGCAAATACATAAACATTCCAGAGTATGTTAAACATTTTGTTTACAGTTTTTACTTCATCCCAGTTAAATCTAAGATCTTCCCATGGTTTATTTGCCCACAGAAGATAGAAACGGAGTATATCTGCCCCGTATTTATCAGCAACTTCATCTGGTTCCACCACATTTCCAAGGGATTTGCTCATCTTTCTACCGTCTTCATCAAGGGTGAATCCGTGCATGAGTACTTTTTTGTAGGGAGATCCTTCAAATGATATCATTCCACATCCTAATTGGGAATAAAACCAGCCTCTTGTCTGGTCATGACCTTCTGTTATGAAATCGTATGGATACCACTCTTCAAATAGGTCCTTATCTTGTGGATAATAAAGTGATGCCCATCCAGCGACACCAGAATCTATCCAGACATCCAGCACATCACTTGCGCGAGTCATATTTCCGCCGCAACTGCAAGGTATGATAATCTCATCAACGTGTGGCCTATGTATGAAATCACCATGAATAGTTCCTTTAACAGCCTGATCCTTCAGTTCATTTATGGAGCCCACAACAGTTATCTTTTCGCATTCCTCACAGATCCATATGGGAATGGGAATTCCCCAGTATCTCTGTCTGGATATGGTCCAATCTCGTGCATTTTCAATCCAGTTTTTAAATCTACTTTCTCCAGCCCAGGATGGCACCCAATTGACATTTTCAAGCTCTTTAAGCATTTTTTCTTTAATAGCCGTGATTTTAAGGAACCATTGTTTGGTTGCCAGGTATATAATTGGTGTTTTACACCTCCAGCAGAAGCCATATCGGTGTGTGATGGTTTCCTGGCGAAGAAGCAGATTTTTATCCTTTAAATCTGCCATGATTTTGGCATCTGCATCTTTTACGAATTTTCCCACATATTTCCCTGCATCATCTTCAAATAATCCTGCTTCATCAACTGGGCAGAATATTGGTATCCCATATTTTTTTCCAATTTCAAAGTCTTCTGGGCCATGTCCAGGGGCAGTGTGAACACATCCAGTACCTTCTGTAAGGGATACATGTTCTCCTACCAATATTTTATGTTCAAATTTTTTATGTATGGGTATTTCTTCCAAAAGAGGATGTTTATATTCTAAACCTTCAAGTTTAGACCCTTTAACCACTTTAAGGATTTTGTAGTTTTCTTCTGCAAAAAGAGTTTCAATGAGGGCTTCAGCCATCATATATATCTCATTATCAACGGCTATGTAAGCATAATCAAAATCAGGATGAACAGCTACAGCCATGTTAGCTGGAAGAGTCCAGGGGGTAGTTGTCCATACTAATATATATTCATTAACATGTTCACTGGATTTTAAGGGGAATTTAACATAGATAGATGGATCTTCCTTATTTTCATAATCTATCTCAGCAAGAGCAAGCGCAGTCTCACATCTTGGACACCAGGTTATGACTCTCAGGTCGTTTATCAGGAGATCCTTTTGGTGTGCCGTTTTCAGAGTCCACCAGCAGGATTCCATATACTTGGGGTCAAATGTTATGTATGGGTTATCCCAGTCCATCCACACACCCAGCATCTTAAACTGGTCAGTCATTAATGCCTTATTTTCCACTGCAAATTCTCTACATTTTTCAATAAAGTTTTGGATTCCTACCTTGGTTTCGATATCTTTTTTGCTTTTAATACCCAGGATTCCTTCTACTTTATGTTCTATGGGAAGTCCATGGGCATCCCAACCAGCCTGTCTCCTTAAATTAAAACCAGACATACTTTTGAATCTTAAAAAAGTATCCTTTATTATTTTATTCCATGCAGTTCCCAGATGAATTCGCCCGCTACAATAGGGGGGCCCGTCTAAGAACGAAAATTTTGGACAGTTTTCCCTCATTTTGTTAGTCTTTTTGTAAATGTCATTATTGGTCCAGAAATCTTGGATGTTATTTTCAATGAACCTGGAATTGTATGATTTCTCCGCCTCCCTTATTGGCATCTTCATTCTCCCCGTGATTTTTGTGATTTTTTTAAGAGTTAATGTAAGACTATTGTTGGTTATATATAAAATAGTTTAATTAATAGAATTCGAACCGAATAAAAATAAAGTAAAAGAATATATGGCATTATATGGGATTTATAAGCCATCCAATATCTTTTTTCTGTAGAAATGTAATTATTTATCTTAATCTATTTTTTCATTTAGAGTAACTTATATACTGAAAAGTGGACAGATTATTAGATTCTGAAGTTAAAAGTTTTTTATTTAGGTTTATATTATTAAATCTCAAACCCAAGAATCTAAAATTGGCCATGGATCCCATAAATCTATTCGCTGAATTAGAATGTTCTGAGATCACCCTTTACCAGCATATCTGTTATGATCGATATATTCCCGAGCCATGAATGCATTATCTCTTTCACTTTAGGGGCAGCATCTTCAAGTTTGTAGCCGTCATTAAGAATTATCTGGGCACTTGCAGATTTTGGAATGTCTATAGGCTTCCCTATTTGACTTAAAAGCATTATATGTATCTGTTTTACTTCTTCAACGTTTTCTATTACATCATCAGCCATTTTATTTGATAATAGATTGTATATTTTACCTACATGGTTTATAGGATTTTTTCCAGATGTTGCTTCCATTGACATGGGTCTGTTGGGTGTTATAAGACCATTGGCACGGTTTCCTCTTCCCACAGAACCATCATCACCCATCTCTGCAGATGTTCCGGTAACTGTGAGGTAAACTGACGGATTTTCTTTATTTTCATAGTTATCTGCAGTATTTACGTAAACATCCACATCTCTTTCTGTGTGCTCAAATGCCAGTTTCAGGACATTCTCTTTCAATTTGTCAGTAGTATCGATGTAATGATCCAGATCATCCACATATTTTGAGACCATGGCTGAAGCCACTGTAAGAGTTATATTATCTCCTTCTCTTAATCCCATTACCTTTATATCCTCGCCAACTTGGGGTAATTTCTTTTTAAAGTCTTTTGAGTTTAGTAAATTTTCTGTTGAAAGAACTATTTTATCTGTTTCAGAAAATGGCGCATATCCAACACCGAAAGAGGTATCGTTTGCAGTGCTTCTCTTAAACACATCTCTTAAGTCTCCGGATCCATGTCCTATTTTACACTCCACCACAGCACATGTTTCAACATCAAGATTAATGATATTTTCCTTCAAATATTCCTTTGCAGCGGCTATAGCTATTCTATCAAGCCCTATCTTCTTTATTTCTATTTTATCTTCTTTTTTTTCATGGATTTCGGATATGCCTCTTCCTGTAAGGAGAATGTCCATGGGGGTTATTACTTCTCCTCCACCAAACTGGGGATGTGATTCTCCAGCGGTTATCTGAACTTCATCAGTATTATGGTGCATTATGTCACCGAATTTGTCTATATACTCATTGCATAAAGCTCTGCTTACAGATTCGGCTATTCCATCGCTGATACTGTCTGGGTGGCCTATTCCTTTCCTTTCTACTATCTCTATTTCCTGTTCTTCAATGGGTTTTTGAACGAGCTCGTCTACGATTATATTTCGCATAAGAATAACCTCCAAATTTTTAAGTAATTAAGTTAAACTATCTCTATGAAATATGTCCTTATAGTAAATAAAACTAAGGGAACAGAACTTGGGTATGCTGATATTGCTGATAGTTTTTTCTCCAGATTTAAAGGTTTGATGTTAAAAAAGAATTTAGAACGTGGCCTCATTTTAAAACTTCCACATGAGAGAAGTAGACGGGGTTCTAGCATCCACATGTTCTTTATGCGAATTTCATTAGATATAATTTTCACGGATTCTCAAAAAAAGGTCGTTGACACAGTTTCAATAAAACCATGGAAAACCTATACCCCCAGAGCTCCTGCAAAGTATGTCATAGAACTTGAAGAAGGAGGTATAAAAGCTTCAGCAACGGAAATTGGAGATCAACTGGATTTCACATGTGAAATGTCTTGAATTACCAAATAAAGTAATTAAACCCTGATTTATGATGTTTAGGATATATGATCTCGTTTATTATATTAGAACGTTTATTATATCTAAATAATCTTAATTTAAGGAAATGAAAGAAAACAAAAAATAAAAAAATAAATAATAAATAAGTTTTTCACGGATTTTTTTAATTTATCTCTTCCAAAGCCATCTTTGCAACTCGTCTAACCACTGGATTTTCATCATCAATGCTTTTTTTAGTGGGTCTGTGGTTCTTTCATCACCAATAAGAGCCAGTCCTAATGCAGCAGCATAACGAACAGAAGATTTTTCGTTACTTAAAGTATCAATTAAAGGTTCTATTGACTTAGTGTCATTGAAAGTACCTAGTGAAAGGGCAGCCACCTCTCTAACGTGGTAATTTTCATCTTTTAAAGCATTTATTAAATGTTCCACAGCGAGTGGATCTCCTGTTTCTGCAAGAAGCTCTACTGCATCTTCTCTAACATTCCAATCTTTATTTTCTAACTCTTTTATAAGAAAATCTATCCTTTTATGTGGTTTGGACAATTTAATTCCCTGTCAAAATATGTTTGAAATAATATTAAAATTTATTTATCCCATCAAAATGAAAAAAGAGGACAATAATAAGAATTTAAAAAATTGGAGCATAATATGAATAATTTTACTCAATAAATTAATAGGAGTAACTAAAACAAATGATAGAAGAAAAAAGGGCAAATTCGTATTATTGTTCCTTTAATACTCCCTTTAAAACTTTCATTAAGTGTTTAGGATGGGCCAGAACTTCAATTCCTTCGATTTCATATAATTTTTTCGTGTTTAGGATGTCCACATCCCTCATGTGTATTGTAATGATTTTGCCCCCTGTGACTGCAGAAAAAGGGCATGCTATCTGGCATGCTCCACAGCCTTTACAATTTAGGAGATTTATTTCCACACCAGGAGTTATGGCATCGTTTGGACATGCTGCTGCGGCTTCACATGTCTCACATTTTTCACATAAATCTAATTCAAGTTTAGACGGTAATACAGTTTTTAAATCACCAGATTCAAAATCAACAGGGATTATATAAGTTTTAACGAGACCTTTCCCTGCCTGGGCAACAGCATTGGTAATTAAGTTATCTGCAATACCATTAACAATTTTACCAATTGTGTTAGATGTTACAGGAGAAACTATGAGTAGATCGTATTTTCCCATGGAAAGTCGCCCTGTAATTGGAAAACTTGATTCCTGATCCTTTTCCTTAATTAATTCTCGGTAATAACCACCAGTCACATTTTTAACTCTTTCAAACAGGCCATACATCTTAAGAACTTCTTCTCCCGCCATAGAAAGCATTACAGTTACCTCATGCTCATTTGAAAGCTCTTCCAATATATTAACACTATCTAAAAGGAGGTGCCCAGCACCAGTGATTCCCCAGGCTATTTTCATTTATTTTTCACCTTACTCTGATTCACAGATAATTTAGATATTAAAAATTGAAATATATTTTTTAACTTTTTTTAGGAATATTGTTCAATTTTTTTTCAGTTTTAAAATTGTTTAAGAATTTTCATGTTTTTTTAAGTTCATAAAATTTTTTAAATTAGAATTCTATGTATTTATAAGCCGAATCCTCCTTAAAACAGTAATGTACATTATCGTACGGACTTATAAATTCTGAAACTTCGTTTTTGACATCTAAATTGTCCATGACTACTTTTTTGATTAATTCTGCTACTTCACTCATGTGAGATTCTTTTAAACCACGCCTTGTTATTTCCTGTGTACCCATTCTTATTCCAGAAGGGTTATCAGTATCGTTGACATCATCCCATGGAAGTAAATTTTTGTTAAGAATAATATTATTTTTTTCCAGATCTTTAGCCATTTTAGCAGCATTTCCAATGTTTGAAACGTCCATTGCTACTTGATGAGATTCTGTAAATCCCTTATCCTCACATAAAACATTAAATCCAATTTCATATAGGCTCCCTGCCAGAGCTTTGGAATTTTTTATTATATGGGAAGCATATTTTTTTCCAAATTCCAGCATCTCTGCAAGGGTTATACCTAGCGCAGCGATGTGATGAAGATGGTGATTGCTTACCACGCCAGGAAAAACTGCTTCGTCAATTATATCTTTTAGCTCGTTCTTACACAGGATTATTCCGCCTTGGGGGCCGGGAAGTGTTTTATGGGTGCTTCCAACCAGAAGATCTGCCCCTTCTTTAAGTGGGTCCTGAAAATATCCACCGGCGATAAGACCCATTACATGTGCTCCGTCATACATTACCTTTGCACCAACCTCATCTGCAGCTTCTCGAGCTTCCTTAACTGGGTGTGGGAATAAAAACAGGCTTCCACCCAAAAGCACGATTTTTGGTTTGTTTTCCAAGATTTTCTGTTCCATGGCATCGGCATCGATGTTCATCTTTTTATTATCAAAAGGATGTTCCAAAATTTTGAGTCCTCTTATACCTGCAGCGCTCAAATTCGCATGGCTTGTATGACCTCCTACCGGAACTTCCAGAGCCATAAGAGTATCGTAAGGCTTTGAAAGAGCGAAAAATGATGCTAAATTGGCTACAACTCCTGAAGTTGGCTGTACGTTAGCGTGTTCAGCGTTGAACAACTTTTTGGAAAGTTCCATAGTCATATCTTCGATTTTATCTATATAATCGCATCCTTCGTAGAGTCTTTCTCCAGGGAGCCCCTCTGCGTATCTATGAGATAAATCTGAGGCTAAAGCTTCCCTTACAGCCGAGCTTGTTATGTTCTCACTGGCTATTAAATTTATACTATTTTCCATCCATTTGTGATGCTCTTTCGTAAGTTCTTTTATTTGAAGAGCATATTTTTCGTTTTCAAACATTATTTGCCTCCAGAATAAAGATAAAATTTAATTCCAACAATTTATGTATAAAATGGATTTCATATAAATACTTTCCAAATTTGTAATTTATTTAATATACTTTAATATAAAATAATTTAGGAGGATATAAATTCAGATTTCACTTGAAAATAAATTTTAATAGGTTAAATTCAGATTTAGGAAGAAAAAAAATCTGTCAGCAGAATTTTTAATCCTCTCTGAAGAAATTTTTGGTTTTCATCTCTTCCAAGTTTGCCAGTATACGTTCTAGATCATTGGCAGGAATGCTCACCATAACTTCCTCTGGTTTTATGTTCATATGCCTTCTGGAACCAATATCTCCAAAACCGTATGTCACTTTTCCAGTTAGATAGGGTATGGCTGCCATTGAACTGCATATAGGTCCAGAATCAGCTCCCAAACCATGGGATCCAGAGTCATAGGCATTTGCATGCAATATTGTCATGGCTTGTTGGGCATTGCAAAGTAGAAATATCACATTGGGCTCGAATTTTGCTTTGGACAATGGTGCAAATATTATGGAATTGAATATACCAGTCTCAACGCGCATGTTGCTCTGCCATGATCTCTGCACTGCTGGAATGCTTTTGTAAACCCCGGCAGGCACCAAAAAAGCACCGCTACGCATGTTTTTAGGGAATTCTTCGGTGTCTTTCATGCCTGTGTACTTCAAACCTCCCATACATTCCTCTTCTTCGGCGGTGGAATAGAAAATCTCTCCATTCATGGCCTTCTCCAGCTTGGCGCAGAATCTTGATTTTCCATCCTCTTTTTCAATATCCCGGGGTTCTCTGACAGACCATTTTATGGCCACAGGCTCCCTATCCAAATCTAGAATCTTCTTTAATTTTTTACCTAGTTCTTGGTACATGGTTTCACCCGTCTCTTTATATAAATAGAAATTCAATTTATCAACGTAAATAATCTACGAATGGATTCATCTGCCCAAATTATGGGTGTAATAGCTATATGGGTGGAAATATCTGCAATAAAACATATTTTTTTGCTTCATGTTCCTTTTTATTTTTAAACTTTAAACTAGAGATTTCAACTTTCTTCATCATTGATCAGTTCTCAGCTTGAAATTAAACTTTTAATCAATTATGAGTAGTAAAGTTGTTGTAGAATAAATTAAGATTTTATGATAAATTTCTGAGAGATTAATCAGCAAAATCATTTAAAATTTAAAGAAATTCTAGTTAAAACAAAAATAAAAAATAAAAAAATTAGGGTTTTAAACCCTATTTCCCTAAAGCAGCTTCAATCTGAGCCATTATCTGCGCAGTTCTGAAGTGCTGCTGATCCATTGCTCCAGATGGGCACGCAGCGACACATGTTCCACATCCTTTACACAGAGCAATGTTTATTTCTGCTTGCTCGTCTTCTATCTCTATGGCACTAAATGGACAGAGTTCAATACAAACTGCACATCCACCGCAGACGTCTGAGTCGCTAACAGCAATTATTGGTTCAATTTCAACTTCTCCCTTAACCATCGGGATGGCTGCTCTTGCTGCTGCACCTGATGCCATTGCTACTGAGTCAGGTATATCTTTTGGTCCTTGTGATACTCCTGCAAGATATACACCATCAGTTAGAGTGTCAATAGGTCTTAGTTTGGGGTGGGCTTCAAGTAGGAATCCATCTGCACTCTTTGATAGGCCGATTGTTTGTCTGAGCTCTTCTGCACCTTCTGGTGGCTGTAAACCTATGGATAAAACAACCATATCATACTCGTATTCAGTCACTTTTCCAAGTAGGCTGTCTTCTGCTCTTACTGTTAGGGTTAAGTCAGGGTTTTCTAGAACTTCAGCTGGCCGTCCTCTTATGAACTTGATTCCGTACTTCTCTTGGGATCTCTTATAAAACTCTTCGAAACCTTTACCAAAGGCCCTTATATCCATGTAGTAGATGCCTACTTCGGTTTCCGGAACCTTATCTTTTATGAGTTGAGCATTTTTCATGGCGTACATACAGCAGACCCTAGAACAGTATGGTTTATCGATCTGTTCATCTCTTGAACCGACACACTGTATGAAAGCAACTCTTTTTGGTTTTTCACCATCGGATGGTTTGAGTACCTTACCTTCTGTTGGACCAGAGGCGTTGATCATTCTTTCAAGTTCCAGACCACCTACAACGTTTGTGTGTGCACCGTATCCATATTCTAATTTTTCTGTTGGATCGTATGGATCGAAACCTGTTGCAACTATTATTGTACCTACTTCAAGTTCAATATCTTGAGGTTCTTGGTCGTGATTAACTGCACCTCTTTCACATATTTCATCACATAATTTACATTCGATACAGTAATCTTTATTAATAGTGGCGACAAGAGGAACTGCTTGTGGGAACGGTAAATAAGAGGCTTTTACCATTCCAATTCCTTCATCGAAGTAGTTTGGAATTTCTATTGGACAAACATCTCCACATGATCCACATCCAACACATATCTCATCATCTATGTATCTTGGCTTTTTCTCCACTGTTACCTTGAAGTTACCAATGTATCCATCGACTTCTTTAACTTCTGAAAATGATAATAGCTCGATGTTTTCGTGTTTTCCAACATCCACCATCTTTGGAGCGAGAATACACATTGAACAGTCCAGTGTTGGGAATGTTTTATCCAGTTGTGCCATCCTTCCACCGATAGTGGGCTGCTTTTCCACTAGATATGTTTTGAATCCCATATCACCCAAGTCAAGGGCTGCCTGAATTCCGGCGACTCCGCCTCCAATAACCAATGCTTTGTTGTCAACACTAACAGTTTCTGCAATAAGTGGTTCTAACAATCTTGCCTTTGCAACAGCCATTCTAATTAAATCTTTGGCTTTTTCGGTTGCAGCTTCTGGCTCGTTCATATGAACCCATGTGTCTTGTTCCCTTATATTTGCAAATTCGAAAAGGTAGGGGTTAAGTCCTGCTTCTTTAACACATCGTCTAAACGTTGGTTCGTGGAGCCTGGGTGAACATGCTGCCACAATAACTCTGTTTATACCCTTTTCCTTTATGTCTTTTTTAATTTCTTCTTGTCCTGGGTCAGAACAGTAATATTTGTATTGTGCGGCAACTTCTACATTGGGAAGTGATGCGGAATATTCTTCTAATGCGTCAATATCAGCAACACCACCTATGTTGATACCACAGTGACATATATATACTCCAATTTTTGGTTCTTCTGCTGTCTCTTCTTTTTCTTTCTTTTCTGCCATTAGATCACCTTTTTGTACATGTGATGAACACTACTATTTAGGTGATAGTATGGTGTATCACTCACATGCATAAAGTTTTCTATTTATTTTTTTATACAAAGTTTATATATGAGAAATGATCTGCCAATTTTAATTGAAAATTATTAGAAAATTTGCTTCAAAAATTATTTTTTCTAAAAAAAGTGGTAAATATTTTGTTGTTCATTTTTATCATTATCAGGATTCAATGTGGATAAATGTTCGGAATTATTTTCGTATATTTATTGATTTAATGGTTAATTAATTATAAATTTAAAAAAATAACAATTTAATAACATGAAATTTAAGATTAAACTGTTTATATCATTAAAATTCAGAATTAACTGATATATAAATATCTAAAATTCATAATTAAAAAATTCATAATTAAAAGAATTAAAAATATAAAATAAAAATAGATTAATAGAAGATAATAAACAATTTGATGTATTAAAACATCAAAAAACTATCTATTAAAGTTTAAAAACCGTTTTTTTTAAATGATTTTTTAATTTCGAATTAAACCATTCATATGATTACAGGTTTTCTAAAATTCAGTGTTAATCAGTGATACCTTCAGTCACTATCTTGAACACACATTCTCCTTCTGGTAAATGTGGGCTATCTACTAATCTGGCGATTCTTTTACCAGCAAGTCCTTTTTTAAGCCATATTCTATAGGTAGCAGCATGTCCCAGTACATGCCCACCGATAGCTTTGGTTGGACTTCCAAAGAATGCGTCGGGTCTTGCTTGAACCTGATTTGTGACAAATACAGCAATGTTATAGGTATTCGCAATGTTTTGCAATGTATGGAGGTGTTGATTTAATTTTTGCTGTCTTGATGCCAGTGACTCTCTTCCCACGTATTCTGCTCTGAAGTGTGCAGTCAAGGAATCAACAATAACAAGTCGGATGTTGGTTCCACTCTGTATCAGTTCGTTTACTTTATCTGCCATTAGTATCTGATGAGAGGAGTTATATGCTCTGGCAATATGTATTTTCTGCAGCACTTCTTCTTCGTCTAGTTCAAATGAATCTAAGATTTGTTTTATACGTTCTGGTCTGAAAGTATTTTCTGTGTCAATGAAGACACATTCTCCATCGAGACCTCCTTTTTCAATTGGAAGCTGTACCGTAACTGCAAGTTCGTGTGCTATCTGACTTTTTCCAGAACCAAATTCACCAAAGACTTCTGTTATAGCCTGTGTTTCGATTCCACCACCTATTAGTTCATTTAATGCTGTGCTACCGCTTGTTATTCTCCCTACATTCCTTCTCCTTTCCATCACATCGAAAGCAGTTTCAAAATCAATCTGTTCTGTTTTTCGTGCAGCTTCTATCACTTTTTCAGCAACACCTTCTCCAATTTCAGCTTTTACGCTAAGTTCTTTGGCAGTGGTTGTTGCCAGTCTCATGGTATCAGCAAAACCGGCCTCTCTCAATTTTTGAGCTGTTTTTTCTCCGACATTGGGTAAATCTTCTAGTTCGACCATTTTAATCTCCTTTGAAGTTATAATGTTTTTTAAGATTTAAAGTTATATATTCACTATCTTTTTTGCAATGAGTCTTATCTCCTCATTATATTCATCAAAATTAGCATCAGCTATTATGGTAATATCATTGCCTATAAGATCTTCAACCTTTTCTGCGAGAGATCCTTCGTCAGCGGTTTTACTAATCACTTCATTCGCTTTCTGAGTATCCATTCCAATTAATTTTTCTGCTTGTTTTCTAAAGAAAGTGACTCTCATGGATCCTGTATCATCCTCTATTTCACATGGAATTATCATGAGATAATTTGGTTCTTCTATTTCTTCTCCGCAGAAATCGCAGATATATGCATCATCAACGTATTCTAGCTTTTTATTACATTCAGGGCACATAGGATAGAGTATTCTCTCACCATAAGCACCAATTATCTCTCCACTTATTTTGATATTTCGATCTTCTTCTTCTACTTTTTCGATTTTTTTGGGTTTGTATATCATCTCTTCTAGTTCTTTAAATGTTGGAAGACCTTTAAGATCCTTTTTGGCAGGTTTGGTTATTTGTGTGGTTCTTCCAATGCTTAATTCAATTCTATCTGCCCTAAACCTCGCTCTTGGGTTTTCTATTTTTATTGGATCTCCTATATCTAATACAATTTTCGCTTTATCATCCCAGAATGATGTTCTAACTACTCCTGTTTCATCTGCAATTTCAGCTGACCTTACAACCCCCACAGTACCATCACTTCTTTGAAATTCGTTTGGTTCGTAAATGTCAATAATTCTACCGATTAATCGTATATTTCGGTCGTCTTCCTCTATTTCATCGATTTTTTTGGTTTTATAAACCATCTCCTCCAATTTATCAAAGCTTGGAAGATCTTTGAGATCTTCCGCTTTAGGATCCATTATCCTTGATGTTTTACCAATGCTGAGTTCAATGTTTTCTAATCCTATTCTGGTCCTTGCATTCTCGATTCTTACTGCGTCTCCTATATTTAATCCGACATTTGTTTTGTCATCCCAGAATGATGTTCTAACTACTCCTGTTTCATCTGCAATTTCAGCTGACCTTACAACTCCCACAGTACCATCACTTCTTTGAAACTCTCTTGGTTCATTTATACTTATTATTCTTCCAACTATGTCGATTTCTTCCCCTTCATCTTCAATTTCGTCGATGTCTCCAATTTTAACGGGTTTAAGGTGTTTTTTATATTCTTCAAGCACCTGCCTTAAAGATTCATCTGAATCTGGATTTATGATTATGCGACTGCTCCAATTGGTGTTTATTCTGTATCCTGTATCAGAAAATTCATCGAATTCAATGTTCCCACCAGTTATCTTCAAGATGTCTCCCTTTTTTATCTTGATGTCAGCATCCTCATTCCATAATGTCACTCTTATAGTTCCAGTTTCATCTGCAATTACAATAGATCTTACAGTCCCTGTGGTTCCATCAGCACGTTCAAAGCTTATACTGTCATGTATCTTGCTCACAACGCCCATTACAGTGACATCCCTAATTTCATGAGCATCTCCAATCTTTAGAATTTTCTCTTCATATTCTGGAACATCGAAATCTCCTTTTATTATTCTTCCGATCCAGGAATGTGTTAGGTTCATTTCACCATTTCTGGATCTGCTTAGTGCCCCTAATATCTTTACAGAATCTCCTTCACCTAGATCTAGTTCATCGATAAGATCCACATCCCTGTTCCATAAAGTAAATGATATACTGCCAGTTTTGTCCTGAAGTTCCAGTGAAGCCACCTTTCCCTCTCTTCCATTCCTTTCAAAATTTCTTATTCGAGGTATTCTTACAATTCTCGCAATTAAATTGACCATCTGTGATTCATCTTTGATGTCAGCAATATTTGTTATTTTTTCTTTATACTTTGGAAAAGCCTCAAAACCTTCCTCTGGAAGTTTTTCTATTGTTGATCTTCTTTGCAGGTGAATTTCTTTATCTTTAAATCCTTCTTTTACTTCTACATTATTTATTTTAATTATATATCCTTCTGAAATCTTTTTAAGCAATTTTATGTTGTCAGTCCATAATACAACCCTTATTTCTCCGGTATCATCGGCAAACATTAGATTGGCAACTTTTCCTTCACGACCTTTTCTTGTTGTAAATTTTTTAACGTTGGAAATCCGCATAACTCGCCCGGTTAGACTTAAATTGTGCATTCCCGCTTCTAAATTGGATATTTTGTATTTTTTATTCTCTTCTAGTTCTGTAAGTGGGGTGTTTTTTTCATCTATAAATTCACCTACGATCATTCTGGCAATATCGAGGTCATCCATGAAAGTTACGTCCTCGTAATCCTTCTTCATTTCCTCTATTCTCTTTAAGAAGTCATTGTATGTTATTTTATCCTTAATTTTTTCATGTTCCTGCTTTATGGCGTCCTTCATTTAAGTTCCCTCATCATAAGTCCTTTATTAAATATTTTCAACTATCTATTTAAGGTCATGTATTATTATGTATATAAATATTTTTATTATATTATTATCATATAGATTTATATATAAATTGAACAAAATATTTATTTTTAACACATTAATAATTTGTTTCCCTGTCTTTAACGAAATTATTCACCAAAATTAACTAATACCACTATTAAATAATAGTAAAATAATAGTAATTTTCGTTATAAAACAGTTTTTATATTGAATTTTAAAAATAACGGGTTCGTGTATTGATAACGATATTTTTGTATCTATCTATCCTTTAATATCTAATCAACAAAATTCTACATGATTGATAAAAATTGAAGTCAAAAAATAATAAAAAATAAACATTTGGAGGACCGCACATGACTATGACCATGGCAGAGAAAATACTCGCAAAAGCTGCTGTAAAGAACGAAGTAGAAGCTGGGGAAATAGTAATGGCAAATATTGATGTTGCAATGACTCATGATTTAACTGGGCCATTATCTGTGGAATCATTTAAAAAAATAGGCACAGGTAAAGTCTGGGATCCAGAAAAGATAGTAGTGATATTCGATCATCAGGTGCCTGCAGACTCACTTGAAGCAGCCAAAAATCACATAATCATGCGAAAATTCGTAAAAGAACAGGGTATATCCAATTTTTACGATGTTAGAGAGGGTGTATGTCATCAGGTACTCCCTGAAAAGGGACATGTAGTCCCTGGAGAGCTTGTTGTTGGAACAGATTCACATACATGTACTCATGGAACTCTTGGGGCATTTTCAACAGGCATAGGTTCAACAGATATGGCAATGGTATTTGCAACGGGTAAACTATGGTTCAAGGTGCCCAAAACCATAAAATTCCAAATAGAAGGTACTCTCAGCGATTATGTTTATTCAAAGGATGTTGTACTCAATATAATTGGAAATATTGGTGCAGATGGAGCAACATATAAGGCCTGTGAATTTGGAGGAGAAACAACCAGAAATATGTCTGTATCTGACAGAATGGTTCTCTGCAACATGGCCATAGAGATGGGAGGTAAAACAGGTCTTGTAGAACCTGATGATAAAACCATAAGATATGTTGAAAAGCGATCAAATAAATCTTATGAAGTTATGAAGACTGATGAAGATGCTGAATCTCTTGAAATCATGAATGTGGGTGTGGATGACCTTGAGCCACAGATCGCCTGTCCCCACAATGTTGACAATGTTAAACCGGTCTCTGAAGTGGAAGGGACTCACATAGACCAGGTTTTCCTGGGTTCATGTACAAATGGGCGTTTAGATGATCTGAGAATCGCTGCAAAGATCATCAAAGGAAATAATGTGGCAGATGGAGTTAGAATGCTGGTTATACCAGCTTCCAGGGAGGTCTACAGTAAAGCTTTAGGTGAGGGGCTCCTGGGAACATTTGTAGATGCTGGTGCGTTAGTATGTAATCCCTGTTGCGGGCCCTGTCTAGGGGGACATACCGGGCTTCTTGGTCCGGGAGAAGTAAGCCTCTCCACATCCAACCGAAATTTCAGGGGAAGACAGGGAAGTCCAGATGCTGAAGTTTACCTAAGTTCTGCAGCAGTTGCAGCAGCATCAGCCATTTATGGAAAAATTACTGATCCACGAGCTATAAAATAATCAGAAACTAAATTAATTGAATTATAGAATGTTAATTAAATTGACTGAAAAAAATGAGATGAGTGTTAGAATGAAAGGAAAAGTATGGAAATTTGGAGATGACGTTGACACAGACATAATAATTCCAGGAAGATATCTGGTCTTAACTGATGAGAAAGAACTGGCTAAACATCTTATGGAAGGAATTGACCCTAAATTTTCAGATAAAGTCGGTGAAGGGGATATAATTATTGCAGGCAAGAACTTTGGGTGTGGATCTTCAAGGGAACACGCTCCAATTGCCATTAAAGGTGCAGGAATATCTGCGGTGGTTGCAGAATCATTTGCCAGAATATTCTACCGAAACGCAATAAATGTTGGAATACCTCTTTTAGAGTCTGAAAATATTTCAATGCATGTGTCCACGGGAGATGAAGTAGAAATTGACATGGAAAAAGGAGTTTTGAAAAATCTGAACACTTCCAAGGAGTTTGAAATAAAAGGACTACCTGAATTTATGCTTAAAATACTTAAAAAAGGTGGATTAATCCCCTATCTGAGGGATGAAATGGTTCAGACAACAGAATAAATTAAAATATTAAATATAAAACAAATTCTATAAAACAAATTCGAAAATCAGACAACTATAAAATCAGATTAGGAAAATAGAACATCTATAAATTATAAATTAAATTATAAATTAATAAGTGGTGTATATATGTACAAAATAGCAGTTATACCTGGAGATGGAATTGGAAAAGAAGTTATGGAAGCCACTTTACACGTTTTAGAGGCTTTAGATGTTGAACTTGATTACACATTTGCTGATGCAGGGGATGAATACGCTGAGAAAACAGGTATTCCACTGCCACAAGAGACAATTGACATAGTTAAAGAATCCAGAGCATGTTTATTCGGCGCTGCTGGAGAAACAGCAGCAGATGTCATAGTGAAAATGCGACAGGAACTGGATCTATATGTCAATCTTAGACCAGTGAAATCATATCCTGGCACAAAATGTCTTTTTGACAATCTCGACTTTGTTATCGTGCGAGAAAACACAGAAGGTCTGTATATTGGAATGGAAGAGTACACAGAAGATGGCGCAACTGCATTAAGAGTTATAACCAGAAAAGCTTCAGAGAGGATCTGCAGATTTGCCTTTGAATATGCTAAAAAAACAGGCAGAAGTAAAGTAACTGCAGTTCACAAGGCAAACGTTCTTAAAAAGACTGATGGTCTGTTCAGAGATACTTTTTATAAAGTTGCAGAAGACTATCAAGGTATTGAACTGGATGATAGGTATGTGGATGCAACTGCAATGTTCTTTTTAACCAAGCCTCAGATGTTCGATGTTATTGTAACTACCAATCTTTTTGGTGATATTTTATCTGATGAAGGTGCAGGGCTTGTTGGAGGTCTTGGACTGATACCTTCTGCAAATATTGGAGAAAAACAGGGTTTATTCGAGCCTGTACATGGTTCAGCCCCGCGACACGCAGGTAAAGGAACCGCGAACCCATCTGCCATGATGTTATCTGCTGTGATGATGTTTGACTACCTGGAAGAACATGAAGAAGCCCGAAGACTTGAAAATGCACTTATAGGAGTTTTAAGCGAGGGAAAAGTTGTTACTCCAGACCTTGGCGGTAGTTCGTCCACAATGGAGATGGCTGAAGAAGTTAGAAAGAAACTGGAAGATTGAAATCATTTTTTTTAATCTAATTCAAAAATTTTCAAGATCCAAAGGTTCAAATCATGAAAATCGCTGATGTAAGAGCCGACATTCCTCTGCTTGAGGAGGTCATCTATTTAGATGCAGCAAGTACAACCCCTACTCCAAAACCCGTAGTAGAGGCCATGTGTGACTATTACTATAATTACAATGCCAATATGGGAAGAGGTGCATACAAAACAGCCATAAAAGCCACGACAAAATATGAAAATACAAGAGAGAAACTTTCAAAATTTTTAAACTGTGAATTTGAAGAGATAATATTTACAAAAAACACAACAGAAGCCATAAACACGGTGGCAAACGGCTTCGATTTTAAGAAAGGCGATTCTGTAATTATATCAAACATAGAACATCATTCAAACTTTGTGCCATGGCTTAATTTACGGAAAAAAGGGGTTAATCTAAAAATCGTTACCGCAGATGAAAATGGTGTGCTGGATCCTTTAGATGTGGAAAAGGCGATTGATGAAACTACCCGGCTTATCAGCATTACTCATGTCTCTAATGCTATTGGGTCTCTCCAGCCTATCGGTGATATCGGAAAAATCGCCGAAGAGAAAGATGTTTTGTTCATGGTGGATGCTGCACAGTCACTTGGTCATATGAAAATCGATTTAAAAAATATAAATCCCGATTTTGCAGCATTTCCGGGACATAAAGGTCTTTTAGGTCCTTTGGGGACGGGATTTTTATATTGTCGCAGTGAGGTCGTAGATAAATTATATCCAACAAATTTAGGTGGGGGGACTGTTTTAGATGTTAGTGAAAATGATTTTACCCTTGATGCAGTTCCTGCCAGGTTTGAAGGAGGCACTCCCAATATTGCAGGTATCGTTGGTCTTGGAACCGCTGTCGACTATATTGACAGAATTGGACTCTCTAATATTGAAAAACACGCTAAGAAGCTCACTAGATATATGTTTGATGGGATCAACAGGATAGAAAATACCATTTGTTACGGTGATCCAGAAAATATTTATGGGATTGTATCCTTCAACATTAATAACATAAACCCCCATGATGTTGCAAAGATACTGGATGAACTTAAAAGAATATGTGTTAGAAGTGGTTATCACTGTGCAATTCCGGCTATAAGGCATATTGGTGCTTATAAACTTGGGGGGAATATAAGGGCATCTATCCACTACTACAACACAAAGGAAGAGATTAAAATATTTGTAGATACTTTAGCAGAAATTTCTAAATTCCTTGGAGATTAAAATATGACAAAAGTTCAGCTTATTGCAGTAATTATAATCCTTATAATGATTATAAGCCCAATTGCATACGTTTTAATACTGTAAATTATTAAAACATCTGATTTCCAAAAATATATAGTATATAAGGCCATTAAACCTATTTACGGCCAGATAATAGGTATAGATTTATCTAAACATTGATGTTTCATAATTTGGAGGTTAAATAATGGTAAAAGTCAAATTAGGAGCAGTAGTTTCCGAATTTAATTACGATATAACTCAAATGATGTTAGAATTAGCTAAAGAACATGCTAAATTTTTAGAATCCGAGATAACTAAGGTTATAGCAGTACCTGGCGTTTTTGACATGCCACTAGCAGTAAAAAAGCTCCTTGAAGATCCTGATGTGGATGCTGTTATAACACTGGGGGCAGTGATAGAAGGTTCAACATCCCATGATGAGATTGTGGTGCAGCACGCTTCCCGTAAAATAGCTGATTTAGCTTTAGAATACAATAAACCAGTTGCATTAGGAATTTCAGGTCCAAAAATGACCAGACTAGAGGCTCATCAGCGTGTTGATTATGCAAAACGTGCTGTTGAAGCTGCAGTTAAGATGGTAGAGCGGTTGGAATAATTTTATTCTTTCATCTTTTTATTTTAAAACGATTAGAATAAAGATAAAATTACATTTGGTTCTATATTAATCAGTTCCTGCAGGAGTTGCAAGTTCTTGTTCGGTTATATTGATTCCAAAGTTGTTTAAGACAGTTTAAAATACTGCAGATCTGCAAGTTTAAAAATTTAATTGCATACGTTTTTTCTATTACCTGACCCCATATGGTGTCATTTATATTTTTAATACTCTTAGAGATTATAATTTTTACAAAATGTGATCTATCCAATAATTATTCCAGAATTACATTTATAACCATTAACTTCTTTAAAAAATAAAAAAATGATGAAAATGGTTTATTTTCACGCTTTTTCTATGTATGCTGCTTTAATACTGGGTAGAAATTTGTTTGCTAGTTCTGGTGATGTTTCATCTTTTGTGGGATAAATATATTCTCCATAGATTGTTATCATGTCGCCTTGTTTGAATGGTATGGTTGTTGAGTAACTGACAAGAATGTAAGGGTCGGGTGAGAGTTTTGGGACTTTAAGTACTATGTGTGTTCTTGTTTTGCCAAATTGTGCATATTCTTCCTTTTTTAGTATTTGGCCTTTCACTTTGACTTTTTGTCCAATTAGAGATCCAGGATTTTTTGATACTTGCGATAGGTTAATTTCGGTGCAGGAATTTTTATATACTGAAATATTGTCTCCTGTAACAGTAGGTACGTAAAAATCGCTTTCCTTGCCTTCAAAGGATATTCCAAAGATTTGAATATAACTTATAGAAGCTACCGCCGCAATAATTAGCAGTGCAACTAGAATTTTCGTTTTCTTCTCCATTGTATCACCTATATTTCTGCTTTTGGGTTAACTCCTTTATTATGCAAGACCTGCATAATTATAAGGCAATGTTCCAATACAATAAACTCGCTTTTTGTACCATCCATACTCCCAGTGAGGATCCCAAATCCAACGAGGCCCGTAGATATATGCAAATGTATATCCATATTTACCATATCCATAATAAGCCCAATGCCGATCTACAACATATCGCCAATACACATAGTGCCGTCCCCATACCCATACATATATCCAACCACCTTTACCTTTAATACCTTGCATCTCTTCGTCAGTCAAAGTTTTATTGTTATCTGCTTGCACACTGGTTGAATTTGCATCTGTTTCATTGCTTGTTTGTTCTACAGTTCCATTAACTTGTATTGAACTACTTACGTCTAGCGCTGCCGCGTTAGGATCAGTTATAACCAGTGCATTCTCACTGTAAACTTCAGAGAACTTCTCTTTGCTCATTTCAATGTTCCCTAGGGATGGATCTGCGAGTTTAATGCTCTCGTTTGTTATTTCTTTTACGACACTGTAGTGTGGTCCACCATCCACTGTTATGATCACTATGTTGTTGGGTTTAAGATCATTCAGGCATAGTTTCATGTTCACTGGATTAAATTTCTCATGCTTCAGCTGGACGCTGCCCCACTATCATGATGGTGAATAATAGGATTATTAAAGCAACTATCGTAAGGCCCAGGATTGTGCTCATAAACATGCTTTCATCTAAGGGTGCTTTAAAGATTATAGAATGTGCTACTCCCAGGAGATTGAATCCTAACGTGACAACTATGCCAATTAAAAGATTTTTCGGCGATTTTCTTATACTAAGGTGAGCATAGGTTCCCTCTCTTTTCATCCAACCTGCAATGGCTTCCATAGAACTTAATATCCCAACCACGCTAACTATGTCCAACACTATTAAATAGATTATTGGGCTTATTATGCCTTCACGGACAGCGTAAAGAAATGGAACCAGTGTTATATCTTTCAGATATCCTGTAAGGGATATAACTGCAGTCATTAAAAGTGCTGCCAATAAACTAATTACAACAAGCTTATTTTTCATTTTGAGACCTCCAATTATCACGTCTGAAAAATAAGAGGATAAAATTCCTCTAATATTCCACATAATGAATACAGTGGTCTTTCCCTATGTAGGCTTTAACTCTTTTAGTGGGGGGGGTGGTAAGCTACGTATTTCCAATATTTACTTGGCAAGTATTTGTTTCTAATTGAAACTACCATGTTGCCTATTGCCCACATTGCAAAGATAGCCACATGTATTGCCTTTCCCCTAACACTCTGCATTTCTTCAGTGGTTAAAATCTTACTGGAGTTTATTGCTGTGTTTTCTGTAATTTCCTCATTGGTTGGCACTGAGTCAATGGTTTGATTCTCTGTATCTATGGTTGTCTTATTGTTGATTATGAGGGCGTAGCTGCTGTAGATTTCTTGGAATTCTTTTATGCTTCTTTTGGTTTGGTTCTGGCGGATATGATCTTGTTTATCATGGCTCCTATGGTCATAAGTATGATGGTGATGAAAAAGGATCCTACTGCAAATAGTAGTGTCCAAGCGCTTAATGAAATATTGTGAATCATCGATTTCAGTAATAATCCTATGAGTAAAAATACTGTGGCTGTTATAATCATGTTAACTGCTTCTTCTTCCCTCTTACTGAAATGTGCAATAAAGAACCCTCCCAGGATAACAAAGGACAATGCTAGAGGGAATGCCACTATCTCCAATATCAAGGAGATGAGAAGCACTGACAAACCAATTAACAAGACATATGCCCGTTGCATTTTCACATACCTTCGAATGATATTCATATTCCTCACCATATTCCTCACACTTAATTTCTTCATGCTGCATACCTATATCCCACGCACCGATACCAATTCATATAGCGATCACCATAATTCTTAAAGCCATCAACATCCCAGCCCCAAAGACAACGCGCCATATTGAATCCATAATAGGCACGGACACGCACAGGATACCAACCACACCAACGATAAGACCAGCGCAAACCTTTACCCTGGATTTTCTGCATTTCTTCTTTGGTTAAATTCTTGTTTTCTGGTTGTATATTAGTTGAGTTAGTATCTGTTACATTACTTGTTTGTTCTGCAGTTCCTGTTGTTTGTGTGGAATTACTTACGTCCTGTGATGGCGCGTTTGGATCGCTTACAACCAAAGCATTCCCACTGTAAACTTCAGCGAACTTCTCTTTGCTCATTTCAATGTTCCCTAGGGATGGATCTGCGAGTTTAACGCTCTCGTTTGTTATTTCTTTTACGACACTGTAGTGTGGTCCACCATCCACTGTTATGAACACTATGTTGTTGGGTTTAAGATCATCTACTGATAACTTCATACCAACTGCATTTAAACCTTTCGTTTTTGCTGCCTCTGCTAGTCCATACATTGTTGTACCGTTCTCATCTGTTCCGGCAAGATTGGCAAGTTCCTGTTCTGTTGCATTGATTTCCATGTTATTTAGAACTGTTGCGAGGGCTGCAGGTCCGCATGTGTAATTGGTTGACTGCATTATGATACATAAAGTGTCTATTCAAAATTTAGGTAACACCAATATTGGCTATTTTAAGTTTAAAATGCCCCTCCACCCCCGCCTCCGGATCCATCGCCCACACCGCCGACACCACCCACTCCTCCTGCACCACCAGTTCCACCCATTCCACCATCCCCCACATAAAAAGCCCCGGAAACTGCATAAGCACCTATAGCCACATATAAAATTGATTTGAGGAGTGAATATCCCCCAAAAGCGTGGAAAATATAAATATCACTTTTTCGCAGTTCTTCTTCTGGAACTAAGGATTTCAGCGATTTTATAGCTTTATCTGGAATACCCAGAGCAGTTGCATAGATCAAATATTTATCATAGATTCTAATTGATTCTGGAGGATTTTCTTTAATTGAACCTGGATTTTTAATGTATTTTTTGAAATTTTGCCATTTAGCCCTGTACTGTTTACCATAATCAGTCCAACGTCCCTTAACCTTCTGGGTCATGATCAGAGACATGAAAGATGCTATTCCTAAAATAATGGAGGAGTAAAAAGGGTAAACTGCTACGGGTAAGGAATCTTTGAAAGTTATATAAAAAATAAGTCCTGATATTAAAATTCCTGAAAACCCGTAAATATACAGGCCTGCATTATTCTTCTTTATGAAAATCTTCTTCATCTGCTCATGGTTTAAAAACTTTTTTACGAGGTGATTTCTCCAATTATGGAATGTTTTTCTGAGTAAATTAGGATTATCTTCAATTTTTTCCTTAAGTTTAGTAAGAGGTACTATGTTGTTTCTTTCAAATTTCTTTAAAAATTCTAAAACATCCAGCTCAAATCTTTTAAGACCTGAACTTTTTTTTCTTCGGTTAATTTTAAGTGATATGAAACATTTAGGCTTTTTTTCCATATCATTTAGGTGATGTCCAAACAAAGTTAAGTAATCCCTGTCTACTAAATCCAGTATGGTAGCGATAAATCCGTTAATGTCCGGTTCCCCGATTTGCTTTGAAAATCCAGGCCCGAATAGGGCGTTAATAAGTGCGGGAGGATCATCTTTAGGTATTTCTCCTTCATTTCCAGCATCATATGTAATTTTTGGGCTTCCTAATAACCTGTAATAAACGAAAAGGGGATAGGCAATGCTTAATAATATCAATATGGTTAGCAGTAAATAAATAGCAGTTTTAAAGTTTAATTCATACTCATAATCCTTCTGGATCTTCTCTATATCATTTAAACCATTTACTCCAACCACATTTCCATTATCAGTAGCAATAAACTGGTTTTTAGGTATAACCATCCTCAATTCAAACCACTGCCCAGATTTGATGGGTTTACTGGTTATCTGCAATGTCTGGTTATGCCAAGCCGAATTTTCAGAAAAATAGTGCGGATTAAGCCAGTACTTCACACCCTCTTTAGATTTAGGGTGAATATTTGCATTCACCTTACCTACATCAACTTCCCAATCCTCACCCCATAGCTTGTACTGAAGCTCAGCAACATCGTTATAGAAAGTAATCACATGTAAAAAATCATATTCAATAATCACATCAACATCTCTATCTGAAATAGGAGTCAATTTACCTGGATCGGAGTACAAATATATTTTAATAGATTTCTTATCATCATAATCACTGACTTCATAGGTAGAATAAGCACCTTCTGCATATATTTTCAGATTTTCCAACCTTTCATAACTTTTCAGTGGAATATCCCTGTAAACTCCGTTATAAGTTCCTGAAAAATGGTAATGAATCTTTTCTTTAACATGCAAAATACCATTCTCCTGTAAAAACAGGTCTATGTTGACATAAGGGATGGAATAACTTCTATCTTCAGCATAAGATATGCTTGAAGTTATAAAAAGTGAAAACAAAACTAAAAAAATGATTGAAAGATACATTTTTTTATTCATACTATTCCTCAACTAGTTATATACAATTGGAAAATGCCCTTATAATATATGATTTATCCAATAATTCGTCCAGAATGGATCCCAAAAAGTTTCTAAAATCGCTGCTATCAATAAAAGAAGGATTATTCTGGAGAATGCATTTACAAATTCATGAACAAGTACTTCTTCTATTTCTGGAGGGAGATCCCATCGCAGAAAGAAATTTCGCCGGTCTTTTTTAATAACATAAAATGATTTTTTAGCTATACGGTTACCGCTATCTGCAGCTAACATTAAGGCTAAAAATTCAGGATAAAAGTTTAAAGTGCCCAACAATAACACCAACGATTTAATCAATCCATATTTATAGAGTCCAGCATATGTAATCATCCCTAAAGGAAATATATTCATAAAAAGATAAACTAAAGGTATAATCACCAAAATGCCCCCGAAAAAGAAAATTGCAGAGACTAGTAAATTATTTAAGAAAAAGTTATATAATAACATAAAGTCATCAGGAAGTGAAGATGGCTCAATTTCTGAAAAAAATGTCTTCACAAAATCCAATTCAAAAACTTGTTGCGGAATGATAAAGGAAATAAGGAACCCACTTATAAAACCAGAGACCGCAACTAAAATAGTCGTCTTTGATGGGATAAAACGTTTAAAAAACTTTCTCAACCAAAACACCACCATAAACCTTCAAACGTTATTATTAAAACAAATAAAAAGAAGAAACGGTAAATAAATAAACCAAATTCGTCTTTTAATCCCTGTTTATCTCTTTTTACTGTTTTTAAAGTTATATAAAATCCGGTATCAATTGATAAAGCGTAAATGTAGAGATAATACACATTTAAAATTATTCCCCAGGGATTTAAACTAAAAATATTACTTCCAGTAGAAATTACGTTCAATGAATCCACTACAGAAATTATGTTCAATGAATAACTAAACAGAATAACTAAAAAGCCAAAAGGAACTATCATTCCCCAAACACAATTTTTTAAATCTGAAAAAACAAATGAAAAATATTTTGATATGGGTATCCCGAACAATGAATGTAAAGTAGATAAATTAGGAGGGTTTAACCCCAAGAAATGTTCTACATAGCGATGTGCAAGAAAATTAGATGTTATACTCCCATTTAATTGTGTTATAATCCATGTTATGATTATAACAAAAAAAGTAAAAAGAAGGAGCGCTACCCCTACTTTTTTCCTAGGTAGAAATATTTTGTATTTCATAGAATTCCCTATTTTTCTGATTTATCCGCACCCATTTCTAATTCACTTCATAACTTCCAAAGATTAGATTTTCTTCTACGTGACTTTATCGTCCTCTTTTCTTAAGCACTGCTTTTCTCGGTTTCTGATTATGAGTTTTGTTCCACTCTGCCTCTGCAGCTTTATTCCGCTCTCCTTTAATATAAGCATAGGCAACAATAGCGACAACATATATGACTATTATTGCAACAACTATCCATATCACTCTACCCTTAATACTTTGCATATCTTCGATTGTCAAAGTTTTACTGTTATCTGCTTGCACACTGGTTGAATTTGTGTCTGCTCCATTGCTTGTTTGTTCTGTAGTTCCATTAACTTGTGTTAAATTACCCACTTCCCGTGCTGGCGCGTTTGGATCAGTTATAACCAGTGCATTCCCACTGTAAACTTCAGAGAACTTCTCTTTGCTTATTTCGATGTTTCCGAGGGATGGGTCTGCAAGCAGAACGCTGTTTTCGGTTACTTCCCGCACAACACTGTAGTGTGGTCCACCATCCACTGTTATGAACACTATGTTGTTGGGTTTAAGATCATCTACTGATAACTTCATACCAACTGCATTTAAACCTTTCGTTTTTGCTGCCTCTGCTAGTCCATACATTGTTGTACCGTTCTCATCTGTTCCGGCAAGATTGGCAAGTTCCTGTTCTGTTGCATTGATTCCCATGTTATTTAGAACTGTTGCAAGGGCTGCAGGTCCGCATGTGTAGTTAGTGGTCTGCATTACAATTCCAGTAGTGTTTAAGTCTGGAATGATGTCACTTGTGGTTTGATTGTCAGTGGTTTCTATGTTTTCCATAATTTGGCCGGTTTCGGTTATCGGGGAAGTTTCTATCGATGTTGTTGCAGATGATTCTGTCGTTATTGTGGATGAGTCAGTTGTTGTAGTTGATGTCCCCGTATTAGTTGGATTAGTTGCTTCTGTTGTTGTATTCAATGTTTCATTATTTGTTGTGGTGTTTTGCTCAGTTTGTGATTGTTCTGTTAATTCAGATGCAGCCTCAGCTTCAACGCCTTTTCCCTTAACTGCCATCGGATCAGCTGTTTGGAGTCCGGCAGAGGTTGCCACGGCACATGCCGGTGTTATTCCAATGATCAAAGCCACCAGCATGATCGTTATTATTACCTTCATATTATCACCTCCTATATTATTATGTAATTTTAGTTAATATATTTCTGGTATATAATATTAACTGGGACAATATTGGCTGCATCGAACAAAATTGTTTGCAGAAGATAATATTAAGAGCAAAACTCTAAAAAAAAATTGGTTTACAAAAAATCAATTAAAAATGTTTTGAGCGCCTTAGCATAATTTTCATGAACTTTCAAAAGGAGCAGTATTAATTGAGTCATATAACAAGAAAATGTGAAACTATTTGGAAATATTTCAGATTGATTTTCATGGCACTGAACATAATCTTAGGCGTTACATAACAATAAATAATCAAAACTTCAATAGAAGATAAAGTAAAAATAAATTTAAAAAATCTACTAAATCTAATTAAACATAAAATCATCTTTATGGAGATTATCCAATGGAAATATTAACACCTGATGATTTAAAAAAGAAATTCAAAGATCCATGGATAACCCCTTACAAAAAGGTTTTAACTATGGTCGATGGGGACCTAGTTGAAATCGTTGAATACCATCCCTGTATTAGTGGAGCTGAATGGATGGTCTATCAATACAAAAGATCAAGTGATCTGGTTCTGGATTCAAAAAGGGATGGAAATAGACACAGATACATTGTGAAGGTTGGTAGAACGGATTTAAATTTAAAACCAAGCTTTGCTGCCGCAGGAATCGAGGAAGTTTCTGTTGAAGGAAATGAAGTAAAAATTGTTCATGCGGGACTGGCAGGAGCAGGTGTCGGAGCCGCCATGTGTAGGGGAATGGCAGAGGGAGTAAAAAGAGTGGAGCTTTATGATGTAGGCGGCGGTTCTAAATTGGGGAAGGCTGCTGTGGTAACAGAGAAGTTACAGAAAGTGGTTATTGGAATAGATGATACTGACACAAAAGAAGAAGGAGCTACATGGACTCTTGCGAACAATATAGGGTTCGAATTAAGTAATATGGGGTTTGAATTTATAGACCACGTTATAGTACAACTATACCCTCACAATCCAAATAAAACACAGAATTGTGTGGCTGTAGCATTGGTATTCGCTGTAAAACCCGATGAAAGACAAAAACTTGTAGAAAAAACCTTTAAAATGCTTGAAAAATCTACTCTTTCTAATAAAACTGCCATAGCAATAATGGAAGGTATCATTGTCCCGAAAAAACTCAGATCATATGCAGAGGATGCTAAGAAATCTATGATAACTGTAGAAGAAGCAGAAAAGGTTGCAGAGGAAGTAGGCATAGAGCTTATTGAAGTTACAGGATCCAGGGGAAAGATAGGAGCTCTTGCAGCTTTAGGGCTTTATGATGATATAAAAGAAGCAGTGAAAGTTTATTACTGATGTTAATCTTTCTGATATAAATCCGTAATATAAAGTAATTATAAAGTAATTGGAAGTTATTTTGAGGAATTACTTGGAAAAATAAAATTTAAAAATTTACCTTCACCAGAAGGTGCAAATTCCACATCAGTTTTTGATTCATTTCCAATTTCTATTTTTATAACATATTTTCCCCAATATACAAAATAACTGGCATTTACATTTTTTTCATTGATTTCAATGGTTTTGTACTTTATACCATTTACATAAATGCTGTATTGACCATTTTTTAGGATTCCGGTGGTTGAAGTAACTTTTTTACCATCAACATAAATGTTTATTATTCTACCGTTTTCATTAACTGTTTTTATAAATATTCCTTCTTTTAAGGTCAGATTGTTTTTGATATCTCCTTCTAAAGACAGAATTTTTTCAGCGTACAGATCTTTAAACACATTCCGGATGTTACTATCTGCTATGACATCAGCTATGTTTAAACCTAAATTAATCCTCGCATCTGCAGGTATTCTCAATATATTTTCCTCTCCAGGTCTTGTTTCATTTAGATCATATTTTGTAGAGTTAATATATATAGAATCACCATAATTAAGCAATAAAGAATCCATAGCAGCTTTTGGAACCCTTAAGCTGTTATTTTCATTTTCTAACGCACTGTCTACAGTGTAAGGACCCCTTACATCAAAGCTTCTGTTTTCTTTGGGCTCTGTCCAGTATATTAAGTTCCTTGAAGAGAGTTCAATGGATATTTTTCCCTCATCAACATGAACAGAACCTAAAAGTGTTGCAAGCATTGCCATCAATATCAAAGAAGAAACAATGATAGGAAAGTGCATATATAAAAATGATCTTATATTTCGAGACCTTCCATCGGACCTTAAAAATACATTTAACGACCTTTTAATGAGTAAAATTATATAATAAACTGCCATAATAATTCCTATGACAGAAATTATCATGCTAATTGTTGGTGGGATGAACTTAATGAAAAATAAACTAAAAAAACCAAAAGACGCAAGAGATAGCCCTAGAATACACATTCTTATATAGTTACCCAAGGCATCCATCATTGTAACTCTACCATACTCCATAGCCCTATCTACAATTGTTCTTGCAACTTCATAAGCAACTATATTCAGTTCTTTTAAGGAAGATAATTTATGATCAATTTTCCCAATATCAACTTCATTTACCTTCATTCCCTTAACATCAGCGTCTAGAACAATTCCTACATCAACTCCATAGTCATCTTCAAATTTTATACTATCCAAAAAAGCTCTTTTTGCAGCGAATTGCCCACTTAGAGGTTGTTCAAATTTTAATTCTGGGAAAAAGAAGTTTAGGAGAGGTTTTGCAGTTAATTCAGTTACTCGACCAGCTTTTCTTTTAAACTTGGTTTTAGTCACATCTGCCTTTCCTTCCAATATTGGTTTTATAATTTGGTCAGCTTGTTTTGAGGTTAAATTGTTTATATCTGCATCTATGAATGCAACAATATCTCCAGTCGATTTTTTAAACCCGGTTCTTAAAGCAGCACCTTTCCCTTTATTTTCGGAATGTTTTATTACGGTTGCTCCTGCATCTTTCGCAATATTTGCGGAGTCATCTTCAGATCCATCATCCACAACTATTACCTCATCAACATAATTTAAAGTTTTTACAACTTTTACAACATCTCCTACAGTTTCAGATTCATTGTAGGCTGGGATGATCACAGAAACTTTTCTATTATTGCTTAAATTTCTGTTTTTAATGGATACCAAAAGTAGGATAAAGATTAAAATAATCCATGACACTAGGTACACCTCAAAATTTCTTTCCTATCTACTTACACACTACACTTACAAATATATTACTACCTATTATATTGAATTTAATTGATCTGGTGGGTATCTTTAAAAAACTTTATTAACATTCCATCTTAATATAGATTAAATAAAGGCAAAAAAGACGGAAGCTAAAAAATGAAACCGAATGTTATGATATTACTGGGCAGTGCATCAGATTTTAAGATAGCAGAGAAAGCGACAGAAGTTTTAGAGAATCTTGGAATATCTTATGATCTTAAAGTTGCCTCAGCACACAGAACACATGAAAAAGTTAAAAATATTATGATAGAATGCACTGAAAGTGGTGTTGATGTTTTTTTGGGGATTGCAGGGCTTTCAGCACATCTTCCAGGTATCATGGCCGCTAATACATATAAACCTGTTGTGGGGGTTCCAGTGGATGTTAAACTCGGCGGGCTGGATGCATTGTTTGCATCTGTCCAGATGCCATTTGGAGCTCCTGTTGCTACAGTAGGAATAGATCGTGGTGAAAACGGGGCTTTACTGGCTTCCCAGATAATAGGGATCCATGATAGGAAAGTAAGAAAAAAAGTTTCCACATTAAGGACAGATTTTTTTGATAAAGTGCAAAAAGATGAAGAAAAAATTCTAAAAAAGCTTGATGGAAATTATTACTCCCCTATATCTTTAAATGTCCAAAAAAATGAATCTAAAACAGAATCAAAGAATAAAGAATTATACAAAACTAAAAAGTTTGAATCTGGTAAAGATGAGTCTTATAAGAAAAACTCTCCATCAATATCTGTAATTGCAGGAAGCTACTCTGACATGAAAATTGCAAAAAAAACCACCAATTTTCTTGATAAAATGCAAATATCCTACGATCTCAACGTTATATCTCCTATAAGATATCCTGAAAAGTTTGAAAATTATCTAAAGAATACAGAAGATGTTGATTTGTTTATAGCCATAACAGGCTTATCTGCCCATGTAACTGGCGCAATAGTTGCAAAAACTGAAAAACCAGTTATAGGTGTTCCATGTCCAATACATCTTGAAGGGATAGACGCACTCTTTTCAATGGTGAATATGCCTCCTGGAGTTCCTGTTGCAACAGTGGGAATAGGGAATGGTGGAAATGCGGCTTTCTTAGCTTCAGAGATGCTTGGAATTGGAGATAAAAATATAATGGAAAATATTTTAAGTTTCAAAAGCAATATAAACCGTCTTCAATAAATATCCAGATTATATTCTGGATTATTGGACTTAAATAGATTTAATCGAATTTATTCCATAAAAAACAACTAATCAGCTAAAGAACCAAAAAAATACTAATAAAATTATTACAATATCTTTAAGTTATTTTGGGTGATTCTATGAGAGGTTTTCTAAAAATCCTTGAAGAAGAATTTGAGGTTGTAAAAATCCAGCAAGAAGTTTCAACCAAATACGAGGCTGCAAAAATCCTGAAAGAGCATGATAAAAAGACTGTTATATTTGAAAATATTGAAGGACATGACATGAAAATCGTATCTGGTATCTGCAACAGTCGAGAAAAAATAGCACGCAGCATTTCATCCAACATAGGGGATATTAACAAACGAATGATAAATGCAACAGAAAATCCTCGAGAAATAGTAAAAATCGAAAAAATCAGGGATAATTATGAAATTTCAAAGAAACCAGATTTAAGCGAATTTCCCATATTAACCTACTATCAGAGGGATGCAGGACCCTACATAACTGCAGGAGTTATAATAGCCAAAGACCCTGAAACCAACATCCCAAATGCATCCATCCACAGAATGCTGGTACTAGGTAAAAATAGGCTCACAGCCAGACTGGTCCCACGACATCTCTACACATACCACCAGAAGGCAGAGGAAATGGATAAACCTCTTGAGATAGC
>Ga0194111_10000813_pt1 | contig 38015 bp, 44 predicted proteins | sample TA2KigC300mmetaG_FD_146194 | JGI IMG/M metagenome (GOLD analysis project Ga0194111, IMG submission 146194) | Freshwater microbial communities from Lake Tanganyika, Tanzania - TA2015033 Kigoma Deep Cast 300m | ecosystem: Environmental > Aquatic > Freshwater > Lake | place: Tanzania: Lake...
TGATGTTCAGCATAGAAACAGGAGCAGACCTTAAGACTGTCCTAAAAGGCAGGATCTAAACTGTTATGATTTTCCCATTACCCATTATATGAATGTCAACTCCAAGAGTGTAACCTAGCTCTTCAGAAAGCTCGCCTAATGCGCTAAGCATCTGCGGCTCACCATGCGCAGGAATGATATGTTCTGGAGATGTCATCTTTATCAGATCCCTTAAGTCTTCCCTGCCTGCGTGGCCTGAGACATGAATGTTCGAGAAAATTCTTGCTTTCTTATCCCTAAGCCTTTTCTCTAAAGCTTCCCGGTGCATCCTATTCACTTCTACAGGAATCACTCTATTAGAGAATATCACATGATCTTCTTTCTGGAACTCAAAAGACAACTGGTCGGCAGCCATCTTCTGCAAGACGCTACCCGGCTCACCTTGGCCACCAGTACAGATCACTAAGTATTTGCTTCTGCCTTGCTTCTCGACCTCTTTCAGCTTGCGTTTTATCTGCCCAGCGTAGCCTATTATCTCTGCTCGGTCTGAGAAGTTCACTAAGTTAAGGCTCTCTGCAGAGGTTATGTACTTGTGCATGCTCCTGCCCAAGATTACTATCTTCCGATTTATCGCTTCTCCAAAATCGATTATGCTTTTTAGCCTGGCGATATGGCTTGCGAAAGTAGTCGCAACTATAAGGTTCTGCTCGTTCTCAGTGCTCATGAACAAGTCTTTCAGCATCTCCCTGGCAACTTTTTCCGAGGGAGTCTTTCTCTCGTCATTCGCGTAGATGCTCTCGACTATCAAAGCCTTGACACGATCTTCTTTTCCAAGCTCTCTAAGCCTTTCGATATTTGCTTTGCTGCCAACTACAGGGTGGTTGTCGAACTTGAAATCATTAGCATAAAGTATGGTCCCTTCTTTGGTATGAACAGCCATCATCGTGCTCTGTAGCGTAGAATGTGTCATGTTGATGAACTCTACTTCTATATTGTCGCTTATCTTCAGGCTAGAATTAGGCTGCACGGTCTTCAGTTTGTTGTCGAACCTAAGCTCGTCATCCATCATCGCTTTCAAAACTTCTAAAGTGTAAGGCGTACCTAACACTAAAGCGCCTGGAAAACTGCTACCTAAGTAAGGCGCTGCGCCTATATGATCCAGGTGGCAATGACCAAGGGCTATAGCACGGACTTTTGTCTTCCAAGCGTCGATTATCCTGTCTTCAGGTATCGCGCCTATGCTCCTTAGGCTATCTGTGGTTACGGTCCTCCTGTCACCGCCTTCCTCTTCAAAGTCTATTATCTTTGGAAGATGGAATCCCATATCAAGAACGACAGCTTCATCACCTATCTTCAAGGCAGTCATGTTCTTGCCTACTTCATTATAACCTCCGACTGCTGCGATTTCCATGGTTAAAACCTTAACCTGTCCCCTATTATAATATTATCGGTGCTTCCTGCTTTAAGCTCTATCACATACTTTGCTGGCTTCTTAGGAATCAGTAACGGTGTGAAAGGCTTAACACTCTTCTTGATATCAACCACTTCCTTACGCTCATTAAGCCATAACACATCGATAGGAAAGAATACGAATAACATGTCGATCATTGTTTCAGAAATGCTTTCTTTTTCGGCTGCAAGTATCAACGCTTGGCCTTTTTCCAAAGGCTTTGCGAACCTTAAGCCTAAAGATTTTGAGAAAATATTGGTGTAGCATTTAACTTTTTTTGCTAACACTTTATTATTATGGGTAACTTCCATAATTCTCTTTTGGACAGTCAAATGTTTTAAAAGTTTCTATTTACCTAAGATTTAGTAATATTTTTAAACAAACAAGACTTTGAGAAATATTACCATGATAAAAGTAGGAATAATCGGAGGGACAGGCGTTTACGACCCGAATCTTATACAAGACTCTAAGAAGATTAAGGTCAACACGCCTTTCGGAAGAACATCAGACTTAGTGACAACAGGCGTCTTCAAAGGTGTAGAAATGGCGATAATACCTCGGCACGGAACAGGTCATAGGATCAACCCAAGCAACGTAAACTACAGGGCTAACATATGGGCTTTGAAAAGCTTAGGAGTAACCCATATTCTAGCAAGCTCAGCCGTAGGATCATTAAAAGAAGAATACAAGCCTGGAGAGCTGGTTATAGTCGACCAGTTCATAGACCGGACTTGTAAACGAGCAACAAGTTTCTACGAAGGGGACCAAGTATGCCATATCTCAACAGCGGAGCCTTTCTGCCCGACACTTAGAAAAAAGCTTATAGAAGAGGCTAAGAAACTGAAAGTAAAATTCCATGACAGAGGGACTTGTGTAGTGGTTGAAGGCCCTAGATTCTCGACAAAAGCGGAAAGCAGAATGTACCAATGCTGGGGCGCGGACATCATAGGTATGACGATGCACCCAGAAGCCACTCTTGCAAGAGAAGCAGAGATATGCTACGCTACTGTCGCTATGGTCACTGACTACGACTGCTGGAAAGACAAGCCTGTTGACATAGATGAAGTTGTGAAGATAATGAACGAGAACGTTTCTAAGGTCAAAGAGCTTTTCACAGCAGTGATACCTAAAATAAGTGGGGATGACTGTAACTGCAGGCAAGCCTTGAAAACGGCTCTTATCTAATTTTGTTAAAAAGTTATATAAATGAGTGAAGCATCCCTTTTAGTGAGGGGGTTATGCTAAAAAAAGTGTTAGTGGGTTTATCGCTTGTAAGCTTTCTAGTGGCAAGCCCTGTAACTGTTCCTTCTTACGTCCAAACAGCAACTTTAGATCAGAAGGTGGAGAAAAGCTTTCCGAATAAAAAGATAGGCGAGATAGAAAACTTCAGGCAGTATGCTGATGACATCATGAAGATAGTCGCAGGGAAGATGAACATAAAGCTGGATGAGAACATACCCAAACCCCAGATAGTGACAGATGATGAGATGACTCAAAAAGAGTTTAACAACCTTTTAGGGTATCCTGATGATTTTTTCGATGCCATGTGCCCTTACTATTTTGACAGCATAAACACGATACTGGTTCTTAAAGATGTGACGCTTCATAGCTTGGCTCACGAGTTCGTGCATTACTTTCAGATAAAATACAAAAAGTATGACTTTCATAATAATTATAATGATTCTTTTGAGTATGAGGCTATTATCATACAGCACTGGTTCAAAGACAATTACATGAATTGATTTATACAATCATTTCTTTACCATCTAAGTCGTTAGAACTATAAGTCGCCACCATCTTAGCTGCCTTTAAAGTATCTTGAGAAGAATTACCTGCTATTAACAGTGCTGTTTTGTCTTTATTTTCTGTTATTTTTATCAATGCTTTACCTTCGGATAAACTCCGCCCTTCACAGGTTATACCGAATATTTTTTCTACAAACTTGTTATCGCAAGGGCTTCCTATCAGTATGAGATTATGGCTTGACTCTTGTCCTGCTATGTCGCTGTCAAGCTTGGCGTCTGTCTTCGTACCAGTTTCTTTCTGTAGCATAGTCGTTATCTCAACAGCAGACATGATATCCATAGATGGGGCATTAGCCCCGACAACCACCCATGTGTCTGTTAAGAAAGGTTCTGGAATATCCGCTAAGTCTAGACCCGCTTCAGCGGTTTGGCACTTGTAGGATAAGCATTCTTTGCCTGTGCCACAGTCAGAGTTTAAGAAGCAATCTATGCCACATTTTCCTTTGACTACTCCACTATCAACTTTATGTTTGCAACCGTCTTCTTGTAATACACATTGATAATACTTGAAACCATGGCATGTTTCTGTCTGACAATCATCTGAACATGAAGGTTCCTCCGGCTGTTCTTCTTGCTCTGGAATAATCTTAGTAAGTTCTGGAGTCTCAGTTTTTTCACCAGGTGTGATAAAGGGTTTTATAAAGAAAAAACCGAAAACGCATGAGAGTATTATGATTAAGATTATGGCGGTTATAATAACAGGCCTCATGCCTTTTTTTTAAGGTTTTGAAGTTTTTAACTTTTTGCTTTCACATCTAATCATTTATGATACGGCTGATTATTTAGTATAGAAAACCCTCGGTATATCTGTTCTAAAAGTATTATCCTTGTAAGCTGATGAGGTAAGGTCATTTTAGAAAGGCTTAACTGCATCGCTGATTTTTTCCTGACATCTTCGCTTAATCCTATATGGCTTCCTATCACAAAAGTGAGATTGTTTTGTTTCAAAAGTCGGGAAAAACTTTCAGAGCTTAATTGTCCCCCTTTAGCATCTAATATTATGAAATTATTGCTGACTTTTTCTAATATTTTTTCACCTTCTTTTTTCAAACTATTATTTATATTAGAAGAATCATACTCATTTATTTCGACTACTTCTATTTTTGTGAAAATCTTAATCCTTTTAATATATTCTTCAGACACGTTCCTAATCTCATCTTTTAGTTTTCCTACGCAGATTATCCTTATCATTATAATTCAAAATCCTTTTAGAAGGTTTATTAACTTAACCATTTTGTGCTATAATCCCCTGCAGAAAGGTTTATAATCAAATAAGCTGAACACTTTTCTTTTACAAAGTTTTATAAATAAAAAATCATGTATTTTAAGAATGAATGAAGCATTATTCTGGGCGGTAATAGCAACTTTTGTTGTCAGCTTAGTCTCTTTCATAGGTGTTGTAACATTAGCTTTCAAGGAAAAGTTGTTGAACAGAATAGTAATATTATTAGTCGGCTTTTCTGCAGGAGCGCTTATAGGCGGGGCTTTCTTGCATTTGATACCTGAGGCTTTTGAGAAAGGCACTAGTGAAGTCATATTCTTGTATGTCATCTTAGGATTCGTAGCATTTTATATTTTAGAGAAGATACTTCACTGGAGGCATTGCCACAAGAGCAAATGTGAAGTCCATACCTTCACTTATCTTAACCTAATAGGGGACTCAGTCCATAATTTCTTGGATGGTTTAGTAATAGCCGCCAGTTTTGTCGTAGATTTTAAAATCGGAGTAGTGACTACGTTAGCGGTTGTGGCTCACGAAATACCTCAAGAGTTTGGAGATTTCGGAGTCTTAATATACGGGGGGTTTGGTAAGTCAAAAGCGTTGTTTTACAACTTCTTGACAGGCTTGACAGCGGTGATAGGCGCAGTAGTTGGTTTCTTCCTGTCTTCGATTATAGAAGAAAGCATAGTTTATCTGCTTCCTTTGACAGCTGGAGGGTTCATCTACATTGCTGCTAGTGACTTAATGCCTGAATTGAGAAAAGAAGCGGATATCAAAAAATCTTTACCGCCCTTCTTGCTGTTCTTAGCAGGCATAGTCTTTATGTGGTTTGCTAAGTTTTTGCTAGAATAAGAAATTTTTATTAACCCGAACGTTATAATAATACACTATGTATGTAACAAAAGAATCAGGGCAGAAAGAGAAATTAAACTTTTATAAGATAAAAACTTCTATACTATTCGCTGGAGGGTCGGAAAGTTTAGCGAATAAAGCAGTAAGGGAGGTTAGAGAAAAAGCATACCCTGGAATAAGGACTAGGGATATACTTCACATAGTTCTTGGGGTGTTGAGGGAAGAGCCCGGAGTTGCACAAAGATATAGTTTGAAAAGGGCTATAATGATCTTAGGCCCTACAGGTTTTCCTTTTGAAAGGTTTGTTGCAAGGCTGTTAAGAGAGTATGGTTACAAGACAAGGATTGACATGTTCATACCTGGAAAATGTGTAGTGCAAGAAGTTGACGTATTAGCAGTAAAAGATGGGAAAAAATATATGGTCGAGTGTAAGTATCATAATTCTCCCGGGAACAGGACAGATCTTAAAGTAGTAATGTACACTCATGCAAGGTTCTTAGACATACAGCATAAAGGTTTTACTCAAGCATGGCTTATTACGAATACTAGATGCACTTCTGAGGCTGAAATTTATGCAAGATGTAATGGTATAAGGATAATAAGCTGGAATTATCCTCCAAATGAAGGGTTGGAAAAGATGCTTATGCAAAAGAACTTATACCCTATAACTAGTTTAGAATCTCTTACTTTAAAGATTAGGGAAAGGCTGGTGATGGCGAACTTGATGATGGTAAGTGACATTTTGACGAATAGCATGTTTTATTTGAAAATGAAAACGAGGCTGCCTAAAAAGATTTTAGAAGATTTAAGAGAAGAAGCAAGGCAGGTATTACAACTAAACAATAAACAAGCAGATAACAAAGTTGTTTGATTATCTACTCTGGTTTATAAAATCTTAAGCTCTTTTAACTTTTCTTCAAGATAAGAATGACTCTTGTACTGTACTGTTTTAAGCCCTAACTTCTCAGCTGCTATCACAAACTTTTCAACATCGTCTATGAATAAGCATTCTTCAGGTTTACAAAAAGATTTTTCTAAAGCTGCTTTGTATATCTTTTTTTCAGGCTTTAACGAGCCTACTTCGTAAGAAAGGACGTAATCGTCGAATACTTTCATTAGGTCATACTTTTTGTTATGAATTCATAATTTGCTTTGTTAGTATTTGATAAGGCGACTATCCTGTAGTCTTTTTTCAGTTTTAAAAGCAAGTCAGCCATTTTTTCATTCAGTGAGAAGACTTTTTCAAACCTTTCATCAAGTTTGGTTAAGTCTATAGTCTGTCCTGTTTTTTTAGCATACCAAGTGTAGAATTCTTCTGTAGGCATCCTTCCTTTTTCATAACTCCTTATTTTATAACGGATGAGCTTTCTTTTGAAAAACCCATATTTTGAAGTATCCACTCCTGCATTAACATTCTTGACAAATATTAATACGTTGCCTAGGTCTGAGAATATTGTCTTTATCATAACTTATTGTCATAAAACTGCTTTTTTTAAAAACGTTACTGTTCGGATACCAAAGGTTTATATAAAACAAAGATATCCCTGTTATCAAGGGGGTCATATGAAAAGAACATTAGCTAAATATGGTGGTGTATTGGCTTTATCCTTAGGGCTTTTTATGACTTCTCCAACGATTACTCCAAATCATTTTGATGCTGTGCGTGCTGAAGAGTGTGTTCAAGATGAGAAGCCAAGATGGGAGTATTCTACTCATGGCTGGTATTTTACAAGGGAAGAAACGAAACAGATTTATGAGAAAGAATACGAAGAGGGGACTAGGCTTGAAAATTGTATAATAATAGAGGATGGGAAGTATATGGCTTACCGTTACGGTGAAAAATTTGAGGTTCCTGAAAAGTTTGTCAAAAGCACATTAAAACAGTTGGAGCAGATGTTAGAGAATGGTTACGCCGAGTATATTTTCAGGCTTGACGCTTTTCATAGTCATTTATTCGTGCCTGATGATGTTTTTGAGAAGTATAAGGATATTAAAACTGGTGCTGAATTGATAAAAGAGTATACGAAAGATGACCAGTTGGGCGCCTTGTATCATAATACTGAACATCTTACTGCGAAAGATCCAAAAACAGGAGAAATAGACCTGAAGGCTGTAGATCTTCTCAGTAAGAGAAGCGTTTTAGGATGGTACGATGGCAGGCCTTTAGAGATTACACATCCAAAAGAAGATGATCTGCCAGCTATTAGGGAAGCTAATAGTGCCAGCATACCTGATGGATACCATACTATAGGTTCTTTAACTTTCAAAGCTACGAAGAACGGGGAGTTTTCGATAAAACATGATGGGAAAGAGATAAGAGTAGACATAAGTTTTGACGCTGATTCTTACTATTAAATTCCAAAACTTTTAAATCTTTTAACTACTTCTGATTATTATGCCTTTAGAGTTTTCAGCAGGAGCAGTAATCTTCAGGAGAGAAAAAAATAAGATCCTTTACTTAGTCTTAAAATATGAGGCGGGTCATTGGGATTTTGTAAAAGGGCATATAGGCGATAAGATTAAGGGCGAAAAAGTACATGACACAGTTATTAGGGAATCTGAAGAAGAATCCGGAATAACAGACTTAAGATTTGTAGAAGGCTTTAAGCATAGGATACATTACTTCCTGAAGAAAGAGAGAAAAACCTATTTCAAAACAGTAACTTTTTTCTTAGCAGAGACTAAACAGAAAAGAATAAAACTTTCTTATGAGCATACTGACTACAAATGGTTAGCTTATGAAGGTGCTTTGAAGCTGATAACTTATGATAATGCTAAAAAGATTTTAAAAAAAGCTGATCATTTTTTAAAAAAGGTGAGAAAGTGAGGATAGCAGTACTTTCAGACGTGCATAGTAACTTAGAAGCTTTAGAAGCAGTATTAAACCATATAAGACTGCAAAGAATAAAGACTATATGGGTTGCAGGCGACATTATAGGTTACTGTGCTAACCCTAACGAGGTATTGCAATTGTTAAGAAAAGAAAAATCTGTAATGATTGCTGGCGATCATGACAGGCAAGTGTTAACTTTAAACGAGCTTAAATGGTTTAACGAGTACGCGCAAAAAGCGTTAATATATACTAATAAAGTGTTGACTGGGGAGAATAAGGCTTTTTTGAAAACGTTAAAAGAAACTCATGAAGAGGTTATAGACAGCAGAAGGATATTCATGGTACATGGCAGCCCTAACGGTCCTCTAAAAGATTATGTTTATGCCACTGTACCTGATGCTGATCTTTTAGCTCTGCTTAACAAGTCTAAAGCTGATATATTGATAATGGGGCATACTCATCAACCTTTCGTAAGGAGGGTAAGAGGAAATCTTGTTGTTAATCCTGGCAGTGTAGGTCAGCCTAGAGATAACAGCCCGACTTCTGAATACTGCATATTGGATCCTATGTATATGCAGGCTACTATACAAAGAGTCAAATATGACATAAGTTCTGCTGCTAAGAAGATAATCTCTGCAGGCTTGCCAAGGTATTTGGCAGAAAGGCTTTTCCAAGGAAGATGATGCGTTCTAAAAAAACTTATAAATACAAAACCTTCTAAGAAATAGTGATGTCAGAATATCTTACAAGATGCCAAGTCTGTAATGCTAAGATAGCGAATAATACTTGCAAGAAGTGCGGAAGGAACGTTTGTGCAGAGCATTACGATGCTTTGACAGGCTTATGCGTTATCTGCAGGCAAGGTAAGGTAATAAAAAAGGTGTGAGGTGAGTTTTTTATGGAAGATTTAATGAAGTCTTTGAAGGAAAAGCTACCTAAAGACAATATACATTCTGGGATGATAATAAGCATAGTAAAAAACAGAAAAATAAAAGATAAGGAAAGGCTAGTGGCTTTTTTGCAGAACCAAGAAAAAGTATGCAGGGAATGGATAGCTAAGAATAAAGGGTCGACTATGAATGATAGAAGGAGAGAATATTCCCGAAAGCTTGAAGAGATAAAAGCGATGCAAGAAATAGTGAATAAAGTATGAATGTAGATTTTAGCAAGTTAAAAGAAACTCAGAAGAAAATAGCTGAAAAGGTAATAGTCAAGGATGCGATTAAGTTTGGTGATATTAAAACTATTGCAGGCTTTGACTTATCCTATCAAGATAAGAAAGTGATTTGTGCAGGTGTCGTTCTTGATTTTAAGACCATGGAGGTTTTAGAAAAAAAACATACTATTTCAGAAGAGAAATTCCCCTACATCGCTAACTTTTTAATGTTTCGTGAAGGGCCGCCGATAATAGAGACTTATCATGATCTTGAGAACGAGCCAGACGTCTTGTTAATAGACGGCAGTGGTATTTTACACCCTTTGAAAAGCGGGGTGGCAAGTTATGTCGGTGTCAGCCTGGACAAGCCTACCATAGGAGTTATTAAAAAACTTTTATGCGGGGAAGTCTATGAAGGCAAGATTTACCTTGAGAAAGATACTATTGAAGGAAAAGTAAAAGAGCTTAGGGGTGAAAGGGTAGAAACTAAGATAGGCAGCAGGCCTTTGTTCGTAAGCCCTGGTCATAAGGTAACAATACCTACTGCTGTGAAAATAGTCAAGAATTGTATAAGAGAAAATCATAAGCTTCCAGAGCCTTTAAGACTGGCTCACAGGTATGCTGACCATTTGAGAGAAGGAATGTTGTTTAAAGAAAAACAAAAAGAAAAGAAATAAATAACGATTTTTTTACATCTTTCCGCTAGTTTTTAAGTCTTCTATTCTTAGAGCATGCTGTTCTTCATCATATATCCCGTCTGCTCCAGGGTTGCCGTTTTCGTCTTGCTGGTCTGTTAGCATCCTGTCGATGTAGCCGTTGAAGTCATCATCTATGTAAAGCTGTTTTACAGTATAGCCTTGCTGTATATTGCCTTCTCCGAGGTCCATTTGTGGTACGAGTATGTCCAGCTGGACTAGGTCTGCTTTTTTATCCTTGTTCCTGTCAACGAAGTATTTTTTCAGGGTCAAGACTGGAAATCCTTGAGCTTGAGAAGCATCTTCTATAGTCATAACGCCGAAAGGTGTTATAGCTGCGTATTCTGTTTTTGTTTCTGCCCCTTTTAGGTCGTAGTTTGGTATGTTATATTTTTGTTTGGCTGCGAATGCTGCACCGCTGTATAGCATTGCTGCTGCTCCGACAATCGCGCATAAAGTTTTTAGTTTTTTCATTCCTTTTTCCTCCTTCTTGAAAAAGATTTTTTCCGGAGAAAAAAGATATGAATAACCTTTATAAACATTTATATCATTGAAATGATGATTACGCGCCAGTAGTCTAGTGGCTAGGATTCGAGCTTCCCAAACCTTCAAAGGTGGAGTCAGCTTGCGACCCGGGTTCAAATCCCGGCTGGCGCATTTCTATTTTTACCATTAATTGGTAGTTAAAAAAGTAAGTTTTATATACATAGTTGTATTCCCATGTCACGATGAAAACCTGCAAAACCCTATTAACCAGCGGACTGATACTAGCAGGGCTTTTAGGAATCTTCGGAACAGAATTATCCATGGCTGATAAAAAACAAGAAACAACACAGTCCGAACAATACCTAAAAAGAAGAGAAGAAATAATTCGTTTTGATAATGGCAAAATATCTGGTATAAAAACATTCTTGGATGATAAACTCATGAACGAAAAATACTGGAGCATCGATGGAATAAACACAGTCGACATGGACTACAAATACTCAAAAAACGACAACACCTACGAGAAAATATCCTACACGACAGATGCTGAAAAACATGTAAAAGACAGAGAGCTCCTTAGAGGATTGCCTGAAGGAAAATCAACACTTCTAAGAAAATGGTTCTATGACTCTAAAACTTACCAGTTATTGACAAGCGAGAACTACAAGGAAGGTACAGGAGTAGTAGAAAAACTAGACACATATGATAAAGAAGGGAAACTTGAAAAAACTTACATCTACTATTATGTCCAAGGTAAAGAGGACAAGAAAAGGGTTAAAGGATTCGACCGCTATGACGCACAAGGCAAGCTAGTAGGGTCATACAATGAAGAGGCAAAACTAAACATAGAAGATGTGATACTAGGCAAAGACGCAAGCCCTGAACAAGTCCAGAAATGGTTGCAAGTGTACAACAGTAATAGAATGCCTGTAGCGATAATAGACTCAGGATTTGATATTAATCATGATCTGTTAACATATAAGCTGTGGAAAAACCCGAAAGAAACTCTGAACGGAAAGGACGATGATGATAACAAATGGGTAGACGACGTGATGGGGTGGAACAGGCACGAGAACAAATACCTTGAAATAAACATAGATTCGCCTAACATAAATGAAGCAATAATCTTGCGCAACCATGAGCCACCATTTTCACATGGAACTCATGTAGCATCGATTGCGTTGAAAGATACGGACAAGTTCGCCTTGGTAGGGTTCGCAGGGGACATGACAAACCCAGCATACTTAAACAGGATAAGCAATTTCTTAAAAGGGAGTAACATACTATTTGCTAATATGAGCTTTGGATTCGGAGACAAGGACAGTGCTTTCGCACCTAAGGCAGAAAGCTTCTATGCCCTGGAAAATCTTATCAAGGATAACCCTCAGACACTGTTCTTCGTGGCTGCAGGCAATGACGGCAGGGACTTGGATAACTCAGTGCCTAGCTTTCCACCGTCTTTTCCTTATAAGAACATAATAGTGATAGGGGCATTAGACACAGATGACTTACTAGAATCTAAGCTTAGCAGTTACATGCCGGCAGAGTTTTCAAATACAGGGGTAGAGACTGTAGACGTTTTTGCCCCAGGAACAGACGTGAAAGGAGCATTGATAGGCGGTGGTGACATCCGCAAAAGTGGGACATCCATGGCATCGCCTTATTCTTTTAACTTAGGATTAAAAATTTACAAAGAAAATCCTGACTTGGACACTCAGAAAATAAAAGAAATAATACTAAAAACAGCTTACGTAAATCTTGATAACCCGTTACCTTGCGTTAGCAAAGGAATCATACACTCAAGCAAGGCTTTAGAAGTAGCTAAGATATTGAAAGGAAACCATTCATTAACCGTAGAAGAAGCAATAAAACTTTACAGCCCTTACTAATTTTTTTTAAGAATCAGGTGCTATTTAGCTCTTTTACGTGCTCTATGGCTTTTCTTATCCATTCTGCCTTGACTTTGGAGTCTATGTTGTCTTCCCAGACTGTTACCAGGTTTTCCTCATCCTGGTCTGGGTCGTAGTATAGTGAATAGAATCCTTTTATGTATGTAGGTATCTCTTCTTCTTTAACATTAGCTACGAATTCTCTTTTATGGCGTCCTTTTCCCAAATATGTCATTTTGTCTTGCACCCATTGGTTATCGTTTTTTCTGTAATGGTAGAAGATGTCTCCAGTATAGCTTTTTCCTAAAGTTTTTTTGTTGCAGACCATTATTATTCCATTGTTGTTGTTTGTTACATGGATTTCTAGGTTTTGTGCTAATGCAGTGCTTGCCAAGAGTGCTAGTCCTGTGATCATGTATGCTAGTTTTTTCATCAGTACCTCGTATCAGGCTTAGTTATTTTGATTTCAGGTGTTTTCATGGATTTGTATTTTTCCAAGTCTGGTATAAAGCCTGCATTCTTGATTTCTTCTTCCAGTTCGGACATGTCTTTTTGTATTCCTGCTATTCCTGTATGTGTTCTTTTCATCTGGAATTTTTTGTTAATCTCTGCTTCTAATGCTGTTACTTTCGGCCCTAAGGCTTGTAAGCTTTTCTGGTCTTTTTTTTCGTATGCTTTGTTTAAGGAAGTTTGTAGTTCTTCAAGTTTTTTTAACATTATGATCTTCTCGTATAGTTCATCTACGTTGTTTATACAGCATAGTTTTATCAGTTTCTTGTTTATGGGTTGTAATTTCAGATTTTCATCAACAGAATAGTCTCCTATTAGGATTAATTGGTCTTTTTCAGGCAGTTTAGATTCTAGGTTTTTTATAAGCCCGTGTTTTGAGTAAGTTTTTAATTTTTGTAGATCTACTTTTCTGAGTTCATTGCCCCATAAGTCTATGCTTTTTTCTTCTGTCATGTTTTTTATCAGATATTCATGTGACTTTACCATGTTTTCTAAACTGTCGTAATGGTAGTTCATTAAATTGTAAAGCCCTCCAAGGTTGTTCATATACATTGCTAAATGGTATAATAATAATTCTCCAGCAAAAGTGTTGGTTGTTATGTTTTGTACAGCCATTTCTCCGCCATTATGCATTATATAGTCTATTAATCCTGGTAGTAAGTGTCCTTTTGCATGGTATATCTTATGGACTTGTGAGATTCTTTGGCTGGAGATGTTATAATTCTTTATCGTTTTTTCTAATTCTTTATTCAACCCATAGGCTTGTGGGTTTTTGGCAACTTCTCTTAGTATTCCAAAATCTGTGGTTGTTCCTTTTTGTTTTACTATCTTGATAAGCTGGTCTTTGTTTATGCCTGCTTTTTTTAGGAAGTAATCAAGCATTGATGCGTTTATCCTTACTTGTGACGCACTCATTATTATATTGAGCTTGTAGTCTTCTGATAGTTGTTTAAAATTATACTTTTTAATGTTGAATTCTGGATAGAACTTTTTCCATTCAAAATAAAGGCTGTCTCCTCGGCTTATTAGTCTGTCAAAAACGAGTTTTGCTGTTTGTTCCTGAAACTGTGCAAGCCCCCTTTCTCCGTGCTTTCCTAATGCTCTTATGTAAAAATTTGATTCCTGGTTCCAAAGTCTTATCATGTCTTGTTTGTTGATATTGTAATATTCCGCCACTTGATCTATAAATGGTTCTTCTTTCAGGACTCTTTCTAATCTTATGAAATTTTCAAAACTGTTTTCTTTAATGTTGTATTTTTCTGTCGCTTCTATTATTCTTGTGTAGTCTTCTAACGTGAGGTCTTTTCCGTAATGTTTGAAAGGATTAACTTTGATGTTCTTCTGTTTTATTTCTTTCTTAATGTTTGCTAATTCTTGATTTATCTTTTCTTTTTTATTTTCTAGCTGATAATATTGGCTTATAATCCTATGTTCATCTGTTAGTCTGGCTTGGTTGTCAGCATATGAAATAGGCGCTGCTGTGAAAAACGTTAACGCTGCTGCTCCTGCAACTATTAGGTTTTTGATATAATTTTTCATCTGTACCCTTGTTTATTTGGTTCATAAATCTTTTTTGGAAGGTAGACTGTTACTCCTGCTGGTATCTGGTCTAGGTTTAGTATTGCTGGGTTGAGGTGTTTTATAGTTTCTAAATCTTGTTTTGTCGGTTTTGGGAATATTCTGTGTATGTTTTCTTCTTTACGGGTTTTATATGCATATGTTGCGTTTCTTTGCTGTTCGTATGATGGTTTCTGTTCTAGGTTAAGCCCGTATTTTTTATGATCTTTTATCATTAAAGCTCTTGATACTACTCTTAAAGTGTAAGCTTTTGTTTCAGGCACGTTTTCGAAAATGGTTGAGAACCTGTCTGTTTTTTTATCCTTCATCATCTTGTTTAAGTTTCCAGGCCCTATGTTGTAAGACGCGATTCCTATTACTGTGTCTTTATAGAAGTCCATGTATTTTTTCAGGTATTTGGCTGATCCTATTATTGCCTTTTGCGGGTCTCTTCTTTCGTCGTATATTATCTGTCCGTTTTTGTTGCAGATTATTTTAAGTCCTGATTCTTTTGCTGCCCTTATCAGCATCTGTGCAGGTCCGATAGCTCCTTTTTTTGATTTTGCATGCGGTGATAATTTTTTGTGTCCTGATTCTGATGTGATGTAAGCTTTGATAAGTGCAGAGTCTAAGCATGTTTCACTTGACGCTTGTCTGAAATATTCTTCATATTTTGTCGTTTCTGACAGGATTTGTTCTAGGGCGTTTTTTGTATATTGGTTTGAGATTATTGTGCTTATTTTATTGTTTATCCTTGAGGTTATTCCATGGTATTCGCTTAGTTCTTTTAGTTCTTCTTGGAATGTTGGTTGTTTTTTGATTACAATTTGGGAGGGGGATGGTTGTTCTTTTTGTGGGATTGTTTGGTTTTGTATGGTTTGTTCTCTTTGTGGTGTTGGTGGGTTTTTGATTATGGTGTATGCTGTTAATATTCCTGTACCTATTAGTGGTATTAGGCCTATGGCTATTTTTTTGAAGAATCCTCTGTCTTCTTTTTCTGTTTGACCTGATTTTTTTATGTTTTTTGCCATTATTCTTTCTAATATTATAGGTTCTTTTAGTTTGCTTTTAGTCTATTTATGCAAGAGGTACTATATAAACCTTTCGTTTATTTATCACTATACAGTAGTAAAAATAAATTAATAAAAGAAGAAAAAATGTGGCTTATTCTACCGCCACAGATACATCCTTAAGAACAACATCTTCCCCATAATAATAAGGCTCATAGTTGACTTCATAAGGGAGACTAACCTTATTTATTTCTTCCAAGTCATCAAGGCTGTTCATCTTTATCATCTTATTAGATACGGTATACAACACATCATCCATGTACAAGCTTCTCTTAACACTGTAAGCATCATTGTAATAATAGTGGCCGCTCTTCAGGAAAGTCTCATCATCTTCTATATGGGTGACTCTTCCTTTTAACTCAATACCCTTCTCTAAATCAACATTAAAAATGTAAGCGCCTTGGAATTTGTAATCCCCATATTCCCACTCTTCCCTTTCTACAACTTGTTTTTCATTAATTTCTGCTAACAATACTGGAATCACTAAAAGATTTTTTTCCTTGTCGAACAAGAATGCCTTGTGGTCATGTAATGCGTAACTGTCAGTTCCTCTGTCGCCTATTTCATACTTTGCTATTTCTTTAGGGTTATTAACATCTGAAGCATCGAACAAAGAGATCTTCAAACCTTGATACCAAGCAAAATCCCTATCTTTAGCATCCATAGTCCACTTACCCAAACCTATAACATGGTCCTCGTCGTAAGGATGCAAGTAATCAGAGTATCCGGGTATCTTCAGCTTACCTAGTATTTTTGGATTTGTCGGGTCTGCCAAGTCTATTACGAATAAAGGATCAATGTTTCTGAAAGTCACTAAGTATAACCTTTTACCCATAAACCTTGCAGAATATATCTTCTCACCAGGTGCCAAGTCCTCAACTTTTCCTACGGTTTTTAAGTCCATGTCTAATATGTAAACGTTGTTGCTTGAAGTAGCCTCTCCTTCCCTTGTTGAAGCATAGCCTGCAGTAGTTGCTATTCTGAAATGATTATCGTATTCATCCATGGAGAACTGGTTTAGTACATTGCCTGGTACTTCTCCTTCTGCTTTGTATTCTATAACGTCTTTGTTTATTGATATCCTATGTATTATCGTCTTTTCCATTTCTTTCTGCCATTCTAGTTCTAAGGTTCGGGTTTTGTCTTCCACTTTTTTATTGAAAGAAGACCTTTCATCAGAGGTCATGCTATTAGAGTAATCACTTACTGCTTCTTCTAACTCGTTCCATTTCTTGTAATCCTCTAAGTCTGAACTTAGAATGCTTTTCACCTTATCAGCGGTGCTTCCAGACATCAAAGGCAATACTGCCTTTTCTACCATTATTCTTCTGTAATCAAACCATGGCCTTCTTTTCACAGAAGTTAAGTAAAGGTTTTCTAATGACATGTAAAGGTTTTGAGTACTGCCCGTCAACACTACTTTATGGGTTGCTTTCTTGTCTTTGTCCTGTGTGTTTATTGCTAATATGTTAGTATACCTGTAAGAATAGTCCGGGTAAGGGCATCTGAGTATTTCTGTTGCAGGAACCTCTTCATCAACATCATTTCTTGTTATAATCGGTAAAGGTATAGGTCTGTTCTCGTAATAGTAAACGTTTTCATTTGCTATTAAGTAAACATAGTCACCTATCATTCTAGATTCAAAGTAGTAACCTCTTAGGCTTATCTCATCAACTAGTTCAGGATTTTCCTTGTCTGAAACGTCATAAACATTTACGAAGACTAGTTGTTCATAACGAGGATAAGGCCAAGGTGCTATCATCTTTTCTTCAGGTCCGCTGGTTACTGGCTTATCGTACACTTTATTTTGTTTCTGCCCAAAGACTAATAGTTTGTCTTTGTTGATGAATATCTCATTAGGGGTTCCTTCAAACTTTATCTCGGAAAGTATCTCAGCATTTTCTGCAGGGTAAGCATCAACTATTACTACTTTATTACCAGAAACTGTATAAATATATTTTCCATCATTTTTTATAATATCCGCTTCGTCAACACCTTCTACTTGTATATTAGTAGTAGAATATTCATCTGCTGATGCGCCTGAATCAGCTTTTGCGAATGAAGGGGCTGATGCTTGTTCTGCTACAGCCATTTCTAATCCGCCAAGATTCCTATATCCCCATCCGCCATCTGCTCGTGACTCTTTTAGGAAAGTAACTAGGTCATCATACGATTCGAATGTTTTCAGATCTAGTCCTCCCTGCGGATAGATAGATTCTATCGTGTTCCTGCCGGAATAATAAAACGCTCCGGCTAGTATTAACAACGCAAAAATTATTATTAGTTTTTTCATTTTGTATCGCCTCCGTGTTTGGTAATTTTTTTATAAGTAGAGCATGTTTATATACCTGCCTTAAGTTGCGGTTTCGGTTGAAACTATGATTAGTTACTACTATTAAGTAACTACAAATAGAAAGGTTTATATAGTAAAAAACCCATAAAAAAGCATATGGAACCAAAAGAGATACTCAGGACTATAGAATATCACCTAGAGCTAGAACCGACTGAACCTGTAGTGATAAAAGTGGATCCTGAATATTTGGAAGATATGGGCAGTGAAGGAGCGATAGTAGAAATGGAAGGTGAACCTTTAACGATATACCTGAAGAAAAAAGATGACTTAGAGACTCTAGCAGAAGAACTGACACACCTAGCGGACATTAGAAGCAACATAAAAGATGATGGCCATGTAAAATATGGGGATTGTTTCTATAACGGTGTATTAAAAGAAGCATTAGGATATTACGGGTCAAAACTTTTTATCCATGAAAGAAAACCTATTAAAATAAAATCTGAAGAACTGAAAAAATTAATTGAAGAAATCAAAGTAAAATCTAAACTTAAAAAATCAAAGGATGAATGCTGGGAAAAACTAAAAAATTTTTACCAAGGAGGCCTAAACTTAGACCGAAGAACATGGCACGAAATAGGATACGACCTTGGAGAAAAAGTATACCAATACGTGCAAAAGACAGGAGATAAAGAACCAGCTTTATTACTAGTGATAAAAAATAGGTATAAAAAAAGACCATTTAGTGTATATAAAAAGATACTCAAACAGGTGACAAGATGAACATCGATGATATCGCTAACGAGAATGTAAGGCTTTGCAAACAGAGTGGAAAGCCTATAATAGACGGAAAATGTGTATGCTCAGGTGATCCTGTAGAGAAAGAATGCAGGTGCACAAATGGTTGTCATGAGAGGATAGGACTAGATGAGATGATGCCTTTTATCGTATACTTGGCAAGATTTTACCGTCCTTTTTTATCACAGGCTAAAGATAATGATGTATAATTAATCAATTTAAACAGGTTCAAAAAATGGTTTCAAAAAATTATTCAAAAATAAGGAGCATTTCAGAAAAAGTAGCCATAGCTACAACTACGTTATACAATCCAGACTTGGAAAGTGATGCCTTAAGGTCAGAGCTTGCAAAAAGCACAGTAAGACATGCAACAAACTTAGGTTATGAGATAATAATAGTAGACAGTGGTTCTTCTGACAAACTGTTAAAGGACTTTGAAAGATATGGGGCAAAAGTATTCTTTCAACAAAAAAAAGGGATAGGTCCATGCAGGAGACAAGCTATTAGGGGGGCATTAGATACCAAAAGAGAAGTTATTGCATGGACAGAGCCAGAAAAAGAAAGCTATATATCAGAAATTTACAAAACAGCCAAGCCGATAATTGAAGACTACGCTGACATGGTCGTACCAAGGAGGAAATCTTTAAAATCTTATCCTACTGCGCAGCAATATGCTGAACCGTTTGGGAATTCATTTTGGAAAGCATTGACAGGTCATGATTTGGACATGTGGTTCGGCCCAAGAACGTGGAGAAAAGAAATATCTGATTATTTCTTAGGGTATAATGGGGAATACGGTGACAAATGGGATTCTATCTTCATTCCGGTTATGGATGCTATATTCGATGAAAAAAATGTTATAAGCGTTGAAGTGAAATATACTCATCCTAAAAAACAGACTGAAATAGAAGAGCATAACTTAAGATTTTATACAAAAAGAATCGAACAGCTTGACAACTTACTGAATTCTTTAGAAACTCATTGGAAAAAGATTAGTAAATAATTATTTTAACTGTTTCAACAAGTCTTTCAATGATAAAGTGTTTATCACGTCTTTTTTCTCGCACCATCCTCTACGAGCCATAGCGATTCCAAGTTCTATAAAATCTAATTGTGTCAGGCTATGTGCGTCTGTACAGACTGCGAACCTAACTCCATGATTCTTAGCTTCTCTTACTAGGGCGCCGTTAAGGTCTAACCGTTTAATCTGCGCATTTATCTCTAACGCAGTCTTAGTATCTTTAGCGGCTTGGAAGACTTTTTCAAAATTTAAGTCGTAACCTTCTCTCTCACCTATTAGCCTTCCAGTAGGGTGCCCTATTATGTCAACGTTTTCATTGCTCATAGCTTTAACTACTCTTTCAGTCATTTTTTCTTTGCCCATCTTGAACTTTTTGTGTATGCTTGCTGTTACTATGTCTATTTTTTCTAATAAGTGGTTTGGGAAGTCTAGTTTTCCGTCTTCTAGAATATCCACTTCTGTACCTGTAAGTATTGTTATTCCTTTGATTTTTTTATTTAACCTTCTAACTTCTTCTATCTCTTTCTCAACCTGCCTCTCATTCAGCCCATTAGCTATTGTTGTTGATTTTGAATGGTCAGCGATGCAAACATATTCGTATCTTAGTTTTTTGCAGTATTCTGCGATTTCTTTTATAGTATTAACTCCGTCGGAATATTTTGTATGGACGTGTAAGTCTCCTTTGATGTCTTTGGCAGTTATCAGATTTGGTAATCGTCCTTTCATCGCTGCTTCTACTTCTCCAGTATCTTCTCTCAGCTCTGGCTCGATGTAGGAAAGCCCTAGTTTTTTGTAGACTTCTTCTTCTGTCTTGCCAGCGACTTTCTCACCTTTTTTGTTAAACAGTCCGTATTCAGAAAGTTTCAAACTTTTCTTTATTGCTATAGTCCTTAGTTTGATATTATGATCCTTATTTCCGGTGAAGTATTGTAGTGCTGAGCCGAAGCTGGAAGGTTCTAAGACACGCACGTCTGCTTGCATTCCTGTTTTTAATATTACTGAGGATTTCGTATCCCCTTTCGCTAAGACTCTTTTGACAGAAGGCATTCTTGTGAAAGCATCCATTACAGGTGCAGAATTTTTAGAGGTTACTAGTATGTCTATGTCCCCTATTGTTTCTTTCATCCTTCTGAGGCTGCCTGCCGCTTCTACGTCCTTAACTCCTTGTACCTTTTCTAGTTTAGAAATTATTTCCCTTGCCTGCGGCAGAGCTAACCCTAGTAATGTTCTTTCTTTTTTTTGTTTGAACAATTCGATTCCTTTCAATATGTTTTCTTCAGTCTTTTCTCTAAAAGCGTCTAGTTTTTGTATCAAATGTTTCTTAGCAGCTTTTTCTAAATCTTTGACGCTTCTTATGTCAAGTTTTTTGTAAAGCTTCTGAGCTTTTTTCGGACCTATGCCCTGTATTTTCATCAGGTCTAACAATCCTTTAGGCAAAGTCTTCTTCAGCCGTTCATACTCTTCTATCTTTCCAGTCTGGATATACTGGACTATCTTCTTAGCTAGCCCTTCACCTATCCCTGGGATTTCTTCTAAGGCTTTTATATCTCCTTGTTTGTAAATATCTTCTACAGGTTCGGATAACGATTCTAAAGCACGAGCAGCTTTCCTATAGGCTATAGGCTTCCAAGCCACGTTCTGCATCTCTAAAATATCGGCTATGTTGTAGAATATCTGCGCTATCTCTTGGTTTTTCATACTTACCTCTTTTATAACTCTTTAATTATACTCTTCTTTTTATATAATTTTTGGAGGAAAATATTTAAAAACTTTTAATGTTATTAGTTTATTAACAAAAAGGCAGTGATATGGTTTGAAATCGTTAATAATTTATTATTCTAGGACTGGAAACACGGCTAACGTGGCTCATGTGTTACACAAGAGCACCAAATCAGATATTGAAGAGATCAAGGACAGGACCGACCGTTCTGGAATCTTGGGTTATTTGCGTTCTAGCAAGGATGCTTTATTTGGTAAAGATGCTGATGTTGAAGGATTGAAATACGAGATAAATGATTATAATTCTATTTTCATAGGCGGCCCGGTGTGGGTTTTGAGGCCTGCGACTCCAGTATCGACGATGATAAAAAGGTTAGACTTGAGAAATAAGAACATAGTATTGTTCGTTACCTGTGGAGGTAATCACGGTAAATCTTTGGATATGATGTCTGATCTTGTTGTTAAAAACGGTGGCAACGTCATCCACAGTTTTGTAGTAAAAACTTCTAAATCTGATGCTAGCATGGTGGTTCAGTCTGCTGAGGATGAAATAGACAAGCTTAAAGAAATTGTTAAGAAGAAAAAAGTCAGTGAGTAATATAAAGTTTTATAAATCTTAGATTAAGAACACGTATTCTTATGAAGATACCTAAGGCTTTCATACCTGAAAAAGGTTTAGATGAGAAAACTGAAAAACTAGGAATACTATTAGACTTTGAACCTGTCTTAGTAAGCCCTGAAAAGATAATATTCGAAAATTTGTCATTTGAACAGCTTAAAAAACTTGTATACTTAGAAGATAAATTGTACGAGCTGAAAATAAGCTTTGAATACAAACAAGGAAGATATGAACTTACATACTCTTCTCATCGTGACCAAATGCACAGCACGAAAGGTTTGTTAAACCTTATACAATACCATCCGCAAGATAATATCTTATTAGAAGAACTAGTAAGTGCTGTTACTGAAATAGCCACTGAGTCTCCAGGTCATGCTATAATGTACCATGTGCCGCCAAACGATTTCTCAATAGTAGATTTTTTCCCCAAAAAATTTTCTAACGGTGTTAAAAAGCTGGAACAATTCTTCTGTAACTCTGAACTGTACATGTTAAGCTATTTGAATATAAAAAAAGCAGGTATACGCGCGGAATACAGGGGATTGACAGAACAAGAATATGGGTTATATACAAAAAAGCTAAATAGAAAGTTATAAAAGTATCCTCGTCTATTAATATCTCAAGCAAAAAATAGGTGTAAAAGTTGGTAATTTCTGAAATCAGGAAGAGAGACGGAAGAATTGTAAAGTTCGAACCTCAGAAAATAAGGAATGTAATAGATAAAGCAATAATTGCAGTAAAACATGAAGATGGGAAACTTGCGGAAAAACTTTCAAAACAAGTTGTAGATAAGCTTGAGAAGGAGTTTAGTAAAAAAATCCCTAGCGTAGAAGACGTACAAAACGTTGTAGAAGAAGTCTTGATAAGTGAAAACTTGGCAGACGTTGCAAAAGCGTACATACTCTACAGGGAGAAACATAAAGAAATAAGAGGGGTTAGAGAATTCTTCGGGATAAAAGACGGCATGAAACTTACGATTAATGCTGCAAGGGTATTAGAAAGAAGATACTTGTTAAAAGACAAAGATGGTAAGGTTATAGAAACTCCGGGTGAGATGTTCAAAAGGGTATCTGAAGCGGTTGCTAAAGTAGAAAAGAATAAAACCTTACAGGAAAAGTATGAGAAAGATTTTTACAAAATACTTTCTAACCTCGACTTTTTGCCTAACAGCCCTACATTAATGAATGCAGGGACTGGATTAGGAATGTTAAGCGCGTGTTTCGTACTTCCAGTCAACGATTCTCTTGATAGCATTTTCGAAGCTGTAAAAACCACGGCGATTATACAACAAGCAGGAGGAGGAACAGGATTTACATTTACTCATTTAAGGCCTAAAGGTGACATGGTGCAGAGCACGAAAGGAGTGGCTTCTGGACCGTTGTCTTTCATAAGAGTATTTGATACTACAACTGATGTGATCAAGCAAGGCTCTAAACGAAGAGGGGCCAACATGGGAATACTTAACGTGAACCATCCGGATATTGTAGAGTTCATAACCTCAAAAGCTAAAGAAGACGCTTTTACGAATTTCAACTTTTCAGTAGGTGTTACGGATGATTTTATGAAATCGGTAAGGAAGAACAGGGACTACAGCTTGATAAATCCGAGGACGAAGCAAGAGATTGGGAAGCTTAATGCTGCTGAACTTTTTGACATGATATGCATGTATGCTTGGAAGACAGGGGACCCAGGGCTGATATTCCTAGACACTGTGAATAAGAAAAATCCTTTGCTAAAGAGCTTAGGCAAGATAGAAGCAACTAATCCTTGCATATATGGTGACGCTTTAGTAGCTACGGATAAAGGCTTGGAAAGATTCGAAGATATAGTAATCTCAAATTCTAACGCTAAAATATTGGTTGATAACAGGGTCCCAATTAAGATTTCAGACGGCTATACCGAGCAGTACATGCTTATGAAGGACCAGAATAGTGTAAGTTTAAGCGAAGCGACAGCTGTTTTTGATTCTGGTATAAAACAGACGTTAAAACTAGTGACAAAGTCGGGTTATGAAATAATAGCAACTCCTGATCATAAAATAATAACAACAGAAGGCTGGGTTAAGATGGAAGATCTAACAGAAAAGCATAAAGTGCTTATCCAGTGCAAGGAAGGAAGATTTAACACAGATTATAACCTCCCATTCGTGCCAGACAACTTAATAGTAGGGAATAATGGAAGAACATACACTTTTAACCTTCCAAGAAAATGGTCAAAAGAACTTGGTCAGATATTAGGGTGGCTTGTGGGGGATGGCCATTTTAGAATTGGAAAAGAAAACAGAGCAGCTTGGGTATTTGGAAAACGAGATTATCCTGTAATGGATTATCTTAGACCCTTATTGAAAAATATTTATGGCGGCAAACCTACTGAACAATTAAAACTTAGAGATGTTAAGTGGATGACATTTCACTCTAAATTCTTCGCGAATTTCCTTTTAAAATTAGGTGTAAAACCTGTACTCGCAGATAAGAAAGAAGTTCCAAAAAGTGTATTCACAGCGCCAAAAGAAGCAGTTATAGGGTTCTTACAAGGATTATTTACATCTGACGGGACTATAGGTTATCTTAAAGATAAATCTTCTTATGTAAGGTTAACTTCAAAATCAGAGAAATTACTTAAGCAAGTTCAAATTTTGTTATTAAACTTAGGTATTAAATCAAAGATTTATAGCAGGCATAGAAGACCACAAAAAAAGTTTTTTTATACAACAGTTAAAGGAGAACAAAGAGCGTATACATGTGATGGTGTTCTTTTTGAATTAGAGATAAGTAAAAACAGTGTAATCAAATTTATAGACGAAATCGGTTTCTTATGCGGAAGGCATGATGAGAAAATAGCTTTGCTAAAATCAAAGACTTATTATTCAAATTATTTCATTGACAATGTAAAAAAAGTGGAAAACTACGGAGAAACAAGGGTTTATGACCTAACAGAGCCATTAACGCATTCTTTCATAACGAATGGCATAGTAGTTTCTAATTGCGGTGAATTACCTCTCTACTCCTACGAGAGCTGCAACCTAGGCAGTATTAACCTTGCAAAATTTGTGAAAGACAAAAAAATAGACTGGGACAAGCTAAAAGAAACTGTAAGGATATCAACAAGATTTTTAGACGATGTGATAGACGCTAACAATTACCCTATAAAAGAAATAGAAAAAATAACAAAAGAAAATCGTAAAATAGGGTTGGGTGTTATGGGATTTGCAGAAATGCTGATACAACTAGGAATACCTTATGATTCTAAAGACGCGATAAAGACTGCTGGCAAGCTTATGAAATTCATAAACAATGAATCTATTAAAGTTTCTGAAGAACTGGCAAAAGAAAAAGGAGAATTCCCGAACATCTCCAAAAGCAGTCTGAAAAAGAGAAGGAATGTAGCAGTAACCACTATAGCACCTACAGGAACTATAAGCATAATCGCTGGTTGCAGCTCGGGCATAGAGCCTTTGTTCGCAGTAGCCTTTGTAAGAAACGTAATGGGGGGCACCAGGCTTGTTGAGATTAATCCTTACTTTGAAAAAATCGCTAAAGAAAAAGGCTTTTACTCTGAAACTTTAATGAGCAACATAGCAAGGACTGGTTCTATACAAAAACTTGAAGAAGTACCGGAAGATGTAAAAAAGATTTTCAGGACAGCATTAGACATCAATCCTGAATGGCATGTAAGAATACAAGCTGCCTTCCAAGAATATACAGAAAACGCTGTAAGCAAGACGATAAACTTCCCTCATGAAGCAACAGTTGAGGATGTAAAAAAAGCATACTTATTAGCATATAAGCTAGGTTGTAAAGGGATAACGATTTACAGGTATGGCAGCAAGAAAGAGCAAGTTCTTTACTTAGGCACAGTCATAGGCCTTGAAGAAGGCGAGACTTTAGAATTCGTAAGCGCAGAGTCTGAATACGCCGGCGGATGCCCTTTCCCGTTCTGCCCTCACTAGAAAAAATGATACACTTGTACACTGGTAATGGTGGCGGAAAAACTACTTCTGCATTAGGGGTTGCTATGAGAGCCTTAGGCCAGGAGAAGAAAGTTGTGATGATACAGTTTATGAAAGGGCGTAAAGACGTCGGAGAATATAAGATACAAAAAAAATTGAAAGGCTTTAAAATCTATCAGTTCGGAAGAAAAGAATGCATCAAACCTGTAGACATGCCTACTAAAGAGGACAAGGAATTGGCGAAACAAGGCTTGGCATTTGTTAAAAAAGTCTTGAAGGAAAAGCCTAACCTTCTCATTTTAGATGAGGTCAACCTTGCAGCATCTGTCAACCTGTTGGATACAAAAGAAGTTATAAAAGTTTTGAAAGATAAGCCTAAAAGCGTTCATGTTATCATGACGGGAAGGTTCGCCCCGAAAGAATTTGAAGAGCTGGCAGACATAGTGACAGTTGTAGATGACAAGAAAAGGGTGGAGAGGAAAGCAGAAAAAGGCATAGAGTATTGAAAATAACCATTTCTTTAAATAAATATTTATAAATAAATTTGTCTTTTTATACACGATGGGGTCAACACAAGAAATTGTTCAAATAGAAACTGGTGAATCAATAAACATCAAACAACTAAAAGACGCTTCTTCTATTATTCAAATGGTTCAGTTAAGTGATGGCAGTTTAAAAAACATATTCAGTTTAAACAAAACAGATGAAATTATTTCTTTTGACAAAGAACATCTCAAATTTAGTAAAATAAAAGATATTCAAACTAGACTTCATAATAAATATATTTACTTAGTTCTAAAAAATGGCTTTCGTGTATTATTACCCTCTAATTTTGAACTGTTGACCACACATAATGCTAAAATATTTTCTAAATCAGTTTGTGAATTTAACAAGAATGATTTTATTATCCTTCCCTCAAAATATGAGACTAAAAATATTAGAATTAGGTTTGATCCATGGCAATTTGGTGATCATTTATACGTAGTCGGAATCAAGAAATGGTATTTAAAGGAATTGAATAATGTTATGGCAAAAAGAAATTTGCTACTTAAAGATATTGCGAGTGAACTAAAAGTGCCTTACTGGTTAATAAGAAGGAATGCTTTGTCTAAGGATAGTATCAATTTTGGGTATCTTAAAAAATTTATAGGAAAATATTTGCCAAAATATAAGATTTACGAAATGTTCAAGTATTCTGAAGGATTAAAAAATGAGCCAAGTGCCACAAAATTTGCTAAGTTTTCTTTTGAGTATAATGAAGAATTAAGTTATTTAGATGCGGCCATTGTTGGTGATGGGCATATTGTAAAAAATGAAAAACAGGCAATAATTGAATCTACAGATGAAGAATATGGGAAAATATTACAAGACTTATTTTATAATGCACACAATTATTACAGCAAAACTATAAGGATTAATTTACCGGGCTCTCTTGCGTATTTTTATGCAAATATTTTAAAAATCCCCAAGGGAAACAAGGCCCATATTGTTAGTTTTCCACCAAACGCCCTTTTAAGTGACAATCAAGTTTTAATTAATGCGTTAAAAGGGATAATAGATACTGAAGGAAGTGTTATTGTTGATGATAATCATGTACATTTAAGTATAACAACAAGCAGTTTCAAACTCCTTCTAGGGATTACATCCGCTTTGTTAAGAATCGGTATTTTCCCGAGTATTAGAAAGTCCAATAAAGATAGTACTTGGACAGTGACTTTGTCTGTGTTCAAATTGAAAAAATTATTCAAAAAGATTAAAAACTTAAAACATCCTAGAAAGAATAAAATGTTCATAAAGCTTAAGAATAGAAAATGTACTGATACAAGAATAATACCGGATATCGGTGAATTAGTCAAAAATTCAAGAAAAAAAATAGGATTATCTTCTTTAACATTAGCTAAAAGAATAGGATTATCTAATACAAGTGCGATAGAGAAATCAGGCAACTTTTCTAGAAGGACTGCGCTTAAACTTAATAAAATATTTAGAGACGAGAATCTAAGAAATATATTATTGAAGGATTTATATTTTAGTAAGGTTATATACAAGAAAGAACTGAATATAGACACGAAATTTATTTTCCCAAAAACAGATAATTTCTTTTTCTTAAATCATATCCCTGTGAGGTGTTTGTCTTGAAAGAATGTTCGTATTACAAAAAGCTAGAGAATAAAAAGGTACATTGTCAGCTATGTCCACAATACTGTGTTATTTCCCCTGATAATTACGGAAAGTGTAAAGCGAGAAAAAATATTGATGGCGAGTTCTATTCTATGATATATGCAGAACCAGTTTCTATAGCGGTTGAACCACTGGAAAAAAAACCAATTTTCCATCTTTTACCTGGCACCAATGTATATTCGCTAGGAACGACGGGATGTAATTTAGGATGCCTTTTTTGCCAGAATTGGCGGATATCACAAGCATTCCAAGAAGACATGCCGGGGATACATATGGAACCAAAAGAAGTGGTAGAAAACGCGATAAGGGAAAAATGCCTGAGCATAGCATACACTTACACAGAACCGAGTATCGCGTGGGAATATGTTTATGACACTGCGAGGCTGGCTAAGAAAAAAGGTTTGAAGAACGTGACGGTAACTAATGGCTTTGTAAACTCTGAGCCAGTAAAACAGTTATACAAATACATCGACGCTGCTAACGTAGACTTGAAAGGATTCACAGAAGAATTTTACAACAGTCTTTGTTCTGCAAGGTTACAACCAGTATTAGACACTTTAAAACTACTGGACAAGTTAGGGGCGTGGATAGAAATAACTAATCTGATAATTCCTGGATTGAATGATGATATGAAAAATATAAAAAAAATGTGTGAATGGGTAAAAAAAGAACTAGGGACTGATTATCCTTTGCACTTTTCCAGATTCTTCCCGTGCTATAAAGTTATGAACAGACAACCAACGCCTTTCGAAACTCTGAAAAGAGCTTATCAGACAGCAAAAAAAGTTGGGATAAAATACGTCTATGTCGGTAACGTCCCTGAAGAAGATTATAATCATACTTATTGTCCTAGGTGCAGCGAAACAATTATAAAAAGGACTAAATATTTCCAAGTAAGTGAGGATAAACTGAAAAATGGCAGATGCCCAAAGTGCGAAACAAAAATCGAAGGAATATGGAAAAGTTGAACATTTAAGAGGAAACGTTCTAAAATACAAAGGTATAGAAATAGGAATATTCGAAGAAGAACCGACAGACAAAACACCAGCAAGAATAGCGCAAGATGCAAGAACAGGAAAAGACTTCATATACATGGTGGATACTGTGCCAAAAAAACTTTACATACCAATACTAGAACATGAACTGTATGAGATAAAACACGGATATGATAAGCATGAACAAGCTGATAAGTATGCAGAAAAAATAGCAAAAAAACTAGGGCTATCAGAAGATTTCAAAAAATTCAAAACTAAATGGATAGAAAGAAGAAAAAAATTAGAAAAGGAAGGATTATGATGGAATGTCCGAATATTAAAAAAAATTTGAAAGACTGTAATTGTACTTATTCTTGTGACAAAAAAGGTATGTGCTGCGAATGCATAAGACACCATAGAAGCAAAGGGCAACTGCCGGCATGCTATTTCTCAAAAGATGCTGAAAAAACTTATGATCGAAGCATTGAAAAGTTCTTAGAATCACATAATTAGCTATTTTTTTTCAAAAAGGTTAAAAAGAGATAACCCTATTATTATATTATATGGGTGTTATTAAGAAGCTGTGGCGTAAGCATAAAATATTATTCATAATACTATTAATAATCCTTGCAGCATTGTTATCGTTCTTTAGCGTTAAGGCTTTTTTGTACGTCAAGTTCTTGTTAGGCAATGATATTATAGTGAAAGTAGAAGCTGATAAGGAAGACTTTTTCTTAGTAAGAGGTGAGGAAGGTGTTGTAAAGTTTAAAGCTTCTGTTACTACTAATCCTTTCTGCACTGCAAGATGTGATTACAGTTTTAGGGATCTTAGCAGGGATTTATACGTTGACAAGGGCGTTTCTGTATTAAGGCCTGGTATGCCTTTAGAAAAACAGTATGCTCTTAATGTTTTGAGGCTGGGTTCTGGTCAGGAATTATACCGTTTCGAAATGAGCTGTACTAGCGTCAATACTTGGCTTTGCCACACTGAAGAAGGTATTATCACTACTAGGAGTATCTTGATAAGCGTTAACTATGACTTAAATGATGAAGACAAACGAAAGAAAAATATTGTGAAATCTGAGCTTGAAAGTTCAACAATAAGGCTAGAAAACATTTTGGGGGAAAAGGCACGGCTTGATGAAACATTGTCTAGTCTTAACAAGACTCTGACAATTGAAATCTTAGAAATAAAATCCAATAATATAGGTGTTCTGACGTCTAAAATAAAACAGGAATTGTTGTCTTTCAAAGAGTTGTTTAAACAGGATAAGCACAGCTTGTTAATTGAAAGTATACAAGGATTAGAAGAAAAATTGGTAGAAACAGAATTAGCAGTAGAGGATTTAAAAATAGATATTGAAGGTTTGTTAACCTCTTATAACTCTTTCATAGACGAACTAGCAAATGTTAGAAACAAACTAGATTATCTTAAGAACAACATGCCTGATGATAAAAATTTTGTAATAAGTCTAAACCAGACTATAAATGATTTTAACAAGGCTGTTAAGGTAATAAACGAGAAGAATAGTTTGGAAGAGAAAGAAACAGCGTTAAACGCTACTTCTGAAAGTATAAGCGGCTTATCATTATCTTTGCAAGAATTGACAAGCCTTCCTTTAAGCAACTTAACAGTAGACAGTCTGGACGAAACTTACTTGGGGAAAGTATCGTTGGCAGAAACTTATTTACCAATAAGCTCAGGAATAATCTTTGAAGAGTCGCAGCCTCAATGCTGCGTGTTTAAACAATGCAATACTTGCTGCATTAGTGAAGAATGCAATAATAACCCTGACACTTATCCTGTAATGTTAATACATGGCCATGCAGTAAGCGAAGGAGTCTCAGCAGAATATAGTTTAGAAGGGTTTACAAAGATACAAACAAAGTTAGAAGAAGACGGGTACTTAAAATCAGGAGTCATAACATTATATTCTCCTCAAGCAGTAACTCCGGGGCTTTGGGGAAAGTCTGGAAAGCCAGTAGTTGTAAGGACTAGCTATTATTTTGACGTGTTTCAAGAAACACCTGAGAATTATATAGTCGTTCAGACCAAGAGTGAAAGCATAGACGCTTACGCGATAAGACTGAAAGAATTAGTTGATGTAATAAAGTACAGGGCTGGAAAGCCAAAAGTCAACCTAGTAGCTTTCAGCATGGGCGGCTTGGTGGCGAGAAGATACGTCCAAGTCTTCGGAGACCAGGACGTTGACAAACTAATACTAATAGGAACGCCTAACAACGGAGTAGTTGGAGAAATCGCAACAGTGTGCCCTCTTTTAGGATCTGAGTTAGAGTGCAGGGACCTTACAGAAGGAAGCCTGTTCTTAAACAAGCTTAACAGAGGATTAAAACCTAAAATACCAGTTTATACTATAGTCGGCACTGGATGTTACATGGGTGTCGGACAAGGGGATGGTACAGTATTAGAAGACCATGCGACACTATCCTGGGCAGAGAATCATATTATAAAAGGTGTTTGTACTGGCAAGTTTAAGCCTTTACACTTAGACTTGTTAAAGCCAGAACTTTACCCTGAAGCTTATGAAACCTTAGTAAAAATCTTAAAAAATGATAAAAGTTAAACTTAAATAAAGAGTGTACTCTTAAAACGTAGGTGATAATCTTGGCAAAAACAAAAAAGAAAACAACAGAAAAAAAATCTTTACCTAAAATCTCAACTTTTTCAGACGGTTTAAGATATCCTTGGGGCGTTCCTAAAAGGTTATGGAATATACTCTGGGCTTTGATACCTGTCCTGGGCTGGTTAGCTCTTATAGGCTATTCTCAAAATATAATAAGGGCCATAGTCGCAGGTAATAAGAAAGATCTTCCTGAATTCATAAGTTTCGGTGAAAACCTTAGAAAAGGCTTCTTGCTTTTTGTGAAAATGCTGCCTTTGGTATTAGCATATTTTTTCATAACCACAATCCCTGTAATAGGAGGTATAGCAGGTTTTGTAGCAGTAGTGTTCTTCATGCCTTATTTGATAATAAACTTGTTCATAACAGATGATTTTGGAGAAAGTTTTAATATCAAAAAAGTGTGGGACAACGTTTTTAACAATTTAGAAGAGTACTTGATAGCTTATCTTAAGATGATAGGGTTCACACTGGTGTATGGTATACTTTTGATAATACTGATAGGAATTCCTTGCTTACAATTCGGATGTTGGTTCTTCCTAGCCGAGTTTTACACAAACCACAACTAAATCTTTATTTTATCTTTTATCTTCTTTGTTAAGGCTTCTATTTCTGCTACGTTAACGTTGTCTACATGCGCTTGTGGCAAAGCGTCTTTCTTTTCTGACTTTTTCACTAGGTAGTCTACGACATCCTTATGTGCTGATCTCATGTCTTTATTTGCCATAGTAAAAAACTAATGGGTCAGGGTATAAAAAGTTTATTTCTCTAAAAGTTATAGGTACAATAAATATTTTAACAAGGCCTTATCAATAATAAACATGAAAAGAGAGGTTTTGAAGAAGTCTATAGCGTTTAGGGTTTTCTCAGTTATAATCATGGCTGTTTTCTTCTATATTGTAACAGGATCTTTGGAGCAGATGACGTATTTTACACTGTTAGTAGAAGCTATAAAGACTGCGCAGTATGCAATATTCGAAGTGGGATGGAAGAAGTATAAAGAATATACAGGGCCTAAAAGGGTTCAAAAATAATTATTCTAATTGCAAAAACTATTTAAAGCCGGTAAGAATCAATTTTTTTCAGAGGTGATTGGAGGGTTTGCCCTTTGGGTGGGCTCTCCGCATAATTTTCTCAACAACTTTCGCGATGAAAAGACAAAATTTTATTAAAATTCTTATAATATTGGATAACCAATATAAAGAAACAATAAAAAAGAGGGAAGCAGATCTTAAGAATATAAGAAAAACTTCCCTCTGTTCGTTACTTCTTCTCCTGTTTCTCTTCTTTGCAGATGCAGGGTCTTTTGCTGAATCCTAGGAAGAGGAACATTATCACGTTCGCGATAGGAATCAGCATCAGGATAGCAGTTAACCAGAAGTTGAAACCGCATTTTTTGCCGATAAGCCCCCAGCAGATGAAATTGATGACGGCACAGGCGATGGTAAAGACTGCTATGATGAAAAAGGTCATCAAGCCAATCGACAAAGCCATTTGATCGTTTGTCATCCTGCTTCACCTCCTTATTAACAAGTTTTGTTAAAGGTTTTTGAATGCTTATTCGCAGACTTCCTTGTAGTCTTCAGGCGTCTCTGCTGTTGGCATGCAAATCCAGAGAAGGATGTAGGCCAAGAAGAAACATCCCTGGGTGCACAACATCAAGAAGAGTAGTATGCACCTTATGATCCATGTCTGAATCTTGAACCTGTAAGCGAATCCTGCACAGACACCACCAAACCATCCGACTTTCGGGAACCTGTAAAGCTTGTTATTGCTTTCAGCCATTACTTCTTCACCTCCTTGTTTTTAATATTTTTAACATGCACTTTTTGGGTAGGATAGAACCTCCGGCGTCTTCGCCATATAGGAAGTGTTCTTATACACTTTGTTTTGCGTTTCCGGTTAACCAGACTCATGAAATCCACCTCCGACTCTGATTTTACGTTCTGAATGGTGAGGGCATAACTGTAAGAATGAAAATGATCACACAAGCCCATCCTTTGATCCGGTTCTTAAGATTGAGATCTATCATCTCATTGTTCAACGGAGGATGGTAACTGCCACCTAACAATAGGAGCAATAATGAGAAGATAATCCATGTTGGGCTGTGGTAAACGAACATGCACACGATTCCCCATGCTATGAAGCAGTAGAAGAACGTTTGCATGTATTTGCGGAAATTCTTAGCCTTTCCGAACATGGCATAAGTGACGTGGCCGCCATCAAGCTGACCTATTGGCAACAGGTTTAGCATTGTTACAAAAAAGCCAAGCCATGCAGCGAATATTACAGGGTTGATTGCTAAAAACTCAGGGGGCACTCCTTTGATGATGTAAGACATCGCAGTGTACAACAATGAGGCTCCAAGCATCTTCGACAAAGGTGAATCATAGACAGGCGTTATAGCTATGCCTATTGCCATCATCACGAAAGACGCTACGAAACCCCACAACGGACCAGCAGCTCCGACATCCATCAACGCGTTCCTGTCGTTAGCCATCGACTTCATCTTTATCACAGCACCCATGGTTCCTATCCCTATAGGTATCGGGATGAAGTAAGGCAGTGTAACGTCAAGTCCGTGCCGTCTCGCATTGATGTAATGTCCCATCTCATGCGTGAAAAGAATGATCAGCACGGTGAGAGAGTATAACATTCCTGCGAACAGGCTGCCGCCGAAAAGTGCAGAGCCGCACCATACCGTCGTGATGACCGTTAGTACAAAGAGGATTATGTTTGTCAAAGGGATTTTAAAACCCATCAAAAACACCTCCTTTCAAAATGATTTTCAGGAAAAACTTAGGGGTCTTAAGGGAAACCTTTCGACCCCTTCTAAAATTTATCTGCCTAATAACCTTCCGATATCAAGGTACACCGTGAAAAGCATCAGAAGTATTAACAGCCAGAAGAAAAGCGACTGGATAATATTCATCGTTTCCTTCTTTAACGGCTTGCCTCTGACCGCTTCTAAACCTAGGAACATGATATGCCCACCGTCCAGTACAGGTATCGGTAAGGAATTCATAATGCCTAGGCATAAGCTTATCAAAGCTAATAATGTGAGGAAGCTGAAGAACCCGTCTTTCGCTGCTCCAGTCATTAATGATACGATGAGCACTGGCCCTCCAAGCCCTTTTTCTGCCTTGGCTTTTTTTGTGAAAATCTTGCCTATGAACACATAAGTCAAGACGTAAGCGTTACCGCAAGTCTTTGCACTTTCTAAGAAAGCTTTCGGAAGAGGCATTCCCTGCGCTAAGATAATCTCACCTGTAGGCGCAATGCCTATAGCCCATCTTTCTACTTTCGCACCGAACTCGTCTTCCGTTTCTACTTTGACAGGCGTGATGCTTACTTCTTTTTCTTCTCCATTGCGGAGGATTGTGAAACGGATTGGTTGCCCTTGGGATTTGCGAAGCTCTGCTGTGACTCCCTCCCAGGTTTTTACTTCAACACCGTTAACGCTTTTTATCTCATCTCCCTTTTGGAAGACTGACATTGCAGGCGTACCTTCTACAGGGTTTAAGTTAAGCTTGTACTGTTTGACGCCGTGCATGTTAACCAGTGTGAGCATGAGGAGGGCAAAAATGAAGTTGAATACTACTCCTGCTGCTAGTATTTGTAGCCTTGTGAGTTTGGACTTGTTGTTGTAATTCTTGTTCGGGTCATCGCTCTTGTCAGATTCAAGCCCCATCATATTCACGTAACCGCCGAGAGGGATTGCGCAGACTTTGTATTCTGTCTCTCCCTTCTTGAAACCCCATAACTTCTTGCCGAAGCCTATAGAGAATTCTTTAACACCGACTCCAGCTCTTTTGGCAGCTATGAAGTGTCCGAGTTCGTGAATAAGCACTAGGAAGCTTAAACCTAAGAAAGCAACGACCACTCCGAGAATTGTGAATAATACGTTGGTCATTGCTGAACCTCCTTTTTAGAAAAATTTGTTGGATTAACTGATAGGTTTGTAATTGATGACTTCTTCGTCTTTCTTTTCCAGACGTTTCGCTTTCCGCCAGCAACGCAGTCCCATCAAACCAGTAAATGGGCTCATGATGAGGCAACCGTAAAACATGACTCTTGTTACTTCCTGTTCTTCTGGCGTGGCTAAAGAAGGCACGATGAAATGGATGATACCTGCAAGTACTAAGTACGAAAAAGTTAGGATAAAGAAAAACTTGGACAATTTTTTAAGATCAGGCTTCTTTTTTTCCATACAAAAACTAAGACCTCCTTCAAATTTTTTTAGAACTATTTTTTGTGGCAGCCGCTGCAAGGAGTATAACTAGGACCTGCGCCTGCTTTTGTGTGGCATCCTACACAGCTGTAAGTGCTGCTCTTAGTATGGAATGCGCTGAAAGGTTTTTCATGGCATTCTTTGCATTTCTGCGGAGTGCCCCCTTCTTCCAAAGACATCGCGTGATGGCAGTCTTCACAAGCATAAGCTTCAGCGTGTGCAGAATGGTTGAATGTTACATTGCCTTTTGTTGATTCAAATATTATAATATCCGGAATTTCAGACCCCTTCACTTCAGGTTTTACAACTTCAGGTAGTTTGACATTAGGCTTTTCAGTCTCAGGCTTTACGACCACTTCTTCCCCCTTCGGAATGACAGACTTGTTCTGTGCTGCTTTCCATGGATTGAATATGTAAATACACACACAGGATACTAAAATTATTGACAATACTATTAGCAATTGCCTCTTCATAAAATTTTTACCTCCTTAGTTTAAATTTTTTGTTGGTTTGTTAGTTGACTTATATCTTGATTTTCTTCTTCAGCCATTTACCTAATGCGATACTACATCCTATAATGAGGTATACTGCAAAGCAGAAAAACATGAATGCAATCAGTGCATTTCCTGCTTCTGGAGAAAGTCCTGCATAACCAGCATGTGCTAAAGAAGAAAAACCTAAACATGAAACGATGATAAAAAGCAAAGTCTTTTCTTTCATTAATCAACACCCCCTTTTGGATTTTTTTAATATTCTTTCAAGACTTTTCGTCTTGTTATTTCCAAAAGTAAAAGGAGGAAGCAAACAAAGACTTTGAAAGTTCACTCCCTCCTTAAAGATTGTTACTGTTACTTTAGTATTAAATTAGTTTTGAGCTCTTCGACTTCGATGACCCAGTAATCTCCTCTTTCGACACCGTGGCGTTTCACCAGCTTTCCAGTCACTTGAACATACTGGTGTTCAAATGGGAACAGGTTGATCTTTTTACCCATCATGTCAATCTCGACGAGTTTCAGTTCTTTGCTTTCGACTTTTAAGGGCTGATCAACTTTGATAGCCCATCCTGTCGTCTCGCCACCGATAACAATGATATGCGTCAATTCACCCATGACTGTTACTGTCTCTCCTTCTTTTGCCGCGTACGAACAACTGCAAAAAAAGAAAACCATTGCTAATGCTAACAAAACCTTTTTCACAAACTCGCCTCCTTTCTTTTTTATATCTTCAGGACTTCTACCCTATTATTTTCAAAAGTTAAAGGAGGAAGCAAACCGTGATAAAAGGTTTACTTCCCCCTAAAGTTAAACCGTTGCACAATTATCACTGGCAGTTAGGCACATAGGGCAGTTGTGTTGAGTCAGCGGCCCAATACACTCTGATATCCACAGACCAGGCATAATTCTGGTTGGCGGAGATGAAGGAAGCGACCCGGACATGCTTTTCGTAAGGGTTGATGATGAAGACCCCGTGCGCTTTGTCTCCGTTTACATTCTGTCGTGATTCGATGCAGACGAAGGCGTAAAGTGGTACGTTTGTGTTGTTGTCAACGTAGAAGTCGACGCCGTAGTTGTATCCGCTGCTGTCGTACTTGTTTTCGCCGTACACTGACATTCCATTGCCGAATGCGTTGGTAGTGATGAGCATCACAGCTGATAACAACAAAAATGCTAAGGCTAATCTCTGTTTCATAAACTATTCTCCTTTTTTCTTTGTGAATTTGTTGTTTGTTTTGTCTCTTTTTTCAAGAAGCGATTCTACCGTTTTTACTTCACACTTTGACTTTGGAGAATTTCACCCGGTCCCCTTTTTTCTCTGCGTACCATAAATCGACTTCGACTTTTGGGAACATTTCTTTTAGGGTCTCGCGGATCTTTCTGAGGTCAGAAATCTGCCTCTCTTTCAAGATAGGGATGGTGATGTTGCCGATTGTGATGTTCTTGTACCATCCGCAGTCTTCATGCGCTATGCAGACGATTCTGCGTAAGTTATGGTTGTCGCGCAAGAATTTCACCCAGCGTCTTCCCACCCATTCGAACTTTTCGATGTACGAAGCGGCGATGAGGACTTGAGGACCTCCCGGGATTACC
>Ga0194111_10000818_pt1 | contig 37950 bp, 36 predicted proteins | sample TA2KigC300mmetaG_FD_146194 | JGI IMG/M metagenome (GOLD analysis project Ga0194111, IMG submission 146194) | Freshwater microbial communities from Lake Tanganyika, Tanzania - TA2015033 Kigoma Deep Cast 300m | ecosystem: Environmental > Aquatic > Freshwater > Lake | place: Tanzania: Lake...
GACGTTCTTGATCGTTGGGGGCAGAACGTGGGCAAGGAGGCGGCGGCTGAGCCTGTGTCCACCTCAGCCGAACATGATCAGGAGCTAGAGCAGCTGGTGCAGGATCGCGTTCACCAGCTCGGCCTCGAAACAGACACCGTCTTTATCAGAGAGCTTATCCAGTCATACATCCCTCTGATCAATACGCAGCTCAACACCATTCTCGAGGCACATAGGGAGAGGAACGCCAAGAAGCTCTCTCAGGCAGCCCATTCCCTGAAGGGTGCAAGCCTCAACGTCGGCGCGAATGCTCTCGCTGACCTGTGCCGCATTATTGAGGAAAGTGCTCGAAACAACCAGTTCGAGGCCCTCGAAACAGTCTTGGAAGAGATACAACGGGAACTCACCAAGGTGATTCAGGTGCTTTCGGGAATCAAGGGGAAGCTAGAGCCCCCGCCAGAGGCCTCCTGAAACGCTCAGCCGAATCTGGACCCGTTCAGAACATATGAAATACATCATTTTGGGTACCGGCGGCGTGGGAGGATTTTTCGGCTCGAGGCTCGCGCTTGCAGGTAATGATGTCTGGTTCGTCTCTCGCGGGAAGCACCTGGAGGCAATGAAACGCTCAGGGCTGCGCGTCAGGTCGACTGCGGGTGATTTAGCCATCCCCCCCGGCAAAATGACCGACCGTGCTGCAGACTCCGGCGCTGCTGATGTCGTTCTCTTCTGCGTCAAGTCGTACGACACAGAAGCCGCAGCGAAGCAGCTCGCTCCCATCCTGAACGACAGCTCCATTGTGCTCTGTCTTCAGAATGGCATCGACAATGAAGAGAAAATAAGGCGCATCATCACCCGTGGAGTCGTCTACGGCGGCGTAGCATACATTTCAGCGCGGATCACTGCGCCGGGAGAGATTACCGAGACGGGCGGTTTTCAGAAAATCGCGTTAGGGCCGCTGGACGGTCCCGTCGACAACCGAGCTCGTGATCTGCGGGATGTGTTCGTGCGCGCAGGAATCAGATGCGACCTGTCTGACGTGATCTTGAAGGACATCTGGAACAAATTTGTCTTCATCGCTTCGATGGGCTCTTTCACGGCCTTGTCACGACTAACGCAAGGAGAGATCATTGACTCTCCGCAGACCCTCTCTCTCGTCTTCGACGCAATGCGCGAAGTGCAACAGATTGCATGGAAACTTGGGGTCCGGCTTGAGCCACTTGATGAGGCAGTGATAACAAAAGGCCTGAAACGTTTTGATAGTGCCACACGCTCATCGATGTACTACGATTTGGTGAACGAGAAGCCTCTTGAGGTCGAGGCGCTGAACGGTACGGTTGTCCGGCTCGGTCAGCAGGTCGGCGTTCCGACCCCGATCCACCGCGTGATCTACACGTCCCTTCTGCCGTACCACCGGAAATTCCTCAACTCCCGCTCTCCTCAGGTGCCTGCATAACGTCGATGTCGTCGTGACCACGAACGATTCCTTCCCGCATGTCGGTCTCTGCGAACGATGCCGACACTCGACGATCATCACGAGCGCTCACGAGAGCCGGTTCTACCTCTGTGAACTCTCCGCCGCTGACCAAAGCTACCCAAAGTATCCCCGCCTGCCGGTCCTTCGTTGTCCGGGTTTCGAGGAACGAGATCCCGCACCCCAAAACGAGCGCTCATCCTAGCCAGCTTGCTTCTTTTGCCACTTCTTCGTTTCTTGGGCCGACATCGAAGGGGACCTCCGCACCGCCGTTCAAGGAAGCTGTTGCGACCGACGCAGAAGTCGTGATCGAGAATTCGCAATATCAAGAACTCATCGCCAAAGAAGCCAAGCACTGGAGCGCGGTTCGACCGGATCCCCAGAACCCTCAGATCTGGCATGATCCACAGCTCTTTGAGATTTTTTTTGGGAAGCACTATCGGCGCCTCATCGAGCGAGCTGTTGCGGCCGGCCCAGCCGTCCTGGAACTCGGCTGCGGTGAAGGCAATCTTTCTATCGAGCTCGCTCAGCGCGGCCTTCACGTGACGGCCTACGACCTGAGTCCGGAACGGATCGAACGGGCCCAAGCCCGAGCACAGCGACTCCGTCTCGACCATTGCACGACTTTTCGCGTTGGCGATCTCAACACTCTCACGCTGCCCGCCGAGACGTTCGACAGCGTGGTTGCACATGACGCCCTGCACCATATTCTCAATATCGGCGGTCTGTGCGACGAGGTGCGGGGTTCCCTCAAGCCGACCGGGGTGTTTCTCGTCATGGATTTCATCGGCATGGGAGCGATCAGAAAGGTACTCGCCGCTGCACTGTACGCCCTGGTCCCGACGTACCAACCGTATCGCGCAAAGTGGAGCCTGCGCCACCGGCTCCGGGGTTTTCTTGCAGACGAAAACCGGAGGCGCCAGTCGCTACAGGATGGATCCGGATCCTCGCTCCACGATGAGTCACCGTTCGAAGAAATCTCGCAGCGATCGATAGTGAACGAAATCAGGAAGCGCTTGCTGCTCACAGCATATGAGACGTTCTGCCCATTCTGGTACTACTTCGCAGCCAGAATTCGTTTACCAAAGGGCATGAGATACTCCGTTGCACGGCTGCTCCATGTAATGGACGGCGTGTTGCTTCGCCTTCATCTGGTACGCGGGGCCTATTTCTTTCTTGAAGCAAGGAAGCTATAAATCCAACAAGACACGCTCGTGCAACTCCTTATAGAGAACATTAGAGAACTCGTGACTGTAAACGGCGGCGGGCGGCCATTCAAGACCGGCAAGGAGATGCGCGATCTCGGCGTCATTAAGGACGTGTGCGTGTTCGTCGAGGACGGCATCATCCGGTGGATCGGCTCCACCGGTGCGTTTGGGCTCTCCTTGAACCGTGATGCCGACGTCATCGACGCGTCATCGCTGGTCGCCCTTCCCGGGTTCGTCGATTCACACACCCACGCGCTCTTCGCGGGCAGCCGGGAGCGGGAGTTCGCGATGCGAGCCGAGGGAAAGACTTATCAGGAGATCGCCGCGGAAGGGGGAGGAATCGCGAGCACGGTCGCCTCAACACGAGCAACCTCCAAAAAGGAATTGAAGAAACTGACGAGCAAACGGCTCGACTCCATGATGAAGCATGGAACGACAACCGTGGAAATCAAGTCCGGCTACGGTCTCGATCCCGATACCGAAGTCAAGATGCTGGAGGCGATCAAGGAGCTTGCAGATGAGCATTTCATGACGATTGTTCCGACCTTCTTAGGAGCTCATGCCGTTCCCTCCGAATACGCAAAGAATAGACATGCGTATGTCGAGCTCGTCTGCGAACACATGCTCCCGTATGTCGCCAGAAAGAATCTGGCAAGATTCTGCGACGTGTTTTGCGAACAGGGCTATTTCACGCTTGAGGAATCGAGACGCATCCTGGAGCGGGCAAAATCGTTGGGACTTCAATTGAAGATTCACGCCGACGAGTTCAACGCCATCGGTGGCACGCGGCTCGCTGCGGAGCTTGGCGCTCTCTCCGTCGACCACCTCGAGCATATTCAAGCCGAGGGGATCAAAGCACTGAGGGGAAGGGAAACCATAGCGGTGGTTCTTCCCGGTGTCTCGTTCTTCCTTCGTAACCCGTACGCGCCAGCCCGCGCGCTCATCGACGCGGAGATCCCCGTTGCGATTGCCTCGGATTTCAATCCGGGCTCCTGCATGGCATTCTCCATGCCGCTGATGATGACCATTGCGTGTACACAGATGTCTTTAACCCCCGAGGAGGCGATCTGTGCTGCGACGCTCAACGGCGCTGCGGCGCTCGGCTTGTCAAGCATTCTCGGGAGCATCGAGGTTGGCAAGCAAGCGGATATCATCCTCTACGATATCCCAGACTACCGGTACCTGGCTTACCATTTCGGCACCAACCTCGTGGCGACCGTCATCAAGAAGGGGACAATCCTTGAATTCTCATAACGGGCGACTGAGCAGTTCATCATGAGACCTCTCGTCGAGTGCGTTCCAAATTTCAGTGAAGGAAGAAACGTCGAGATCATCGACACGATCTCATCGAGCATTCGCACAGTCGACAACGTAAAGCTGCTCAGCGTGGAGCCTGACAAAGACTACAATCGGACTGTTGTGACGTTCGTCGGCGAGCCTCACGCGGTTGAGGAAGCAGCCTTCCAGGCCACGAAAGTCGCTTCGGAGCGAATCGATATGCGAACGCACAAGGGGGAGCACCCGCGAGTCGGCGCGGTCGATGTCGTCCCATTCGTACCGATCTCCGGCGTGACGATGGAGGATTGTATCAGACTGGCCAACTTGTACGGAGCGCGGGTTGCCCGCGATCTGCATATTCCAGTCTACCTTTACGAATTTGCCGCGACCCGACCGGAACGGAGAAACCTGGCAACAATCCGCAAAGGTGAGTATGAAGGATTGCGGGTCAAGCTTGCCGATCCCGCGTGGAAGCCGGATTACGGATCGACAGATTTCAACGAAAGATCCGGAGCTACGGTAGCTGGTGCACGGAAGTTCCTGATAGCGTATAACGTGAATCTCAGCACGCCGAAAGCCGAACTGGCCCAGGAAGTCGCCCTCAGAATCCGTGAGAGCGGGCGGCCGATGAAGAGTTCCAACGGGGAAGTCGTCAAAGACGAGAAGGGCGAAACGATCAAGATCCCCGGCACGCTCAAAGCCGTCAAGGCTATGGGTGTGTATCTCGAACGCTTCGACATTGCCCAAGTCTCGATTAATCTGGTAGACTTCGAAACAACCCCCCCACACGTTGCCTTTGAAGAAGTGAAGAAGCAGGCAGCTACTCTTGGAATTGATGCCACGGGGAGTGAGATTGTCGGGCTCACACCTCTTTCGGCCCTGCTGATGGCTGGACGGTTCTACGCAGAGAGAGAAGGTCAACCAGAATCACTCTCGGAGGATTCGCTGGTCGCCTTGGCGACACGACATCTGGGATTAAGCCAGCTTGAGCCGTTCGACCCGACGAAGAAAGTAATTGACTACATGCTGTAGGAGTGTCGACCCGTGCTTCGGATCGCGAATCCGCGGCCCCTGGCACCGGACCACCTGATAGCGGAGACCTCATGCTCACATCCAACTCGCTTTCACAGTTCCTTGATGAGCTCGCCTCCAGCTCGCCTGCACCCGGAGGAGGAAGCGTTGCCGCTCTCGCAGGTGCGATCGGCTCAGCTCTCACTTCGATGGTCTGCAACCTGACGATCGGTAAGAAGAAATACGCCGGTGTACAGGATGAAATTCAGTCGGTATTGGCGCAATCGGAAAAGCTCCGGCGGGACCTCACAGAGATGATCGATCAGGACACAGAGGCCTTCAACAGTGTTATGGCGGCATTCGGGATGCCGAAGAACACCGAGGAAGAACAGCTCCAACGTACTTCAGCGATTCAAGAGGCAACGCAGCGTGCCACGCTTGTGCCGCTCAACGTCATGGAGCTCTGTGAGCGCGCGCTGATACTCGCAAAAGTTGTTGCGGAGAAAGGGAACAAGAACTCTGTGTCAGACGCGGGGGTTGCGGCTTTGATGCTTCAGGCTGCTTGCGCTGGCGCAGGCCTCAACGTCCGGATCAATCTTGTGGCACTCAAAGACGAGGTGTTCGTCGGAGGAACGATCGAAAGAATGAAGGTGATTTCCGGGAGGGTTGAAGAGCTTGCGGCTGAGACGCTTGCACTTGTCAATTCAGCGATAGGATAATGTCTAGGCAGCGGAGCCGTTTCCCGTTTGGAGTTCTGGGTTCAGATTTCAAACTGAAGAATTGAAGGACCCCCCCAGAGTCAATCCGGTTCACTCCGAAAAGTGCTGCCCGCTTTCTGCCTCTTACTTCCTCCTTTCTCCCCGCGCCATTTACATCTCACTTCTTGCATCTGACCCTTCACTCTTCTTGTCTTCATCTCTTCCAGAATGTAGCGCTGAAGAGCACTAAGACTGTGAACACTTCAAGTCGACCGGCAAGCATACAGAACGAGAGGATCCATTTTGCGATGCCCGAGATGTGAGCGTAGTTATCGACAGCTCCCACAGATCCGAAGCCCGGCCCCACGTTCCCCAATGTCGCGGCAACTGCCCCTGCCGAGCTGAGCACATCGAGCCCGGTCGCTGCGACGAAGACTGATGCGAGTACAAAAATGGCGACATACAGGCCAAGGAAGGCGAGAATCTCGCTGATGATATCGGTTGACACTCCGCGCCCGTTGAAACGAACGGGAAGAACCACTTTCGGGTGTACGAGCTTCTTGATTTCGACGACACCGTTCCTTAAGAGCAAGAGAATGCGAACGTTCTTCATTCCGCCGCCGGTGGATCCGGCACAACCACCGATGAACATCAACAGCAACAGGAGAACCTGGGCTCCGGGCAGCCAGAGTTCATAGTCTGCCGTCACGAAACCCGTGGTTGTGACGATCGAGACAACTTGAAACAGCGAGGCGCGGAAACGTGCTTCGACTGACCCGGCGATTTCTGACGGGATGAAAAAGGCAACGAGAGCAGTACAACCAAGGACGATAGCCAGGAAGAAGAGGAATTCATCGTCCCGCAAATGAGCACTGACGCTCCCCCTTAATGCCCGAAAGTGAAGCGTGAAGCTTGTTGCAGCTAGGAACATGAAGACGATAATGACGTACTCAAGGAAAGGCGAATTGTAGCTCGCGATACTCGCTGTCTGCGTCGAGAATCCCCCCGTGGCAAGAGTGGAGAAGGAATGGCACACCGCATCAAATAGAGGCATGCCCCCATACCAGAGCAGGCCAGTTTCTGCAGCCGTGAACAGGACATACACTCCCCAAAGTACCTTCGCCGTTTCACTGATCCGCGGTGTGAGTTTGTCCACCGTCAGGCCTGGAGCTTCTGCCTTGAACAACTGCATCCCGCCCACTCCGAGGAGGGGTAGAATAGCCACTGAGAGGACGATGATTCCCATGCCGCCGATCCATTGAGTGAGACTTCGCCAGAACAGAAGACCGCGCGGGAGATCTTCGGTGTTGGTTAGAACGGTTGCCCCGGTCGTGGTGAAACCAGAGACCGTTTCAAAATACGCATCGGTAAATGATGGGATAGCACCAGAGAGGAGGAATGGCAGGCTTCCGAACAGCGATGCTACAACCCAGCCGAGCGTGACGATCGCAAACCCTTCTCGAGCTCTGAGCTCGTCACCCCCTCTCCGATACTTCAGCCACAGGAGCAAGCCCACCACGATCGTTATGAGAGAAGAGAAAACGATTGGTTGAGCAGTTGCGTCGCCATAGCACAGGGAAACGGGAAGCGCGGTCAGCATCAGAACGCCGACCGATACCAGAAGGAATCCCAGAACACTGAGAACGGGCTGTAGCCGCATAGTCTAGCTGAAGAACCTCTCTACTTCCTTGATGGCCTTTGGCAAGCAAAACACGACCACCCGATCCTGCGGGCTGATGCGTGTCGACCCCACAGGAATCGTTGCGCTTCCATTGTGGATCACACACCCAACAATCGCTCCGTCGGGGAAATTGAGATCCCGGAGCGGCTTCTTGGTGACCGGTGATCCTTTCTGGGCGACCATCTCGATGATCTCGGCTTCAACGCCGTGCAGGGTGGCGACGGAAACAATCTCCCCTCTTCGCACAAACTTCAAGATCGCCGTCGCGGCCGAAAGCTTCTTGCTGATGAGGGCATCGATGCCGATCGTGTTTGCCAGGGGGATGTAGTCGAGTTTTTCCACATGCGCGATTGCCTTTTTCACACCGAGGTGCTTTGCCATGAGGCATGAGATGATGTTGTCTTCTTCATCGCGTGTGACGGCAACGTATGCATCCATATCCTGAATGCCCTCCGTCGCCAGTAAGTCGATATCTTTGCCTTCTCCTTGAATCACCATCGTCTTTGGCAGTTCGTCAGCAAGCCGCACTGAGGTCTCCTTGACAGATTCAATAAGCTTAACGGAGACTTCGGCTTGGAGCGCTTCGGCAACGTGCCGGCCAATGTTGCCCCCGCCGAGGATCATGATCTTCTCGAACGTCGCCGTGTCCTTGCCGGCTAACCTCAACATCTCCGGAACGTGTTCTGTCACGCAAATAACAAAGACCTGATCCCCCTTCTTGAACACATCATCTCCCGACGGGATAATTGTGCGCATTCCTCGATGGATGGCAACCGCACGAAACTCAAGCTCTTCATGGTCGGCTATCAGATTCTTCAAACGCCGGTTGATAAGGATACTTCCTTCGTCAATGCGCAGGCCGATGAGCTGGATTCGTCCATCCGCGAAATCGAGCACATCTGTCGCTGCCGAGCGGCGAATCAAGCGAACGATCTCTTGCGCTGCCAGGCCATCAGGATAAATCACAAGATCGACGCCAAAATCCTTTAGCTGGATTGGGCTGTCGGAGACGAGGAATTCCGGATCATTGACCCGGATAATCTTCTTCTTCGTGCCCAGCTTATCCGCAATGAAGCACGACGTAAGATTCACTTCATCTTTTGAGGTAACGGAAATGAGCATATCCGCCTCGGCAGCCCCGGCCCGCTGCAGGGTGCTGATCTGACTCCCGCCCCCTTCGAGGGTCATCACGTCCAGAGACTCGCTCACACGCGCCAGCTGCTCATCGCTGACGTCGATGACTGTAATGTCATGCTTTTCCTGAGAGAGGATCTTCGCCAGGTGAGATCCCACCGCCCCCGCACCGACTATGAGTATCTTCACTGCAGAAATTCCCTTTCTTGTGACTGTCTAGCAAGGTAGAACCGTGCGCGCGGCTGCTACCTATTCCAAGTCATTTCCCCCTACCAGCCGCCGACCACCCAACTTAGCGCGGAGAGTGCAGCTGTCTCGGAGCGCAGCCTCCTTGGCCCCAACGAAATCGGAATGAATCCATGATGTATTGCCGCCGCTAACTCCCCTTCGGTAAATCCGCCCTCCGGACCGATGGCAAGCAACACCGACGACGCTTGCGTGTGGTGCTTCAACACCGATCCGATGAACTGAGAGTGCTCTGTCGTCTCATGCGGAATCAAGCGGAGACTGTAGCTGCGGGCGTGGCCCACAAGACCCGCAAACGCCGTCAACTCGACAATCCGCGGGAGGTATGATCGACCACACTGTTTCATCGCAGAGATAGCAACTTTCTCGAGACGAGCGTGCTTCTCGCGTTTCGGCACGGTCCGTTCGCAGATCGTCGGGATGAACGTCCGGACGCCCAGCTCTGTCGCTTTCTCCACAAGGAAATCGAACCGAGCGGGGTTGCGGAGGAGCGAAACAGCGAGGGCGATGTCCAGCTTCGTTTCATTCAAGCGATGCTTCGTTTCAATGATGCTGCATTCAGCGTGGACGCGATCGATCAGCCGGATCACAACCTCATATGAATTGTCACAACCATCCGTGACAAGAATGTGATCACCTGCTTTCTTCCGGAGGACGCGAGCGAGATGCCGATACTCCTCGCCGCGAATAACGACTGTCTGATCGCAAACGTCCTTCGGATCCACGTAGAAGTTGTCCATAGATCAAAACGAAGCTCCAAAATCCAGGACGAAGTCACCCCTGCCCTTGTTGTTCAGCGCATACTCGGTCCGCACGACAATGCTGTAGGGAAGGAGGAAGTGCAGACCCGCCCCGTACCCCGACCGCCATGGCATGTGGCTGAACGACTCCGTCCGATACCAGATCTTGCCCACATCAGCAAAGAGCCCGATGTACAGACCGTAACGCCACACGCTGAACTCCGGCGGCAAATAGGCTGTGCTAAGCTGCAGGTAGCGCGGCGTGAGGACCGGAATTCGGACCTCGACGCTGCTCCCCACCCTGTGTTCGCCTTCGAACACGGTGTTGAAGTAGCCGCGAAGCCTCTCGTCGTAACCGAAATAGGTGTGAAGATACGGGGGCGCCACACCCCCGCCAAGAAACGATCCAAAAGCCCTTGCACAGAAAGACGGACCGCCGTCGAACGGCCGGTAGCCTCGGAGGTCTATTTTGTACCGCAGGAGATCCACCTCCGACTTACCCATTCCAAACTTCGTCACCGAGAGCGAGAGAACCTCGCCCTTCGTTGCATACTCCCAAACGTCGCGCGTGTCGTGCAGGTAACGAAAGCCGATGGAGAAGAACTCGTCGGTGCCTGTTCGCGAGGCCGTCCGCCCCTCCAGGGGGTCGGTGATATTCCACCGGTCATAACCGAAGGATCCAAGAACAGTTGTGTACAGACCAAAGCGCTTGCCAAGCGTTGTACTCAGAGCGGAGACACGCTGGTTGTACAGTCCTTGGTTAACATTGAGGTTTTGCACATGGCTGTAGCTTGCCTTACCGGCGAAAAAAATGTCGTCGGCTGTGATCTTCGGATTCTGATACGAGAGGCTGACCCATCGATCAAAGCCTAGCGCAAATGACGCGACCACCTTCTCATTGCGCCCCCGGAAATTCTGATGGATGATCCCCAAGCCATAGTACAGTTTCTTTATGTCGCGATACTTGAAACCAATCACTGGAACCGGGAAGATGTACCACCGCTCCGACACCCGAACAAACACTGTGGCCTCGTTACCTTCAGAGGTATAGTCGATGTCAACGCGGTTGAAAAGTCCCAGGCCATAAATGCGGTTTTTATCATGGTCGATGAGCTCAGCCGTCAGAGGTCCTCCAACCTTGATCGACATTTCGCGGAGTATCACGTAATCCTTCGTGGTCTCGTTGCCCACGAGGACGATCTCGTTCACGACAAGAGCCGAATCCGGCAACGCCTGTGCTGCTACCGCTGCCGAACAGCAGAAGAAGAAAAACCCCGCCAGCCAGAAACGATCCATCGCTATGTTCCTCATCTCCGCCAAGATCCCCTGGTACACGCAAAACCCCGTCCGCAAGAAGGGAAGGGGTATACAGAGCTTTTGCTATATGCTTACTTCATCAGGCGTCGATACTCGATCTTGATGCAATGATCCATGATAACCTGAAGTCCAGCCTGCTCCGCGCGCGCGGCAGCCTCCTGATTCACGACACCAAGTTGCATCCAGATCGTCTTCGCGCCGATAGCCACCGCTTCGTCAGCAATGACCGCAACAACGAGGAACCGTGCAATCTGTCCGCTGTCGCGGCCCGGTTTCGGCGACGCGCCCACCACGGCAATCGTCCGCGTCCGCCGTAGAATCGTTCGAAGCGTATCGTCGTCCTCAATCGGCATTGCGTTCAATCCGCCTTGCTCTCGGCGTCTGCGTATGACTCAATCGGGGGACATGAGCAGACGAGATTGCGGTCGCCATACGTGCTGTTGATGCGGCCGACAGCCGGCCAGAACTTGCGGTCGCGCAGAAACGGAAGCGGAAACGCCGCCTTTGCCCTCGTATACGGGTGCTTCCATTCATCCTTCATCGTTTCGCGGGCAGTGTGGGGGGCATTTTTTAGAACATTGTCTGCCTTGTCCGCTTTCCCGTCGATGATTTCTTCAATCTCATGTCGTATCGCGATGAGCGCATCAGCAAACCGGTCGAGCTCGGCTTTCGGCTCACTTTCAGTCGGCTCAATCATCAGTGTGCCCGGCACCGGAAACGAAACCGTCGGAGCGTGGAATCCGTAGTCCATCAATCGCTTGGCAATGTCCTCAACCTCGACGTGTGCCGATTCCTTGAATCCCCTCGTGTTGAGAATGAACTCGTGGCCGATCCTTCCATTCACCCCTTGATAGAGAACCGGATAGTGTTTCTCGAGCCGCGACTTCAGGTAGTTCGCGTTCAGAATCGCGTACCTCGTTGCCTCTGTCAACCCCTCTGAACCGAGCATCTTGATGTAGGCATACGAAATGAGAAGAATGCTGGGGCTCCCCCAAGGTGCAGACGCAACCGCACGAATTGCCTTGCTCCCTCCCACCTTGACCACAGGATGTCCCGGGAGATACGGAGCCAGGTGCGAGGCAACACAGATAGGACCCATTCCAGGGCCGCCACCACCGTGCGGAATGCCGAATGTCTTATGCAAATTGATGTGGCAGACATCTGCGCCGATCAGACCAGGACTCGTCAGACCGACCTGGGCATTCAAGTTGGCCCCATCCATGTAAACCTGACCACCGTTTTGGTGAACGATTTCACAGATCTCGCGAATTTCTTCCTCAAAAACCCCATGGGTAGAAGGATATGTCACCATCAGCGACGCGAGAACGTCTTTGTATGCACTAGCCTTCGAGCGGAGATCCCCTACATCGATATTCCCCCTGTCGTCACAATTCACCACAACTACCTTCAGCCCTGCCATGACAGCACTGGCAGGATTTGTGCCGTGGGCCGACGACGGTATCAGCACGACATCACGGTGACCCTGGCCTTGATCGCGTAGGTACGCGCGAACAACCATCAAGCCGGTGAACTCCCCCTGAGCTCCCGAGTTCGGCTGGAGCGATGCAGCCGCAAAGCCCGTGATTTCACACAGCGCATCCCCAAGTTCCCTGAAGATCTCTTGATACCCCTGGCACTGTTCCAGCGGAATGAACGGATGGAGACTTGAAAACTCCGGCCAGGTCACCGGCATCAACTCGGTTGCCGCATTCAGCTTCATGGTACACGAGCCCAGAGGAATCATGGAATACATCAGCGAGAGATCCCGGTTCTCAAGGCTCTTGATATACCGCATCATCTCCGTTTCGGAATGACACGTATTGAAGATCGGGTGTTGAAGAAACGCGCTCTTCCGGGCGAAGGGCGCGGGCAATGCTGGCTGCAGACCGGCATACTTGTTTCCGAGGTCGACAACCTGGCGGGCGCGTCCTTTCGCTTCTGCAAAAACAGTTATGAGATTGGTAATATCATCGAGGTCGGTTGTCTCATCGAGGGATATGCCGATGAACTTCTCATCGATAGTTCTCAGATTGTAGCCTGCCTCAAGCGCAAGCAGGTTGATCTTCGCTGCCGCGTTGCCGTCTGGAGCAACGATTTTGAGCGTATCGAAATACAAGCCGTTGTGTTGCTTGTAGCCAAGCTCGTTCAATTCCGCTTCAAGTATCTTGGCCAGCACGTGGACACGCGCGGCAATTCTTCTGATCCCGCCAGGCCCGTGGTAAACGGCGTACATACCTGCCATGATGGCCAACAGTGCCTGTGCCGTGCAGATATTCGACGTGGCTTTTTCCCGGCGGATATGCTGCTCACGAGTCTGCAAGGTCATCCGATACGCTTTGTCGTTTTGCGCGTCGATCGAGACCCCGATGATACGCCCCGGCATCTGGCGGATGTATTCATTTCTGGTTGCGAAGAACCCGGCGTGCGGACCTCCGTACCCCATCGGAACGCCAAACCGTTGCGAGTTGCCCACCACGACGTCCGCGCCGAGCTCACCCGGCGGTGTCAACAGCGCCAAGCTGAGAAGATCAGACGCCACCACGACCAGCGCGCCGACGCCGTGAGCGTGCTCGATGAACTTCCTGCAATCCGTGACAGCACCGTCCTGGCCGGGGTACTGCAAGATCACCCCAAAGAAGGACTTATTGAGCGTCGCCGTGTTGTGGTCACCCACAACAACCTCGATGCCGACCGCCGAGGCACGGGTCCTGATCACATCGATCGTTTGAGCCCAGCACGTGTCTGAGACGAAGAACTTGTCCGCCGGCGAGCCATCCGTCTGCTTGTTGACAATGCCGTGTAGCATTGTCATCGCTTCCGCAGCCGCGGTCCCTTCGTCGAGCAGAGAGGCATTTGCCACGTCCATGCCGGTCATATCCATGACCATTGTCTGATAGTTCAGCAACGCCTCCAGACGACCCTGCGAGATCTCGGGCTGGTAGGGCGTGTACTGCGTGTACCATCCTGGATTCTCGAAGATATTTCGCAGGATGACGCTCGGCGTTATGCAGCCATAGTACCCTTGGCCGAGATAGGATTTCATCAATCTGTTCTTCCAGGCAATTTCCCGCAGCGAACGCAGGAATCTGTACTCGCTGATCGGCGGAGGCAAGCGAAGCCCCTTCCGAAGACGAATGGAAGCGGGAATCGTTTGGCTGATGAGTTCATCCAGCGATTTCACACCGATGGTGCCCAGCATCTCATGGAGATCGCTTTCACGCGGTCCAATCTGCCGCGCCTGGAAATCATTTTCGTCAAAATGGGGATTAGTCATGGGTCTGGGATTGCGTGGTGTCGGATTGATGGTCGGCAATTTTGTCCAACGCTTGAGCCGCCGCTGCTTGCTCAGCATCCTTCTTGCTACGCCCTGTGCCTGTGCCATAGCTGACATTCTCAAGGAAAACCTCAACGGTGAAGCGACGGTCGTGGTCCGGACCGTCCTCCCGCACAATCATGTAGCGCGGCACACCCAGGGAACGCCCTTGCGAATACTCCAGCAATGCGCTTTTGTGGTTGTCATCAGTCAGGGCTGAATGAAGAACATCGTCGTTGGCCAGAAGCGTCCTCTGAACAAAGGCGTGTGCATCCGCCAGCCCGCCATCGACGTAGATCGCACCGATAATTGCCTCAAAGGCATCAGAGAGAATGGATTCGGATCCACTGCCAATGGACTGAATGGCGCTGGAGCTGAGAAGGAGGAAATCTGGCAACTGGAGGTCTTTTGCGCGCTGCGCAAGAACCCGCCGATTCACAAGGCGCGACCGGATTTTCGTAAGCTCCCCCTCTTCCATTAAGGGGTACGAGCGATAGAGGTGTTCCGCGACGAGAGAGTTGAGAATCGCGTCACCGAGGAACTCGAGGCGTTCGTTCGAATTCCAGCGCTCGTCGGTGTATTGCAGGAACGATCGGTGAATGAGGGATTCAAAAAAGAGGGTCCAGTCCTTGGGGTGATACCCAATGATGCGCTCAAATCGGGCGAAGTCGAATCTTTTCCCTTCCAGCCCTGCAGTCAGGCCCTCGATCTGTAAGCTAAGACGTGACCGACTTCGACGCGGAAGTAACCAGTTGAACAATTTTCCGAGTGCCGTGAACACACAAGACTCCGCCCCAACCACTCCATGACGCTGCTACTCCTGATATCTCCGGAAAAGGAGTGAAGCGTTATGGCCACCAAATCCAAACGTGTTACTGATGGCAACGTTGATATTCCAGTCCCGCGCGGTGTTGGGTATGTAATTGAGGTCGCACTCGGGATCTGGCGTTTCCAGATTGATCGTCGGATGAACTTTGTTCTCGCAGATCGACATGATGGTCGCTACCGCCTCAGCGGCCCCCGCTGCACCGAGCAAGTGCCCGATCATCGACTTCGTTGAATTCACCGCCATCCTGTATGCCCGCTCGCCAAACACTCCCTTGATCGCGGCAGTCTCGCTCACGTCACCTACGGGTGTCGATGTCCCGTGGGTGTTGATGTAGTCCACATCATCAGCTGTCAGCCCGGCATCCTTGATAGCTTGACGCATGGAACGGACCGCACCTTCACCACCGGGTGCTGGTTCGGTAATGTGGTGTGCGTCCGCAGTGAAGCCGATCCCTCCCAGCTCGGCGTAGATCTTCGCATTGCGGCGGATGGCGTGACCCACCTCTTCGAGGATGAGGATCGCGGATCCCTCACCCATCACAAAACCATCGCGGTTCTTGTCAAACGGGCGACTTGCTTTCTCGGGCGCGTCGTTGCGTGTAGAGAGGGCCCTCATGGCGTTGAATCCCCCGATGCCCATCGGACAGATGGCCGCTTCTGCGCCCCCAGTTATCATCACGTCGGCATCACCCCGCTGAATCAAAATGAAGGCATCGCCGATGGCATGCGACGATGTTGCGCAGGCTGAGGTGGTCGAGTAGTTTGGGCCCTTCAGTCCATAGCGCATGGAAATCCGTCCGGGCGCGATGTCTGAAATCATCATTGGAATGAAGAACGGACTGATCTGACGCGGGCCGCCAGTCTTCAGCACGGTCTCCTGCTGCTTGTGGTACGTCCACATACCGCCAATTCCCGAGCCCACAATTACACCGATGCGCTCACGATCCTCCTGCTCCACATTCAGCCGCGAGTCTGCCAACGCCGTCTCCGTTGCCACGAGTGCAAACTGAGTGAAAAGGTCGGTCCGCTGAGCGAGCTTCCGATCCATGTGCTTCATTGGATCGAACCCCTTGACCTCACACGCGAACTTCGTCTCATACATTGACGCGTCGAAGTACGTGATCGGTCCGGCACCGCTCTTCCCTACCAGCAGGCTTCGCCAATAATCCTGGACATTCAAGCCCACCGGTGTGATCACTCCCATGCCGGTGATGACTACTCTCCGCTCTGGTCCATGAAACGCCATGGTGTTCGTCCTTCATTCCTGGTTACCGTGGCACAGCATTCTCGAGGATAGAAGGCACTGCTCCCTCGCCCCCGAGTTCTCCCACGCAAGTAGCTATGAGAGCTTTGTTTTCAGGTAGTCGATTGCGTCGCCGACGGTGGAGATCTTCTCGGCGTCTTCGTCCGGAATCTGGATGTTGAATGCTTTCTCGAACTCCATCACGAGCTCGACTGTATCCAGCGAATCCGCACCCAAGTCGTTGGTGAAGGAAGCCGCCGGTGTAATCTGTGCCTCATCCACCCCCAACTTGGAGACGATGATCTCTTTTACCTTTTTCTCGACTTCTGCCATACACGGTTCCCTTTCGAGGTATGATTGATTGGTTGATGTGTTGAATCTACATGGCAATTCCCCCGTCAACGCACAGTACCTGTCCTGTAATGTAACTGGCGGCGGGTGAAACCAGAAACACGACAACACTGGCAACCTCTTCCGGCTGCGCCGTTCTCTTCATTGGAATAAGATTCATGAGTGCCTCGCGCTGTTGGGCGCTGAGTTTCTTCGTCATTTCGGTCTCCACATACCCCGGAGCAACCGCATTGACTTGAATATTGCGAGATGCAAGCTCTTTTGCAAGAGTTTTCGTCAGTCCGATAACGCCTGCCTTCGAAGCGGCATAATTCACCTGGCCTGCATTGCCAATCAGTCCGACGACCGATGCGATGTTGATGATCGTCCCTCGACGCTGACCCATCATCTGCCGCGATACCGCCTTGCAAAAATTGAACGTTCCCTTCAGATTCGTATCGATCACGGCATCCCACTCCTCCTCGGACATCCGCACGAGCAGGTTGTCCCGCGTGATCCCCGCATTGTTCACCAGAATGTCAAGACGTTGATGCTCCTTCACAATAGTGTCAATGACTCCTTGAGCCGCATTGAAATCGCGAACATCGGCTTGGAGGGCTGTCGCTCTCAATCCTTTGGAGCGAATGATGTTCACCACCTCATCGGCCTCTGTGCCGAGCCGAACGTCAACCAACACAATGTGGGCACCCTCAGACGCGAGGGCGAGGCTGATGGCTTTTCCGATCCCGCGTGCGCCGCCGGTCACACAAGCCACTTTGTTGTCGAGGATTCCCATCTGGAGTATCCTTCAATCATACATGCCAGGAAGAACCTGGCCGGTGATGTAGTCCGAAGCAGGAGAAGCAAAAAACAGTACCAGCTCTGCGATTTCCTCCGGCTGGGCCACCAGCTTCATGGGCAAGAGACCGGAGAATCCTCCCATCTGCGAGAGATCAAGTTGCTTGACCATATCTGTTGCCACGAATCCCGGCGCAACGGCGTTCACCTGGATGTTTCGCGTGGCCAGCTCCTTTGCTATCGTCTTCGTCAGCCCGATCATTCCCGATTTCGCGGCGGCATAATTTGCCTGCCCGGGATTGCCGATGACACCGGAGATGGACGCCACGTTAACGATTTTCCCCCGCCGCTTCGCGATCATCGAACGCGAGACGGCTTTGCAGAAATTGAACGCGCTCTTCAGATTCGTATCGATCACGTCATCCCAATCTCTTTCGGTCATACGCACCAGCAACCGATCACGAGTAATGCCAGCGTTGTTGACCAGAATGTCGATAGGTCCGAACTCTTCGCTGACGCGGTCAACGACCGCCTGAGTCGATAGGAGGTCTTTTGCATCCGCCTGCAAAGCAAACGCCCTCACCCCTTTTGAGCCGATCGCGTTGACCGTTTCCTGGGCAGAAGATGCAGCAGATTTATACGTGAACGCGATGTTCGCTCCCTCCTCTGCCAGCAACAACGCGATCGCCCTTCCGATCCCCCGGGATGCACCCGTAATCAATGCAGTCTTGTCTGCAACCCACCCCATCTGTCAACCACCAATCAAAGTGCGAATGAGGTCTCTACGTGCCGAGATCGCTCATTCTCTCAATGCCGACCGCCGCAACACTTCCGCTGATCCTCTTGACGAGGCCTTGCAGAACCTTGCCGGGACCGATCTCGACGAATGCCGTCGCTCCGTCGGCCATCATGTTGACGATCGTCTCCTCCCAACGGACGGGACTCGTGAGCTGCTGATAGAGCAGCTCACGGATCTCTTCGGCTTTCTGCACGGGCGTGGCCGTCACATTCGCGTAGATGGGGATCGAGGCATCCCGAATCATCGTTGTGTCGAGGGCCGCCTTGAGACCTGTTCGGGCCGACTCCATCAAAGGTGAGTGGAAAGCTCCGCTCACAGGGAGCTCTTTGACCATCTTCGCACCGCGCGCTTTCGCCAACTCCATTGCCTTTCGCACACCGGCAACTGCGCCGGAAATCACGATCTGCCCCGGAGAGTTGAAATTCGCTGCTTGCACGATGCCCACGGGCCACGCTTCACAACACACTTCCCCGACGGTATTCGCATCAAGACCCACCACCGCGGCCATCGTCCCCGGTCGTTCGATTCCCGCCTTTTGCATCAGCTCGCCGCGCAGCCGAACGAGTCTCAACCCATCCTCGAACGTGAGCGCGTCGGCATATACCAGTGCCGAGTATTCACCAAGCGAATGACCGGCAGCCATCGCGGCGGGTTCGCCACGGTACAACGTTGAAAGAACGATGCTGTGCAAAAAGATTGCCGGCTGCGTGTTCCGTGTTTGCCTCAGTTCTTCCTCGGGTCCATCGAAGCAAAGTCTGCTGAGTGGAAATCCGATCAACGCGTCTGCTTGCTCGAAGATCGCTTTCGCTTCGCCATCCTCCTCGTAGAGGTCCTTCCCCATCCCTACGTACTGCGAACCCTGACCCGGAAAGAGAAAAGCGGTTTTTCGCATGCCGCGCCCATCACTTTGCCGGATTCTCCAGCGACCACTTCATAAGCACAGCGCCCCAGGTGTAGCCCGCTCCGAAACTAGCCAGCACGATGTTCTGTCCACGCTTGAGCTTGCCGGTCTCCCACCACTCCGAAAGGCACAGAGGAATCGTTGCAGCGGTCGTGTTGCCGTACTTGTCGATGTTGATCATGACCTTCGACCGATCAAGACCCATTCTTTCGGCCGTCGCATCGATAATGCGCAGATTTGCCTGATGCGGCACCAACCACGCAACGTCGTCACCGGTGAGGTTGTTGCGCTGCATGATCTCGGCGGAAACATCAGCCATTCCCTTGACAGCGACCTTGAAGACCGCTTTGCCGTCCTGGTAGATGTAGTGCATTCGCCTGTCAACCGTCTCATGCGTCGCCGGGTTCAAGCTCCCTCCACCCTTCATGTAAAGAAAAGCGCCCCCCGAACCGTCGCAATACATCCGATAGTCCAACAATCCGTACTGTGGATCGTCCGACGGCTCCAATAGGACGGCTGCGCCAGCATCACCGAAGAGAATGCACAAATTGCGATCGGAATAGTCGGTAATGCTGCTCATCTTGTCTGCACCGACAACGACCACCTTGGAAGCCGCACCGCTTTCAACGAATTGAGCCCCTGCGGCAAGAGCATAGAGAAATCCCGAGCACGCTGCGGAAATATCGAAGCCCCATGCGTTGCTCGCGCCAATCTTGTCCTGCACAACACACGCGGTCGGAGGGAAAAGCATGTCGGGAGTGACGGTGGCAACAATAATCATCTCGATTTCCGTCGCCTCCATCTTTCTGCGCACAAGGAGGTTTTCGATTGCCCCGGCGGCAAGATCCGACGAGGCACCTTGCTGCAGGATACGGCGCTCCCGGATCCCGGTGCGCGTAACGATCCACTCATCGCTCGTGTCGACCATCTTTTCGAGATCGGCGTTGGTCAGTACCCTCTCAGGAACGTAGTGGCCAACCGCCGTGATTGTTGCTCTGCGCTTGCTCATACGCTGCCTCTACGATACTGGTGCCATCAAAGGATCCCCCGAAGCAGGATTGTGGGCTCCCTGCATCGCCTCTTCGATATACTTGTTGAGCTGTGACCTGGCAACCCGCACGGCTGTGAGGATCATGTTCTTAAAGGCTTTAGGACTCGAACTGCCGTGGCCGATGATGGAAACCCCATTCACGCCGAGCACCGGAACGCCACCAAACTCTTCATAATCCATGTCCCGAAGGGAAGCTCGCAACGATCCGCGTGCCATCCCGATCAAAAGCTTGCGCCAGAGACTCGCACCCGCGTACTGCCTGAGTTTCGACTTGAGAAATCCAGGAACACTCTCTCCAAACTTGAGAATGACATTCCCCACAAAGCCGTCGCAGACAACAACCTGGGCCTTGCCTTTCAGAATGTCACGCCCCTCCACATTTCCAATGAAATTCAGACTACTGGATTCGAGCATCACGTATGCTTCCTGCACGACCTCCGTCCCTTTGAGCTTTTCCTCACCGATGTTCAGGAGCCCCACCTTGGGATTCTCATAGTTGAAAACCCGCCTGGCATATGTGCTCCCCATAATGGCAAACTCATAGAGGTGTTGCGCGCGGCAATCGACGTTTGTGCCGGCATCAACCAGCAGGCAAACGCCCGTCTCTGAAGGGAAAAAAGCGCCAATGGTGGGCCTGCTGACTCCTTTAATCCGACCAAGAATGAGAGTTGAAGCAGAAAGGACTGCGCCCGTATTCCCGGCGCTCGCGAACGCGTCTGCCTTGCCTTCTTTGTGGAGCTGCATCCCGACGGCAAGCGATGAGCCCTTCTTTTGCTTCAGCGCGGCCGTCGGAGAGTCATCCATCGTAATGACCTCTTCAGCATTGACGACCGATATCGAGAGGCCCTGGGCATTCTGGGCGCGTATCTCCCTCCAAATCTCCTGCTCCTTGCCGACGAGAATCACTTGAAACTCGTTGTCGGCTTGGCGGAGAGATTGGACGGCTCCTGCCACCTCATTGGCCGGCGCGTGATCTCCCCCCATCGCATCCAGCACAATTCTCAGTTTCTGCCCCAAGGGATCTCTTTCGTGTTTCTGTGAATGATTATTGCACCCCTCCCGGAATTGTCAAGCACGCGTTGGAGGGCATCCGGTATCAGAGAGGAAATCCCGCGTCGTCGGCGACAAAGCGGGATGTCAAATCATGCTTGGAGATTTACGATTCTCTTGGGATGATGATGGAACGACCGTTATAATAGCCGCAGTTTGGGCAAGCTCTGTGCAGAAGCTTCTGCTCGTGGCAGTTGGGGCATTCGGCCGTCGCAGGGGCAGTTGCCTTGTAGTGCGTGCGCCGCTTGCGTCCGCGCGATCTTGAGTGGCGTCGTTTCGGATTCGGCATAGAAGAAATCCTTGGCTAACAGTATGATTGCTTGAGATCTCGTTCCCTAGTTATCAAGATACTTCTTCAGGTTTTCCCATCGGGGGTCCGCGTCTGCCCGGGAGCAGCTACACCTTCCGTGGTTCAGGTTCTTCCCACAAGTGGTGCAGAGGCCTGCACAGTCGTCCCGGCACAACACCTTCTGAGGAATCGCCAAGATGGCATACTGCCGGATATCCTCATCCAGGTCGATATGGTTCGCTTCCGGCGAGATGACCTGAACCTCCTCTTCATCCATACCGACTGCCCCTGCCTCGTCTGTCACGTACAGAAGCCTGTATGAGCCGACGATTTCTTTCTCGAACTCATCCAGGCAGCGATCGCACGTGAAGATTCCGCCGCTCTTGAATTCCGCATGGAGGAAGAGCTGGCGATTGCCTTTTTCAATTGTTGCCCGGAGGCTGATGCGTTTCAAGAATCGAGAATCGAGACCGATTTCTTCCGGACTCGCCTCGAGAAATCGGTGATGGGTACCCTCCGAGAGATTCGAGATGTTGATGCGCAGTACGCTCACCGGTTCCCCCCGGGATCTCCGGTACCGCAATTCTAGGGACAGCGCTTAGGACACCGGAAGAATCTGCTTTTTGCTGGAAAAAGAGCGCTTTTGGTGAAAAAAAGCGTAGAAATATACCCAGAAGCTTTCAGAGAGTCAAGCGGGAATTCTCGGGGGACACGGGACGACAAAAAAAAGCCCTCGCACTACCGTACGTGGGCTTTTTCTGTGCTTGAACCGGAGAAGATCGTAGCAACTAGGCCTGCTTCTCGGCCACCGCCTCTCCGCCAGTCGGCTCGGTATGCACAAGAAGCTTGCCCTGGACATAGTCCACCGTCTCATCCAGCGCATCTCGAAACTTCTCGAAATCCTCTTTGTAGAGGAAGATCTTGTGCTTTTCGTATTCCTCTTCCCCCACACGCTTGCTCTCGGTGATCGTGATGTAGAAATCCTTCTCGGATTTCGTGGATTTCACATCAAAGAAGTACGTGCGCTTGCCGGCCCGCACCCGCTTCGTGAAGATCTCATCCTTATACGTGTTTTCCAAGGCCGTACTACCTCCCTTCAGAAACAGTTGAGAGTTTGGAGATTGATGTTTGTGATCCGAAATTTGAAGTGCGAAGGATGAAGTTCCATTTGGCCCTTAGACTTCGTCATTCGGCATTTTACATTCAACGTACGATTTCTACCGCCGGTTCATCATGCCTGCCAATCATTCACCTCCTCACCACGGCGACCTTGCTTGCTATGACTTGGTTTCCGTTCTCTGCAAATCCCACTACAAGATACACACCGGAGGGAACGAGCTCACCCCGCCGATCCCTTCCATCCCAAAACGCTCGCCCTCCTCCCTGCGCCTGGAATTCTGTCACGAGCGTACCGCTGATCGTCAAGATCTTCACGGAGCTTTCAGAAACGAGATTTCGAATTGTCAGTTGCAGGCTACTCGGTATCACGAATGGGTTTGGGCCGATGTCAAGCGACGTCAGGTTCCTTTCCATCTGAACCGGCTTGATCTCGAGGCTTGACAGCCCTTTCTCGGTTCCCAGATATACAATACCGCGCCTTTGGTCGATCGCGATGCAGCGAACATCATTGTCGACGAGTTTGCCACCGGTTGAAAGAACCGTATATTGCGCAAGAAAGTGTACGCCGTCGGGTGTCACAACAAGTACGCCCTCCTTCGTCCCCACCCATTTGTTATTCACTGCATCCACAGCAATAGCCTGAATGCTCTGCCCTCGGAGAGGAAACGACGTTGTCCCACTAGAGGATACTCGTGGATTGAGCGGATCGGTGATGATCTTCATTCCGAAATCGGTCCCAACGCACACATCGCCATTAACATCGACCGCCAGGGAAAGAATAGTGCTGTTCGGCAGCCCATCGGTTTGCGTCATCAGTCCCCAGCCGCCCGTGAACCTGGTACCAGCCACAAGAGTGTCTTCATTAAAGTAGTACAGCCCGGTTGCTGGTTTATTGTTCGGCTCAGCATTCGCGAGCCACTTCGTATTGTTGCGGTCGATGACGATGTTGGTAAAAAGGCCGTTCGACGGGGCGGAGTGGTACTTAACGGAGCCGTCATTGGAGACACGCATCAGATGACGTCCATTGACCGCCGTCCGATTGACGATCCACGTGTTGCCTTTGAGGTCGACGGCGACCCCGCCGACAACGACGTAGTTTGGGTCCTGAGGAACAGAACCCGCAAGCGCCGGCTGCGTCGTTTGATCCAGTCGCCGTTTAATCGAATCCCCCACCAGCTCAAGGACACCGCGCCCCCATGAGCTCACCCAAACAGAGCCGTTGGCTCCGAGCGATACTTTGTAGTAGTCGTTTGTCTGCATCACGGGATAGTCGGCAACTGTGTAGTTCCTCCACTGCTCTCCTTCCGGAGCAGCCGGATCATAGCTGTAGAATCCCAGCCCTCGTGTGCTTATTCCCGATGCCCCCCACAGTACGCCGTTGTCATCGACGACGATGCTACTGAAGAGATTTGACTGGGGACCGTTTGGAGCCACATATACCCAAGCCGCGCCCGTCCAGCCCGCAACTCCTTTCGTTGTCGTCCCAACCGAGAAACCAGACGAAGATGGTTGGAGGACCAGCCCTGATGCAGATGTCACGAGGTTTGTCGCCAGCGTGCTCGGCGTTGCAGAGGGACGAGCGAGCGATGCCACCGAATATCCCTGCGACTCGTTCCATACAACAAGCATATCATTGGCACGAGCAACGAGATCAACGATGATCTTCCCATTTGTCGAACCCATGGTCTGGAATGTGTTTCCAGCCAGCGCTGCCAGGCCGCTGGCTGTTCCAACAAGGATCGTATCGCTGAATGCGGCAATCGACGTCGCATTCCGCGAGGGAAGGCCTTCGGCTGTCTCGTAGCGGGACCATGCCGTTGGAGAGGAGAGGTTCGGAGCACTCAACAGAGCGGAGACGACGCCAAGATCGGTCGCCGCCCAGATGCGATTCCTATGGATCAGCAGGTCGTTAATCTTTGCCTGCGTGGGAAAACCGAAGGTCGCGTACGTATCGCCAAATTCGAAGCGAGAGAGGAGAAAAACCGTGATCCCGAAGTCTGTCCCGATCAACAACGTATCGCCGTTCACAAGAAAGGTCCGGATCCCCTTTTGGATCCGGTCGGACTCTTTCACCGCCATAATTTCGCGCCAGAGGCGAGTTCGAGGATCATAGACGTTGATCGAACCGTCGAACGCGCCAACCCAGACCCGCCCTCCGCCGTCAACAGCAACCGCGGTCAGATCGTTTGAGCTCAGTCCTTCCGCGTTCGTGAACTTGGTGAATTCACCTGAGGAGGGGGTATAGAGGAAAAGGCCACCGCTTGTTGCAGCCCAAACGCCTTCTTGTGTGGCCATGATTCCCCGGACGGTCTTCATATCCGTGAAGTTCTTCCACCGTCCGAAGTCGAGAGGGCCCTGCTGACCCAGCATCCCAAAGGGTACGACAAACAAGCCCAGGCACACCAACGCTGCACACCTAGTCATCGATATCTCGCATCCCCACCGTGCTTCTTCTTCGAGACCGACTTCCTTCCCTTTCTCAGCCGACCAAACAACTCGCTCATCTCCAGCGAAGCAAGCGCCGCATCCCAACCCTTGTTCCCGCGCTTCCCGCCAGCTCGTTCCCGTGCCTGCCGAACGGTCTCCGTCGTCAATACCCCGAACGTCACAGGAATGGAATACCGCAGTGCGACATCCTGGATACCTCGCGCCGCTTCGGCCGCGACATACTCAAAATGCGGAGTCTCACCTCGTATGACAGCACCGAGACAAATCACGGCATCCCACTTGCCTGATGCGCATAACCGAGCGGCGACTTGCGGAAGCTCGAATGCCCCGGGGCAAAGGAAAATCTGAATATCCTCGTTCCGCACACCATGCTGCGTCAGGCAATCGATGGCACCGTCGAGCAGTTTCTTGGTTACGGGGATGTTGAAGCGGCTCACTACGACGGCAAACCGGTTACCGTCACCGCTCACCTGCTTCTGCCGTGGTCTGCGCCCGATCTTCACCGTACGCTACGAGAAAAGTCTGCTCCGCATCGTCTCGACAATCTGCAACGCGATAGTGTACGTGCCGAGGGTATGGTCGTCGTTCTTCTTGCCGCCGTGGAAATCAGATCCGCCGCTCTCGAGAAGGAAGTACTGGTTCACGAGCCCTTTGTAATACTCCTGCAATTTTTCGTCGTGCGCGGGGTGGACCACCTCGATGCCGTCCAAACCATTCTTGATCAGGGCCGAGAGCTCGAGCTCGGTCGTATACTTTCCGGGGTGAGCAAGGAACGACAACCCCTGCGCCTTGTTGATCAACCTGAACGCATCGACCGGACTGAGCTGATATTTCTTCTCGTAGGCAGGGCCTCCCGTCCCTATATACCTTTCAAACGCCTCGTGATATGTATCGGTCAGCCCTTCATCCAGAAGAGCGTTGGCAATATGGGGCCGACCCACGGATCCAACGCCGGCTTGCTCAAGCACCGATTCCAGCTTCAGCGGCACATTGATCTTATTGAGCTTGCCAACGATGCGCTCCGCACGCTTGAGGCGCTCGCGCCGGAAGAACATCAGATAGTCGAGCAAATCCCGGTTCTTGTGATCAATGAAATAGGCAAGGAGGTGTACGTCTTTGTCGCCCAACGTCACACTCAACTCGAGGCCGGTGATCACTTCAATCCCCAGGCTCTTCCCACACTCGATCGCTTCATCAAGGCCACCGACATTATCGTGGTCAGTAATCGATACCGCGGCAAGTCCTAACTCGTGTGCTCGTCGTATCAACTCATATGGCGATAAGGCACCATCCGAGTGCGTCGTGTGTGTGTGGAGGTCGGCACGTAATCCTGAGGAGGGGGACCGTGACCCGTCGAGATGAACGGGGTCTCCCGTCTTCCCAGACTCCACCGGTTGTGGCATACCTTCGTATGGAATAGGTTCGACATAAGGAATTTCGCCAGGGAACGCTCGATTCAACCAACCCGGAGCGGAGGGGTCCCCCACGAAGAACCGTGGAGCGAGAGGACGAATTACAGGTACTGCTTGCGGAATCCTTCGTAATCGTTGATCGTCAACTTATTGCCTTCCAGCAGCACATGTCCTTCCCGAATAAACTGGTGAATCATGCGCGAGACCGTCTCGCGCGAAGTTCCAGCCATGTTCGCCATATCTTGCTGCAGAGGCAGCTCGTCGATCTCGACCTTCCCCTTCCGGAACACACCGACATCATCCGCCAGCATCAAAATGACGTTGGCAACACGACCGGCGGCGTCTTTGAGTGAGAGGCTCTTGATCTGCCCATCCGCCTTGCGAAGCCGCAGGGTGAGCTCGCCAAGGAGAGAGATAGCAACTTGAGGGTGTTCGTGAAGCAGTTTCAGAAAATCGCGTCGATGGATCATGAAAAGCTCGGTCTTAGAAAGCGCAACAACACTCGCCGAACGCGCAAGGCCATCCAACAGCGACATCTCCCCAAAAAATTCTCCGGGGCCAAAGATCGACAGGATGACCTCCCGCCCATCCTCATCCGTTCGGACGATCTTCACCTTCCCCGTGATGATCACGAACAGCGCAGCACCCATCTCCTGCTCAAGAACAACGATGTTCCCCCTCTTGTATTTCTTCCGTACACCAAGCTTTTCGATCTTGATCAATTCATCCTTCTCAAGATCGGCAAAAATTGGGACGTTTTGTAGGAAACTGTATTCCTCAGCCATGGACATGTGTATCCGGACAATAGAGGGAGCAATGTGAGAATGGATGGATGGACAAACCGTCAGCCCTTCATAACCCTTGGTGAATATATCGGCTGATGTGATGAAAGTCAAGGCCATTCGCTGACGTGACGGGGCTCACATTCGTGCCACTACGCGCTCCATCGTTCCTGATTTTGGCATATGGCAAGCCGTGCCTCTCCCTCAACAAGATCCTCCGTCTGCGGTCCTGCTGATTGCAGGCGTTCTTCGTCTCAGCCAAAGAGTGGCGACCCATTAAACCTGAAGAATCATTCGGAGTCAAATCCATGTGGTTGACCAAACTCTCAACAAAACATCACAAGTGGAGGGCATTATGAGGAGGGACGCTTTTGTTGCAGCTCTGGTCCTACTGCTGGCCGGAGCTGTGCTTTCAGGCTGCTCCAAATCCGTCACCGGTCCCGAAAGCTCGGTTGATGAGCAAGACCTCGCAGCTATCAGGACCATGATTCTGGAGGATCCTCTGTTTACGAGCGATTCGTATACATTGGACGACGGTGATGTCGTCACATTTGGCACATCTCTGCGCAAGACGATGAACCCCGTCATTCCGATCTCGTGGGGACGTCGAGTCACCAACAGAAACGTGGACACTCAGTTCGAGAATGTGAACGACACGACCGTCATGGCAATTGTGACCCATACCATCAAGGGTGACCTCATCATTCTTGCGAAATCAAGCACCAACGATACGGTGCGAATTACCAAACCTTTTACGAATGCCACAGTCAGGAAGGTGAAGTTCTACCGTCACGGTCGCATCAGCGATCCCGGCAGAGGCTGGAAACACGCTGAAATCTCCGGCGTCAAGGGGGGGACGGAGGGTTCTCAGGTGACGATCACGAGCCTGCAGGTCACAATCGGGAATGAAACCCACGTCATTGCTGATCCGACTGAATACTTTTTCAAGGTGAACCGTCCCGGCCCGCGCCCGCTGCCAGTGCTGGCTGCCTTCCAGCCTATCAAGTTGCGTGTGACGCTGACGAGTGCAGATCCCGATACAGATTGGGTATCACTGCACCGCCCTTTCATGATAATGATCCTTGGACCCGAACATCGTGTAAAGGCGCTCCACATCCGCATGAAGCTGGTATCGGAGACCCGAATAGGCGGTCTCTACGAGCGAGCATTTGAATACTCCTGGGCGGGACACATCCCCGGGCGCCATACCGTGTTGGTCGACGCCGTAACCCGGAGCTCGCTTTTTGACGACACTGCCCCGTTTTCCACGCAGATTTGGGGCATTCCGTACATCGTCCAATAATCGGGAATCGCCTGAGGTATTCCGACGAACGGTTGAAGGGAGGGACAGTATGGGACGCACCGGATCTCGGAGAGATCGAACCCCCGGCCAGCAACCGGGGGTTTCGCTTATGAACAACGGTGAGTGTGTGATTCAGACTACAACATTTTGGCTCCATTTCCCGTAAACTATCATAGGATAGAGAGCGTACAGCAATGAAATATTTTTATCGGAAACTGGCTGAGAGGGAACAAGAAGAGCTCGAACGGGTGTTACTTGAGCAGATGGAACAGCAGTGCTGGTTCTCCATCTCCGTTGTTCAATTGTGGCATCAAGAGGTCATACTTCCAAAGAACTGATTAATCGATCGAGGTTGCCGTGAAACCCTTTACATTATTTGCTGGATTTCTCCTGCTCACGACTGTTGTGGCGATTCCCCTGTTGCTACTGAAGAAGGACAAGAGACTCCGGTTCATCGACGACGAGAACCTGCGGTACGACATCAACGACTACATGGCTGCTGAAGGATTATAACGTCAGCTCAGCTGATCGTCAATGTACTCGATGATGGTCATCGCGTCACGAACAGGATCCAACGAAGGGGAAGTGAAGTCTGAAGAGATTCTCGCTTGAAGCCTGACCGCCGCGCTCCGCACCTCATGCGGAAGCGCGGCGTCTTCCGCGAATGAGCGCATCTGCCGAATGAAGTCCTGCCCATGGTAACGCTGGGGGAAACGCCTCTGGAGCTCTGAAAGCGCAATCCCAACAGCCCGGCGCGCCGATGTTCTTGCCTTCCCCATGTTACCCGATTCTTCCGCCTCCTTTGCCCGCGCCAGTTCCTGTTGCACATCATCAGCCCAACCCATGCCTAGCCCCCGAAAGGATGCCGGTTAGTATTCTCTTCACCGCCTCAGGGCATTCAAGCTGTGGTACGTGCCCGCATTGATCAAGGAAATAGATACTGCTGCTCGGGACGTACTTCTTGAGCGCATTTACTGCTTCCGATGAGATGGCTTTGTCCTGTTTTCCCCACAGCACGCTCACGGGCATCCGGAGCTTCGACAACTCCTCGGCCAGGAGGTCGTTCGGCTTGATCGATGCGATGACATCGTTCAGGTTTCGCCGACTCAACTCCCGGAAGATGGCCGTGGTGAACGGTCGGAAGTACCACGGATAACGGTACCATAGTGCATCCAACAATCGACGCGTATCCGCTTTACTTTTCACCGTAAAAAGGCGAGCGAGCTCTTCAATTCCACGGTAGTAGATCCCGGCGGTGTTGATGAGAATGAGATGTACTACTTGTTCCGGGCGGTTGGAAGCACACTGAGCCGCAATCCAGCCGCCGAACGAATGCCCGACGAGAACGAACCGATCCTGCACGATCTGATCAGCAAGAGCCTCAAGTGCAGCACGGTGCTCGTTGACCGTGCAGAAGGATCTTCCCGGCTTCAAGCACGAGTACCCGAATCCCGGCAAATCCATAGCAATGACGCGGTGGTCCCTGATCAGTACCGGAAAAACCTTCGTCCACGTGCTGGACGATGTGCCAAGGCCGTGAACGAGCACGACGGTTCCGCCCGGATTGACGCGGGGGAACTCATAGTAGTGCAAGCGGCAAGATTCCAACTCGAGGTACTTACTCCGAATGCCAAGCCGCCCAAACGAAGTACGGACAAGATTATGAAGGAGACTAATGAGCATCTCAAAAGGGAAATTTCTGGTCTGCCCAGCGCCGCGTCATTTCCATCCAGAAGAACAGGCCCCGCCATTTCCCAAAGCGTGAGTAATGTCTCTCGATCGTCTTATCAGCGACGCGCCGTCCATTCTTGTGGAGCTCGTAGAATCTGGCACGCACCCATGAATCGAGGCCGAGGTAATCGTACCGGCCAAGAAGCTTCAACAGGTTGCCGGCTGCGTAATCCCCTATCCCCTTGACTGATCGTACGAGTCTGAAGAGCTCATCAGTCGGAAGTGCGGAGCGCCGCCACGACTCGATGTCGAGCTTGCCGCTGGCAACCCGTTCCGCGAGCTCTATGATATACGGGGACCGATATCCCGCGCGAACATGCTTGCGCACAAAGGAATCCGACAGCCCCGCCGTTGCCTCTGGAGTAGGGAATGCGCGGAGTCCGTCAGCGAACTTCTTGCCGACCGAAGCGATCAGATTGGCCACCATGATCTCAGTCAGCGACCAGCTGCAGTTGGTGGTGCAGATCATCTTGACGGCATCTTCGAAGACCGTCGGCGCTCGCAGTAATCGCCCTGCTCCGGACGCCGGAATCCAACGATACCGCGGGTGGCGTTTTGCCGCCGCGTAGAACGCGGAGAGATCTTCCCCCAGCCGAAGACACTCGACGAGTTGTCGTTTGATCTCGTCTTTCCGGACCTTGTCCAGCTTCGCGGTACTTTGTATCTGGACGGAGAGCCTTCCCTTCCCATCCGACAGCGTGCACGAAGCGAGCGATCCATCCTCCAGCAGAAGCAATCGTGAGAGGGCGCCCCTCACTTTGTCCACCCAGAACGGCGGCAAGGCACACCAACCGTGGCTATATACAGTCCGCCAGAAGTCGAAATCGTGGGGAGTACTGAGAGTACTGTGTGCACTGAACATCGGTATGAGTCGAAATTGGCGGTGTTAAGCTCAGATTTGACTTCGGAAGATCCTTTGGCCTCAACAGCGGGAATTCAATATAACCATGCGAGACGCGAAATGCAAAACGTGGCCTCGCTTGAGATGGAAAATGGGAAAGAAATTCTTAGATTGATGCGGACAGATCACCCAAAACAAGCGCTCGATTTCTCTCTCATGTCCGGTGCAGCGATCGAGGTCCATGACCTCGTAAAAACATACCAGAAACGGCATCACAAGCCTGTCAAGGCTGTGCGGGGGCTCTCCTTCACGGTGCGGCGCGGTGAGATCTTCGGGCTACTTGGACCGAACGGCGCCGGCAAAACAACGACGATCAAGATCCTAACGACACTGTTGGCCCCTACATCCGGAAGCGCGAGGGTTTTCGGTCAAGACGTCGTTGCCGATCCTTTGGGCGTGCGGAAGAACATCTGCGTGGTGATTCAGGAGAACGCGATCGAGTTATACCTTTCGGTCTGTAACAATCTTCGCACATTCGGCAGGTTTCACGGGCTCACGGGCAGGCAGATTGACGGCCAGATCGACCGGGTGAGTGATTTGTTCGGCCTTCGGGAGTACCTCAACGAGAAAGGCATGGATCTGAGCGGAGGGCTCAAGCGACGCGTACAGGTTGCTAAAACATTCATGGTTGAGAAGCCGATCGTCTTCCTGGACGAGGCGACGACGGGTATGGATGCCTTCAACAAGCGCAGGACGATTGACGCTATCAAAGAAGAGTCGCGAAAAGGCCGGACAATCGTGCTCACGACCCATGTTCTTGACGAAGCGGAAGAGCTGTGTGATTCCGTCGCTATTATGAATCATGGCCGGATCATCGCGCGGGGCAGCGTCGAGGACGTGAAGTCCATGAGCCTCCGATTGCTGTACCTGACACTTTCGCTGGCCGCAGTATCGGACGACCTCCTTCGGGCAATTCACATCCGAAATCCGATTGCGGTCGACATCAAGGACACGACCATTGAAGTGACCGTCCGCGAGGCAACAGAGGCGCTTGATGTTCTGGCTGCAGTGAGGCAAACGGGCCTGCTCCGCCACTTTGAAATCACCAGCGCCAGCCTCGAGGACGTGTTCCTTCAATTGGTGGATACGAAAGAGAGCGCCAGCTGATGCGGGAAGTACTGGCAGTTGTCTTCCGGGAGTATTTGATCCGCAGGACAAGTCCGACGTGGTTGTTCTTCGACCTCGCTGTCCCGCTTCTCTATCTCCTGATGTTCGGTGTTGCTTTCGACAAAGCTCTGGGGCACGGTCTGCGGATTGGGGATGCTGTGGTTCCCTACAACGCGTTCTTCCTGAGCGGCGTGCTTTCGATGTCGTCCTTCGGCAGCGCGATGAACCAATCCTACGGGTTTTTCGTCGATCGGGACAATGGAATCTTCTACGAGTTTCTCACGTACCCTATGACGAGAGGCCAGTTCCTGTTCGGAAAGATTCTTTTTCAGTGCCTGATGGCCGTAGTCCAGTGTTTCCTTACCATTGCGGCCGGAACGCTGATCCTCCACATCGAAATCCGATGGGAATTGCTCCTCTTCGTGTCTGCGGGAATGACCGTCGGCACCGCGGGATGGTTTTTCTTCCTTGCCATCGTCGCGTTTCGCATCCGGCGCAACGATACATTCAACACAGTAATCAACGTTGCGTATTTCGTCCTGATGTTCCTGAGCAGCATGTTCTATCCCCTCGATCAGGTCCCATCCTGGCTGAGGGCAATTGCCTGGGTGAATCCTCTCACCTGGCAGACGGATGCGTTGCGGTTCTTGACAATCGGTTTGGGAAGCTTCTCGTCTTTCGTTCTTCAAGTGTTGGGATTCGGAGCGTTCCTTGCCTTGTCATTTTGGTTTGCTGTCCGCACACTTCAGAAAGCCGTTTGATTTTCAGCTTGCCGAGCATGTTCGTCCTTTGTGTTCTCAGCGCCATATCGTCGGTTGTTTCGATTCGTTCACTTTGGAGCTCCCATGCGCACAACAGGTTTTATCTATCATCCAGACTATCTCAAGCACGACACCGGCATTGGCCACCCCGAAAGCCCGCAGCGGCTTGAGAGGCTCGTCCAACATCTCCTGAGCACACCTCTCTGGGGGCAGCTCACGCATCTTCGCCCCGACCCGGCACCTCTGGAATGGGTGCACTCTGTGCATCCTGAGCGGTATTCTGCCATGATCAAGGTCCGTTGCCTTGGCGGTGAGCAAGTTCTTGACAGCGGCGACACGCGCGTTTGCAGGGACTCCTACGATGTGGCTCTCTTGGCGGCAGGAGGGATCCTGCAGGGTGTGGATCATGTAATGGCGGCAAAAGAGCGGGGCGCCTTCTGTGCTGTGAGACCTCCGGGGCATCACGCGGAATCATCGACAGCGATGGGTTTTTGTTTGTTCAACAACGTTGGCATTGGAGCCCGCTACGCACAGCGCAAGTATGGTCTCGAGCGCGTTGCGATCATCGACTGGGATGTCCATCACGGCAACGGGACGCAGGAGATCTTTTACGATGACAACACCGTTCTCTATGTCAGCCTTCACCAGTATCCCTTCTACCCCGGCACCGGGGCAGCAAGCGAGCGAGGAACCGGCAAAGGCGAAGGGTTCACGCTGAATTGTCCGATGGGGGCTGGGAGTGTCGAGAAGGATTACGTGAATGCGTTTCAGGCCAAGATTCTTCCGGCGCTCCACGCGTTTCAGCCGGAGCTGGTGATGATTTCAGCCGGATTCGACGCGCACAAGGACGATCCGCTCGCGAATATCAACCTGACAGAGGAATCGTTTGCAGTGATGACCGGGATGGTCTCTGAGATCAGCGCGAAGTACGCCAGCGGCCGGATTGTTTCTGTCCTTGAGGGAGGGTATAACCTTCAAGCTCTGCCGAGGAGCGTCGAAGCGCATGTGAAGGCAATGAGCGGATAGTGGTCCCGCGCTCCTCCCGATCCGTTCACACGTTCGGGCCTTAACTGCAAGCCGAGTAGAGTAAGCAGTAGCCTATCGAACGGTTCCCTCAAACAGCATCACGATATTTACAGACATATGACTTCTCCCTTCGTGGACCGAGAACCACTCATCAGTCTTTTCATCCGGTTGGCTTCCATGGACGGAGTGTCGCTTGCAGAACGTCCGGTTGCAGATGAGGTGAGTGCGATCCTTCGGGCCGCAGGAGTGCGAGTGATTGAGGACGGCACGGGCCGTACCGTTGGTGGCACTGCCGGCAATCTTCTCTGCTTTCCCTCGGCCTTTGATCCAGCCAAGCCGTCGGTCGTGTTAACGGCGCACCTTGATACTGTTCTTCCGACTACGCACCTCACGGCACGCGTCCACAGCGATCGGATTACGTCGGACGGAACAACAATCCTCGGCGCGGACAACCGACTCGGGCTTTCCGCGCTCTGCTACGCGCTGCTCACAATCGAGGAGCACCACCTCGCGCATCGCAACTGCTTTGTTGTCTTCACGATTGCGGAAGAGACCGGGCTCGTCGGAGCGGAACATATCGATCTCTCGCCCTATCATGTTCAATCCGCCTTCGTCTTTGACTGCTCGAGACGTCCCGGTGTCTATATCAAAGAATGCGTCGGCCTCGCGCTCTTCAAGGCACACATCACTGGCAAAGCTGCTCATGCCGGCGTTGCGCCGGATGAAGGAATCAACGCGATCGCCATGGCGAGTGCAGGGATCGCCGGCCTGCAGCTTGGGAGAATCGATGACGACCTGACGGTCAATATCGGAAAGATTTCGGGAGGGAGCGCAATCAACGTCGTGCCCGATAACGTTGAGATCGAGGGGGAAGTCCGATCATTCTCACCCGCACGAATCCGCGAGCAGCTTGATCTCATCGAGAGGAGCCTTTCGCAGTCGCTGTACCCAGGTGGGGAACTTTTGTTTGAGAGCCGCGAAGATTTCGCGCCGTATTTTCACGCCAACGACTCTGCCACTATCGTTGATCTGGAGAACGCTTTGAAGCGTGTGGAGCTGACTCCGCAGCCTATACGGTATACCGGCGGAAGTGACGCAAATCGATATAACGCAAAGGGAATCCCAGCCGTTAACCTCGGTATCGGTGCACAAAAACCCCACAGCTACGAGGAGTTCGTGCTTCTTGAGGATCTTGTCAGCACGGTGGAGATTGCCCTGGCCCTTGTTCAAACTCGTTAAGCCTCCGAAGATATTCGCCCCTCTCGTCGGATAGGGCCGACCTCATCCTTGTTGCTGTCTTCCTTGATTCCCACCGCTCTTGCCGACCATTGGACTCGGCAGAAGGAAACGAGGTGCTCGTTGACGGATGCGCCGTTCCGCCGCGCTCTGAACGTCTATTCGTGTGTGCGTCGCCGGTCCAGGATGTCCTTCAGCTCTCTCAGCTCCTGCTCGATCCGATCCATCTGCGCGTTGTGATGAGCCCACACCTCGCTTCGCTTCACGGACTGGCGCTCAGACATTTGCGCTGCACGAACGACTTTGTCCATGAAGTAGCCGAAGACCCACACGCCCACGAATCCCAGGGGCACGACGAGGATCAGCAGCGACCGGAGCCGCGGAATACCGAAGAATATCTGCAGCTTGTCGCTTGCCGTGATGATGAGGAGCGTGAAGTTCACGATCACAAGGAAAGACTGGCCGAGATCGAAACGGTATTTCTGGGCGAAAAAGAACTCCCTCCATCGGGCCAGACGTTGCTTCACGGTCAAGTGCTGGTGGGATGTCTGCTGAGCCATTCGATTCTCCTGTCTTCATTGAGTGAAATGGTGTTAAGACTTAGGCGGGAGACCATCAAGCCAGCGCCGCGAGCGAGATTTCCGGAAAGAAAACGGGACACGCTGTGATCGCATGGGGACGGATCCACGAGCGGGACCGCCGACATTCTTCAGCGGCTCTTGGCGGTGAAACGGCGCCTCAGCTCTTCCTCGAAAATGCCTGTTGCCTCGGCATCAAACAGGACGAACCGAACGTCGCGGAGCTTGCTAGCGGTAGGCATGAATTCGATCGCGGTGCCGATCATCAAGCTTGCAGAATGGTGCATCGAAAAGCCCCCGACGCCCGTGCCGAGAGCCGGGAGGGAGATGGAAAAGAGGCCGTGCCGCTCGGCGAGCGTCAGAGCGCTCTCTGTGGATCTCCTAATAAGATCCGCGTCGGTGTGGAGGTCCTGCCCCATAACGGCGGCGTGAATAACATGCCTGGCCTTGAGCGATCCTGCCGAAGTGATCACAGCTTCCCCCACTTCGACAGGCCCCTGTGCCATTGCCTCCTGCTCGATCTGGGTACCACCCTTCCGTTTGATTGCACCCGCCACGCCAGCGCCCATCCAGAGATGGTTATTCGCCGCGTTGACAATAGCGTCGGTGTCCTGTTCGGTGATATCCCCCTGTACAACCGAGATTTCGCCGTTGCCAACGTGGACTTTCATGCCGATATCAGAGGTGTGAGAAAATGCTGAGTGGAATGGCGGCACGATCTCGTGTCGCGCCAGTGCTATGCGGCGGGGAGGAGGATTCGAATCGTTGTGCCTTTTCCCATTTCACTGTCGATCTCGATCTTCCCCTTGTGATCATCGATGACCTTCTTGACGATTGCCATACCCAGTCCGGTGCCATGCTTCTTGCCGTAGCTCATGAATGGCTCGAATATCTTGCGCTTCACTTCCTCCGGCATCCCGGTGCCCGTATCAGTGAACTCAATCTTGACGAATCCGTTGGATGATGAGGTCGAAACGGTGAGCGATCCTCCCTGGGGCATTGCGTCGCGGGCGTTGCTGGCGATGTTGTAGAAGACGCGGACCATCTTGTCCTGGTCCATCTTTATCATACCTTTGAACTGCGTCTCACGGACCAACTGGACGTTGTTCTTGGTGAGATCCTTTTCGATGAAGTCCAACACGCCGCTCATGATCTCGCCAAAGTCGAGGTCCTGAACGTTCATTGAGCTGACGCCGCGGGTGAAATCGAGAATCTCCTGGGTCATGTTGACAAACCGGTCGACCTGGCGGATCATCTCATCTGCGAGCTTGGCCGCCTCTTCGTTGCCCGATTTCTTTTTCATGACCTGGGCGTAGACGCGAAGCGTACCCATCGGGTTCTTGATATCGTGGATAATCGTGCTGGCCATACGACCGACCGCCGACAAGCGTTCGTTTGCTACCATCTCCTGCGCCATGCGGGCATTATCAATAGCGATGGAAGCGTGAGTCGAGAACGCATCGATGAATTGCTCATCGTCAGCCGTGAATGCCCCTTCCCTCTTGTTGAGCAGTTGAAAGACACCGATGATCGTTCCATCTCTATTTTTCATCGGCATGCAGAGGATGTTGCGCGTTCGATAGCCGGTCCGTTTGTCGACATCGGGATTGAAGCGAGGGTCGTTGTAGGCATCCGGAATATTGATAGTCTCGCCCGTCTCGGCAACGTAGCCGGCGATCCCCTTGCCGATGGGAAGGCGAATCTCTACCACGTTCTCCCCCTGCAACACTTTGGACCAGAGTTCTTTTTTGATGGTGTCGACCAGGTACACTGTACCCCGATCCGCATCGGTGCTTTTGACGGCGGAGTCGAGAATAAGCCCGAGGAGCCGATCGATGTCCAGCGTGGAATTGACGATCTTCGTTGCTTCGATGAGCTTGTGCAGTTTCTCGAACCGATTTTCCGCAGCGCGGTGCTGCGCTTCCAGCTGGTGGACAATGTTGTCGTTCGCTACCCGGAGGCGGCCGGCAAGCTCGCGGAGGAGATTCGTCGCGGCTTTGTTGTTCTTGGTAAGGAGTTTTCGGAACTCTTTTGCAGAGAGGCTGAACGCCGACGTGGGCTCCAGGGTGAAGGCGTGAGCCGAACGGCCGAGCTCATCAACCATTTCGAGTTCACCGATAATCTTGCCCGCGCCCAGTATGCTGAGGACGGTTTCGTCTCCGAAAGCTGTCCGTCGCGAGA